>Ga0307378_10009976_pt1 | contig 12403 bp, 5 predicted proteins | sample UN1MG_FD_202238 | JGI IMG/M metagenome (GOLD analysis project Ga0307378, IMG submission 202238) | Soil microbial communities from Risofladan, Vaasa, Finland - UN-1 | ecosystem: Environmental > Terrestrial > Soil > Coastal area > Acid sulfate soil | place: Finland: Risofladan, Vaasa | collected...
AGCTTGCTTATTTACCAGAGCCTGGCAAATGGACAACGCCAAATGAATTTTGTGGCAATAAAAAATTTTACTCTATTTTTGGAGCATAGCAAAAGTGATGCCAACCGTTATTTGCGGTTATAGTGATATTCACTACCGGACACTTTTTATTCCCGCGGCGGCCGGGAATAATTGGAGTCCGGGAATAATTTAGAGGGCGCTGCTCCGTCAGCGCCTTAAACGCAAACGGTAAAATGTCCGGTAACGTGTCCGGTAGCTCAATGGACGCGACGGAACTGCTACCACCTCCAAGGTTGTCTCCTCTCCCCCTTTAAGAAAAAGTGTCCGCCAGAGAGGGCTAATATACAAAAATGATATATAAAATCATAAAGTTATTAAGGTTGTATTGAATTACTTTCTTGTTTGTGATAGATTATATTAATAGCTAGGAATAATTTCAAGGTATTAATTATTAATTTTTATCATATACTCAAGATCAGGAATAAACCGAACCACATGACAGAAAACAAAGAACTAATCAGAGAATTCCTGAAAGCTTTGTGGGATAAATATACTTATGATCCCAGAGTCAATCTATCGGCTCGATGGGCTTTGCTATGGTGCACGGTACTTTTGCTTTCAGGAACCATTCATCTTATCTTCCAGTCAAATCCTATTATTGCGGCAGTGATTGATATGCTGTTCGGAGTTATTGCCGTTGCTCTCTATCCCACCCTTGGCGCTACGGGAACTGTTTATAGAAAAAGAGAGGAAACCATCGAGGCTTATAGTAAAAATCTGGAAAACCTGGTTGCCCAGAAAGTCAAAGAACTCCGCAAGGAAGAAAAAAGATATCAGAAACTTTTTGACATCGTTCCTGCCGGATTGTTCCGTGTAACTGAGGACCTGAAGATTACCGATATTAACGGCTATGCCTTAAATCTTCTTGGATTGTCTTATGAGCAGGTTATCGGCAAAAAATGTAGCGATATCATCTGCATGGGTGAGGCCACCTGCAAGGCATCCTTCTCTACTGAAGAAATTGCCACCAAAGAAATTCCCTTACATTCTACGGATGGTACCCGAAACCACGTAGTCATCAGTTGCCGTAACGGGGAAATGGAGGGAGAAGCGAGCATTATCGGAAGCCTTACCAACATCAATACGCGAAAAAAATTAGAGGAAACAATTATAGAAAATAAGCAAAGGCTGGAATCTATTTTCGATGGTATGGACGATGGGATCTTTGTCTTAGACCAGGAGCTTAAAATTGCGGCAATTAACCGCAAATTAGCCACTGTCATCGGTGCACCTCCGAAGCAACTGATCGGAAAGCATTGCTCAGAGGTTATCACTTCTATCTGCCAGGAGATTTCCCAAAATGTTTTCCTGAACGGAACAAAGGACAGAAGAGAAATTATCCTCTATCATGGAGATGATCAGGAGATGGCCGTGGATATTATCTATGCACCCATTAAAAATACAGATGGGCGAGTGGAGCAGGTTATTGGGGTTCTACGGGATATCACAGAAAAAAAGCAGATAGAGAAACTCTTGCTTCGTGCCGAACGATTGGCCACCATGGGAGAACTTGCTGCTATTATTGCTCATGAAATCAACAATCCGATAGGTATTATCCTTGGATTCACCCAGAGACTGCTGGCAAGAATGTCTGCAAGCAGTATGGACTTTGAAGAATTAAAAATTATAGAGAACGAGTGCATCCGCTGCAGAAAAATTACCCGCGATCTCCTGGACTTTGCCAGGCCAAGTATCCCTCAAAAGCGCCTTCTTCATGATGAAGAAGTAAAAGAAATCATTACCAATTGTCTTAAACTTCTTGAGTATGAATGTAATAAAAGAGGAATTAACGTCAAGCAGAATCTGGACCTTGGGTCTATGATTAAAATTGATCCGCCTCAATTTCAGCAGGTTTTGATGAACATTTTTCTCAATGCTGTCCAGGCCATGCCGATGATGGGGGAGTTAAAAGTGTCTGTACCGCCCCCAATTTACGATGCCCGCTATCCTAACGGACTGTCCCGGCTCGTGATCGAAGATACCGGGGAAGGAATTTCTCCTGAAAATCTGGTCCATATTTTTGAGCCATTTTACTCTACCAAAACCAATGGAACGGGCCTTGGACTGCCAGTATCAAAAAAAATTATTGAGGCACATGGAGGAACCATTACAATGGAAAGCGGACTGGGTAAGGGCACCAAGGTAACCATAGAATTGCCACTGTAAAGGAGCCGTTATGAAAAAGATTCTCATTGTAGACGATGAAGCCAATTTCCTTACTCTCCTGGGCAGGACCCTCATGGATGAAGGGTATCAGGTTACCACGGCATTATCCGGCATTGAGGCCATCAATATTGGGGAAAATAACGTATTTGACACGCTGATTACCGATCTTTCTCTGGCTCCTCAGGGGTCTGCAATGGACGGCATAGAATTAATGGAACGATTCCGGAAATTATATCCGAGTTTGCCAATCATTATTATCACCGGAGTCGGTACCATTGAACGGGCGGTTGAGGCTATGAGAAAGGGTGCCTACGATTTCATTACCAAACCTTTCGAGTTAGATAAAATCCGCACTACGGTAAAAAGGGCACTGGAATATGGAGAACTCCACCACGAACTAAACCATCTGAGAAAAGAGGTTCAAAATAAGTATGCTTTTAACAATATTATTGCAAAAAGCAAATGTATGCAGAACATCTTCAAGTTAGTCGATCAGATAGCAGACAGTATGGCTACCATATTAATTCAAGGGGAGAGCGGAACGGGAAAAGAGATGCTCGCCCGGTCCATCCACTATCGAAGTACGCGGAAGGATAAGCCTTTTTTGGCAGTGGATTGCAGTGCCATACCAGAAACCCTTCTGGAAAGCGAGCTGTTCGGCCATGCCAAGGGGTCCTTTACCGGCGCCTATGCTGCTCGTCGAGGTCTCTTTGAGGAGGCTTCCGAAGGAACAATTTTCCTTGATGAAGTGGGCGATATCTCTGTTGCCACCCAATGCAGGCTTCTTCGGGTAATACAGGAGAGAGAGGTAAGACCCGTAGGCAGCAATCAGATCAGTAAGATCGATGTCCGAATTGTCACGGCTACTAACAAGGATTTGAGAGAATTAATAAAAAAACAAATATTCCGCGAAGATCTCTACTTTCGGATCGCCATTATCCCTATTCATCTTCCGGCACTTCGAGAAAGAAAAGAAGATATTCCCCTCCTGACCGCCCACTTTATTGAAAAATACAGCAGGATTAACAAAAAAAAGACCAAAGGCATTTCTCGAGAAGCATTGCTTACCCTCACCCAATATGAATGGCCTGGGAATGTCCGTGAGCTGGAAAACACCATCGAGCGTGCCCTACTCATCTGCGGCGACGGTCAAATTGAACTTCAGCACTTGTTTATGAATCAAATCATGATGGATGGCTCTTCCAATAAGACCGACCATGCACGGGAGCAAAATACCTTGAACAGTGCCATCGAACGGTCAGAAAAAGACTTTATTCTCCAGGTCTTGAATACCGTAAACTTTAATCGCACCCATGCAGCTAAAATTTTAGGTATCAGCCGGAGAACTCTCTATGATAAAATTGAAAAATATAATCTCAAAACTCTTTAAACATAATCTCAAAACTAGTTAAACGCAGAAATGATCATCGATGGAAGTAACGATCATTGCAGTAACGATCATTGATGACAAAAATAACAGACTGAGGAGTAAGTCCTTATGAAGGTATTAGTAATCGGAGGGGGGGGCAGGGAACATGCCTTGGCCTGGAAAATTCAACAAAATGAGGATGTATCAACGATTTATGCTATTCCAGGAAACGCTGGCCTCTCGGAAATCGCTGAATGCTTCTCCATTGAGCTAACCGATATCACCGGGCTGGTAAGGTTTGCCAAAGAGAAAGATGTTGACCTTACCATTGTCGGCCCGGAACTGCCACTTTCTCTTGGCATAGTCAATGAATTTGAAAAGCAAGGGCTGGCCGCCTTCGGACCGGGCCGTGAGGCTGCCGCAATTGAGTCAAGCAAGATTTTCACCAAAAGATTATCCACAGAGTGTAACATTCCCACGGCCTTATATGAAATATTCGCTGATCCCGCACGGGCCAAAGAGTATGTCCGCAGCGTCAACCATCCCCTGGTTATCAAAGCTGATGGTCTGGCCGCAGGTAAAGGGGTCCTGATCTGCCCGCAACCCGAAGATGCTTTGCAGGCGATTGAATTAATCATGGTAAAAAAAGCCTTTGGCCAGGCAGGTCAGCAGATCATCGTTGAAGAACTCCTCCTGGGCGAAGAGGCATCTTTCCTCGCTTTCACCGATGGAGATACCATTCTTCCCATGGCCTCTTCCCAAGACCATAAAGCTGCATTCGATAATGATCAAGGGCCTAACACCGGAGGCATGGGTGCTTACTCCCCTGCCCCGATAATTTCTGAGGCGATGAACCAAAAAATTATGAGTAAGATCATGACCCCTGCCGTGGAAGGAATGGCCCGCATGGGGATCAATTATCGCGGGGTCCTCTATGCTGGCGTAATGATCCGTGACAACGAGCCTAAGCTCTTAGAATTTAACGCCCGATTTGGAGATCCGGAAACTCAGGCAATCATCGGGCGATTGGATACAGACTTAATCTCCATCATGCAAAAAGTAATCCAAAAAAAGCTTCACGAGGTAAGCCTGCGATGGCAACAGGGAACATCCACCTGCGTGGTCCTGGCCTCGGAAGGCTACCCCGGCCCTTATCCTAAAGGAAGAGAAATTCATGGATTGCAGGATGCCGCCCATGTTCCGGGTGTAGTCGTATTCCATGCAGGCACTGTCAAGCAGGGGGACAAAGTCCTGACCTCCGGTGGAAGGGTCCTGGGTGTGACCGCACTGGGTGAAACCATTGCCGAATCCATTTCCCGATCTTATGCTGCCATAAATAAAATCAGCTTTGAAGGGATGCACTACCGCAAAGATATCGGAAAGCGTGCCCTTGCCCGCGGATAAATGTGAACGAAATCCAAAAAAATCCAGGGGTATCTACCCTCTGAAAGCTAGCCTTTTTTGAGGAATAGGAAAACATTATTGACAAGTGTATGAAGTTATGTTAATTATTTAAGTGGAAAAAATATAGCATGTAGTTTTGTTTGCGCCTGTAGCTCAGTTGGATAGAGCAACGGACTTCTAATCCGTAGGTCGCCCGTTCGAATCGGGCCAGGCGCGCTTTGAAATATAAGAGGAGTTCTGAAAATCATTCAGAATCCTCTTTTTCTTTGTGTGCACTTTCATGTGCACTTTTCAAATTATCCACAGGTTCAAGACTCCCGCTTTTTTCCTCTAGGAGCCTGTCTGAGAACAGGCTAAAAAAAAGTTGATAGAGCCGATAATTGTCAGCCAATAAGAAGACCTTGGAGTTTTTGTGCGTATTCCGGCATTGAGTCGGCTATTCATGCCCTGGGCACTGGCATCGGATTGGCTCTGTGCCGGGATAAAAAGTACGAAGGATATCGCCGTTATCTGGCTCTTGGTGTCTTGGCAAGAAACGTGCAGGTTTTGGGTTCTCTCCTGCTGAAACCAGGCGCACCCTGGAACTATAAAAAGTGCTATTTTTCGGACAGACACTAATTATCCTTCCCCTTTATTAAACCTGTATAGCCAAGCAAAGCTAAGAGCTATCGAGCTATCCTGATTGCAATAAAAGTTTACAAAATATCCGATTCTCTCTTTGTTGCACCATATAATATCTATAAAAAATTTTTATTATATAGAAAAGTTTTATACCGGAACTTTAAGGATAGAATAATCATGAGTGAGTTTCCCTATCCAGGGTTACGTCCCTTTCGGCGGGATGAGACGGACATTTTTTTTGGCCGGGAAGGGCAGGTAGACCAGCTTCTTGAGAGGCTCGATAAAAATCGCTTTCTGGCTATACTGGGCCCATCGGGGTGCGGTAAATCCTCTCTTCTTGAGGCAGGTATGCTGGCCAGCCTCGAAGCCGGTTTTATGGCCAGTGCCGGAGTGCGATGGCGCATAGCCAACATGCGCCCCGGCCAATCTCCCATGAGGGATTTAGCTAAAAACCTGCTGGAGGATAAGGCTCTTGGGCCAGAATGGGGTGAGCATAAGGAGAATGTGGCTTTTCTGCAGGCAATTCTGCGAAGGGGACCTCTTGGCTTGCTTGAAGCCCTCAAGGAAGCGCCTCTGCCAAAAGGCGCCAATTTGCTGATTCTGGTGGACCAGTTTGAGGAGATCTTTCGCTACCGGCAGCAATATGGTGCTGATGAGGCTGAAGCCTTTGTATCTCTTCTTCTGAATTCGGCCAGGCAAAGGGAAGTCTCCGTGTATGTAGTCATTGCCATGCGTACGGATTTCCTCAGTGACTGTAACCTCTTGAGCGGCCTTGCTGATGCGATAAATGAGGGTCAGTTTCTCATACCCCGCCTCGATAGAGAGCAAAGCAGGGAAGCTATAGTCGGCCCTGCCGAAGTGTTTGGCGGAAAAGTTGAACCTGCTCTGGTGAACAGACTCCTCAATGACATGCAAAAAGACCCGGATCAGTTGCCCCTCATGCAGCATGCCCTGATGCGTATATGGAACATCGCTCTTGCGAGAGGTACTGCTTCGCCCGCTCTCAGCTTAGGCGATTATGAGGCCATTGGAGGTCTGGAAGAAGCTCTGTCAAACCATGCTGACGAGGCCTTCGGGGAATTGGATGAGAGGCAGAAGGCGATAGTGGAGACACTCTTTCGCTCCTTATGTGAGCGGTCCCCGACCACGCGGGATACCCGGCGTCCTACCAGACTCTCAGATGTTGCAGCGGTAGCCGGTGTAGACCCCGATGAAGTGGCCAAAGTAGTGGAGGTCTTCCGTCAGCCTGACCGCAGCTTTCTTATGCCCCCTGTCGGGACTCCCCTGTTACCCGAAACCATAATCGATATCAGCCACGAGAGCCTGATTCGTCAATGGAAGCGGTTAAATGGCTGGGTTGAGGCAGAGGCAACTTCAGCAGGCGAATATCATCGTCTGGAGCAGACCGCTCGCCTGTGGAAGGGGGAAGTAGCCGAATTGTGGAGTGGGCTTGACCTTCAAAAAATTCTGGACTGGAAGGAATACCAGCATCCTGCGAGGGAATGGGCAAAACGCTATGGCGCGGATTTTGATCTGGCCATGGAATTTCTCGATGAAAGCCAAAAACACTTGGAAGAGGAAAAAAAAAGGGAGGAGGCGGCGCGGCAGCGGGAACTAAAACTGAAGCAGACCAAACATCGTCTGGCCTTGACCTTGATCGCCCTGGCGATTGCCTTGGGCATGGCTTTCTGGGCTTATTCGAAAAAAATGGAAGTCCAACGAGAGAGAGAGATAGCTCAACAAGCGAGAGAGGATGTTGAAAAAACAGCTAATCTTATGCGCGTTATTCAATTACTTAGTCAAGCCTCTCTACAGGCACGAGGTGCGAATTATAATGAAGCCCACAAGACTCTTGAGGACATTTTTAAGATCAGCCGTAAATTAGATCAACCAACCCAAACAAAACTCCGCTATGCGAAAAATCTCCTGGACTGGTTTATCAATCTCATGAGCGATAGGTCTACACAGATCTACAAGGGAAAAGAAAATGTATTTCTCTGTGATGTAGCAGTCAGCCCTGATGGTCATCTTTTAGCAGCCATTGGTGATAATGATACGGTAGTTCTCTTTGATACTGATAAGGGAAATATCCTCTGGCAACTACAACGACCACCGGAAGAGGGTAGAGCTGGCAAATGGCACGGTTTAGCTTTTCATCCTAAAGGCAAGTGGCTGGTAACCAGCAGGAATAAACGGGATATCGTACTACTGGCTTTACCTGATGGGAAAGAGCTTGGGAGGTGGTCAACAACTCATAGAATAGTGCTGACCCTGGCCCTCAGTCCGACTGGCAGACTGCTGGCAACCGGGGGCACTGATTCTGATATAATCGTCTGGGATGTGGAGACCAAAAAAGTGTGGCGAACTCTTAAAGGACATAAAGATTGGATTAAGTGCCTTGCCTTTAGTCCTGATGGAAAGCTTCTGGCTAGTGCATCGTTTGACTATACGGTCAGAATCTGGGATTTAAAAAGAGGGAAATCTTCTTCCATACTCAGCGATCATGAGGGCTGTGTTTATAGTGTTGCTTTTGACCCTGATGGCCGCATATTGGCAACCGGGGGTGAAGATAGAAATATTCGCTTATGGGAAATAAACCCGGACAAGCCAGAGCTGAAATGTCTGTTGAAGGGGCATATCGGCGAAATAGAGGGTCTTGTCTTTCTTAACTCCCGCTATTTGGCCTCGGCCAGCTTTTGGGATAATTGTATTAGAGTATGGGATGTAAAACTGAGTAAGGAACTGGGCCTTGGTATAACCGCCAGGAGGCTCCAAGCGCCTCGTGTATTTCGCCTGGCTGAGTTTGATGGCCAACTCTTCAGTGCCAGCAGTGACTCTACGGTATGCAGATGGAACCCATTGAAAAGAATTTTAGAAAATAAAGAGAAGGGGATAACCGATTTTTCAGAGGACATGAGGATAGTCGACTGTGGCACTCATGATGAACCGCGCTCCTGTGCCATAGCTCCGGATGGCTCTACTATCGCAGTAAGATTTTCTAACGGCAAACTTCGCCTCTATACGCTCCCTGATTTCCGTTCGGTGTGGGAAAAATCAGAGATAAAGGCTGCCGGCAAAGAAGAAGAGGAGGAAAAGGTATATCGGCCAGTAGTTAATCGACTCGCCTTTAGCCCTGACGGCCAAAATCTTGCCTCAGCCAGTTCTGCCGATGCCGATATTAACCTTTGGCAGGTCAACAATGGCCAATTGAAGCAGACATTTCAGTGTCGTCGTGGAGAGGGCATCTGGGGAATTGGTTTCTCTCCGGATGGCAAATTACTTGCCGCTGCCAGCTCAGACGTTATTGTCAGCCATAATATCGGCATCTTTGAGATCGGTAAAGAGAAGGGTTACTTCTTTCCCTCTGATACTCCAGTCAATTCGGTAGTTTTTGACAGAAGCGGCCACAACTTGGTCAGTGCAGGGGATGACGGTAAGGCCAGACTCTGGGACGTGAAAAGAGACATGAAAACCCAACAGCTTACTCTGAATACAAAGTGGACCTCGCCAGTATCAAACGATAATTTATATAGAGCAGCCTTCAGCCCTGATGGCAATAGAATTGGCCTTGGTGGATTTGACACATTGGTCTATATCCTGAAATCGATCAATGGGAAAAAGGAAAAACAACTTGCCGACCACCAGGGCCTTATCAGCGGTATCGATTTCAGCCCTGATGGCGGGCTGGCGGCTACCATAAGTGGCAGGGATGCAACCATCCGCCTTTGGGAACTGACTTTCGGAACGGAACTTTTCACTTTACCCTTACTCTGCAAAACCAATTGGCCATTTTCCGTCACAGACTTTGACTTTCACTGGCCATCCAAGAAGCAAGACTGCTGGATAGCAGTACCTTTGACCGAGAGCAGAAAGTTAGTACTTTACCATATTGGTCATATTTATGATTGAATTTGTTATAGCAGATGATTTTTGTCTTATTATACGCATATAGGTTACTTAATCAATAGCAAATATGGTTATAGTCATGTATAATATATTAGCTCCAAAACAATCACCAAGAAGAGGAGGAAAAATATGAGCTACTTTCCCTATCCGGGGCTTCGTCCTTTTCAGCTAGACGAGACGGATATTTTTTTCGGGCGTGAGGAGCAGGTGGACCGGCTTCTCGATAAGCTCGAAGAATTTCGCTTTCTGGCTGTAGTTGGCCCTTCGGGGTGCGGTAAATCTTCCCTTGTTCAGGCAGGGATGCTGGCTGGCCTCGAAGCGGGCTTTCTGGCCAGTGCCGGAGTACGGTGGCGGACAGCCAGGATGCATCCCGGCCATAGCCCCATGAGGAATCTGGCCAAGGCACTGCTTGAAGAGGCGGCACTGTGGCCGGAGAGAGGAATCCGGGAGGACAGCGGTGCCTTTCTGCTCGCTGCTCTGCGAAGAGGCCCTCTTGGCCTGATCGAAGCCCTCCAGGAATTACCCCTGCCCAAAGGCACTAATTTAATGATTCTGGTGGACCAATTTGAGGAAGTTTTTCGATGCCGAAAGTACGATGCCGATGAGGCGCAGGCTTTTATCGACCTTCTTCTGGCGTCGGCCAGGCAATCGTCCAGGCAAAGGACCCGGCAGGGAACCACGAATGCGTATCAGGGAACCACACCTGTGTATGTAGTCATTACCATGCGATCAGACTTTATGAGCGATTGTGCCTTCTTAAGCGGTCTTCCCGAAGCGATGAACGAGAGCCAATTTCTCATACCCCGCCTCAGAAGAGAAGAGAGCCAGACAGCCATAATCGGACCAGCCGAAGTATTCGGGGGAAAAGTTGAGCCTGGACTGGTGAGTCGGCTCCTCAATGATATGGGCAAGGATAAGAATCCGGATCAATTGCCTCTCATGCAGCACGTCCTGATGCGGATGTGGACCATTGCCCAAAAAAGAGGGGGGGCTGCTCCTTCATCCCTAAACCGAGGGACTGTTCATTCAACCCTAACAACCCTAATCCAAGGGAATGCTCCTTCAACCCTTACCATGGCTGATTATGAGGCGATTGGTGGCCTGGAAAAAGCCCTGACAAACAATGCTGAAGAGGCCTTCGAGGAACTGGAAAAGGGGCAAAAACGGATAGCCGAGACGCTGTTTCGGTCCTTAAGCGATCGGTCTGCGGCTATGCAGGATAGTTGCCGTCCCGTCAGGCTCTCCGAGATAGCGGCGGTTGCTGGCGTGAATTCAAAAGATGTGGCCAGAGTAGTCGAGGTCTTTCGCAGATCTGACCGCAATTTTCTCACTCCTCCTGCCGGTATTCCTCTCTTGTCTGAAACCATAATCAATATCAGTCATGAAAGCTTGATCCGTCAATGGCCTCGGTTAAATGAATGGGCTGAAGCGGAGGCAACTTCAGCGAGCGTCTCCTGTCGGCTGAAACAGACAGCGAACTATCTTTGCTGGTAGGTTTTACTTAATTTTTATAACATTGCTTTTGGTGTCTTTTATGGTAAAATAAAGATAGAAGAGTGTATAAATAGCTAAAATAAAAATCCTTAAAAGGAAGAAAAAAGGGTCTGTATGTCTGTTTTTGTCCCACATTATAAGTATGATATCGTTATCAGCTATGCCCATGTCGATAACGAGCCTGCCCCTGGAGTAGAGGCCGGGTGGGTTTCAACTTTGGCGGAGGGACTTAAAAACCGGCTAGCCCAGAAGCTGGGCAGAAGAGAAGCTTTTTCCCTTTGGATGGACTATCGGCTATCCCCCCATGAACCATTAACACCGGAAATTATGGATGCCCTTGAGCATACGGCTGTTCTGGTGGTTATCCTGTCACCCGGATATCTTGCTTCGCAATGGTGCCAGGCAGAGAGAAGCGCCTTTTTGAAAATAGTCAGGGATCGGCCCCGGTCCGATGCACGAGTATTTATCGTGGAGCGCGACAAAATAGAAGAAAGCGAGCGTCCGGCGGAGTTCAGGGAACTTGCGGGTTACCGCTTCTGGGTCGGTGAAAGAGAGGGCAAGCCACCGCGTATTCTGGGCGAGCCAAAACCCAATCCCGATGATCCAAAATGTCTGCCCTACTACGACCAGCTCAATGACCTCAGTAATGGCTTGGCCGAGGAACTGAAGAGGCTCAGGTCATTAGTCAACAAAACTTGTATCGAAAGCCCTGGTATCGAAAGTCCTGTTACCGAAAGCACCTGTATCCAAGGCACTGATATCGTAAGCGCTGGTATCGAAAGCAGGAAATCGGATAAGCAGCCTGCGGTTTTCCTGGCTGAGGTTACTGATGACCTGGTCGTACATCGTGACGCGGTAAAGCGATACATGGACCAGGCAGGTATCAGAGTGCTGGAACCTGAGATTTCTCTCTATTTCAGTGATCCGGACACTTTTCAACAGGCGGTGGACAAAGCCCTGGGGAGCAGCAAAATCTTCGTCCAATTACTCAGCAATTTGGACGCAAGAAGACTACCCGGTTGGTTGAGCTATACTCACCTTCAGTACGAGCGGGCACTGAAAGCGGGGAAAACGGTTCTTCAGTGGCGCGATCCTTCCTTAAACCTGGACACAGTACCCGATGAAGATCACCGCAAACTGGTAGGAGGTGAGACGGTTCTGGCTGTCGGTATTGAGGAGTTCAAACGAACGGTAGCGAACCGTGCCTTAATAAAACCTGCTGCCAGGATCAAAACGATGTGTACTCTTCTTGTTTTTCTGGATGTCAGCCCTGAAGATAGCCCCTTGGCTGAAGAGATAGTCAGGGTATTGAAGAAACATAATATAGGCTATGTCCTCCCGTTACAGCATGGGAACCCATCGGAGATCAGAAAAGAGCTGGAA
>Ga0307378_10009977_pt1 | contig 12403 bp, 10 predicted proteins | sample UN1MG_FD_202238 | JGI IMG/M metagenome (GOLD analysis project Ga0307378, IMG submission 202238) | Soil microbial communities from Risofladan, Vaasa, Finland - UN-1 | ecosystem: Environmental > Terrestrial > Soil > Coastal area > Acid sulfate soil | place: Finland: Risofladan, Vaasa | collected...
ATTGTTCTATCGCCTTATGCAACAAGCCGTGATAACTGAACCTACTCCACTTAAGAAAATTTACAGTAACTTAGAAGTTACCGAATAACGGTACCTGCCGTAACTTGAGTGAAACAGATACCCAGACTAATCAAATTTATTACTTGCAAAAAAGTCAATTATAATTTACTATTCCGAAAAATGTAGGGCGACATTACATGTATCAGCTTTTTGGCTGGGGTGCCACCTTCAAAAGACGATTGACAGGGTAGTAGCCTTGATTATTGCTCTTAAGGGAATCACCCCAAGTACCACTGCGCGATAAATACGCGGCCAGATAGAATCAGCAAGTAACCTGCATCAGTAATACAGAGAAAACTGGTCGGTAAATTCCCGCCGACTGTACTAAACATAGCCAAAGGGTGCCCTGTACAAAACATTTATGCGGATAAGGAGGGAAATGATGTCAGAACCAAAAGAAGAAAAAATGGCAACCCCAAGTCAGGAATTCATTATTGGCAAACTCAAACAGAGGGATTCGAAACTTGAAATGAGATGGGACCATGACCTGAAAGCGCCAGCCCTCATCTCAGGGAAAATTGCCGAACCCTTCCATGGTACATCAGAACGGATGGTTCTTGATGCAGCAATCGATTTCCTTGATGAAAATAAATCACTCCTGAGAATGAAAAGCCCGAAACAGGAGCTTCGGCTCATCAATAAAGTGACCGACTCTGCGGGGAATACCTGCGTAGCAATGCAACAGACGCACAATGGTATACCCGTAAAGGGAGGAACCGTTCGGGTCCAATTTGACGCTGACCGGGCGGTTAACCGTATTACTAACAAGTATCAACCTGATATTGATATCGATACCGATCCAAAGATCGATGCGCAATCCGCTGTCAATGCTGCTCTGGAAGACGCAAAAACGGGAAAACTTGAGGAAGGATATACTCCAGCCCTCAGTATCTATAAGTATAAGGGTAATATCTATCTTGCCTGGCAGGTACATATTGACGACATCGAACATGACAGGGAGCTTCACTACTACGTGGATGCCCACGACGGCACAATCATCCATCGGTACAACGCCTTAAGAAATGCCGGACAGGGCACTGGAGTATACTCTGGCTCTGGCTCTCTGAGTACGCTACAAGATGGCAGTGTGTATAAATTAATCGATAATTCACGTACCGCTTCAGGTGGGCCGGAAATAAGAACCTGTGATGTAAACGGCACTTATGACAGTTGCAGTAATGCAAATGTCAGTCAGGACAGCAATAATAACTGGAATACCAATACGACGAGTCCCCGCAAAGATAATCAGTGTGCAGAGGTTGATGTCCACAGATATCTTGGAGAAATTGTGGATTACTATCGAACCCATCACAACTGGAATAGCTTCGATAATGCAGGCACAAATATCTATGCCGCGGTTCATCGGGGGACCAACTACAATAATGCATTTTATCGACCATCCGAGAAAAAATTTTATTTCGGTGACGGGAATAATGTCCTCTTTGGGTATCTTACTGCCAAGGATGTTATTGCCCATGAATTTACCCATGCAGTCACGGACCACACCTCGAATCTGGGATATCCCGATGATTACCCTGGGGCGTTGAATGAAGCCTTTTCCGATATTTTTGCAGCCTTTATAGACAATGACGACACTGATATGGGAGAGGAGTGTACCACACCCTCCATTGCCGGTGATTGTCTGAGAAGGATGAACAATCCTTCCGACCCTGCTCTTGGCGCTGATTTCAGAATCCCTAATCATGTGCTGGCAGCATTGGACACCACGGGCGTCGGTTATAAGGACACGACGTATCATCCTGATGGAAGCATAAAAGATGGAGATCCCCACGTCAATTGCGGCCCGGTAATCTATGCCGCCTATTTCATGCTGCTTGGTGGTACGCATCCAAACAGCGGCATTTCTGTGGCACCCGTCGGCTATACTAAAACTGCCAGCATCTTCTGGCACGTACAATCAATAGGATTGCTTGGCAATAGCAATGCTACCTTTCTTGAATGTCGTGAGGCTGCGTTGAATGCAGTGAATGCTCTCTTCAAAACAGATCCGAACTATCTGCAGATTTTGGACTCGGTAAAAAACGCATTTACAGCAGTAGGTATCGGGCCTGATATCTATGTGCGAGATAGCCTGAGCGATACAGGAACGATTCCTTCGATAGGGACTCTTTGCATGAGCCCGGATATTATCACCAGGACTGCGAAAGTCATCAGCCCGGCAGCGACTCTGGGAGACATGAATAAGGCGGACCTGGCTGAGGATGTGGAATCGGGGCAGGATAACTATGTGTATGTGCGGTTACAAAACCGTGGTGCGGTTGCGGGTGATGTAAAGGTAACAGTATACTGGTCAGAACCAAGCACCTTTGGTACTCCTTCGCAGTGGCACCTGGTAGGGACAAAGACTGTCTATAATGTACAACCCGGCTCTGTTTCCTATGCGGAAATTATCTGGCCGTCAACAGCCCTTCCATCACTGGGGCACTTTTGCCTTGTTACCGAGCTTGACGATCCACTGGATCCAGCTCCTGACAAAACCTTAATTACTTCTGGCTCGCTCTATAGTAAATTCATTTCAGAAAGCAACAACTTTGCCTGGAAGAATATCGATGTGGTTGATGTATTGCCAGCAGGTTTGACCGGTATAGAATTCTTCATTCGCGGGAATTCTCATGAATTTTCAGAAGTAAAATTTGAGCTGGGAAATCTCCCCCCAGATACGGAAGTTCATCTGAAGATTCTTCGCAGACTCTGTGAAGGATCTCAACTGATCGGAATGCAGTTTGACACGATGAATACACGGTATACTTACTATAAACTGACCGCTGGAACACTTTGCTCCATGAGAGGGATACCTTTTCACGACCAGGATGAATCCGAAGTAAGTGTCTATCTAAAACTACCCGAAAATAGCCACAACGCTTACGAAGTCGCTGTCTCCCAGTACGTTAACGGCAGTATTACCGGCAGGGTAACCCGCGTATTTAATGTACTTCAGGCTGAAGAATTTGAATTCATAGGCAACCGGAAATCCACCGAGGTCCATAAAAAGGGATGCCAGTGGATAAAAAAGATGTCAAAAGCGAATATGGTTGGATTTCGTACCCTCAACCATGCACATACAGATGGGTATGATAACTGCGCTCACTGTTTAGCTGGATCGACCAGATAGCGGACTTTACGTTCAGAACACGGGAATCTCATCCCGGCCATATCCTCTATAGTGGAAGTTGGATAATACGTCCAGCCGCTTGAATAGAGAATAAGCGGCAAGATGCCGCTTCCACTATAGAAGGAGGATGGCGGATATAGAAGCATAATGGCGGAGCCTTATCTCTCTGGCTCTTGCATTCTAACATCTGTATTATGCCTCCTGCATTACAGCTCCTGCCCCCTAACTCTTCATGAAGTAATTAACGAATATCCTGGGGTCATTACTTCCGATGCCGTCAACCTGCATATCGGCATATGGTTTCAACAGGTCAGGGCAATCAATATTCCAGATGAAAACCTTTACTCCTTCCCGATGAGCTGTCTCGACCAGTTCTCTATTGATAAAGGCATAATTCATGACCAGTGCGTCTGCGAACGCGCTTTTGGCAAGACAGGCATTTACCGGACATCCTACCATGAGGACACCCGTTTTGATGCGGCTATTCATCTCCTTCACTCTCTTAACCAGCATATGCCAAAAGGAAATAACGTAGGCACTGTCATAAAGTTCGTTTTTCCTGATCAGTTCAACCACTCCCTGCTCAGTGCCATCCTCTTTCAACTCAACGATCAACCTGCACCTGCCTCTGACCAAGTCGATTACTTCCTGCAGGCTGGGTATGCGCTCACCCTTACCTGCATCGAATTTTTTTATCTCCGAGAGCGTATAGTTGCTTACCGGGCCGGTTCCATTCGTGGTTCGGTCAAGGGTGGAGTCATGGATGACCGCAAGTTCTCTGTCCCTGGTCAGATGGACATCGATCTCTACCGCATTAACGCCTATTTCCAAGGCCCGATTGATCGAAAGCAGGGTATTTTCAGGCTCCAGCGCAGCAGCCCCCCGGTGCCCCATGAGCATCATGGCAATTCTCCTTTCCCTGGTTTAGCTTTTTCTCATTATATCCTATTTTTATCTACTTTATATTCTAACAGAAGGGTCTGCTTGTCAAGGCAAAAACAACCGCCTTTTAAATCAGGGTCTTGCATTAACACTATTTTTATAATATATTCACGGAAAGGTAATCAATGAAAAGGTAATCATCAATAATCAATGGTAATCAATGGTAATCAATGGTAATCAATGGTGATCATTGGTAATCATCGGCATCGGTACAAGAGGAGGGAAATAAACATGGAGAAGATAAATATAAAAGTTGATAGACCGAATCAGGATGAGCTGAAAAGAAGAGATGTTTTTTCCTGGCCGATATGGGAAAAGGAAGTGTCCCGTTTCGATTGGCATTATGATGGTACTGAAGAGTGCTATCTTTTAGAAGGGAAAGTGGTCGTTGAGACAAAGGATGGGAAAAAGGTAGAGTTTGGCAAAGGCGATTTTGTTACTTTCCCTGAGGGCTTATCGTGTACCTGGGACATCAAGGAGCCAGTCAGGAAACATTATAATTTCAAGTAGCGCATTATCCATCTATCCGCTGGGCTTAAAAAACCATTCGGATTCAGCTCAGGGAGATAATTTTAAATGCCCGCGATATTGGAAAAAATTTCCATTGGCCTGCATCTACAAAGGCTAGTGTCATTTCCAGGAAAGCGTGAATAAAAGTGTCCGGTAGTGAATACCTATGCTTTATGGAAAGGGTATGAGATTACGTGTACTCATTGAAAAAGATGAGGCTGGCTACTACGTGGCTGAGGTTCCTGCACTTACAGGCTGTTGTATTTCTCAAGGGAAGACTTACGAAGAGCCTATTGCCAATATTAAGGAAGCCATTGAGGGGTGGCTTGAAGTTATGGAATCTAAACAGCCCTTTGACTCTAAGCGATCTGTTGAAGTATCAGTGTGATGGATAAACAATTAAAGCTCTGCTATTGTAAGCAGGCAATATCTATCTGCAATGCTTCTTGCCAAGTGCACTCTTTTCATGCTATGAATAAGGGGCCAGAATTCAGGAATAGAATGCAGAAGTCAGAATTCAGAGATTAATATCAGAGATCTGAGATTAAAATTCAGAATTCAGAGATCAAAGATTCAGAGGGCCAAAAAACCAGATGATCATCGAAGCAGAGACTTCGCAGCAAAACTTTGATTTTCCTTCTATCATCCAAAAGTTCGAGCAAAAAGAAACCTATGTGACCGGGAGCATTGTCATTCACAAAGGAAAAGTAAAATCTCCAGGAAGGAAAGTGGTGAATTTATCCTTAGTCCTGCTGGAGGAGCGGGTTGAGGGGGGGACCCAAGAGGAATTGTATGCCGTAGGAGAGCGGGCCGGAGAAAAGTTTCATCTTCAGCAGGTTTATATTAATCATAGATTAGGGGAAGCAGGACCCGGAGATGACATTCTCCTGGTGATTGTCTCGGCTGTTGACCGGTTGAGTGCTTTTTCGGCTGCTCAGTGGATTGTCGATGAGATAAAAAAAGAAAAGATTATAGTCTTGAGAGAGATAGGTTAAAGAAAAATGATTGACCCCAAAATAATGCATGATCCAAAAATGCATGATCCAAAAATTTATGACCAAAAAAAATATGATGGCCTCGAAAAACCCAAGGTGCTTTTTGTCGATGATTGTCCGGATCTTTTGCTCCTCTACGAAACCCTGTTTCAAAAGTGTGACCAGGGAATCGCCTTCTTTGCAGTGCAGTCAGGAGATAAGGCACTTGATCTTCTTCAGAAGGAATCCTTTGATTTACTGATAACTGACTTGACCCATTGCGGCGGCAGCGGCATCCCTTTTCTTGATGTAATCAAGAAATCCTGGCCGGATTTGCCGGTCATCGTTTGTTCCGGGTACAGTTCCTCATCCAAGGTTGAAGATGCATTTCAGGCAGGCGTGAAGGATTATATTATCAAGCCCTTTCACCCTGGGTGTCTTATGCAGACAATACGCAATGTCCTGTTTGAATCAAAAGTGGGCGCAGGATATATCAAGCAGTGCCTGGCTATGGTTTGCCATCACATTTCCTATCTTCTGGCACCTGGCTGCAAGTCGGAATGGGGCCTTATCGGGCTGAAAAAGCCGGACTCAATCACCATTGAAGATTGCAGCGAGGCTGTGACCAGAGCCTATAAGATCGCACCACCACCGTACTTGACCAACATCCCTGAGGTTTCCGGGAATTTTCCCCTGGAAAGGTTCACTTCGCTGACTCTCGAATGCATTCAAACGAAAAATGTGGTGGCCCTTGATTTTCCGGGCATCCGCATCGTGGAAAAAGAGCATGATCAGGACAAAATTATGAACTTGTCAACCCTGTTCTGCATTCCGCTCTTTTCTCATGTATCCGAGGTGCAGTGCATTCACTTATTTCCCCATTCCCTCGACTTCCCTTTGCCTGCCAGTTGGAGCATTATCTTACAGCAGGCTGAAAAACAGCTCGCTTCCTCGCTGCACCCTGTTCACAAGATCTGTACAGAACTCGGAAGAGTTGCCTAAATATTCAGAAGAGTTGCCTAAATATAACGTGCTCAAAAAACTCAATGCAAAGGACACAACAAAGACATCGGCTACGCTCTGAACCTATGCACGAGAGACATCGGCTACGCTCTGAACATATGCACGGAGGTAGCGGCTGCGCCTTACATAATGCCGTGCTCCTCTCTGTGTCTCAGTGCCTTTGTGGTGTCCTTTGTGGTGTCCTCAGTGGCGTCCTTTGTGGTGTCCTTTTTTGTATCCTTTCCGTTTCCCTCCTTCTCCACCTCACCTGTTCCCTTGCCTGGACAGCTCAAGGGGGAACGCAGCCAGTCAATGTACTGGTGATTACTATTGACACACTGCGGCCTGACCATCTGGGATGCTATGGATATCTGCCCATCCACCAGACCTCACTCACCAGCGAGCTTTTTCAAAGCCAGACGCCAAACATTGATGCTCTGGCCCGGCAGGGAGTACTGTTCAGTCAGGCACTTACCCCTGTTCCGATCACCCTCCCCTCTCACATCAGCCTTTTCACCGGACTCTATCCTCAACAGCATGGGGTCCTGGACAATGGCTCATTTCTCCTAAAGAAGGATGCACTGACCCTGGCGGAAATTTTAAAGGCGCAAGGGTTTACCACAGGAGCGATTATTGCTTCCTCTGTGCTTGACTCCATTTTCGGTCTTGATCAGGGATTTACCAGCTATGATGACCATTTGCCACGGCAGGGGAAAGCAATGGCTGTTCATTTCAATGAGCGCAGGGCCGCTGATGTGACCGGGCTGGCCACGGCCTGGGTCAAGGGCCAGAGCCAAAAGCGTCTTATCCCCTTCTTCCTCTGGCTCCATTACTTTGATCCGCACGCGCCGTATGATGCCCCTGATCCCTTCGGGAGCCAGTACAGACATGGCCAGTACAGCCATGCGGATTATGATGGAGAAATCGCCTACACTGACTACTGGCTTGGCATCCTGATCCAGGAATTAAAAAACCAAGGGCTTTTCGAGAAAACGCTCATCGTGCTTACGGCTGATCATGGGGAGGGTCTCGGCGAGCATCAGGAGAGCACCCATGCTAACTTTCTCTATGATTCCACACTCAAGGTTCCCCTGATTATCAAACTCCCTGGGAAACCGCCTTCGGATCAATCTCCGCAGCAGGTAAACAACCCGAAGCAGATAAACAACCCTAAGCAGATAAACAGCCTGGTTCGAACCATTGACATTCTCCCGACCATTCTCGACCTGTTAGGGCTTTCTGCCCATATCCCCAAAAAAATCGATGGCAAAAGCATGCGCCCTCTTATTCAGGCTATTCAAACACCCATTAAGGAATCGAGCGGAGGAAATACCAGCCTGCCGCAGGATGAGCGATTCCTCTCGTGCGAAACCTATTATCCCCTCCTCCACTTTGGATGGAGTCCTGAACTTGGCTTGAGAACAGCCAAATGGAAATATATTGAAGCGCCAAAGCCTGAGTTGTACGATCTGGTCAAAGATCCAGGGGAAAAAATCAACCTTTTTAAGCCGATGGACCCTGTAGCATCAGAGCTTCGCTCACGTCTTGCGAGTACTATCGACCTGAAAAAAATCCCATACTCCCCCTACTCTTCCGCAACTCAACCCAACCGAACAATGCTGGAGCGGCTCCAGAGCCTTGGATATCTTCATGCAAAAATCCCGATATCGAAATCTCAGATTTCGAAAGTTCCGATCTCGAAAGTTCCGCCCTCGAAAGCCCAGTCCTCGAAAGCCCAGTCCTCGAAAGCCCAGATCGCGGATACACCAATCTCGGATACACCGACCTCGGATGCCCAGCCCTCAAAAGCCACTGTCTCCCAAAAAGAATGGAAGAGCCTGCCTGACGTTAAAGACAGGGTGGATGTACTCAGGCAGATGGATGAAGGAGTAGCGGATATGGCCAAAGAGCATTATCAGGAGGCGCTCAGGAAATTTACTGCAATCGTTAAGTCTGATCCATCCAACATTTCCGGCCTGTTCTATCAGGCATGCCTCTATCAGAAGCTGGGCAACTATCATGCAGCTATAGCAGCTTTCAGGAAAATCCTCGACATTGATCCTACTCACCTTGATATTCACAACCACCTGGGAACCATTTACCATGAGATGAAAGACCCGAATCAAGCCATCAGGGAATTTCAACAGGAGATCGTATTCCACCCCGATTATGTCGATGCCCACTACAACCTGGCCGTAGACTACGTTAATCAGGAAAAAATACAGCAGGCCTGGGACACAATCCTCACGGTCCTCCGGTTGGACCAAAACTATGCTGAGGGCTATAATCTGCGGGGTAAGATCAGGATCAGGAAGGCAGATCTCAGGAAAGCAGATCTCAGCAAGGCAGATCCGGCCAGGGAAGAGGAAAAGAGTACGGGGTGCAAGATGCAGGCGGGCAAGGAGCAGGGGCGCAAGGTGCAGGGTGCGGAGCAAAACGCACAATCTTTAGCGGAAGAGGATTTCCAAAAAGCCATATCCCTCTTGCCTGAGTATGCGGATGCCCACAACAATCTGGGGGTCCTGTACAGCCAGCAAAAAAAGTATGCTCAGGCAATTAAGGAGCTTACCATTGCCAAAGACCTTGATCCGCAAAATGCCGGAATCCTCATTAACCTGGCCAGTACCGAGCTTCAGCAAAACCAGTGCGGCCAGGCAGAAAAGCTTTTTCAGCAGGCACTCTCCATGCAGCCGGATTCGATTGAGGCCAGGGAGGGACTTGGCCGCATCTGCACCCTGGATGGCCGCCTGGAAAAGGCCAGTGCCTTGCTCAATCAAGTAATTCAAACCTCGCCGAAGCGGGCACAAACTTATTTTCTGCTTGGTCAGGTGTATGCACTGCAGGATTTTTGGCAAAAAGCCCGAAAAGAATGGGAAGAGACAATTCGCCTGGACCCAGGACATGATCAGGCCTACGCAAAGCTGGGCAACCTGCTCTTTCAGCATGGCCAAAGCGCTGAGGCCTTCTACAACTGGCAAAAGGCGATCAGCTTGAATCCACAAAATCTTGAGGCTTACCACAACCTGGGTGCAGCTTACTACCAGCAGGGCAAAATGAAAGAGGCAATCAAGGCATGGAAGAACATTCTTCTCTTTGATCCCAATTCCGCTTCAGCTCATCTTCACCTTGGCTCGGCCTGGTTTCAGCAGGGGGATACACAAACCGCTATTTCCGAGTGGAAAAGAGCGATCGAAATTGAGCCCAATAACTTTGAGGCACTCTCGAATCTTGGCTCAGCTTATATAAAAAAAGGGAAGGCCGAAGAGGCCAAGAGGAACTGGCAAAAAGCTGTTGAGGTGCAGCCGAACAATGCTGACCTTCACTTTAACCTGGCCATCATATACCTTCAGCAGGGGGCGATAGCCAAAGGAGAGAGCGAAATGGAAAAGGTGCTCCGAATAAATCCGAATTATCCCAAGGCGGGCGAATTGCTGCAAAGAGCCAGAGCGGCAGGGAAAGGGCAATGAACGTTGCAAGTTGCCGCATCTCGCAGCCTGACGGAGAAGAAAATAGATCTCCAGGTAAATAGGTGCAGGACACAAGAAGGCTTTTTGGAAGAAACCCTTTTGAAAAAGGGTTTCTTCCAAACCATCTTCCCAAAACTTTTAATATCTTACTGCAACTTAATTTCTGGGAATCTATAGCGTACCATACCCGTACCCCGTATTCCCCTCATCCGCAGGAGATTAGCCAATGCTGTTGCTTAGCATTACCATAATTCTTGCTACCTGCACACTTGTCTTGATGGCTCCTCTTTCTCTGGAGATCAATACCATAGAACAGAAATATGTCCTGAGCCTGGCCTGGTTCTTCCGAATTCAATACGGCTGCCCTCAGCGCCAAAGATGCGTTCGGTTCTCTCTCTTTGGCTACTCCTGGGTCAGGGATCTCAGGTGGCCCAAATTGGATAGAAAGAAGCTGAAGCAGTTTGGAGGGCAGGTGCTGAAGGAGAGGGAAGATTTCTCTGAAGTTCTGTTGAAGATGAAAGATTCTTGGTACGATCTTCAGCGTCTGTCCAGCCGTGACCTGGAAATTAACCTGTGTACCCCTGATTTCATGGCCAATGCTCTGCTTTCTCTGGTTTTCGCAGAGGTTTTCGACGCTCGGAAAATCAGGGGAATACGGATAAGCGTAAATTACCGAGAAGAAAACTGGCTGGTTGGTTATTTTATCACACGCTTATGGGCATTGGTGTGGGTATCTATCAAATTTGCACTTTCCCTGCCTGTTTCGAGAGTTGGATTTTCTGCAATCCGCAGCCAGCTCAGATGAAAAAATCAACAGGGAGAAGATAGGCAAAGAAAGTAAGCAAAGGCAGTAAGCGAAAAAAGTAAGTGAAGGTAGACAGAAAGGTAAAAGGAGAAAAAAATGGAAAATCAAGTTGTTGAGACATTATCCATTTTGTTGAAAGAGTTTCAGAAATATGGAGCATCTGAGAGCGTGATCGGCAAAGAGCTTCACATCGGAGAGTTAACCATTGTGCCGATCACCAAGATCTCTCTGGGAGTTGGGGCAGGTGGAGGAGTGAACGACAAAAAAGGTGAGGAAAAAGGTGGTGGCGGCGGCGGCGGATTTAAGGTAGAACCCGTAGCTTTCCTGGTAGTTCAAAAAGATCATGTTTCTCTTTTGAGTATGGGGAAGAAAGGGCCGTTTGATACGATTTCCGAACAAATACCGGATTTACTCAACAAGTGGATAGAAAAGCAAACTGTTCCCGTAAAGGAAACAGAAAACGAAAAAGCAAATGAAAAGGCAAAGGTTGGAGAAGATAAGAACGCAGGATAAGCGACCACTCATAAACATCTATAACATAGTCACCCCCACCCAGCCTCCCTCAATCAAGGGCAATGGCATTAAGTTAAGGAATAGACCTTTAAAATCCCCCCCCAGCCGCCCTTTACAAAAGGGGGGAGGTTTTGCCCTTAACTTAATGACATTGCTCAATCAAGGGGGAGGGGATAAGTTGGAAAACAGTATTATTATAATTCTTTATGGTCGGTTGCTTATTCTTTCCCCTGCCCGTAACTCGATACCTGACCCTTGATGCTTTTCAGAGCATCTTCCATATACTCTTTGGTGATTGGATCTTTCTCTACCTTGAGATGTTCTTCGAGGATCGGGACAGACTGCTGATCGGCCATCATGCCCAGGGCCAGAGCTGCCCTGCACCTTATATCCGGGCTTTTGTCCGCCAGAGACTCCACAATGGCAGGCATGGCTTTTCTATCCCCTATCCTTCCCAGGGAAAGGATTGTTTCCTGCCTTAGCCCTTTGTCCGAAGAACTCTTCAGGAGAGATAATAATTCCCCAACTATGGTTTCATCATATACTCTGCCCAGGGCATTTACCGCCTCCCATTGAATCCAGTCAGAATGAGCTTTCAGCCCTTCCTTCAGAATCGGTACCGCCTCCTTGCGGTCCATGTTGCTGAGAGCTACCGCGGCATTCCATTTGATCCGCTCATCTCTATCTCTTAATGCCTTCAGCAATTCAAGGGTGATTCTTTCATCATCGTTCAGTTGACTTATAGCCCAGATGGACCGCCAGCGGACGTGGGGGTTTTCGGCCTTTAATACTTGCTCGATCAAAAACGGGCTGGCCTCCTTGTCGCCTATGTAACCCATGATGTTGACTGCCTCCCAAGAGAGGGTAAAATCCTATAACCGCAAATAACGGTTGGCATCACTTTTGCTATGCTCCAAAAATAGAGTAAAATTTTTTATTGCCACAAAATTCATTTGGCGTTGTCCATTTGCCAGGCTCTGGTAAATAAGCAAGCTAC
>Ga0307378_10009978_pt1 | contig 12402 bp, 9 predicted proteins | sample UN1MG_FD_202238 | JGI IMG/M metagenome (GOLD analysis project Ga0307378, IMG submission 202238) | Soil microbial communities from Risofladan, Vaasa, Finland - UN-1 | ecosystem: Environmental > Terrestrial > Soil > Coastal area > Acid sulfate soil | place: Finland: Risofladan, Vaasa | collected...
CATATTATTCTTCAGGATAACCTCAGATTTAGTTCCCTTCGCCTCACACCCTATCTGCAAATTCGACTGGCAGGTGTATTTCAGGGGCAAGTTTGACGAGATAGGCAATTTTATCAAGGCAAGTGATATCAGGATTTCTATGCACCCGGACCAGTTCACTCTTATGAACTCTGTGGATGAGGGCGTGTTTGAAAGGAGTGTTAAAGAGTTGCTCTACCATGCCCAGGTACTGGATACGATGGGGCTGGATACTACAGCAAAGATACAGATACATGTGGGTGGGGTCTACGGGGACAAAGACAAAAGCATGCAGAGATTTATCGAAAGGTTTCACAGGATCCCTGATGTCATCAGTAGAAGGCTTGTCGTGGAAAACGATGATAGAAACTACACGTTGAAGGAATGCATCGAGATAAGTAAGGAAACGGGCATACCTGTATTGTTCGATGCCTTTCATCACAAAGTGAACAATGCAGGCGAGTCAATAAGGCAAGCATTCAGTATGTTTCATGGTACATGGCGGAAGAAAGATGGCGTTCCGATGATGGACTTCAGCTTACAGGGCGTTTATAAGATAAGAGGCGGGCATACCGAGACCATAGATATGAAGCTTTTCAAAGAGTTTCTTGACCGGACCAAGCCCTACGACTTCGACATCATGCTGGAGATAAAGGACAAGGAGCAGAGCGCAATCAAGGCTGTCGAAGCGGCAAAGAAAGACAGGCGGTTTGTGCATTTTCCATACAATCGGCAGCCTGGTCAATAAAAACTAAATGGCAGGGCGTTCTTAGACTGGTATTCATGGTTATGCCAACGGAGGGGACGTGGGCTAGAATCGACAGCGAGCGGATAGAGAGGCCCTCGCCCTTAAAAGTGGTACCCACAAATAGGGCTGATCACACATCGATGTTTTTCTATTTCTTCATAAGGAAGATGTGATAAATTTTTAAGCTTTTATATCTTCATTTTATGACTTCTTAATCTGCCCGATTGTAATATAAGTTGTTTGCATTACATCCCCGTTTTAGAATGGCTGAGATATCTACTTATTATTTGACGGTATTTGGAGGTGGTGGCTATGACAGGAGAAACTGGAATCATCGGGTCAATGCCAATCCCTGATGGTGCAGCTATCAGTACTGAAAGGCTGCAAAAACACTTTGGTAAAATCAAAGCATTGGATGGGGTTAGCCTTGTGGTGCAGCCAGGAACCATCACAGCTCTTCTAGGCCCCAACGGTTCAGGCAAGACCACATTTGTTCGCATCCTCACGACTTTGCTTCAACCAGACGCAGGACAGGCTCGAGTAGCTGGCCATGATGTCGTACGAGATGCTCAGGTTGTACGCAACCTTATCGGACTGGCTGGCCAGTACCCCGCTGTTGATGAAAATCTTACGGGCCAAGAGAATCTTGAGATGGTTGGACGATTATATCATTTGGGTGGTAAGGAGGCGCGCCGCAGGGCTACGGAGCTACTGGAAAACTTTAGCCTTACGGAAGCTTCTAACAGGAGGGCTAAAACTTACTCCGGCGGGATGCGCCGTCGTCTTGACTTAGCTGCAAGTTTAGTTGCGAAGCCGCCAGTGCTCTTTCTGGATGAGCCCACCGCTGGCCTTGACCCCCGGAGCCGCAATGCACTTTGGGAAATTATTACCAATTCAGTCACTGGAGGAACGACAGTATTGCTGACCACCCAGTATCTTGAAGAGGCGGATCGTCTTGCCAATAATATAGCGGTTCTCGATAACGGGCATATCATTGAGCAAGGTACAGCCCAGTATCTAAAAGAGTGCTGTGGAGGTGATGCCCTAATACAGATTCGTATAGCTGATCGTGCTCAGACATCGCTGGCTGTGGAATTACTTGGTACATTAGGAGATGGCAAGATCAAGAGCGTTCCCGAAACCGGTGACATCAGCATTCCCGTCGTTGGAGGAACCTCTATACTGGCTGAGGTCGTGCGCCGACTGGATACAGGTGGGATTATGGTCTCAGACCTTGGCTTAAGGCAACCTACCTTGGATGACGTCTTTCTAGCACTGACAGGTCATGCTACCGCGACGTCCGAGGAGAGCACCGCCGAAACCGCAGTTAAGAAGGGTCGCAAACGTAATGAAAGGAACGCACCATGATAAATTCAAAATTAATGCCATCTACCTATAGGCTTGTTTGGACTATCCCAGATACGTTGGTAATAGCGCGGCGAAATCTGCTCAGGTTTGTGAGACTCCCTCAATTACTGATATTCTCAACGGTTCAGCCTGTGATGTTATTACTGCTGTTCAACTATGTATTCGGCGGCGCTATAAACGCAGGTGGTCTATCGTATATTCAATTTCTGTTACCAGGATTCTTGGTTCAGATAGTTGTCTTTGGTTCTGCTCAGACTAGTGTTGGTCTGGCTGAAGACTTGTCGCGTGGTATGATTGACCGCTTTCGTTCTCTGCCAATGGCTCGTTCCGCCGTGCTTGCCGGACGCACCCTGGCCGATACATTACGCTACACATTTCTCGTGCTTCTTATGATAGGTGTTGGGAGCATTATAGGGTTCAGATTCCATAATGGTATCCCGTTCGCAGTCGCCGCTGTGATGCTATCTGTGCTATTTGGATTCGCATTCACTTGGATTTCGGCCTTCATTGGCATGTCAGTCAAGGATGTGGAGACTGCTCAGGTTGCTGGCTTTGTCTGGATTTTCCCTATCGTCTTTGCCAGTTCAATGTTTGTTCCTGTAGAAACGATGCCAGGTTGGTTACAGGCCTTCGCTAAAATAAACCCGGTTACGGCGACTACAGATACAGTGAGAGCACTTTCTCTGGGAGGTGAGATTATAACTCCGCTATGGAAATCTCTGGCCTGGATAGGTGGTATTTTATTAGTATTCCTTCCAATGGCCGTGAGAAGATATCGACGTATACAATAAAAGGTTCCCTATTTCACCTGAGTTTAGTCTGTGTCTTGATTTAGGACAATATAAAGTGGGGTGGCCACTAAGTAGCCACCCCATCTAAGGTTATTCTCTTGTGATTAGTCAAGGCTAGTCCGTGTTTATCTCGTCCAGAACCTCGCCGGTGTGGCTGATCAGCTCGATGGCGATGGGCATTTGCCCGATGGCATGGGTGGCGCAGGAGAGACAGGGGTCATAACAGCGTATTGCCACCTCTACACGGTTGAGCATGCCCTCGGTGAGCCTATCTGCTTTGACGAAGTCTTTTGCTACCAGATAGACAGCGCGGTTCATAGCCAGGTTGTTGTTTTGAGTGGCTACGATGATATTCGCCTTTTTAATAGCACCGCTGGAATCCACCCAGAAGTGATGGAACAGCGTGCCGCGCGGCGCCTCTACAACTCCGACACCCTCCTCGTTGTACTTAGAGGAAGATACTCTCAACTCAGTGCCACAGATGCCATCGGTCTCCAGAAGCTCACGTACCTTCTCGGTGGCGTAGAGGCCCTCGATGAGTCGGGCGTAGTGGAAGTAGAGCGACCCTTCCACCATGCCGCCGTTGCCCAGCTTCTTGAATTCTTTGAACTCCTTAGCTGCCAGGGGTGTGCTGATGCCATCGGCCACATTGAGCCTGGCCAGCGGGCCTACTCGGTACATCCCGCCGGGATAGCCCATCTTCTTATAGATGGGGAACTTCATGTATGACCAGTCTTCCACCCTCTCCTCTATTATGGAGAGGTAGTTCTTGCCTTCTACCTGGTCTTCCAGGACAAACCCCTTGGCATCCAGCAGCCTTAACTTGCCATCATAGAGTTCCAGATTGCCCTTGGGGTCAACCAGGCCCATATAGCCAGATGGGAAACTGGCAAAGTTGGTCACCAGGTCCTTTTGTTTAGACTGGAAATCCTTTATCGTATCAAGTCCTACTTTGTAGATAGCAATCGCCTGGTCTATTTTGCTAAGGAATTCATCCCTTTTCTCTGGTGATAGCGCTGTATTAACTCCACCCGGTATTGCGAAAATCGGATGAATCCTTTTACTGCCCAGTGTCTCGATAATGGTTTGGCCATAAGCTCTGAGCCAAACTGCCTTCTTAGCTAGCTCGGGATTTGCCCCGATGAGCCCAATTACATTTCTGGTGGCGGGGTCGGAGTCCATGCCGAAGAGAAGGTCCGGGCTGGCTAGATGGAAGAAGTGCAGGGCGTGCGACTGCACATACTGTGCCATATGGATAAGCTGCCGCAACAGCTTGGCGGTGGGAGGTATCTCTACTCCCAGGATAGCATCACCGGCCTTGGCCGAGGCCAGGTGATGGCTCACGGGACAGATGCCGCAGGCGCGCTGGGTGATTAACGGCATCTCCCAGATAACACGGCCCTCGCAGAATTTCTCGAAGCCGCGGCACTGCAGGACATTCAAGTGGGCTTTGCTCACATTGCCCTTATCATCCAGAAACAGCGTGACCTTGCCGTGGCCCTCTATACGGGTTAGCGGTTTTATCTCAATAGTCTTGCTTTCTCCAGCCATTTCGGTACCTCCTCAACTAATCGAAGCGCATCATATCGCTGGGTAGAACCGGGATGCGTCCCTGAAGAAGCTCGGTCAATGCGTATTTGATATCGCCGGCGCGGGGTGGACACCCGGGAACGTAGCAATCTACCTTGACCACAGCGTTCACAGGCAAAGCCTTCTCCAGAAGCACCGGTATCTCGGGCGAGGACGGTATTTTGCCATCTTTTACGCTCTCGCACTCGATATAAGCCCTTCGTAATACCTCTTCCTTGGGGAAGGGGTTGCGCATGGCGCATATACCCCCGAAACAGGAGCAGTCGCCCAGCACAATGAGGATTTTGCACTTTGCCCGGAGTTCCTTAGCTTCCTCTTCGTGCTCCGTCATCCCTATGGCTCCTGTGATGAGACCTACATCAACCTCGGGAAACTCCTTTATATCTGTTATCGGGCTTCTGGTGAACTCCACAGCCTGAGCCAGGTCGATAATAAATTCGTCAACATCCAGCAAGGACATTTCGCAACCAGCGCAGGCATCGAGCCAGGAAGTAGCCAGTTTCACCTTTCCCATAGCAGCAACCTCCAATCAAGCAAGGTATCTCTTAAAGTTTCTTAGCCAGTTTATTAATAACCTCGACATCGTCTTGCACGTCCGCAGGCGGTTCCAGCACTTTCTCGGAATGACCGACCTTGCCATCCAGTGAGACATATTTGCCTTTTCGCTCAGCCCAGATAGGCGAAGGCAGTACAACATCGGCACAATCGGTAAGGGGGGAGCGGTAGCTCGCCTGTATCACCAGGAACTCGGACTGGTCGACCAGGGATACCCAATCTCCAGTTTCGAACTCCTCGTCGCACATAAGGACATAGACCATTTTGGGCTTGGCCTTAGCCATGCCGTTTTGATTGGCAACGCCCAGCTCCCATGCTCCGCGGCTGTTGCCTTTGGGTTTGAGCGAAATAACCTTCATGCCCTCGGGGCTGGCCAGATTAGCCAGGTCGAGCAGGCGGGCAATGAGCTTGGGGCTCTTCTTTTCCAGTACACCGTCTCCATAGACAACCACCAGATTCTTGGCATTGCTCAGCATATTGGCGGCCTGTTGAATCATAGTTTTGTCGATGCCGGTGAGTTCCACAGCCTTGGCTAGAGAGACGAATCTCAATGTCTTCTCGGCGCTCTTAATCTTCTTGGCTATAAGTCCAGCCAGAGTGCCGATAAGTGCATCCTCAGTATCCTCGTTAGGGCGCAACCAGATGTCGCCTCGGAAGCCGAAATTATTGGGGCGAGAATCTATTACTATAAGGTTGGCCTTTTTACGATCTCTGGCTCTAAGTATGTAGCAGCCGGCTACCGGATGAGTCTCCAGAGGATTGGACCCGACTACCAGCACACAATCGGCATCAAGTATAGCCTCCAGCGGGCTCTCTATCTCCATACCTTTGCCGTTCTTGGAGAAGGCACTGATGCCTTTGGCCATAGCCCTGTAGCTACTCCCATCCAGGGTATCAAGGTAGCTAGTGCCTACGGTTTTGCGCATGAATTTGGAGAATATCTCCAAGGTCTCATTAGGACACAGGCTGGAAGCGTAGCCCGCTATGCTGACGGCTCCGTAGCGTTCCCTGTAGTCCTTGATTTTATCTACTATCAGTTTGAACGCCTCATCCCATGATGCGGGCTGGAGAGCACCCGCCCTGTCTCTCATCATGGGTGTAGTAACTCTCTGATTCTCGTTATACACTTGTTGAAAGCGTCCTTTTATACAGAGTTGACCCTTGGGACCCGCGAGCTCTGTGCCATCTATACGAATCACATTGTTATCCTTGACCAGAACCTTGGTTTCGCAGCCCACGCCGCAGAGGCTGCACAGGCTATTTATGGTCTGGCCTTCGCTGGTTCTGCCCCTGTAAGCGCTGGCTTTGCTGAAAATAGCACCTGTGGGGCAAGCCTGCTCGCAGGCACCACATGTTATACATGAAGACTGGCCTAGCGGTTGATTCAGGTCGGCAACAACAAGTGTACGCCATCCCCTTCTGCCAAAGTCCAGTGTATGGTTTCCCACAACCTCGCCGCAGGTTCTCACGCAATGACCGCATAGTATGCAGCGATTATGGTCGATAACCAGATATTCATTCAAAGTGTCTGTCGGCAACGATGGGAAAGTGTAAGGGTAACGCGCATGGTCCATTTGGTACTTGTATGCCAGTGCCTGCAGTTCGCAGTCTCCGCTGGCGACACAGTAGAAGCAGTGATGGTTGCGCTCCGTGAACATTAGCTCCAGGATGAGGCGGCGGTACTTCTCCAGGTTAGGAGTATGTGTCTTGACCACCTGTCCATCGCGGGCGGGGTAGGTGCAGGCTGGGTTGATGCGCCGTTCTCCCTCTATCTCTACAACGCAGAGTCGGCAGGCACCGACATAGGAAAGCCCTTCCATATAACACAGGGTAGGGACGTAGATGTCGTTAGCACGGCAGATTTCGAGTATTGTGTCACCTTCTTTACCTTTTACCTGATTGCCGTTTATGGTCAGGGTTATCTCTTTTCTCTCGCTCATCGCTCTACTCCTCCCCTCCTACTTCGAGGTCACATCGCAAGCAGCGGGATGCTTCCTCCCTGCCCTCTGCTGGTCTGAAAGCTAGCACTACCTCCTTGAAGGAGGACTTGCGCTCCTTTGTGTCTAGCTCGGTTGGGTGCATCCTTGCTCTTTCCTTGACCTCCTCTTCAGTAGGGGCAATGCTGGGGATTTCTATAGGCTCATAACCATCCCTCTCTACAAATGGTGAGAGTGGTTTGCCCTGCAAGTATCTATTGATGGATGTAGCTGCCCGCTGTCCGGCAGAAACTGCCCAGATTACGGTCTTGGGGCCGGTTACGGCGTCGCCGCCGGCGAAGACGCCGGGTTGATCGGTGGCCAGGGTACGCGGGTCTGCTGTGATGGTGCCACCCTTGGCTATCTTAACTCCGTCCTTGATAAAGGATGTATCGGGACGTTGTCCGATAGCCTCGATTACGGTATCCACAGCAATAGTGTACTCTGAACCCTTAACCGGCTGCGGGGTACGCCGTCCACTGGAGTCAAATCCTTTGAGCTCCATCCGTATGCACTCCAGTCCAGTTACCTTACCACCCTGGCTCAGTACCTTGGTGGGGGCAGTAAGGCAGTCGACATGAATGCCTTCATTTTCGGCGGCCTCTATCTCCTCGTCAATGGCTGGCATATCCCTGCGCTCTCTGCGGTACAGGATATGTACTTCCTCAGCACCCTGTCTTAGAGAGTCGCGGGCGGCGTCTATTGCTGAGTTACCACCGCCCACTACGGCCACTTTCTTGCCTATCCTGGGCTTTTTACCTAAGTTCAGCTCTCTGAGGTACTCAATGGCGTCAAAGACACCTTCCACGTCCTCGCCGGATATGCCCATCTTGTCTCCCTTATGGGCGCCACAGGAGATGAAGACAGCCTTGTAACCCTCTTTGAACAGGCTATCTATATCGTTAACCTTGGTGTTGAGTTTAAGTTCAACCCCGAGTTTCAGTATATTATCTATCTCAGCCTGGAGTATTTTCTTGGGCAATCTGTACTCTGGAATGGCAACGGCCATCATGCCACCGGCTACAGGCAGAGACTCGAAAACAGTGACATTGTAGCCTTCTCTTACCAGTTCGTATGCCGCTGTCAAACCCGCAGGTCCAGCTCCCACGATGGCTACGCGCTCAGGCCTCCTTGGCTTCATAGGAGGCACGAACTCGATGCCGTGTTCATAAGCGTAGTCGGCAGCCATGCGCTTCAGGTCTCTGATGGATACTGATTCATCGACCTGGGCGCGGCGGCACTTGACCTCACACGGATGGTCGCATACACGTCCTACCGACATGGGGAAGGGCAACCGCTGCCTTATAAGCTTGTAAGCGTCTGCGTATTTGCCTTCCTTAATCAGAGATACATAGCCCGGGCAGTCCAGTTCAACAGGGCAGGTATGCTGGCAGGGAGCTTTGAACAGAGGTTGACACACCGCCGCTGGACAATGCTTGTCTATGATATGTGCTTCGTACTCAGCGTGGAAGTGCCTCAGGGTGCTGAGCACAGGGTTGGGGGCGGTCTGGCCCAGGCCGCACAGAGAGGCAGAGCCTACCATCTCGGCAAGCTCGCTCAGCACAGCGAGGTCTTCCATCGAACCCTTGCCCTGGGTTATCTTGCTCAGTATCTCCAGCATCTTGGGGATGCCGGCGCGACAGGGTGTGCACTTGCCGCAGGCCTCATCTCTGGTGAACTGTAAGAAAAACTTGGCGACATCCACCATGCAGTTGTTTTCATCCATTACAATGAGGCCGCCCGAACCCATGATGGCTCCTAATTTAGTAACGGCCTCATAGTCTACAGGAGTATTTAAGTGCCCTATCGGTATGCAGCCACCCGAGGGGCCGCCGATCTGGATTGCTTTGAACTTTTTGCCTCCGGGTATACCGCCCCCGATGTCGAATATAATTTGGCCTAACGGGGTGCTCAGGGGCACCTCAATAAGGCCGGAATTGTTTATCTTACCCACCAAACAGAAAGTCTTGGTACCTTTACATTGCTCTGAACCAGCACTACCCCACCAGTCTGCACCATGGTGAATGATTAGAGGTATGTTGGACCATGACTCAACATTATTCAAAGTGGTAGGCTTGTCCAGCAATCCCTTGTTGGCAGGGAAAGGAGGACGCTGGCGTGGATTGCCGCGTTTGCCCTCGATGGAGGCCAGCAGGGCTGTCTCCTCACCGCAAACGAAGGCGCCTGCCCCCGGGAAGACCGTCAGGTCAAACTCGAAATCGGTGCCCAGTATGTTCTTACCCAGCAATCCATATTCACGTGCTTGCTCCAGAGCATGGTTGAATGTTTCAATGGCTAGAGGATATTCAGCACGGATGTAAGCATAACCACGGCGCACGTTGCCGATGGCATAGGCCCCAATAGCCATTCCCTCTAGTATGGAGTGAGGGTTGCCTTCCAGCACGGCGCGGTTCATGTAAGCACCGGGGTCACCCTCGTCTCCGTTGCAGACCACGAATTTTTCATCGCCCACTGCTCTACGCACGAAGCTCCATTTGGTACCGGTAGGGAATCCGGCGCCCCCGCGGCCTCTCAGGCCTGCTTTGGTTACCTCACTGATGACATCGTCGGGCTTCATCTGGGTCAACGCCTTGGCAAGCGCCTGGTAGCCGTCCCTAGTGATGTATTCCTCGATACTCATGGGGTCTATATCCTGGTTGTGCATTATTCGGATGTGTTGGAGTTTGAAGGTGGGCGACTCCAAATCCAGCAACCATTCCGTAACTGGCTCACTCTTGATGAGGTGCTTCTCCACAATAGTGGGCACCTGCTCAGGGGTCAGGTTACAGTAGATTACCCTGCCCTTCTGTGGATGGATGACGGTGACTACAGGCTCTCGCTCGCAAGGGCCTATGCAGGCAGCTTCGGTGATTATGACATTGGACAGCTTGCGGGCTGCTACCTCCTTAACGAAGGCTTCCTGTACAAACTTTGCACCACCGGCAATGCCGCAGGTGCCCAGGTGAACTTTAACCTGAATCTTTTTGGCACGCTCGTCCAGTTTTTTCTGAGCCACTGCCTTGAATTTGTTTAGTTCCTCGACCGACATTAGCCGCTTCGCCATATCTCCTCCTAAGCGTAAGAGCTTAAGACCTCTTTCATCTTGGTGGGGGTCATTCGGCGGTTTACCTTCTCTCCGATTGATACCACTGGAGCAAGGCCGCAGCATCCCAGGCATCTCACCATTTCCAGAGAGAAAGTGCCATCCTTGGTGGTTGAGCCTGGTTCAATGCCCAATTCCTTCTCCAGGGTGTTTAAAATCCTTTCACCGCCGCGGACATAGCAGGATGTCCCCATGCATATCGAGACGACATGCTTGCCTCTGGGAACCATGGTAAAGAATGAGTAGAAGGTAGTGACACCGTATATCGTGCTGAGGGGAACCTTCATATCGCGTGAAATGGCCAACATAACGTGTTGGGGTAGGTAGCCGATGAGTGCCTGTGCCTTTTGTAAAACGGGGATTAGTGCTCCGGCCTGCCCTCTGTTTTTCTCGATTTCAGCCTGGACTTGGCGGAATATCTCGGCTGCCGAGCTCTTTCCCCCCGCTGTGGAAACCGGCTGTTTTGTTTCGGCTTCAGCCATATCAAACCTCCCCTAATGGTTTTCGTTCAACTCACTGAGAATCATGTTAACACATTTAGGAATAGCCTTTCTTACTTTGGGTGTACATTTCTCGCTGAAATTACTTGTATCGGCTACCTCTACTGCGTAAATAGTGATTTGCCCGGGCATAGGCATACCTATTCTGTGGCCGAGCTCAAGAGCCGTGGCAAAGTTTACATCATGAGGCGAGGAAGCATGGCGGGTGTCATTAAATGCCTCTGGAGTCAGACGGTAGATTTGCCCTGCTTTGCCATTTGTGGTCTGGATGGCGTCAACGATTATGGCTCTATCGTAGCCAACCAGCAGGTCCAATAGGCTCAGACCAGACATGCTGGTCTCTTCAACTGTTATATCCTGGCTGGAAATCCTATTCCCAAGTTCCTGGGCTATCCGGTTTCCTACACCATCATCGCTGAGTATCGGATTACCCAACCCCAGAATCAGTGTTTTCATCCTTTTCTTCAGTCTAGCGCAGGTTCTGGCTCAGCGTTTCTATAACCTCTCCCCTGCTGTTATAGATGACCACTTCCAGAGGCATCTGGCCTGGCAGAGTATGGGTAGCGCAGGCACTGCATGGGTCGTATGCTCTGAATGCCATCTCAACCATGTTAAGCAGCCCTTCCTGGACATCCTTCGTCTTCTTAATCAAACCCTGGGCTGCTTTTTTGATAGACATTTGCATGGCCGGGTAGTTGTGCGCCGTGGCTACGATAAGATTTGCCTTGGTTAGGATGCCGTTCTTGTCGGTTTGATAGTGATGAATAAGGGTTCCTCTCGGCGCTTCCACAATTCCTACACCTTCATCTGGCGTGGCGGTAGGTATAGTGCGAACCTTGGGGTCGGTAATCTCCTTGTCCTTGCAAAGTTCGAGCAGCCTCTCGGAAGCATATAGCAGTTCCACCAATCTAGCCCAGTGGAAAGCCAGTGTGGCATGAGCGGGTTTGCCGCCCAGCGTCTTGAACAATTTATCATATTCGGCCTGTGCCAGAGGCGTCGCCATGCCATCGGCTACATTGAGCCTGGCCAGAGGGCTGACACGATAGATTCCGCTGTCCTTGCCCTCGACAAACCCCTTCCACCCCACCTTCTTCAGGAAGGGGAATTTCAGATAAGACCAGGGCTCTGTGTGTTCTGCAATATACTCTAGATATTGAGCTGGTTTGAACTTGGCAACCTCTTTGCCCTCAGGGTCAACCACGCGGATGTCTCCCTCGTAGAAATTGACCTTGTTGTTGCTATCAACCATGCCCATGTAGTAGCTCTTCATGGTATAGATTGGGCCTGTAATCAGGTTCAGGTAGTCCTTGTTGGACAGGACAACATCGTTGAACAGCTTCAGGCTGAATTTACTGAACTCCACGCAGGATTTGGCTTTTTCCTCGAAATCTTTTCGTTGCTCCTCAGTAATGGGCTTGCTCATGCCTCCGGGGACGCCGCCTACCGGATGGGTTGCCTTGCCAGCGATAGAGGCCTGTATGCTCTGAGCATAGGCTCGGTGTTTTATCACCTCGCCGCCAATCTGAAGCCCGACCTTGGAGATAACGCCCAGAATATTTCTCTGAGCGGGGTCACTGGTGGGACCCATGACGAAATCGGGAGCAGCCAGGGCGTAGAAGTGAGCGATGTGGGAGTGAATATAGTGAGCGCAATAGAAAGCCTCCCTCAGCTTCTTCCCCGCTGGCGGAGGGTCGACATGGAACACAGCGTCTGTGGCCTTGCACGAGGCCATGTGATGCGCCCCCGGTCAGAC
>Ga0307378_10009979_pt1 | contig 12400 bp, 9 predicted proteins | sample UN1MG_FD_202238 | JGI IMG/M metagenome (GOLD analysis project Ga0307378, IMG submission 202238) | Soil microbial communities from Risofladan, Vaasa, Finland - UN-1 | ecosystem: Environmental > Terrestrial > Soil > Coastal area > Acid sulfate soil | place: Finland: Risofladan, Vaasa | collected...
AGGGAGGCCGCCTGCGTGTGAGCCCCCCGGATGCTCGGCACGATGCCCACATAGAGCTTCGACTCCGGATCGTATTCCACGTAGGCGGTGAAGGTGCTCATGGCCTTCTCCTGGGCGTCTACCCCGGCTCGGTGATGGGCGGGGTCTTTGGTTCGGGCTGGGGGGGCGGCTGGCGGACGGTCACGCCGGCGGACGACAGGTCCCTGACGCGCTCGCGGTCCAGCAGGTCGTCCATGGTGGGCTTGGCGAGCGGACGGCCTTCGATTATCTGTTTGGCCTCCTCGGCGCTGAGCGTTTCGTACTTCAGCAGGGCCTTGGCGAGGTCATCGAGCTTCGCGCGGTCCTGGACGATCAGCTTGTGGGTCTCGGCGTAGGCCTCGTCCACGAGCTGCTTGATCTCCAGGTCGATCAGCTCGGCGGTCTTGTCGGAGTATTCCTTTCCGCCGAAGTCGGCGAAGATCGCCCGCTTTTCCTCGGGGGCATAGCGGACCATGCCCAGCTTGTCGCTCATGCCCCAGTCGAGGATCATCTTCTTTGCCAGCTCGGTGGCCTGGGCGATGTCGCTGGCGGCCCCGCTGGAGACGTCCTGGCAGGCCTCCTCCTCGGCGACGCGTCCGCCGAGCATCACGCGCAGCAGCGCCTTGCAGTACCGGCGGGTGTAGAGGTAGCGGTCCTTCTCCGGCAGCGAGTAGGTCGCCCCGCCCATCGGCCCGCGGGGGATGATGGAGACCTTGTGCAGCGGGTCTGCATCCGGCGTGAGCAGTTGGACCAGCGCGTGGCCGGCCTCGTGGTAGGCGGTGATCTCCTTCTCGCGCTCGTCGATGACGCGGCTCTTCCGCGCGCGCCCCCAGCGGACCTTGTCGCGGGCCTCCTCCAGGTCGGCCTGCTCGATGAAGTCCTTCTCGGACATGGTGGCGTCGATGGCGGCCTCATTGACCAGGGCCTCCAGGTCCGCGCCGCTGAACATGGGCGTGCCGCGGGCCAGCCGGTGCAGGTCCACGTCCGGCCCGCAGCGGACCTTGCCCGCGTAGATCTTGAGGATCTCGCATCGCCCCTGAAGGTCCGGCAGGGACACCTGGATCTGTCGGTCGAAGCGGCCCGGGCGCGTCAGGGCCGGGTCGAGCACGTCGGAGCGGTTGGTGGCCGCGATCACGATCACCTGATCGGAGGTGTCGAAGCCGTCCATCTCGACGAGTATCGCGTTGAGCGTCTGCTCGCGTTCGTCGTGGCCGCCGCCGTTGAAGCCCATGCCGCGGCGCCGTCCCACCGCGTCGATCTCGTCAAGGAATATGATGCACGGCGAGGACTCCTTCGCCTGGCGAAAGAGGTCTCTGACGCGGCTGGCGCCCACGCCGACGAACATCTCCACGAAGTCGCTGCCGGAGATGGAGAAGAACGGCACCTCCGCCTCGCCGGCGATCGCCTTGGCCAGCAGCGTCTTGCCGCAGCCGGGCTCGCCGACCAGCAGCACGCCTCGCGGCACGCGCCCGCCCAGACGCTGAAACTTGCGCGGGTCCTTGAGGAACTCGATGATCTCGGCGACCTCTTCCTTGGCGTCGTCGATGCCCGCGACGTCATCGAACGTCACCTTCGCGCGCTCCTTTGTCAGCACGCGGTGGCGCGAGCGGCCGAAGCTGCCCAGAAACCCCCCGCCGCCGGCGGCTGCGCCCATCCGCCGAAACAGCAGGAACCACACCGCCAGGAACACAAGAGCCATCAGCAGCAGTTGAGGAAGCAGGTTGGTCCACCAACTGCTGGGCTCGTAGTACGGCTGGGCGGGGTAGCCGTGCTTCGCCAGCGCCGCGCGAAGCCGCACGTCGAAGTCCTTATCGGCGGCGTAATTGTAGTTCACAAAGAACTTCGCCGACTTGTCCTTCTCCTGAGCGACCTTCCTGTTGTCGATCTGGCCTTCGATGCGGTCGTCGCGGACGACGATCTTGCCGGTAACCTGCCCGTTCTCCACGTAGTTCCAGAACTGGACGGTGGTGATCGGCTTGCGGTCGTCGAACCCGCGGCTGAGGACCGTCACGAGCAGCAGCCCCAGCGCTATGAAGATCACCCAGCCCAGCAGCGAGCGGCTGAAGCGGTTGGGCATCTGCGGAGGCTGCTGGTCTCGCTGCGGGGGCTGCGGGGGTGGATCGTTCGGCGATGCCATCAGGTCGTTCTCTCTGCGCCCTTCAAGGCCGGGCGCCGCCCGGCGTCCTCAACCCGGGCGGGGGCGCCCCAGTCTCATCGGAAAAGCATCACGCCCTTATCCCTACATAATACGGCGCTCGGGGGCCAAATCCAAGGGGCACGTGGCCAGGCGGCTCAGCGGGTGAACGGCACTTCCATCTGTTCCACAATGCGGGCGGCCAGGCGGTCGATCACGTCCTCGCTGCCCTGGAAGAAATCCTCGTTGAATCCTGCTGCCGGCAGGTAGGTTCCCGCCACGCGGAAGTTGGTGCGCTCGACGAGGACCTCGCCGCTGCGAAGGTCGGTCCATTTGAACGAGACGAAGAAGGTGATCTCCATCTCGCGAGGTCGGCCGGTATCGGGATTGATGCTGAGCGGCCTTTGGGCGATCTGGTCGATCGTGCCTGTCAGCTCGGTGTCGGCCCGGGGCTTGCGGACCACCTTGTAGGGGGTGTCCAGCTCGACCTGCTTCTGGAGGGCCTCGGTGAGACGGAACTCCAGGCCGCGGCGATAGACATACTTGCCGCGGCCCCAGATCGGCACGGCCACCGTCTTGACGCCGCTGGGGTACGGCGACTTGAAGGTGTAGCCCTTGTTCGGGTCGTTGGAGCAGCCCGGGACGGCCGTCGCGCCGGCCAGCAGAGTCAGAAGGATCGCAGTGAGCCGCCTCATCGCTTGTCCCCTTCTTCGATAGCCCTGCCCTCCGGGCCGGCCGGGGCGATGGTCGCGCCGGCGGGCTGGGTGGTCGAGGCCGGCAGGGGCGGCGCGCCGGCATCGGGCACCGGCTCGCCCAGGCGCAGCAGGGCCTGGCGAGACCTGGCCTCCCACTGGGTCTGGGGGTACTGGCGGATCACCTGCTTGTAGTAGAACTTCGCCGGTCCCGTTCGCTTGATCCGCTCGTAGAACTCGCCGGCCGCGTAAATCTTGTGGGCCAGGGTGGAGCGGATATCCTCCAGTATTCCCGGCACGTTGGCGCGCTCGGCGGCCAGGGGGAAGCGCTTGGCGAACATGCGGTATCGCTGCTGGGCGTCCAGCAGGGGCGCGCTGTCGTAGCGAATGCCGCGGAAGGCCCCGTGGCGCGCGCGGGCCGCCTGGAGCATCGCGTAAGAGGCGCGCTCCGAGCGGCTGAAAACCTCCAGGTACTGATCGTACGCCTGCACCGCCTCGTCGTAGTCGGTCTTCTGGAAATGGTAGTCGGCGATTCGGATGAGCGACTTCTCGGCCAGCGACGAACCCGGCGCGTGCCGCACGATCCGCTCCAGTATCATCAGCCCGTCCTCCCGGGCCGACAGGTATATGATCTTCAGCACGATCCGCTTCTTGCCGGCCAGGAAGGCGTTGGCGATCTCGAAGTCGGCCTCCAGCGCGCGCTCGAAGTACTGACCGTTGGGGAACTGCGTGATCTGCTTTTCGAACCAGTCGTAGGCCTGGAAGTATCGCCCGCGCCTTATCTCCGCGCGGCCGGCCAGCGACATGACCTCCTCGCTCTCGGGCTCGATGGGGTACTTCTTAACGAACTTGTTTGCGGCCCGGACGGTAGTGCGGTTCCAGCCCTTCTCGAAGTGGCGGCGGATGATGGCCAGCTCTCCGGCGGGCGTGCCCTTGGCGGGCTCGGCCAGCTTGACCCACTTGCCGGCCTTCCACTCGTACTCGTCCTGGCCGGCGGCTGTCGCCGCCAACGCCAGCACCGCCAGACCGCACAAGCCCAACCGTCGAATCCCGTTCATGGCCGTTCCATCCTGCTCCTTGCGGACGCCATTATAGAAACGATATCAGAAGCTGAAAGCTCAAAGTCGAAGGCACTCCGCAGCCCCTGGCTGGGAAACGGACGCTTTCTGGGCGACTACGACCGCGCCCCAACCCGTTTCCACGCTCGCCTCGCGCCGGGCGTGAAGGATCGCAAAGCCGGACTGCTCCAGCTCGCGGCAGTACGCCTCCAGTGTCTCACAGCGAATGCCCCGGCGCTCGGCCTTCGGCAGATCGCGGTCCAGGACGTCCGCGCCCGCCTGAACGTCGGCGTCCAGGCGCGAGAACACCTCTGGAAAGTGCTCTCGCACGTCGCGCAGGGCCAGCCCGCAGTTCAGGAAGAACACCCCCCGCGGGCGCAGCGCCGCCCCGGCCGTCTCGAGGTACGACCGGCGATCCGCATCCCGCCAGAGAACGTGTAGCGTCTTGATATCGACCCAGAGATCATACGCGCCCCGGCCCGGCGGGCGCTGCTTGACCAGGTCAAGGCACAGAAACTCCACCTCGACGCCTTGCTCAGCCGCCGCCTTCCGCGCCCGGGCGATGGCGTCCTCGGAGATGTCCACGCCCGTGACGCGGTGCCCCAGCCGCGCGAGGTAGATGGCATTCAGCCCGTCGCCGCAGCCGGCCTCCAGAATCCGCGCGGGCGCGGGAGGCGCCCACTCGGATTGCATGAACTCCGCGAAGGCCTTCGGAGTCGCCAGCTCCGGACGCCAGTGCGCTTTGCCAGCCGCATACGCCTTGCGGTACTCGGCCTGCCACGTTGCGCGATAGTCAGCCTCATCGCTCATGGGTCGCTCAGCATCTCCCCGTTCCTGATACCGTCACGTGTCCAGCCGGTACACGCGAACGTAGTCGATGTAGAACCGCTGGGGCAGCTTCGAGTCGTCCATGCCCTTCAGCCCGCCCCAGGCGCCGCCGACGGCCACGTTGAGGATCAGATAGTGCTCCCCGTCAAACGGCCAGACGTCGACGCCGCCGGGCTCCTTCTTGAACGTGAAGTACTTCTGGTCGTCCACGAAGAAGTCGATCTTCTCCGCCGTCCACTCGACGGCGTACACGTGAAACGATTCAGACGGCTTGGGCACGGTGATCTTCGCGCCCTTGTTCGTCTTCAGGACATGGTTGTACTTGCGCGTGTGGACATTGGCGTGAATGACGTCGGGGTCGAAGCCGACGTTCTCCATGATGTCGATCTCGCCGCACGCCGGCCAGCCGACCTCGCCGATGTTCACCCCCAGCATCCAGATCGCCGGCCACATGCCACGGCCCGTCGGCAGCTTGGCCCGCACCTCGATCCGCCCGTATCGCCACGACGCCTTGGCCCTCGTCGTCAGGCTTGCCGAGGTGTACTCAGCCCGGGGGCGCGAGTTCTTCCAGGTCTTCTTCGCCGCGTCGGGCCGATAGGCCGGGTTGGCGAACGGCTCCTTCCTGGCCTCGATGATCAGCATTCCGTTCTCAACGCGGGCGTTCTCTTTTCGCCCCCGGGTGTAGTACTGCAATTCCCGGTTGCGTATGAATCCTTCCTCCTGGGCCCACTTGTCCTTGTCCGGCAGTCCGGTGTAGTCGAACTCGTCCGACCAGACCAGGGCCGAATCGTTCGACGCCGCGCAGCCTCCGGCCACCAGCATCAGCAGAATCCCGCACATGACGGCTCCCATCGTCATCCCTTTCCCGCATGTCCCGAAAGCCGGCCGATAGCCATCGGCCGGCCTCGAGCGGCAATTCGGCCGTCTGCCGCGCGGTGGGCCAAATCGGAATCAATAGGGCGACAGCACTTGGTACTACAACCCAAGTTGCCATCGTAGGACGCCGTTCGGTCTCAAAATCCGAAGCACGAAATCCGAAACAATAACGAAATCCCAAGACCTCCATGTTCAAAACAGAACTTCCGGCACCGACCGACAGGACGTTTGGAGCATTTGATATTCGAGTTTCGGATTTGTTTCGGATTTCGATATTCGCATTTTGGATTGTGCAACAACCGTTTTGTCGAAAAGACGTTACATGAGTTCCTGATTGCGAACTTGCATTGTAGTATTAGCGGCTACGAGCCGTCGACAGCACATACCGCGCCATGCGGAGCGGCTTGCCGGTCTGCTCGGTGACGTGATACGCCAGCAGGCGGTTGACGCGGTCGGCCTGCCTGGCCGGCAGGTTGACGCGCGTGCCGGCCTCCGCGGCCGCCAGCGCCGCCAGGCCCGCCAGCGCCTGACCGTCCAGGCGATACTTCTCAGCCGCCGCGCCCTCGCAGGCGCCGCAGAGAAGCCCGCCCAGCCGTGATGAGAAATAGACGTCGCGCCCGGCCGGGCCGGCTGCCATGCTTCTGCTTGTCTTGTGATCCCGAGCTTGTCGAGGGGCAGAAGCATGCCAGCCCCCGACCGGCGTCCCGCAGCTTACGCATCTGCGAAGCCGGCCGAGCAGCCCCACGTGCCGCAACAGCCGCCACTGAAAATACGCCACCACCGCCGACAGCGGCGCGCCCGGCTCGGAGAGCCTGGCCAGGCTGTTGTGAAGCAGGTCGAACACCTCCGGGTGGGGGTCGGCGTCCGCCACCATCCGCCCGACCAGCTCCACCATGTACAGCCCCGCGTTCAGCGCCGCGGCGCTCTTGCGCATCGGCCCGCGCGAGTCCGTCTCCGTGAACTCCACCAGCGTTCCTAGCCCCTCGCCGCGCGATGCAATCAACACCAGCTCGCCCTCGGCCAGCAGGTCGATCGCCCCGCCGGACCTAGCCTTCGGGCGCTTGGCGCCCTTCGCGAGCAGGCGCACCACGCCGCCGGCACGCGTCAGAAAATGCACCACCTGCGACGTCTCGCTGTAGTCCGTCGCCGCAAGGCAGATTGCCCTGTCCCGCTGCCGCATGCGGACATGGTATCATCTTGCGAGGTTGCAAGGGGAGGTTAGGCGTCTATGGGCAAGGCACACGCCGAGCAGTTCGTGAGCGAGCCGATCACGCCCGTGCCGGGCACGGCGGACGTACGCGCGATGGCGCGCGGCGAGCCGGGGCTGCCGGGGCGGTTCACCTGGCGCGGCCGCGAGTACCGCGTGGCGGAGGTGATCCAGTCGTGGAAGACGTCCGGCCCCTGCCGTAGCGGAGGAGGCGAGGTGTATCTCCGCCGCCACTGGCACAAGATCCTCACCGAGCCTTGCCAGGTGATGAAGGTCTATTGCGAGCGTCAGGCCAGAAGCTCCAGGCGGCCCAAGGCGCGGTGGTGGCTCTACAGTATCGAAGAGGGCACCGAGCGCCCCTGAACCGCGCACGAATCGCGCGCTCCAGGCGCTCGTGCCCTTTGCACGATGATGCTCTCCCGCCTGCGGTGCGGCGAGGGATCAACCTCCTGGACATGACCCGTTGGCAGGTCCAGGGCTGTCCCCTGGCGCGCGCTCCGTCTTCTGCCAACGGATTCGTCGGGAAGCAGCCGCCTTGCGCTCTGATCAACTTCCAAACCGGGGAATAGGTCAGCCTGGCCAGGGAGAACCTCTTACAACCCCTGTACGCGAAGGACCGTAGAGCCTGAATGGATTACGACCGTCCCGATGCAAAGCCGGTCACACGCCTGGCCAGCCCCGCCGGGGCGAGATTCGCGCAAGGGCCTGCTAAACCCGCCCACTCGCCTGATCGATAAAGAGCGCGCAATCGCCTGTATCCCTCGAAGAAGGCCAGGAGACAGCCCATGTCCGATGCGACGGCCGTCCAGGAACAGACGTCCCACCGCTTCTACGAGCACCTGCTGGACAACCTCTATGAGGCGGTGTGGTTCATCAACCCCCAGCGCCAGATCACCTACTGGAACCCCGGCGCCGAGCAGCTCACCGGCTACAGGCGCGACCAGATCATCGGCAAGTCCTGTTGCGAGGACCTGCTGCTGCACTTCAGGGAAGACCACTCCGGGGTGGCCTCCGGCTCGCACCCTGCCGCCGAGACGCTGGCCGACGGCAAGCTTCGGCAGGAGGATGTGTACCTGCGCCATCGCGAAGGCCACCTGGTGCCCGTGCACGTGCGGGTGGCCCCCATCCCGGACGAGGAGGGCAACATCGCCGGCGTCATCGAGGTGCTCACCAGCAACTGCCCCCGCGGCGCCGAGGTGTTGACCACCGACCAACTCCAGGACGTGGGTCTGGTGGACCCCCTCACCGGCCTGTCCAACCGCAGATACCTTCAGATGCGCCTCCAGTCGCGGTATGAGGAGCTCACCCGATACAACTGGCTGTTCGGCGTGATACTGGCCGGCATCGACAACTACGATGAGGCCTCCCAGATTCAAGGCTGGGAAACCTGCGAGAAGCTCGTGCAGATGGCCGGCAAGACCTTCGCCAACTCGCTGCGTTCGTACGACGTGGTGGGGCGCTGGAGCGAGTCGGAGTTCCTGGCGATCGTGCCGATACTCCAGTACAGCGACCTCTACGCCGTCGGCGAGCGCGTTCGCAACCTGGTGGAGAAGGCCTGCCTGATGACCACGGACGGCGCGATGGGCGTGACGATCTCGATCGGGGCCGCCGCCGCCGATCCCTACGGCTCGGTTGACGACCTGATCAACCGGGCGCAGCTCTGGGTGAACCGCAGCAGGACCGCCGGCGGAAACCAGGTCACGCTCTAAGCCGATTGCAGATGTAGCGCCTCATGGGCAAGATGCCCATGCCCCCACAGGTGGCACGGGCTTTCAGCCCGCGAATCACTGCCGGCTTGCCATTTGGCGCGCCGGCCGGGTTTGGGTGGCAGACACAACCGAAGGTTGTGGGTGCTTCCGTGGAGCGCGGCCACACCCACAAGCTGCGCTTGTGGGTGCCACCCCGTTCACCTGGAGGTTTCCCGCGTGCAGAGTCGTCTATGGAGGGACGCGCTGCGTCGCGTCCGCGCTGCTTGCGGTGTTGACCGGTTCGGCGGCGGCGGCTATAGGAGCGACAGATCGCCGCCGGACCCGGTGCCGCAGGCGGCGGCTGAGGTGTTCATGGAATCCGACGTCATCGGTCCCAACGTGGTTTGCGTGATCCTTGCCGGCGGGCAGGGCAAGCGGATGCGCTCGCGCCGGACGCACAAGGTCTGCTTCCCGATCGCCGGCAAGCCGGCCATCCTTCGTATCCTCGCGGCCTTCAAATCGGTCGGCGTGCGGCGGTTTCTGGTGGTGGTCGGCACGATGGCCGAGCAGGTGATCTCGACCGTGGCGGCCGAGCACCCCGACGCGGCGTTCGTCTATCAGCCGGCCCCCCGCGGCACCGGGCACGCCGCCGCCTGCGCGGTGGAGGTACTGAGATCCTCCGGCTACGACGGCAACGTCGTGGTCACCATGGGCGACAAGGTCATCCAGCCGGGCGTTCTGGCTTCGCTGCTGGCCCGCCACGCCGAGACCGGGGCCGATCTGACGCTGACCGCCGTGCCCAAGGCCGCGGCGGCCACCGCCGGGCGTATCGTGACGGACTCGCGTGGGCGCGTTCTGGGCGTCGTGGAGCTGCCGGACATCCGCCGCGCGGCCCAGCGGCGGGGCAGGATAGCGCTGCCCGGGCGGAGCCTGTCGGCCCGGCAGGTCGAGCGAAGCGAGAGCGTCAACGCCTCGCTGTACGTCTTTCGGGCGGCGGCCCTGTACGAGGCCACCGCCGCGCTCCGCGACGACAACGTCCAGGGCGAGCTGTACCTCACCGACACGGTCGCTCACGCAGTCAGTCGTGGGGGATCGGTGGCCACCTTCAGCGTCGCCGACCCGGACGACCTGATGACCTACAACACGCCCGAGGAGCTGCTGAAGATCGGTGAGGTCTTCGCGCGGCGGATGGCCGGCCGGCGCCTGATCGCGGCCCGCCCGCCGAGGCTTTCCGGGCGACTGTATCGCCCCGCCGGTCAGTGGCTCGGGATCGTGCAGTCCGATCCGCCGCGCCTGCGGCGATTGCTGCGGCGGCTGTACGGCGGCGACGAGTCGATCCTCGCCAGCCGGCGAAAGGCATTCCAGCAGGTACTGGAGCTGTTCATCAGGGCCCATGGCCGGGAGCGGTCGGTCGTGCTGGTGCGGGCGCCCGGGCGGGTGAACCTGATGGGCAGGCACGTGGACCACCGCGGCGGATACGTCAACGTGATGGCGATCAACCGCGAGGTGGTGGTGGCCGCCGCCCCGCGCGACGACGACGTGGTATCTCTGACCAACGTCCATCCGCGGGTGTTCCCCCATCGGACCTTCCGGATCGGCGAGCTTCTTCGGGCGGCCGACTGGATGGACTGGATGGACTACATCGACTCGGCCACCGTACGTCAGGTGCTGGAGGCCTATCGTGGCGACTGGAGCAACTACGCCAAGGCGGCCGTCCTGCGGCTTCAGCACGCCTGCCCGGACCATCGCCTCAAGGGGATGGACTGCGTGGTGACCGGCGACATCCCGATGGGCGCGGGGCTGAGCAGCTCGTCGGCCGTGGTGGTGGCGATGGCGGAGGCGGCGGTGGCGCTGAGCGGCCTGCGGGTCACGCCGCGGCAGTTCGTGGACCTGTGCGGCGAGGGCGAGTGGTTCGTCGGCTCGCGCGGGGGCAGCGCCGACCACGCCGCCATACGCAGCGGCGAGCGCGGGCGCGTGGCCAGAGTGGGCTTCTTCCCCTTCCGGATCGAGAAGACGATGCCCTTCCCGCGGCCGCTTTCGCTGGTGATCGCCAACAGCCAGGTTCGCGCCTCGAAGTCGGCCGGCGCTCGCGATACGTTCAACCAGCGGGTGGCGACGTACCGGCTGGCCGAGCTGCTGATGCGCAAGCGCGTGGCGATCCTCCGCTCGATGGAGCACCTGCGGGACGTCAACCCCCGGGCCCTCGGGGTGGCCGAGGCGGAGATCTACCGCCTGCTTAAGCGCCTGCCGGAGCGGCTCACGCGCGGCGGCGCGCGGGCGCTGCTGCCCAACGAGGCCGAGCTGCTGGACGAGATATTCTCATCGCACCGCGGCGCCGGGGCCTATCGCCTGCGCGACGTGGCGATGTTCGGCATCGCCGAGTGCCGGCGCAGCGAGATGTACTCGGAGCTGCTGGAGGCGGGGGAGCTGGACCGGATCGGCGAGATGATGCGCGTCAGCCACGACGGCGACCGCGTGGTGCGCCTCAGCGACGGCCGGCCCGTCCGCCACGCGCCGAGCTACCGGGACGCCGCGCTCGAGCGGCTGATGCGCGATGCCGGCAGCACAGACCCCGCGCGGCGCGGCGGCGCCGAGCTGTGGGCACAGCCGGGGCGCTACGCCTGCTCGACGCCGGAGATCGACTTCATCGTGGACCTGGCGGCCGCACATGAAGGCGTCATCGGGGCCCAGCTCGCCGGGGCCGGCCTGGGAGGATGCGCCATGATCCTCGCCCACAGGGAAGCGGTCGCGCCGCTGCTGGCGGACCTGCGCAGGCACTACTACCGCCCGCGGCGGCTGACCTTCGACGTCCACGTCTGCCAGCCCGTCGCCGGAAGCGGCGTGCTGAGCGTGTGAGAGTCGCCCCTCTCAGGGCTAGGTCGGGCGATGAGAATCGCCACGCAGATGAATACCCGCCCGGATTCAACGATCACTATGACCGTCGCTCCAGAACGGGCCACGCACGTTCCGGAGTTGCGCAGACATGCTCCTGTTGTGTGCTATGCGGAGCCGAGCGTGCACGGAATGCCCTACCTGGATCTCCCTCTCCTCTTCAGCCTCCATAGGAAGTACATGTCCTGATCACGTACCGGCTCGAGGGTGTCGCTCCTGTTCATGAGATCCTTCGTGAAATCGGCCAGTACCTTGGTAAGCCCAAGTGCTGCAGCTGCGGCCACTAGACCTTCCGGGAGGAATCCGCAATACAGCCCAGCAGATATGGCTCCCGTCCAAGCCAGTACTGTTCGGGTGGTACCCTTGACCAGAGACCTGCGCGACTTCTGGATGCGGGCCTCGAGCTTGGCGAGCTTAGGGCGGATCACGTCGCTGTAGAGCGCTTTCGCATCTGCTTCGGTGAAGGTTCCGTAATTCCTCTTGTACTCCGCCACGGCGTTGGCCAGAGCCGCCTTGAATAACGTGAATGCGTCTTCGTCGCGTTGGCGCATCTTGAGAATCTCGGAGGGCTTGAGCTCCTTCGCGAATGGCACAAGAGCAGTGAGATGCCTCTCAATGGCAGAATCCCGCTCAGCACCGTGAGGGTTCAGGTGAAGGCTCTTGAGGAATCGAATGTGAACAGGCATATCGGTGAGAAAGCCCGTCCCCAGGCACTGAGCCAGTGTAAGTTCAAAGAGGATGCTTTGATGATGCCGATCTGCCAGGTGCTCTGCGAACGCAACGCGACGCGATGCCCAGCGCGAAAGGGACACCTTCTCCCCCCTCTGCACTCTGCCGAGAATGCGGGGCATCCGTTGCAGCCCAGGAGGAGGGGTATCGGACACCTGGATCAAACAACCGTGCTCCACCAGATCTTCTGGCCCCTCCCCTGCGACCGCATAGGCCCCATTTCGCATCCGCGATACCACAACTTTGACGCTTCTCCTAATCTCCGCTGTTAGCGAGCT
>Ga0307378_10009980_pt1 | contig 12400 bp, 10 predicted proteins | sample UN1MG_FD_202238 | JGI IMG/M metagenome (GOLD analysis project Ga0307378, IMG submission 202238) | Soil microbial communities from Risofladan, Vaasa, Finland - UN-1 | ecosystem: Environmental > Terrestrial > Soil > Coastal area > Acid sulfate soil | place: Finland: Risofladan, Vaasa | collected...
CGGATGTAGAGATGATCTTCGCCAGTGCAGAGGTGGGCGCCCAATTGCTGACCCCGCCGGTTGATAAACAAGCGCAAATTGACGCCGCGAAGAATTTTCAACTGATGCTTTCGGGCCCCGACGATTTAAGCACCTGGTTTACGATCACTATCAGCCAGCTAATGACGGCCGGCATGAAATATGGTAAAGAGATGGGTGATGGTCTCACTCGCTTTGTCAGCAACACCAACGGTGGGCCTGTTTTTGTTTATGTGAAAGACGACAAAATCGTTCGCCTAACGCCCATTGAGTTCGATGACGACGATGCCCAGCCCTGGTCAATCGAAGCCAGGGGCAAAACATTCACACCGCCGCGAAAAACTACGTTGCCATCTTACAGCTACGCCTTGAAATCGATGGTCTATTCGGCTGACAGGTTGTTGTACCCAATGAAGCGAGTTGATTTTGATCCTAACGGTGAGCGAAATCCTGAAAATCGGGGCACCTCCGGCTATGAACGTATCAGTTGGGACGAAGCCCTGGCTATCGTCGCCACTGAGATTAAACGGGTCAGGAGGGAACACGGCAAAGGGACGATTCTGAGCGGTACCGGTTCTCACCATCTATGGGGCTGGCTAGGCTACTGGCTGAGTACCCATCGCCGGTTCATGAACACGATTGGTTATACGCCGGTCGATCACAACCCGGACAGTTGGGAAGGTTGGTATTGGGGGGCTATGCATCACTGGGGACACAGCACCCGCCTTGGGGGTGGTGAACCATACGGGACTGTTGAAGATGCCCTCAAAGAGTGCGAAATGATGGTCTTCTGGTCGAGTGATCCAGAAGCAACCAGCGGGGTCTATGCCGGCATGGAGGGCACCATTCGCCGTCAATGGCTGCAGGAATTAGGCGTCAAGATGGTTCACATCGACCCCTACTACAATCACACGGCCGCGTTGATGGGCGGCAAATGGTTTGCGCCCAGGCCCGCGACCAGCCATGCCATCGCTTACGCCTTAGCCTATGTCTGGATCAGCGAGGATCTTTACGACAAGGAATATGTCGCCAAACGGACGACCGGCTTTAACGAATGGAAAGCCTATGTCCTGGGCGAGACAGATGGAAAGCCGAAGACACCGGAATGGCAAGAGGCAGAAACCGGCATCCCCGCGAAAGACATACGCGCCTTGGCCAGAGAATGGGGTTCCAAAAAAACTTACCTTGGCTGTGGTGGGCTGGGGTCCAACTTCGGAAGCGCCTGCCGCTCTGCAACAGGGATCGAATGGGCGCGGGCCATGGTTTACTTGATGGCTATGCAGGGACTGGGAAAACCAGGGGTCAACATGAGCAACATGCAGTGGGGGACGCCGGTTGACCATCGCTTTTTCTTCCCTGGCTATGCTGAAGGTGGTTTGTCCGGTGACCTGCAGGGGACGGCCATGGCAGTCAATATGTACCAGCGCATGCCCCAGTTACCTACAATGAACCCCTCATATCAGCGTATTCCTAGACTGAAAATTCCTGAAGCTATCTTGGATGAATATTGCGAGGGTTACCCTACTGATTCCAAGACAATTGAAGGCCAATTTATGCGCTATGAGTATCCGGCGCCAGGCCATGCAAAAATCCGCATGTACTACAAATATGGCGGATCCCATTTTGGCACGATGAGCGAAACGAATCGCTTTGCCAGGGCGTACCGGAGCGAAAACCTTGAATTCGTGGTTAACCAGTCCATCTGGTTCGAAGGCGAAGCGAAGTTCGCCGATATCATCCTCCCTGCCTGCACCAATTTTGAGCGATGGGATATTGGTGAATGGGCTAATACGAGCGGCTACCTGTTACACGCCTTCGGACAGTTAAACCATCGGGTTATAACCATACAACACAAGTGTATTGAGCCTCTTGGAGAATCGAAATCAGACTACCAGATTTTCCTTGATTTATCGACAAGGCTGGGGCTGAGCAATCCTTTTGCGGAAGGTACAGATGAATTTGGCTGGTGTAAACGTTTGTTTGAAGGAAGCGATCTGCCCAAAGTCATCTCTTGGAAAAAGTTTCTTAAGAAGGGTTATTATGTCGTTCCCCCACCCATAGACGAACTCCGCCCACAGTGCGCTTACAGATGGTTTGCTGAGGGCAGAAGAAAGGACGTGCCGGAAATGGCCCCCTTACCCGGCGACTATAGCGGAGATTTTGGGATGGGGCTGCAGACACAATCGGGGAAGATTGAATTCGTGAGCTCTAGCCTGAAGCGCTTCGATCCCGACGACCCGGAACGGCCTCCCATGGGGCAGTATATTGAATCCTGGGAAGGTCACCACACCTCGGATTTATATGCAAAATACCCCTTGCACCTGATCACCCCCCATGTCCGGCACAGTTTCCATACCATGGGGGATGCAAAAGATAGTGTTGCCAACGATATCAAAGATCACCGGGTACTGATTGATGGCTATTATTATTGGGTCGCCAGGATCAATTCAATCGATGCCCAGACCAGAGGTATAAAAATGCACGAATTGGTCAAAGTATTCAACGATCGGGGAGCAGTGATCTGTGCGGCCCAGGTGACTGAACGCGTTCCCCCTGGAACGGTACACTCGTACGAATCCAGCGCAAAGTACGATCCTGTCGGGGAACCGGGATCTTCGGCCGACCGCGGCGGATGTATGAATATATTGACGCCCAGCCGTGGCATCATCAAGAAGTCACATTCTTCAGCCCCAAACTCGTGTCTCGTGCAAGTAGAAAAATGGAATGGAGAGGATGTCCAATGAACCAGGCGTATTTAGTTATTGATGTAGCAAAATGTGAAGATTGCAACGACTGTTTCCTTTCCTGTAAAGACGAATTCGTCGGCAATGATTGGTTGCCGTACGCTGTGTCCCAGCCCTTGCATGGACATAGATGGATGAACATCATGCGTAAGGAAAGAGGACAATATCCGCTCATCGATGTGGCTTACCGGCCGACCCCCTGCATGCATTGCGAAGATCCTGATTGTATGAAGGCAGCGACTGATGAGGCCGTGTATAGACGGGAGGACGGGATCGTCATTATCGATCCAGAGAAGGCAAGAGGGCAAAGGGCGATTGTCGATTCCTGTCCTTACGGGGTGATCTACTGGAATGATGAATTGGATGTGCCCCAAAAATGCAATTTTTGCGCCCATTTGTTAGATAGTGGCTGGAAGGAGCCAAGATGCGTACAGGCGTGTCCGACTGGGGCGCTGAAATACTTGCCGGTCGAAGAGCCCGAAATGCAGCGCATTATTGAATCCGAGAACCTTGAACAGTTACATCCCGAATACGGGCTCCAGCCGCGCGTGTATTACAAGAATCTTTTTCGTTACATGCGCTGCTTCATTGGCGGGAGCCTGGCCACAGAAGACAATGGTGTGCAGGAGTGTGTTGCGGGAGCTGCCGCAACTTTGCTCAGAGGCTCCACTAAGATTCATGAGACGTTGAGTGATACTTTTGGCGATTTTAAGTTTGACGGCCTCGAAAGAAACAGCGGCCGGTATCGAATAGAGTTCACTTACCTGGGCAAGGAAACAAAAAACGTTGAAGTAGATTTACAAACCAGTCAAAATATCGGGACAATTTGGTTGTAGCGCTGGTTCTTACGCTGATGCGGGTCCGGGTCAGCTTTGGAAACAGATGAAGGCCCTACCTATAATTACTTGAAGGAATTCTTCGGAGCGCCCAATGAGCCAGAAGTCAGAAGAGAGCCCGCTGTGGCAGCCATCGGCGACGGATATCATTGATTCAAACCTCAGTCACTACATGCGTTGGTTGCAGGAAAAACGCGGGTTATCGTTTAGAGATTATTCCCAACTCTGGGAGTGGTCAGTCGAAAACCCGGGCGATTTTTGGCACAGTTTGTGGGAATACTTTGATATCAGTGCCTCCCGGCCGCCGCAGCATATTCTGCGCCAACCATCAATGCCCGGCGCGAAATGGTTTGAGGGTGCGCAGTTAAATTACAGCGAGAACTTCTTTGGGCGCAGGCAGCTGGACCATCCGGCAATGATATTCAAGCAAGAGGACCGGCCGCCGCTGGAAATATACTGGCGTGAGATTCAGGATAAAACCGCCATGTTGGCCGAAGCATTACGCCTTCTTGGTGTTCAACGCGGGGATACGGTTGTTGCCTTCATGCCGAATATCCCCGAGACCATCATCGCCCTCTTCGCGGTGGCCAGTATCGGGGCCATCTGGTCGAGTTGTTCACCTGATTTTGGTAGCCGGAGCGTCCTGGATCGCTTTCAGCAAATAAATCCCAAGGTGTTGTTAGCCGTTGACGGCTACCGCTATAACGGCAAGATATTTGATCGCCGGGATATTCTAGCCGAACTACAAGTCGGGTTGCCTTCATTAATTCAAACCGTGCTGGTACCGGTGGTTACCTCCGGCCGGGATCTCGATGGGTTGTCAAACATCGTAACCTGGCCTGATTTACTGGCCGGTGTCTCAGATCCACCGCCCTTGAAATTTGAGCAGGTGCCATTTGACCACCCGCTTTGGGTGCTCTACTCCTCGGGTACAACCGGGTTGCCTAAGCCGATCGTCCACGGCCATGGCGGCATCCTACTTGAGCACTTCAAGATGGCTTCGTTACACCTTGATCTACGGCAGGGAGACCGTTTCTTCTGGTATACCAGTACCGGCTGGATGATGTGGAACTTTTTGATCGGCGGGTTACTGACGGGCGCGACCATTGTCTTGTATGATGGCGCCCCTGGCTATCCGGACCTTGATGCCCTCTGGCAGATGGCGGCCGAAATCGATATCACCTACTTTGGAACTTCGGCTGCCTTTGTTAATGGCTGCATGAAGGCCGGTGTCAGACCCTCCGATCGTTTTGATCTGAGCGCTATCAGAGCGGTCGGTTCCACCGGTTCGCCCTTGACGGCCGAAGGTTTTGAGTGGATCTACGCGCATGTCCACCAGGAGCTGGCCATGGAATCGGTCAGTGGCGGCACAGATCTGTGTACTGCCTTCGTGGGCGGCTGCCGGCTATTGCCCGTCTATGCCGGTGAAATCCAGTGTGCGGCTTTAGGGGCGCGAGTTCAGGCCTATGATGATGCGGGTTCTCCGGTTATTGGCGAGGTTGGCGAACTGGTCATAACCGCTCCCATGCCGTCGATGCCCCTCTTCTTCTGGGGCGATAAGGATGATCAACTTTACACGAGCAGCTATTTTGATACCTATCCCGGGGTTTGGCGCCATGGCGACTGGATTGAATTCAATAGCCGGGGTGGTTGTGTCATCTATGGTCGCTCAGATTCAACCATTAATCGCCAGGGTATACGCATGGGTACCAGCGAGATCTATCGTCTCGTGGAGTCATTCCCCGAGGTGGTGGACAGCCTGGTTATCGACCTGGAACTATTGGGCCGTGAATCTTTCCTGGCTCTATTCGTTATGCTCCGGGAAGGAAATGGCCTGGATGATGACCTGAAAAGGAGAATAGAGCAAAAAATTCGCGAGGAAATTTCACCACGACATGTGCCCAACGACATCTTGCCAATCCTGGCGGTGCCCTATACATTGAGTGGTAAAAAGATGGAGGTGCCGGTGCGACGAATTCTCCTTGGCCAACCACCTGATAGGGTTATCAACCCGGGGGCTATGCGTAACCCCGACTCTATCCAATATTTCATCGATCTCGCACGAACACTGGAGCAAAGAGAGTAATCCCCTGGGTTGGGAGACCCTTCAAAAAGAATCCAGGCTGACCAATTGATGACGCACCCGTGCATTTGAGTATTCTGGGCCGGCCATTCCTTAGCCGTTCGTGGACCTGATCGAAGGCGAGCCAGAAATCATCGATATCACAGAATTATGCAAGTAGACTTAATCAGGGTACCTTCCTTTCGTCAAATGACGTCCGGGTTGTCCAATTCGTGCCGGTCGAGGGCGGCTTATCGGTAGAGCAGCCGGCCCCGGCCGAGCTTCCCAGTCACCAGGTAACCATGCTCTATCCCTACGGTAGCTTGTTCTTTGCCGCTACCTCAGCCTTCAAGAGTGCTTTGCCTGATGCAGCAGAAACCCGACATTCCACCGTCATCCTGATTTTGCGCGGTCACCGGGAAGAAGGCAGCACTTTTATCATGGTCTTGAGCCGCTATTCCCGAACGCTGCAAGCCAAATGAAGCAAACTGATGCTGGCCGGGGTAAGCCCTAGCTTGCGCGACCAGCTCCGCCGGACCGGGGCCATGGACTTTATCGGTGAAGAGAATGTATTCATGGTCCGGGACCAGCTTGGGGCATCAATGAGCGAGGCTTATCTGGCGGCGAAGGCCTGGCTCGAGCAGGAGAATCCGGACCCTCAATGAACGGTAGATCCCTGAAACCGGTCAAGTTGCTGGTCTGCTCATAGGCCTTTTCTAACCTGGAGAGTACGGTAAACTCACTTTCTATGTCGCGCAACAAACGAAATCCCGTCTATTCCACAGACCCCGCTTACCTAAAACGTTGCCCTCGCTGCGGCAGTTATCCCTGCCGTTGCCCCAAACCCAAGAGCCTGCCCCCCGATCAGCAGACGGCCCATATTCGCCGGGAAAGCAAAGGGCGCGGCGGCAAGACGGTAACCGTCATTATGAATCTGCAACTGACCCCGGCCGATATGAAGGCCCTGGCCAAAGAGCTCAAACAAGCCTGCGGGGTGGGGGGATCGGTAAAAGGCGAGACCATCGAGATCCAGGGGGATAGCCGCGAGGCCGTCGACGCCCGGCTCAAGAAGCTTGGTTTTGCCACCAAATTTGTCGGCGGCTAAGGCCTGGCAGCGCTGCTTCTTTGGGAGCTATTGAACCACCAACGTTTCCATCGCCTCACGCAATACCGCTTCTGGCTGTGGACCGAATAATCGCTGCATGACGCGGTCGTTCGCGTCTATCAGCGCAAAAGTAGGATGACCCCGAAGACCCCATTGATTCTGAAGTTTTTCGTTCGCTTCCTCAGCCGCATTCAGCTGAAATGTTGATACCCTTCCCTCAAACTCCTCGTCTAGCCCATTCACGATGGGCATCATCTCCATTCAAGGAACTCAGTTATCGGTATAAAACATGACTAAAGCAGGCCCGGCTGCTTCAGCGGGGCCGTCAGTAGAGTCATTTGAAACATCACCGGCGCAGGCGACGGCGGCAACCAGAATCAAAAGGGCTAAAGCAATTAACTTAGGTGTACTTCGCATCTTTATTCTCCTCAGTATATTTAGGTCAAGAGATATCTACTTTCTTCATATGGCTAACGCCTGAGTACTGGCCGTTCACTGCTGACAACAGCTTTATTCCCCTTGGGCAAGCTGTTGCCGGCGTTCTTTCTCCTGGTTGACTTTTCTTTTTCTGGCTTGTCATTCTTGACCTCCAATTTCGGTCAAATGGGCTCTCTTGAGCAGGGTGGCATTAAGAGCAACAATAATGGAGGAGCCGCTCATGGCCAGGGCGCCAATCTCCGGCCGCAGGGTAATACCGGCCCAGGCTAAGGCGCCGGCCGCCACCGGGATTGCCGTCAGATTGTAACCGGCCGCCCAGCCCAGATTCTGTTTCATCTTGCGTAATGTGGCCCGGCTGATTTCGATAGCCATCACGACATCGGCCGGGTTGGATTTCATCAGGACCACATCGGCCGTTTCCACAGCGACGTCCGTCCCGGCGCCAATGGCAAAACCTACGTCCGCCTGGGCCAGGGCCGGGGCATCGTTGATACCGTCCCCCACCATGCCCACTTTCTTGCCTTCTGCTTGCAGATCCTTCACTTTGGCTGCTTTGTCGCCTGGCAAAACCTCGGCAAGGACTGTCTTGATACCCAATTCTTCGGCTACTTGACTGGCTGTTGCGCTATTATCACCGGTCAGCATGACCGCTTCGATATCTAACTCTTTGAGCCTCCTGATTGTGGCACGGGCGGAAGGTCGTATGGCGTCGGCGATGGCGATGAGCCCGACCGCTTCTCCATCCACGGCCACATGGATGACCGTGCGACCGGCGCTGGCCATCTCTGCTGCCTGAGCTCCCAGGCCGTTTAAGGTAATTCCTTCCCGGTCCATCAAGCGCCGATTGCCGATCAAGACGGAATGGCCGTCGACTTGTGCCTTCAACCCATGACCGGGGATGGCTTCGAAGCTGTCTGCCCGGGCATTGTCTACCCCGCGCTCACCGGCCGCCTTCAGAATCGCTGCGGCCAGGGGGTGCTCGGAACCGCGCTCGGCCGCCGCTGTTAACCTGAGCAACTCATCCTCGGTAATAGGGTTCCCGGAAACGACCAGATCGACCACTTGAGGCTCGCCCACCGTCAGGGTGCCGGTCTTATCAAAGATTACTACGTCCAGGTGAGCTGGACCTTCCAACGCTTCGGCATTTTTGAAGAGAATACCATGATCAGCCCCCAGGCCGGTGCCTACCATGACCGCTGTCGGGGTTGCCAGCCCCAATGCATCAGGGCAGGTGATGACTACCACCGTAATGGCGAAGGTCATGGCGATAACTAGGTCAGCGCCGGCCAGGAAGTACCAGATCAAAAAAGTCAGTAAACCGCCGATCACAGCCACCAGCACCAGGTAATGGGCTGCCCGGTCGGCCAGGCGCTGGGCCGGCGCTTTGCTGCTCTGGGCGGTCTGGACTAATTTCACAATTTGTGACAGGGTCGTATCTGCGCCGACCTTGGTGGCCCGGAACTTGAAGCTGCCTGTCTGGTTAATGGTGGCGCTGATGACGGTGTCGCCGACCTCTTTTTTAACCGGCCGGCTTTCACCCGTGATGGCGCTCTCATTGATATTGGAACGTCCTTCCACAACTTCACCATCAACTGGGATCTTATCCCCCGGCCGGATGATAAGGATGTCACCCACCTGCACATCATCGGTTGGAATCTCCACTTCCTTTCCATCGCGCTCAACACGGGCCATTGGCGGGGCCAGGGTGAGTAGCTTCTCGATCGCTTGATTGGTGCCAGAGCGGGCTCGCATTTCCACCCAGTGGCCGAACAATACGAAAGTGACCAGCATCGCGGCCGCCTCGTAAAAGACCTCGCCTTCAAATAGAAATGTCGCGGCCACGCTAAAGGTATAACCGGTCAGGACGCTCAGGCTGACCAGCACACTCATGTTCAGGACGCCGGCTTTCAAGCCGTTGCGGGCGCCGATAAAGAACGGCTTGCCCCCGTAGATAACCACCACAGTGGTCAGTAAAAAAGCCAATACCTCAGTCCTCAGCCCAAAGGGTACCGGCAGGTTGATCTCGAAAAGACGGGTGAAGAGGGGCGAATAGAGAAAGATGGGGATGGTGAGCACCAGTGAGACCAGGAAGCGGTTACGCATATCGCGAGCCATGTCGGCCATGGTCATTCCGGCATGACCGCCATGAGCGGAGTGGTCCATGGCCCCGGCCGTCTCATGGTCGTGGTCCATTTCGTGGCCGGCGTGTTCAGCTGCCATGGGTTCCATGGCGCCATGATCATGGCTTGAATGGTCCAGGTCGGCAGCGGCCGGTTGACTGTGAACCACGCGCCCCCCGTAATGTAAGGGCAGCGATTCGCCATGACAGCGCAATCCACAATCGTCAACGACAGCTTCCATATCCACCAACGTTACCAACTTCTCGTCGTAGTGGACGGTGGTGGTACCGTTGACCGCATTAGTATGGGCATGTTGCACACCTGGCAGGGCTAGCAACTTCTTTTCGACGCCCTGGGCGCACAGGGGGTCCTTCATTGTGCAAATCTGCAAAACTGCTTCGCTCATTAGATTACTCCTCCTGGCACAAGACACCAGGCATTTATGTGCTTGATTGGTTCATTGATTTTACTGGCGCGCTGTCTGCTCCCACTGAATAGAACGAATATCCTCGGGCCAGGTGCTTTTGATATATGCCAGAACGGCCGTTATTTCCTCTTCTGTCAGTATATCACCGAAAGCGGGCATGTTGCTGGTCCCACCGATGTTGTCCGGCAGGCGGGCGCCACCCAACTCAATCGATTCAACAAGAATGTTATCGCCATGGTGCCAGGTGTGACCACTGGCATCGTGGGGTGGGGATCGGAAAGAGTCGTCTTCGTTCTGCTGCTGCCAATTCGTTTTCCCCTCCAAATTTGCCCCATGACACTCGGCGCAATTTTTAGCATACACATCTTGCCCCAAGGCTATCTCGTTTGGGTCAAGATCTGGCAGTGGGGGGATCTCTGGGGCCGGCGTCCCGGCCAGTTCTGACAGGGAAGGCAAGCGGGGAATGATTGCTGCGGCCGTTGTTTCTTGAGATGGACTGGATTCATCGGCCGGGCCCCGGCAGCCGATAAGCAACAAGAAAGTGCCGGCGAGCCCCAGTCCCATCTTTAAACTTTGTATCATCGTATCATTATTTCCCAGAAAATAATCACCGATTAGCCAATATATAGTAGGGAATCCTTGCTATTAGGAACAGCGCGATATGGCGCAGGGGGTTATAAGCCATCTGGCTTGGGCTAATGTCCAAGGGTAACCTGTTCTAGCCCCCAGCGATTTGAGGGCCTAGAACACCATTAAGCAACTCAATCGTATCGTTTTGGTCGCCGACGTACAATACAACGAGCTTGCCGCTAGTGTAGAAGTGGGGTGTGGCGAGCCAACTCATCATCGAGGTACCAACTGAACTGCCGTCCGGTGATACAAGATCCGCTTCGACCCCAGCATCCGACTCGTTTTCGTATTCAAACACCTGCACATCCTGACTATTAACATTGATCACCTGGCCCTCCGGCGTAAAGAAGGGCTGAGATAGAGTGCCGACCCTCTCAACTGTTGCTCCGGCCGCCTCTAAATGATCAACAAGGGTATCAAGATCTATCGCCAAATCGCCTTCTCTTTCAATTGTTTGTTGCTGGTCATTACAAGCAACAAGTAGCAGCATGCCTATCAATAAGCCAGTCAGTAGCGGACGAGTAAAAGGTTTCATAGTAATACTCCCTGTGCAAGAAATTTAGGTTTAAGAGAAGACGATATGTCCGGGGAAATGGTTCCCACGAATAGGGGAGCTCAGGTTTGCAGGTTGACAGTCACGTTTGTACCTTGCTCTAAGGTGGACTTTATCGTGAGCCGAGCACCGATAAGTTCCGCTCGCTCTTGCATACCCAACAAACCAAAGTGCCCAACAGGGGCCATCTCGGATGGACTTTCGGGCACGTTAAAGCCACAGCCGTCGTCAATCACATTCAAGGTGATTGTCTCCAGGGTCAATTCGAAGATAACTTCTGCATGTGATGCTTGTGCATGGCGAGTCACGTTGTTTAATGCTTCCTGGACGATGCGATACAAAGCCAACTCTACCTCCGGCCGCAAGCGACGATCTGGGCCAGATGTCTTGAAGGTCACGGGGATGTTCAAGATTGAGCTTGTATCGCGGGCCAGCATGTCTAAGGCAGGCACCAATCCCAGGTCTTCCAGATAAATGGGGCGAAGATCTCGGGTTAAGCGGCGCAAATCGTCAATCACCTGGGCCGTCATTTCTTGCATCTCGGCCAATTGCTCAAGTGCTGGATGGTTATCCAAGGCCATTTGGGCCAACTGTCCGCGTTGGTTCAAGGCAATAAGGGATTGGATTGTATCGTCATGTAGCTCTCGGGCCAGGCGTCGTCGTTCTTCCTCTTGTCCGGCTGTGATGGCGCCAAGATAGCCGCGCAGGCCCTGTTGGCCTGCCTTAACTTTTTGGGCCATATGGATCAACTCAGTTTGTAGCCGTTGAATTTCATTGATACCGCCAACCGGTTCTTCAATCGCCTCAAAGTTTCCCCAGGCCAATTTGGTCGCTTTCTGTTCTAGCGACTGCAAGGGCTGCACGATCTGACGCACGCCAAACCACAGGCCCACCAGGGCGATGGCCAGAACCGGAACAAGAACAAGCGGAGCCAATTCTGTTGTCCTTAGCAGAGGATCAGCCGCCGCCCGCCAGGGTTCTTCCAATACCAGCGCCCAGTTTGCCGGTGATATAGGACTGAAAGCAATAACGTGTTCATTACCCTCAACTGAGACATAGCTGGTTCCACTTTCTCCGCGGAGCGCCTCCGCGACCCCAGGGTATTGAGCCGTCTTCAAACCTGCATGAAGTTCCGCGCCTAACTGATAAAGCATCTGCCCTGATGAGTCAACCAAAAATGCAGCCGCCTGGTCGCCGGCATCAAAAATATCAGCCAGTGCTCGCCGGGCCATCTCGGCCGGGGAAAAAGCTCCCAGGACTGTGAGACCATCCGGCAGCGTAGCGGCGACAAGCATGATTCCTTCGCCACTATGGGGATCTGTAAAGGTTGGCACGAACCGGGCTTCATTACGGGGATCGTAGATCAGCTTGGGATCTGATAGTCGAGAGCTTATTTCGCGACGCTCCCATATATCTACGTCATTTGTTGCAGCATAGATAGCGCCGTCAGCATCAACAAAGGCCAGA
>Ga0307378_10009981_pt1 | contig 12400 bp, 19 predicted proteins | sample UN1MG_FD_202238 | JGI IMG/M metagenome (GOLD analysis project Ga0307378, IMG submission 202238) | Soil microbial communities from Risofladan, Vaasa, Finland - UN-1 | ecosystem: Environmental > Terrestrial > Soil > Coastal area > Acid sulfate soil | place: Finland: Risofladan, Vaasa | collected...
TAGTCGCCCCGAAAACAGCCCCGCGCAATACCGCAGATCACACGCCCACTGGTCCCAAACCATGCCGCACGCCCTGCCTGATAGCAGGCTGCGCCGCTGTCGCACGTGCCCTGGGCGCTCGCTCGCCAGCATCGCTGCCCTCGCGGGTGGGCCCGCGGTCTGGTAATCGGCCCAGGCTTGGGCCTCCCGCAGCAGCCAGTAAAAATGCTCTTTGCCCAGCAACATTCCCGTCTTAGCCATCGTACCACTCCTGGTATTTGGTCCTCGTGTCAGGCCCCTACCGAATCACCCCGCAGCCGCAGCACCGGCCCCAGCCGCTGCCTGGCCCGCTCCTCAGACACCTCATCGTCGCAGCCCGCTGTGCCATCGGTGCGCAGCAGATCCACCACACAGTCCAGCAGCGCCGCTTTGCTCTGCCGCCGCAGCCAGCGGGTGCAGGGATCCGTCGCCAGCGGTGGCTTGTTCCCTGCGCTTCGCGCCGGTTGCGCGTCCCACCGCGCACACAGTTCCTGCACCACCACGTCACCCTCAGTGATCGCCACCCCAGACTGGTACGCCACCTCCACCACCGCCGCCGCTATCGCCTCTGTGGCCACCTGCCGCTGCTCGCCACCCTTTACCCACTCGCACACGCCGTACGTTCGGGCGCCGGCCCTGGTCCTCACCAGCGACCACCACCCTGGTGGTGTGCCTGTGGGCACGCCTACCAGCTTGCCTGGGTGCTCCAGCCACTCCACAGCAACAGATACCACATCGCTGGCCCTCGTGCTGTCTGTCATCGCTGCACCGCCAATCCGCACGCCAGCCCTGCCTGGTACGCCTTGACCAATTGCCGCGCCTGGCCCACCTCTGCCCGCGTCAGCTGCCCACACCACAACACACCCTGACCGGCGCTGGCGTCCAACCATATCCTCCACGCGCGATCATCGCCCCACCGCTCCATGTTGCCGATATACCCCAGTGTCAGCCCCGGCACGCTGGCCACTAGCGCGCTAAACTCCGCCTGCGCTGCCACCGTCAGTGATTCGCCACCGCGTTGCTTCCGTAATTCCGCCTTTGTCGCCTGTGTCATCGCTACACCTCGTGTTTGTGTTACCTCATGCGCCCGGCAGTATCATAGCGGCAGTATGCTGCCCGGTCAAGTGTATAGAACTGAAATACTGTTTCAGTATTTCCTATGCCCCGCGTACGTCACCGCGTGGTGAGATGTCCGGCGCGCGTGCCGCTTACCAGCCACGCTCGCTGCGGGCCTGGTGCCACCACCGCTCTTCCACCCCGCAGCCACTGACCGTGCTGCGCCCAGCCGCCTGACCTACCAGCCAGCGGACGGGCCTGGCCACCGGCCCCAGCTTGCCTGCCATCTGCATATCAGCCAGGGCACAGTCCACGTGGTGTGGGCATCGCCAGCGGCCCCAGCCCATAAGACCATCCACCGCGGCTGCCATCGCGTGGTGGCGGATCGCATAGGCGTGGGTCCGCCAGGCCGCCACCATCGGCCGCGCCTGCCATGGCTCCAGCGCAGGGTCCACCGCGTCTGGCGGGTCCACCTCCTGCCCGCCCAGGGCCAGCATCCCCCAGCCCGCCGGCGCGTCCGCCACAAACGCCGGCGCGCGCTGTGAAAACTTGATCGCAAACGTGGCGTCATCCTCGAGCACCAGCAGCCGCCCAATGCCATCGGCCTGGGCGCCGCTGATAATCCCCAAGTGGGACAGATAACAGCCGTAGGCGCCGCCGCTGGTGTGCCACCTCGGTGGTGGCAGCGCCCCGCGGTGATCCACGCCGTAATAGGGCACAGGCCGCAGCCAGGGCCAGCCGCCCGGCATCATGTCTATCTCACCGTAGAATTGCTCTAGCCGCTCCTCCTCGCCGCGCAGCGTCAGCACCGCCACTCGATCAAATACCCCGTCCGCCGGCCTCGCGCTCATCCTGCGACTCCTCGTGTTGCCCAGCCGCGGTGCCCCGCTGCTCGCGCCGTGTCTTTTTGGCGTGGCAACTGTTGCACAGTGGCTGGAGGTTATCTGGATTCAGTGCCTCCGCTGGGCTGTACGCTAGCGGCTCTATGTGGTCCACGCACTGGGCCAGCGTGATACGCCCGGCCCGTTTGCACGCCCTGCACAGTGGCTGGGCAGCCAGCGTGGCCGCCTTTAGATCCCGCCAGGCCCGCCGGCAGTAGAAACTGTGCCGCTCGCGTTTGCTTAGCAGCTCCACCCGGTCGCTCTGGCTGGCTGCTGTATAGTGCGCCGGGTGGTAGGTCCGGCCCACCACCGCCCGCAGCGCTGCTGGCACATATAGCCTCATGCTGCCAGCCACTAGAATAAGTCCTTATCTAGCCAGCCGTCCTCACTGTCGCCCAGGATCCCCGCGCCGGCAATCAGCGCGATATAGTGGGCCCACCAACTCAGCGTATTGCGGCTGGGCCAGATCCCGAAACGCAGTGAATCACCCCAGCGATCATCTGTGTATTTCGCCCTGAAATACGGGTGCAGCGCCCGTTGCCCCAGCCGCCATGTCTGGGCCACCGCCGATGGTGTCTCAACCCACGCCGCAGGTGTCCTGGGGCCCGCGTCGTAATACCCAGCCAGGCCGATATATGGCATTGGCCGCCAGCGTGGCGGTGGCGGGCTAATGTTCGCCGCATCTATCGCCGCCGTTAGCCTGGCGTACGTCCCCCGCTGGGCTGCGTAGTCCCTGCCGTTGTAACATTCAATGTCTGCCCAGCCCTGGGTCCGCTCACCTGGCGCGTGGTGCCCCCACAGTTGGCCGTGGTAGCTCATCGCTGGGCTGCCGCCCAGCGTGGCAGACACCACGTCCCAAATAATGTCATTTTTTAGCCGCATCGCCGCGGCCTGGTCCTCGCGCTGGCCGCCGGCTGGGTCGGGTTTGCCGTCCTCGTCCAGATCCGCCCGCAATATCTCCTGGTCCAGAAAGACGTGATCTACTAGCACCTCTTTGGCCGAGGTGCTGTTAAACTCCTCGAGGCCCTGGCGCACCACGCCGAAACACCGCCGCGCGTCGGACACCTCATCTGTGGCCGCCTGGTCCCACCCCCTCGACTCAGTTAGGCCGCGCTGGTGCCAGGGGCTGTAATTAACCGTAAGGTGGGCCCGCGTGGTGGCGCACGCTTCACAGGCTAACCGCAGCCGCTCGGCGCCGTCTGCCAGGTCCGCCACGTGCCTGGCGCTCACACCCACCGTGCCGCTGATCCGCGCCACCTGCTGCGCCCTGGTGGAGTCCACAAGTAGCGCTTTCACCCAGGGCCAGTGGCACAGCAGCACGCCGCCCGCCACCTGTGGCAGCTCAGATAATATCTCGGTGATATTTTCCTCGGTGGGCCTGGGCACCACGTAGGCTGCTGCTGCCTTTACGTGGCTATCGTCTGGACGCGCTGGTGTGCTGCTCATATCGCCACCTCTTCTGTGCCATTAGTGTGCGCCTACGTGCCCACTATGCCGTGGTTCTCGGCGTAGTATCCCGCAATCTGGGCAGGCACTGTGTCTGCAAACACGTCGGCGGTCCAGCCCACCGCCGCCACTTTTACCGGGCAGGTGTTTGTATATTCCCTTGTAGCCTCGTTAGTGATGCGCGCCGCCACCGAAAAACTGTTCGGGGTGCTGGCCACGTCGTCGCACCAGTCCGCCGTGGCGCCCGTTCCAGACAAACTCTCCGTCAGCGTCCGCTCTACTGCGCCCAGCCAGATCCGCGGCGCCGCAGCAGCCGACTTGATAAACGTGAGCGCATACCAGGTGCCCGCAGCTATAGCTGCGCCGCTGTCTGCGTGCCTAGACTCGTTGCCGCTGCTGCGTAGCGTGGTGGCCATCACTTTGCCGCTGGCGTCTATGCCCAAATAACAGTACCGCAATGAAAAATGGTTGGTCATCGCCGCCAGAAACGTATCCGCAATCAGCGTGCCAGTGTGCCTGAACACGATAAACCCACTGGATGCAGCCATAGCGCCTACTGCTGATTGATCGGCGCCGGATAAATCATGGACAAACCCCGCGCCGCTGCCCTCACAGTCCGCAACAAACGACATACCGCTCGGCGCGTGGGTAGCCGTCACCGCCGGTATGTTGATCGGTGGCACAGCGATGGTGCGCGTGGCTGGTGCCAGTGGTGGCCAGCTTGTGGCTGGCGCCGCGCTCTGCGGCAGCAGTGTTGTCTCGTCACTGTAAAAAAACCAGTCCTCAGAATGGCTAAATGGGCTGGGTGCGCCAGCCGCATCTGGCGCAGATGCCATCCCGCCGGTGCGCTCAAACTGTGAGAACCCGTCTATCGGTGCTGGTGTAATTCTCACTGGTATATATACCCCGCTGCCTGGTTGGCCGCGCCACCAATGGCGTAAACCTCGGTATTCTTAACGCTGCTATAGTCTGCGTCATTCAGCGCCAGCCGCAGCGCCTTACCGGCAGCGAGGCGGTAGCCAGTTGACGTGGTGACACCCGCGGGCCCCACATATATGGAATCTGTGTTGTCGTCATCCGCCTGAATTATCATCACCTTGACCACCAGGCCGCGGTCGGTCGGGTCGATCTGTTCGGCTGCTGCGTCTATGTCTGTATTCTGGCCGCTGGTAAACGTCATTGTCCAACCCTCAGATAGTTAAAAACGGTGGGCCCCAGCCGCGAGGCTAAGAAACAGCCAGGGCCCACCCACGAGGTGTCAACTGATCCTATCGGCTTACAGATACCGCCCGGCTGCGGCTGCGGGATCCAAACAGCCCACCGCTGCGCGTCACCGCTACAGACCGGCTGCGGCTCACACCGCCAAACGCTCGCACGCCACATCCGCGGCTGGCAAACGCACTCACGCCCACGCCACAATGCCCGCCAAACGCCACCGTCTGGACCACCGGGTGGGATACCGCCACCGTCTGGATCACAGGCTGGGCTACCGCGAACGTCTGGTAGCTCACCTGCGGCACGATCACCGCCTGTGGCAGCGCGTAGCTTTGCTGAAACACTGGAGCACCGGCCACAGCCACCGCGGAGGTGCCCGCCACCGCCACGCAAGCATCACAGCCCTCGGCTGGCTTATCGTCGCAGCCAGCCACCAGGGCCGCCGCGATCACCACTGCACAGAATCCGCTTTTCATCGCTCTACTCCTCCGTCTCATGGAAAAACGCCCCCAGGATCGCCAGCCGCTCTTCGGCTGTTAGCCGCGGTTTGTCTGCTGGTGGCATGCTCTGGTTGACTATTGCCCGCACTATCGCTGTGTTGCTGCTCTTCCAGCCATCGGCCCAGCCGCCCCCCTCAGCAAACAGGGCCAGCGTATCATACCCTTTGCCACCTGGCGCATGACACCCGGCGCACTTTGTCCTCAGGATCCGCAGCCCCACTGGCTCCACCGCCTCTGGCGCCTCCTCAGCCATGGCACTGGGGCCCTGCTGTGGTGCCGCCTGGCACTGGCACACCGCACAGCCACACCCCGCAGCCTGGGCCGCTGGCTGCTGCCGCTGGATCGCCGGCGCGTGGTAGCCAGCCACCGTGGGCGCGTAGCCCACCGCCGCGTATACGCTCACTGGCGTGGCCACCGGCAGCGCGTAAGGTGTCGCCACCACAAACGCGCGGGTGCTCGCCACCCGAAAACCGCTCACCCCGTGCACCTGGGCTGCCACCACACCGCAGCCGCCCGCTGTGGCTGCCGTCGCCCATACCATCACCGCCACCGCCGCTGCCGCACCGCTCAGCCTTGCCATTGCCTGGATCCTCGCGCTCACCTCACGTGGATCTGGCCCCCCAGCCAGCGTCACTGCCCACAAGCTCATGCTACCACCAGGCCCAGCGCGGGTGCCAGGCCAACTGCCACGTGGGCCACGTTCTCCGCGGAACCTCACTTCTCGTCTGGCTTTTAGCGTCCTGAATATTCTGAATAATCGCTTGCGCGAACAATTGCGCGTAATTGTTCGCGCTATTTGTTCGCGCGTCCTTTTCGCGCCGTGGTGCACTTCTGTGCACACCGTCAATAGACCGTCAACGACCGTCGTTGAAGGTTGACTAAACTGCACCGCCCGCTACCGCTCGGCCAAGGGGGGGGCCGGTGGGCGACTAGTGCGGCAGCCACGCACTTATACGCACCTCCACCCCCCTTGACGCGCACGCCACGTGCACCTTTATGCACCTTTTCGTGCACCTTTTCGTGCACCTTTTCGTGCACTTCGCCACGACACGCCGCCACTACTGGGACGCCGCCGCCTGGATCATCGCCTGTGGGAAAATCGTCACCCACGCCTCACGTGGCACTGTCTCACCGTGGGCCAGGGCCCGCGCCCAGGGATCGCTCAACAGCCCCAGCACCTCGGTGGCCCGCTGCTGGCTGGTGCCCAGCTCCAGCGCCGCCCGCTCGAGGCTAACAGGGTCCAGCACGTAGTCCCGCCACAGCCTCCCAGTGCCGTGGGATACCTCGGCCCAGGATAGCCCGCTGGCACTGCGGGTGGCTGTCTCAACGGTCTGGCCGTCATATTCCAACTGGCGCGCCAGCAGATCCCAGCGGTAAATCTCCGCGATCCGCGCCGCGGTGGCTGGTGAGTCCGCCACCTGGCCGCGATCCTGTAGCGTCTGCTGATAGTCGCTGATCGGCTGAAAACCACTCAGCGCGTGGCACCTGATACACCCCAGCGGTGCAGTAATCAGCCCGTTGAACCTGGCGTGGGGCTCCGAATAGTCCCGCGCCACCCGCGGGTCCACCTCATCCAGCCGCTCGCCAGCCGCGGTGGTGATCAGAAACACCGGCAGACCGTTGCGGCCCACCAGCACCCACTCGTTAGCGGTGGTCGCCACCGTCAGCACCTCCTCACCAGCGGTGGTGCTCAGCTTCGCCAGCGGGTGCCGCACGTAGTCAGTGGCGGCTGTTAGCTCGTCAACGTCATCGGTAAACCACGCGCCACCGAACAGCCCCCGCCACTCGTGCACCCGGCGCGGCTTGCCCAGCGCCACGTCACTGCTGCGGATCGTGGCCGCGTGTCCGGCACGTAGGCTGGCGATCAACTCAGGCTGCACGCCCAGCAGCGCCAGCGTGGCGTCCCGGTCCCCAGCACCTGTCCACTGGTAGTACACCGCTGGCGTCATCACCTGTGCCAAGAATGCCTCGAACTCCACCACCGCCACCGCCGAGGTGCTGGCCAGCTCGAGCCCCTCGGCTGTTTGCGCCGGCAGCCAGCCGCCGCGCACCTGCGACACCTCCAGCGTCTGGCTGCCATCGTCCGCGGTGCTGATCGCCTGGGTGGCAAAATGGCTCGAGTAGTTCGCTGCCGCCAGGCCCTCCCACGCTGTGTGCCAGCGGGCCAGCGCTTCTGGTGTGGGTGCGTACAGTCCCAGCGTCACCCTAGCCAGGTTGCCGCCGGCTGGCTGCACTTTGGCCAGGCCGCCGGTCTGTAGCGCCGCCATCGCGTTTAGGTGATAATCGGTCAGCCTGCGGGCCAGCACCACGTCTGGGCCCCGCAGGTTGCGGTAGCTGACGTATCGCGTCTGGCTGCGCAGCTGCTCTGGCTGCTTGCCTATATCCGCTAGGGCCGCCTGGTAGTCCCCCCCTGGCGTCACCGCCAGCAGCGCAGCGGCTGCCATTGTGGCAATCGCGCCCATGCCTTGCCTCGTGGGTGCTCGTTTTACCTCGTGGGCCCCTTACATGCTCAGGCTGATATGTAGCCCGCTTTCGCCGCGGTAGTACACCGGGTGCCGAAAGGTCAGCGGCCCCAGCGTCCACTCGTTGGCCTCCGGATCCTGGCCGCCCGGCGCCGGCGCCTCCAGCAGCGTTGCCGGATCGATCAGCCCCCACCCTGTGTCCTCATCCTCACCTGGGGCCCCAATGTCCACCGCGTTTTGGCCCAGAATCATCCGCAGGCGGTCAGTGTCGCCCAGGTTCATACCGCTTGATATCGCCAGCGCCACCACGCCCGCCACAAATGGGGTCGCCATGCTCGTGCCACTCATCCGCCCGTAGCGGTGGCCCGTGATGGTGCTGATCATTTCGCAGCCTGGAGCCGCGATATCAACCGCTGGGCCGCGGCTGGAGAAGTCGGCGCGCCTGCCGTCCTCGCACACCGCGGCAACAGCGATAGTTTCTGTGTATTTCGCAGGGTAATTAACCGAATCAGTGCCCGCCGGGTTGCCATCGTTGCCAGCGGCTGTGATTACATAGCGCGGATCACCTGGTCTGGCGTCTGCCAGGTAGCGCTGGATTGCCCGCAGCTCGCGCGGATCGTGGTGTGGGCTGCCCAGGCTCATGCTCACCACGTGGGCCCCCTGCTCGCGGGCCCAGTCGATGCCAGCCACCACGCTAGCGGTGCTGCCGCTGCCGCTGTCGCCCAGCACCTTGCCAATCAGCAGCCTGGCCTGCGGCGCCACCCCCACCGTGCCAACATCGTTGTTCACAGCCGCGATCATCCCGGCGCACCAGGTGCCGTGATCGTTGCGATCCTGGGCGCCCCAGCGGCTGCCACTAAAATCCTCGGCCCCCTCGATCTGGCCCACCAGGTCTGGGTGGTCCAGCTCACAGCCAGTATCCAACACCGCCACCCGTACGCCGTCGCCTGTGGCCTTGGCCCACTGCGCCGGTATTTTGCGGCTGGTGAGGCTCCAGTCTATCGTCTGGGCCAGCGTCTTGGGGCCCACCGTGCGGCTCATCGTTGGTGGGTTGCGGTAAATGGGCTCAGCCATTGCTGCTCTCGCGTGTCTTTTTGCCTGGTTGCCGTGTTAAACTGCGGCGGTGGCGGATCCGTCCGCCGCGGTGGACCTACTCACCGCCAAGCGTCCCTGCTCACGCGCCACAGCCACTCGCTCATCTGCTCGGTTGCTCTCAGTCGCCCTGATACTTTTCCCACAGCGTCGATAGCACGCTGTAAAGCAGCATCGCCAGTTGAAACATGCCAACAGCGCCGATACTCTGGGCTGCCACCGAGGTGCACGTTGGGGCCCCCTCAGATAACAGCCGATAAGAATTTGTGCTGTCGCTGTCGCTGTCGCTGTCGCTCAGGCCGCTCAGCACCCACCTTGCCACCAGCCCCAGCACCCAGTCCCGCAGTGGGCCTGGTGCCGCCACCTTGGCGATCAGCTGGGCCAGCTCATCGTCCAGCTCCAGATACGTGGCATCTGCCGCCGCCACGATCACCGCCACCGCAGCGTCCACCAGGTGTTCCAGCCCCTCCTCGTCCAGCGGTGGCCACTCGTCCACCAGATCCGCCACAGCGTCAAACAGCGGCGCCAGCTTCTCAGGGTCCACCAGATCCAGCAGCGTACCTATCGCGTCAGTGATCGCACCGCGGCCCCGAACTAGCTTGATCAGATCCCGCAGCCCCAGCCGCTGCATGCGCTTGGCCTGGGCCTCCACTTCCTTGGTCGTCATCACGTCCACCTCGTTTGCGTGTTACGGTTGGCCCCTGGTTCCTAAGAATCGGTACCAGCTCGCTGCCTGGCCACCTCCGATAATTTGCTGTCGATCACATCCAGCCGCACTCTGTGGTGTACCAACTGGTCGTGCTGTTTTCGCCGCTCTTGTTGCGCTTTGTCTGCTAATACCTCTAGCCTGGAAAGACTGGCCCTTACATAGTCGATCTTTTGCCCCGCCGCATCGAGTCCCGCGGTGGTCGCGTGCTCGAGGTGCTCCATTTTGGCACCGATGCGGCAGCTGATCTTAAACGCCGCCGCGATAGCCAGCGCGATAGCCAACACAACCTCAGCTTGATCATATAGCCAGTCCATCTTGCGCCCTTCGCTAAACCCGTCCTGGCCCCACGTCAGAAACCATACCAGATGGGGCCCAGATCCGCACGTTACACCGCCCCCCCTCAACCTTGCCGCCCATCGAAACATAGAGCGCTTTTATCTGGCTATCGTCCCGGTAAATCCTGCCCGCCTGCATCGCGTCCAGCGGCGCCTTGAGCAGGTTGTCCAGATCCCGCCGCCGCCGGTCTGGTGGGTAAAACCGCAGCAGCAGCAGCAGCTCCTCCCGCAGCATGTCCGCGCTGGCCTCCAGACACAGCAGCCACACCCGCTCGCGGTAGGCCCGGCCCTCGTCGCTGATTATCTGCCGTCCGCCGCCGCCGGCGCGCCAATAGTGGTTCACACTAGGTGGCCAGGGCAGCGCCAGTTGCCGCAGCGGTGGCCCAATATGACCCACAATAATGCCCTCGATATCCCGCGCGATCATGCCCGGCCCCCCACCGCCTGGACCACAGGGCGCCCAGCCGGGTGGCTGTTGCATCCGGGCGCGTCCGCCCGGTGCCGGCGCCGTAAACAGCCACCCGCTGGGGGCCCTGTGGTCGTCCTGATCATGCCCGGCCCCCCAGCTGCGCCAGTTGCTGGCGCCTCGATAGCTCACACTCTAGCACCTCGGGTGGCACCAGCCAGACGCCCGAAACCTTGGCGCCAGCCAGCCGCCCCGTCCGACACATCCAGCAGACCGTCTGCGGCTCCAGCCCCAGCACCTCTGCGGCTGCCGCGGTGCTCACTGGTGGCAGCATTGGCGCCGTATCTACGTCTCCGCTCATCGTGGCCCGTCCTCCTGGTAGTACGCCGTTAGCCGCCAGATCCTGTCCCGCTTGGTGGTGGTGGACGCCGGCAGCCGCTTGGCCGTCCAGCAGCTCAGACGCCCGCGGCTGTGCAGCTCCAGCGGTGCGGCGCTGCCATACTCTGGCAGCTTGGCCGCCGCGATCACCGCTAGGCCCGCCAGTCGGTCGTCTGCCACCGCGTAGTACACCACCCGCCGCGCGTCAGCATCACAAACAGGCATCGATACACCCACTGTCTCAGCCATCGTCCTTCTCCGGTATTGGTTCACAGCGGCCTCGCTAGTTGGTCTTGCTGGATGATGCCAGCCTTGATTAGCTTTGCTGCCATGTACTCGTACGTCGACAAGCATCCATGGTCGTACATTGGCCGGCCATCAGCGGTCTTTTCACTCACGCCACACCCTTGGCAAAACTCGTCGATGGCGTCCTCAAGTAATTCAGCGTTCTCGGCTTTCAGCCGCTCGACCTCGGCAACCAGCCGCAGTATCGCCGCCCGCCGCGGATGCGACCACTGGTATCGCTCGGCCTGTTCTTTGTAGTCTGCCAGTTCCTCGTCGCTCATCGGTTCTGGGGTGTTGTTAGTCATCGCCTCGACCTCGACCTTAAAGACAATATTCTTGACACTCAGCAGCTTACGACGCATGCGAGCCGCAGCCTGGTCGCTATCGTTCCGCTGTTTCGTCAGCCGCTCGACCTCGGCCTCTAGCTGTTGTATGCGACCACATTGCCACGACTCCATCCCAAGCAGGTATTGCCGTCGTTCCTCTCGCAGCCGGCGGATTTCGGTGACGGCTTCATGCACCAGCGATTGTGTTTCTTGCACGCTCGCGCTTTGCCCGCATGGCCCAGAAAAACGCTTCTTCAGTTCCGCCAGGCGCTCGTCGGCAACCAGCCGCAGTATCGCCGCCCGCCGCGGATGCGACCACTGGTATCGCTCGGCCTGTTCTTTGTAGTCTGCCAGTTCCTCGTCGCTCATCGGTTCGGTGGTGTTGTTAGTCATCGTCGTTTCCGATCGAATTGTTGGTAGAAGGGCGGTAGCGTCCTGAGCCATCGCTCGTACTCCTCATCGGTTTCCCAGCGGAACTCTGGGGACCCACAGCCCAAGCAATAGCCGAGCGGCTCGTCTGTCAGGTCCAGGTTGCAGCGATTACACAGTCGAACGCAGCGTTCGCACAGCCGCCCCTTATAGTCTGATGTCCGCGTTTCTACCTTCGTCGGTTTGGGGTCACTCACACCTCACCTCGCTTTCGTTTTTCGGTTGTCGTCACCTCGCTGATTTCCCCACAATCGCAACATTCTCTGGCGTAGAGGGATATCGTCGTGTGGCGCCGCCACGTATCACAATCAGGGCACCACGCTACAACACGAACAGTAGGTCCGGTACAGGACTCACGTTCTGCGGCGTAGGGGTCCGCGGGATCATAGTCATCGGGAAATTCATGTGACCTGCTTATTTCACCTGGCACATCTCACCTCGCTTTCGTTTGGCCAACGCTCGCCCGGCTGCGGTCAAGCGGAACACGTCACCAACCGGCACAATCAATACCCGGCCCCACAGTTCCGCCAAATCTATACCGACGTTGCGAATGTCGTACGGTGGCCGTTCTTCGCCGCACCGCAACAGAAGCATCCACTGGTGGTCTGTTAGTTTCGGGTCAGTCATCGCGCTGTGCCTCGCATTTCTGGGCCATATAGTCCCGCCATTTCTGGCCGTCGATTCGCTCGTTTGATAGCTCGGCTTCGAGATGGGCAATGCGGCCTCGCAACGACTCCCGTTGCTTTTGCCATGCCGGTAGCAGACCTTCGCGGTCGGCTGCTAGCTGGGTGACCTTGACCTCTAGCTCGTCGATGCGTTTCAGGTGTTTGTCGCAATCGGACGCCCGGTCTATTAAGGTTTG
>Ga0307378_10009982_pt1 | contig 12397 bp, 16 predicted proteins | sample UN1MG_FD_202238 | JGI IMG/M metagenome (GOLD analysis project Ga0307378, IMG submission 202238) | Soil microbial communities from Risofladan, Vaasa, Finland - UN-1 | ecosystem: Environmental > Terrestrial > Soil > Coastal area > Acid sulfate soil | place: Finland: Risofladan, Vaasa | collected...
TCAGGCAGTTCGACATCAAGCCACGCAAGGGCCTGGGGCAGAACTTCCTGATCAGCGAAGGCGTTGTGCGCCGCATCATCGGTGCAGCTGACCTGAGTGAGCAAGACGTCGTCATTGAGGTCGGCGCGGGATTGGGGACCCTCACTCGGCATCTGGCACAGCAGGCTGGCCAGGTCATCGCTCTCGAGGTAGACCAACGCCTGCTACCGCTTTTGCATCAGACCCTGGCCAACAACTCCCGCGTCGAAATCGTCCACGGCGATGTACTGGCTATCCAGCCCGAGGATCTGGTCTCCGGGCCGTACAAAGTGGTCGCGAATCTCCCCTACTACATCACGTCTGCTGTCCTGCGCCACTTCTTGGAGGCCCGCGCGAAACCGTCGCGCATGGTAGTCACGGCGCAGAAAGAGGTCGTCGAACGAATAACGGCCGGCCCTGGCCAGATGAGTCTGCTGGCTGTCAGCGTCCAGTTCTATGGACACCCGAGCGTCGTCACCAAGGTACCTCCAGGTGCCTTCTACCCTTCGCCCCAGGTGCACTCCGCCGTGCTGCGCATAGACCTTTACGAACGCCCGCCTGTCGAGGTGGAAGATGTGAAGAAGTTCTTTGACGTGGTGCGAGCAGGCTTCTCTCAGCGGCGCAAGCAGCTGCGGAACTCCCTTTCGCAGGGCTTGGATCTGCCAGTGAGGAGGGTCGTAGACGCACTGCATCGCTGCGGGATCGACGAGAAACAACGGCCACAAGAACTGAGTATCGAGCAGTGGGCACTACTGTGCCAAGAGCTGTCAGAGCCGGACCCAGATGATCAGGGGGTGCACTCCTAAGAGAAGGAGACGTGTTGTCTACAGCGCGTCCCGTGCGCCCCGTGGGCACCTCACTTTGAGCCCCCCGGGTATTAAGGTGAACCTCGCCGGGGTGTGACCCACCACCTCCCCATCCACGCTGATCCTAAGGGACTTCTCCGCCTCTACCGCTACTTCCCGGACCTGGAAGTACTCTCCTCGCTCGTGCTCGATGTGCGTGCCCCTATAGATCTTGGGGAAGAGGGTCCAAATCATCGGCCAGGGCATGTCCCGCACCATGAACACGTCGAGCAACGCATCGTCGAGCTTCGCCTTGGGGGCCACCTTCAGCCCCCCGCCAGCGTACATCCCGTTGAGGGCCTCCACCACCAGCAGCCGTTCATCCCAGCGCAGTTCCCCATCTACAATCACCTTCATTCGACATGCCCGAGCCTGCCCGCGCACGGCCGTGCGATAAAGGCTGACCACGTAGCCGAGCCCTCCCCCCAACGCGTGTTTGAGCCGTTGAGGGGTATTGTGTGCAACCTCCGTGCCAAGACCCACATCGGCTAGAACGGCGTAGTATCGCTGCCTGTTATCCCCGGCCTCGTCGCGGTATTCCGCCAACCCCAGGTCGATGGCCGTGGTTGTCCCTCCTACGAGACCGCGGCATGCCTCCTCCCACGTCCAGATGCCGAGGCCGCGCAGGAAATCGTTCCCAGCTCCCAGGGGTAGCGCCGCCACGGCCACCTTTGAACCCACAACGGCGTTCACCACTTCATTGACCGTGCCATCGCCACCCACGGCCACGATAGTCCCATACCCCTCCGACACTCCTCGACTGGCAATCTCTAGCGCGTGCCCCTTGTGCTCCGTGAAGCGCACATCACAGCAAACACCGCCTTCCCTGAGCACAGCCTTCATCCTGGCCAGCTGTTGCCCGACTCGTCCCCCTCTGATAGGGTTGACGACCAGAAGTGCTCTATCGACCGACATCGCTACCATGCCTCACTGGCAGAGTTTGCCGCTGATCTCTGAGATCGCAGTATACCACACCTGGCCATGGGTCGCCGTTCTACAGTGTGGAGGAAGTAGCACCAATCCTCAAACACCTCTCCGCATGTGTTCTGTCGGTGTGCTTTGCGAGAGCTAGATGCCGTGGGTATAATGGCCGCAGACGACCGGCAAGGCATGCAGGCGTTTGCCCTTCGAACAGCAAGGTACACTCCACGAGCAGGTTTCCGCACCCCAGCTGGAGCACAGGTGAGATGAAGGAGACAATGAAACTCGATCGCTACGTCCGCCAAATGGTGTTCCCGCCGGTTGGTGAAGCGGGGCAGCGCAAGTTACTCTCCTCGTCCGTCGCCATCATAGGTTGTGGTGGTCTGGGCACTCACATCGCCGACAACCTGTCCCGGGCCGGAGTGGGCCGGTTGAAGCTCGTGGAACGTGATCACGTGGAGTTGAACAACCTGCAACGGCAGATCCTCTTCGACGAGCAGGATGCCGCTGCCGCACTTCCCAAGGTGGAGGCAGCGGCGCGAAAGCTGCAGACCATCAACTCTCAGGTACGCATAGAGCCTTTGGCCATTGAGGTGGGCCCGGCGAACGTGGAGGGGATTGTCGGTGACGTGGATGTGGTGCTCAATGGGTGCGACAACTTCGATACCCGGTATCTACTCAACGATGCCTGTGTGAAGCTAGGCGTTCCCTGGGTATACGGCGGCGCTGTGGCCAGCCATGGCATGACCATGACTGTCATCCCCCGGAAAACACCCTGTCTCCGCTGCGTCTTTCCCGAGATGCCACCCCGGGAGAGTGCGGTTACCTGCGCCACCACACGAATCCTGGCCTCCACGGTCGCGATTATCGCCGCCCTTGAGTGCAGCGAAGGCCATGAAGCTCCTCCTGGGTCAAGGTCAGCTTAACCAGGGCCTGATACACGTAGACACCTGGGAGAACAGCTTCGAGGTCTTCTCCCTGCAACGACCCGACGAAGGTTGTCCAACCTGCGGTCAGGGTCGATACGACTTCCTGGAAGCAACGTAGACTGCTGCCACGGGGAGCGAGCTAGCTGCGGAAGTGGCTACATATCCGATCTGGCTCTGCAATCCTGGCAGAGGCCGACCAGATCGATATGCACGTGCTCGATGAGGAAACCATTCTCGGCGCCGGTCTCCTCGATCAGCGCTCCCATCGAGGAGCTGTCGAACTCCACAACTCGATCGCAGTTGGAGCAGATCAGGTGATAATGGTCCGCCTCTTCTCTGAGCTCGTAGTGGTGATGCTCCTCATCGAGATGGAGCTCAGTGATCACGCCTAGATCCTTGAGCAGGTTCAGGTTCCTATAGACCGTTGAGAGGCTGATGCGAGGATCTTTGGCGCGTGCCCGGAGGTAGATCTCACCGGCGTCCAGATGCCCATGGCTCTCGCGAATGATTTGGAGGAGCAGGCCGCGCTGTGCTGTGATACGCTTGCCCTGGCCGCGCAGGACATCCAACGCATCTTCCACCAATGACGCCGCCATCTCACCGCCTCTCTGATCGCTTGGTAGTCACACTGTGTCCCTAAGTACGTTGCGTATCAAGGAATCAGAAGCCACGCAAGGGTTGGCGCTTCTGGCCGCTCACATCCCACAGGCGACGCAGCGGCTCAGACGCTGTCGTCAGGCGACGCCTCAGCCCTCTCTTCCCGAACAATGGCGTCGGTCATGCGGGCCACGCGCGCCATCTCCTTGACTTCGTGAACCCGGACCATGTCAGCACCGTTGGCTATTCCCACGGCCACTGCGGCTGCGGTGCCTTCCACACGCTCCTCAGGAGGCAAGTCCAGGGTGTAGCCAATGAACGATTTGCGTGAAGGGCCCAGAAGGACAGGCCTGCCCAGAACCCTCAGTTCCGATAGGTCGGCCATGATCCGCAGATTCTGCTCCACTGTCTTGCCAAAGCCGATTCCCGGATCAACGATGATGCTGTGCCTCTCGACTCCGGCCTCCAGAGCAAGGTCGATGCTCTCTCGCAGTTCCCGGATGATGTCGCCCATCAGATCGTCGTACTCGACTCCCTGATATCGGCCACCGAGGCGCTCTGTCTGGACAGCATCCTTGGGTCGACCGCGGTTGTGCATAAGCACCAGTGGGACCCGACGACGTGCCGCAACTTCCCCCAACTGGGGGTCCATGCGCAGCCCCCAGACGTCGTTGATGAGGCTCGCCCCCGCTTCCACGGCAGCCGCGGCTACCTCGGATTTGAAGGTATCAATGGAGATAGGAACATCCAGCCGGCGGGCCAGCGCCTCCACTACGGGCAGCACCCGGCGCAGCTCCTCGTCGACCGCCACCGGCTCTGATCCTGGCCGGGTTGACTCGCCACCGACGTCTATCAGATCCGCGCCTTCCTGTACCATGCGCTCTGCCTGCGCCACCGCGGCATCCACATCGTGCCCCAGGCCGTCTCCGGAGAACGAGTCATCCGTGACGTTCACTACGCCCATGATGTAGGTTCTCTCGCCCCAGGCGAAAAGCCTACCCCCGATGTGGAGGGGCATCAGCTTCTCTCCCGCGTAGCAGGCCAGAGCGTGCTCCAACTCAGTGGCTATGGCCTGCAGGCTCTTGAACGGCTGCATGCGCAGCTTATTGATCAGATTCTCGAACTGTCTCACAGTGCCCAGGATCAAGACGTCGCTGTCCGACTCCTTCGAGGAATAGACCGCTCGCGATGTGACGACCTCACCTCCACGAGCCAGCATCTCCTGTTTGATGATGTTTGCGGCCGCGAAGTTCAAGCCCTCCGCCTTCACCGTCCGGAAGGAGGCCTTGGGCGCCATGAGACTCACACCTGGGGGAGAGGCGCCTACCTTGTTCATCTCCGCACGTATCCTGGCCGGAGAATCTAGGTTCAGGATGCGCACGTTGAACCTGCTTGCCAAGCCGGCCTACCTCATACCAGATTGCGAGTTACCAAGGATAGAGAAGAACTCGGCCCTCGTGGCAGGCTGTGTGCGGAAGATCCCTCGATTTGCCGAGGTCACCAGGCGACTGCCCGGCTTTCTAATGCCCCTCATGGTCATACACAGGTGCTCGGCCTCGATGACCACTCCCACTCCGTGAGCTCCCAGCGCTTCCAAAACGGTGTCCGCTATCTGTCCCGTCAGCCGCTCCTGCAGTTGTGGTCTTCGAGCCAAGACCTCCACCACCCGAGCCAGCTTGCTGATCCCAACTAGCCGGCCTCTGGGGATATATCCGACGTGCGCCAGCCCGTGGAATGGCAGAAAGTGATGCTCGCACATGGAGTAGAAGGGGATATCCTTCAGTACAACCATCTCCTCATGCTCTTCCTCCTCGAAGCCAACAGCCAGGAGCTCCTTGGGGTCCTGACCGAGACCTGAGAATACCTCAGCGTAGAAGTCTGCGATGCGGCTCGGCGTATTGACCAGCCCTTCTCGAGACGCATCCTCACCGATGGCGGCGATGATCTCTTCCACCGCCTGCGCGACCCTGTCCCGGTCGATCACCATAGATCCCCCTTCATCAAGAACCTGAGCCTTGAGCGGAGCAGTTCATCACTATCACCTGGGTCTCGGACGGCATCACGGACTTGGTGACCTTCACCTCATCCTGAGGTACCACCTCCTTGACTCCCATCTCCTTGAGAAAATGATCGACGGGCTCGAGTTTCAATCCTCGCAGGAGTTCCGTCTGATAGTGCATGGGAATCACGATCCTGGGTTCCAGGAGACTGATCACCTCTGATGCCTTGGCGGCGCCCAATGTGGAACCGCCGCCAACGGGAATCAATAGCACGTCCACATCACCTAACTCCTCCACCTGAGGCTGCGTGGGCACGCGCCGCAGGTCTCCAAGATGGCACACGGTAACACCCTCGAGATCAAACAGATACATTGTGTTACGGATGCCCGGCTGCTGGGGCGTGTCCTGATAGCGGACGGGGATACCTATCACGAAGATGCCCTCGATCTCGTACTCTCCAGGGCCGTTGATGACCTTTGGTGTTCCTTTGAACGCTTTCACGTTGGCGTGGTCAGGGTGCTCATGGGTCACCGTCACGATGTCCGCCCGGATGCGCGGCAGACTATACCCAATGTCGTCCCCATATGGATCTGTGACCACGGTCCCACTTCGGCTGCGCAGCCTGAAGCAGGAGTGGCCGTACCAGGTGATCTGCATGGTGGTCCTCCGCACACAGTGGTAGATTCCGTCAAGTGCTATCTATCGATTATAAGCCAATCGCCCCCGAAAAGGAAGAGAGTGTCGTAGGTGAGCCGAGACAGCCGTCGCTGTACCGCTCTGCCCACCCTGCAAGGGCTCACTCCTTTGCTTCTCACCGGAGTTGTGATACCATTGTTCGACCGCCGGGTCATTCGCAGCCGACCCTGAACGCGCATGACACGGGGAACCCGTTCCCTGAGCCCTAGCGATCCTGTGTACAGCCCTGCGGAGTAGAATCGCTGGGGGTCGGGGAGATCAGAAGGAGTCTACAGCACTAGGAAAGCCTATGGGGCCAACTGTACTGCGCCTGGGTCGCTTCGCGATCTCGTCCTACGCCGTCTTCGTAAGCCTGGGGATTCTGCTTGGCTTCGCGGTGACCTGTCTCGTGGCAAGGTGGAGGCGGCTCGACCTGATAACGGCCATGGACGCCGCCCTTTGGTCGTTGGTGGCTGGCATCGTCGGAGGACGCATCGCGTACGTAGCTATCTACTGGCCCTACTTCTCCTCCCATCCCAGACAGATCATGTCGCTGTCACAGGGCGGGCTGGCCTTCCAGGGGGCGTTCTTGTCAGGCGTCTTGGGCCTGCTGGCCTACAGCCTGTGGAACCGGGTGCCCTTTTGGGAACTGGCAGACACCGTCGTGCCGGGACTGGCCGTGGGCCAGTCCGTCGGGTGGATAGGTTGCCTGCTCAGCGGGTGCGGGTACGGCCTCGTGACGAGAGGGCTCCTAGCCTATGATCTCAGGGACATCTACGGGATCATGGCCTTTCGCTATCCCACCCAGGCCATGACAAGCGTGCTCAACCTGGGCATCTTCGTTGTGCTACTGATTCTGGCCACAACCAGAGCCCGCCGCCGCCTGGCGCCGGGTATGCTGGCCGCCGTCTATCTGGTCCTCAACTCGGCGGGGCTGTTCTTTCTGGAATTCCTCCGCGCCGATGAGACCCTATACTTCGGCACGTTGCGGTGGAGCCAGGTAGTGGAAGGCATAGAGTTCGCGGCGGCCCTCCTGGCCGTGGTCTTGTTGTGGACATGGCGCAAGAGGGCCGCTGCCCTCGGGGATTCTGGCTCTGGCTCCTAGAGAGCGGTCCCAATCCTATCGGATCTCGACCACGGCGCCAGCGTCTTCCAGCTTCGCCTTGGCCTGCTCCGCCTCTTCCTTGCTTACAGCGTGCCTGACAACGCTCGGGACCCCTTCCACCAACTCCTTTGACTCTCTGAGTCCCAGGTCAGTTAGCTCCCGCACGGCCTTGATGACCTGGATCTTCTGAGCGCCAAAGTCCTTGAGCACAACGTCGAACTCGGTCTGCTCCTCTTCATCAGGCGCACCTGCCCCTGCTGCGACCACGCCCGGAGCTGCGCCTACGGCAAACATGGGCGCCGCAGCGCTGACACCAAACTTGTCCTCTAGAGCCTTGACCAGCTGCGACAACTCCAGAACGGTCATTGAACCTAGGGCCTCGATGATCTCATCCATGGACAACTTGGCTTCCGTCTTCTTCTCCGCCTTCTTCTTGGTCGTCTTCTTAGCTGCCTTCTTCTCTTTCTTTTCCTCTTCGCTCATGACTAGCTCCTTTCAGCTCGGGACACTCTTGATCCCCGCTATCTATGCTTCAGCTTCACCCAGCTGCCCCACACGAGACTGCAACACGTGTGCGAGATCTCGCAACGGGGCATTCAGTACGTTGACAAGCCCAACCAACGGCGCAGCAATCCTGGCAACGACTTCAGCGATCAGGACCTCTCCGGAGGGCAACGAAGCAAGGTCGGCGATCTGAGCCGCATCCAGCAGCCCGTCGCCCAGCAGACCCCCTCGAATCGACAGGATTTTGCTCTCCTCGCTGAAGCCCACCAGAACCTTGGCAGGACCAGGAACTTCTTCGTAGCAGAATCCTATGGCTGTGGGCCCATCGAAAAGAGTGGCATCCCAGGGCAACCCTGCCTGCTCCATGGCCAGCTTTGCCAGGCTGTTCTTCACCACGTGGAAGCCGGTCTCCTCATCGCGCAGTTTGTGCCGCAACCGAGTCATCTGGGCAGTGCTCAGGCCCGTATAACCCGTCATGATCAGACCGTTGCTGTGCAGTAGCTTCTCAGTCAGATCCTCAACTATCTGTTCTTTCTTCTCACGAGATATGGCCATCGGTTATCACCTCCTAGGCGGATGACCCGAGTTCCGACCCGGGACCATCGCACTTCACGCAGTTCACACCGCCTTCTGTCAAGATCGTCTGTGTCAGGTCATCTGGATAGTCCGCTACAAAGTGCACCTCGTTGATGCCCGCATTGACAATCATACGAGCACAGAGGGAGCACGGCTTGTACGTGCAATACAAGGTGCTGCCCAGCAACCCAATCCCTTCGCGCGCAGCCTGCACGATGGCGTTCTGCTCCGCGTGCAAGCCAAAGCAGTATTCCTGGCGCGTGCCGGATGCCACGCCATTCGTTTGTCTTATGCACCCGCCTCGCTCGGCGCAGTGCCTCATGCCCCTCGGCGGGCCGTTATACCCGGTGGATAGTATCTGCCTGTCCCCGTTCACTATCACAGCGCCTATCTTGTGCCTCAGGCAGACTGAACGCGACGCCACCACCTGAGCGATAGCCATGAAGTAGTCATCCCAGCTTGGTCTCATCTGACCGCAACCTTCGATCATAGCGGAAGCTACTGCACTCCACTGTCGTCGCGCCACAGCCTGCACCTGGCCCACTCCCAGCTATGCTCCCAGAGGTGCAGCCCTTTACTCAGAGCGAGTATTTGCCCATCCTCCACCCCGAGAGCCACGGCTAGCTCCTCTTTGAGAAGCTGTGTGGCGGCCATATTGACCGGGAATCCGCCCCAAAGGTCCCACGACCTATAGTACACCACGAAGTCAAGCTTCCCATCCTGCACTCGCGTGTCGATCAACCTGAGGCAGGGCGGATGCTCCAGTTGAATACTGGATGCATCGCCAATAGTGATGCATGCCTGGTTTGAATTGGGTCCATCCCGATACTTCTCCAAGAGAGGCAGCAGTTGAGCGTGCACATAGCTTCCGTAGGTGTATTCCTCATGGGGTTGCTTCTCGGACCCCACGAAGTAGGCATGATAGTACTCCTCCACGTATTCCATGGTCGTCGGGGGCGGTATTCCTACTCCCGGCGGCATCTGCGGCACGAGGGGCCGCTGACCCGGGTTGGTGACCGTAACGGCAACGAATTGCAGTTCCTTCCGCTTCTTGCCCGTGAAGCTCCCCTGATCGACGGAATACTCTCGCCCTTCATCCAGCACCTTGCCCAGCAGAGTGAACCAGGCATCAGGTAGGTCGAAGGCCTCGACGAACGTTATTTCCACCTCTTACCCTCTGCCAGCATCCGCGTCGGCAGACGTTGAGTACACATAAAAAAGGACCTTCATGCCCACGCACGAAGGTCGCTACCCGTCTGGCCTCAAGAGCACCGAGTATGGACCACCGCCTGGGCAGGAGATTAAGCGCTGAGCGCGCCTGCCGTCTCTGGCTACGCCAAAACCAGTATATTCTATGCTAAGTTGCTAGCCGACCGCAAATCATGCCGCTCTGAGGGCCAGGGCCTCACCGATGTCGACCTTCACTCCCGGTCCCATGGTAGAGGTCAAGACGATCTTCTTGATGAATTGACCCTTGGCGCCCGCCGGCCTGGCAGTCTGCACCGCATCCATTAGGGAGGCAAAGTTCTCAAGCAGTTGCTCAGGCTCGAAACCAACCTTGCCAATGCCGACGTGGATGTTGCCGGTCTTATCCAACTTGAACTCGACCCTGCCCTGGCGCAGTTCAGCGATGACCCGCCCTATATCCTCGGGAGCTACCACCGTCCCGGCCTTGGGGCTCGGCATAAGCCCCCGCGGACCCAGGACACGACCCAGCTTACTCGCCTTGCTCATCATCTGGGGAATGGCAATAGTTGCATCGAAGTCCAACCAACCATCTTCGATCTTCTTGATGAGGTCGTCGTCCGCCAAAAAGTCGGCTCCAGCTTCCCTAGCAATCTTCGCCGCCTCTCCCTCGGCGAAGACCAGAATCCGTATCTGTTTGCCCGTCCCATGAGGCAGGGCCACCAGCCCTCGCAGTTGCTGATCGGCTTGACGGGGATCCAGACCCATGCGCATATGGGTCTCCACAGTCGCGTCGAACTTGCTGGTGGAGGTCTTCTTCACCAGTTCTATTGCCTCGATCGGCGTATAGGACTCATTTCTGTCAACTTGCTTGACTGCCTCAAGGTATTTCTTGCCGCGCTTTGCCACTCAATCCTCCTCAACCAGCAGACCCATGCTTCGCGCCGTTCCTTCTATTATCCTCTCCGCGCCCGCCAGGTCTATGGCATTCAGATCAGCCATCTTGAGCTGCGCAATCTCTCGAATCTGCCTTCTGCTTACCCGGCCCGCTGCCTCTTCACCGGGAACCACAGAACCCTTTTCTATGCCTGCAGCCTTCTTCAACAGGTCGGAGGCTGGGGGGGTCTTGGTCACAAAGGTGAATGATCGATCAGCATAGATCGTGATCTCCACAGGGATTATCTGTCCTGCCTGAGCAGAGGTACGAGCATTGTACTCCTTGCAGAAACCCATGATGTTGATGCCATGCTGCCCCAAAGCGGTGCCTACCGGCGGCGCCGGGCTAGCCTTGCCCGCTGGGATATGCAGTTTGACCACCGCAGCCACTTTTTTCGCCATCAAGCCTCCAAAGCACTCACTGTGTTTCTACTTGTAGGAAATCAAGTTCCACGGGCGTTTCCCGCCCGAAAAAGGACACGAGGAGGCGCACTTTGCCTTTCTCCAGGTTCAAGTCATCAACCGTGCCCATGAAATCGGTGAACGGACCATCGACTATCCTCACCGCGTCCCCAATCCGGAAACTGACCTTGACCTTGGGAGCCTCCTCCTCCATTCGCCGGAGGATACTACTGGCTTCTTCATCCCGCAAGGGCGTCGGCTGGTTGCCCGATCCCACGAAGCCCGTGACCGATGGCGTATTGCGCACCACGAACCAGGACTCGTCGGTCAAAATCATGTCCACCAGGATGTAGCCCGGGAAGATCCTTTGTTCCACTGTGCGTCGACGGCCGTCTCGCAGCTCCACGACGCCCTCGGTCGGCACAACGACCTCGAAGATGTAGTCCTCCACGCCCATGGATTCGATCCGGCTCTCCAGGTTCTTCTTCACTTTGTTCTCGTAGCCGGAGTAGCTATGGATAACGTACCAGTGGCGGCCTTCCTGTCTTGCCGGCTCATCCACTTCTTCCGCAGCGATCTCCTGCACTGCTGACTCTGCCTCAGGTTGCCCGTCGCCAGCGTCGGGGACTTCCCCCTCTGCCGCCTGGGCGCCCGCCGAATCGACTTCCAGCAGTTCAGGACCCGGCCCCAGCCCCGGCTCCTCAGCCGCGCCCTCATCCACTTCTTCCGCGGCGGACTCCTGCACGGCCAACTCTGCCTCGGGCTGCTCTTCGGCGGCGTCGGAGGCTTCTTCCTCATCTACCGACCTTGCCGCCAGGTCGCCAGGTTGCAGTGACTCAGGAACCAGCCCCTGTTCCTCAACAACGGGGCCTTCCTCGACCACTACCTCCGCTTCCTCTATCTCCTTGTCCAGGGCCTCGGGCTCCTCTGACATCCCAGCCTCATCGAACCACCAGGGCAAAGACCCTGGTGAATAACCAGTCTATAATGCCCAATCCTGCTGCCATCACGAGGGTAACGGCCAGCACGATGCCCGTCATGTTGACGGCCTCCCTGCGGGTGGGCCATACTACCTTCCTCAATTCCGAACGCGTCTCCCGAAGAAACCTGATCGCGAAATTGCCCTTCTTCGCCTTCGCGTCCTTTCTGGCCATAGATCCGTCTCCGATTGCCGTTCTCCGGCTTCTGTTTCCCGTCCCCCTGCCAAAAAGCGCCGCCATAGTCATGGCGGCTTTGCTTCATGGGATTCCGCTAGCAGCCCTCAGGCGAGTAAACCTGGCACTTTCGGCCACCTCTCTCCGACCTCGGCCTATGGTGCCACATCATCTCACCATCGCAAGCTCACTTCGTCTCCCGGTGGAGAGTGTGGCTCCGGCAGCGAGGGCAGTACTTGGATAACTCCAGGCGGCCGGGATCGTTACGCTTGTTCTTCCCGCTCGTGTAGTTGCGCTCCTGGCACTCCGTACAGGCCAGGGTAATGATCATTCTAGCCGTCTTCTTGGCCATCTCCGCTCCGTATTGTCAAAGCAACACTGTGGACCGCCATCCACAGGTCCATCACTCCAGGATCGTGGTGATGACACCAGCGCCGACCGTCCGCCCTCCCTCACGAATGGCGAAACGGGACCCCTCCTCCAGAGCCACCGGCACTATCAACTCTATCTTCAGATTCACGTTGTCCCCGGGCATCACCATATCCACACC
>Ga0307378_10009983_pt1 | contig 12396 bp, 9 predicted proteins | sample UN1MG_FD_202238 | JGI IMG/M metagenome (GOLD analysis project Ga0307378, IMG submission 202238) | Soil microbial communities from Risofladan, Vaasa, Finland - UN-1 | ecosystem: Environmental > Terrestrial > Soil > Coastal area > Acid sulfate soil | place: Finland: Risofladan, Vaasa | collected...
TGAAATGGTGCGCGGGGCAACGTTGCAGATATTGGCCACATCGCCCGTTGTCAAAACATTATTACCCTTAAAATCCGACCTGTAAGATACAACACCTGTTATAACTTTCCCCCTGAAATGAGTTATTAAGCGGATATAGACGAATAACGGCGTATGTGCCAAGTAATTGGTATATAATGGATTATCGCATAACCAGTTGATATGGCTGATGTTGCAAAATTCTCTTGATATTTTTCCCAAGCTGAAAGTCGAGGGTTCGAATCCCTTCGCCCGCTGTAACCAGTGTGCAAAGCGGCCTGCCATAGCTTATACGCTGCTCTACGAATTTCCAACTGTCTGAAATCGCATATCAGTTGCCCGAATATGCCTGTAACCTCAGGAATTCAATACCTTTGCGGCACATCCATGTCGCAAACAAACCGTCACCATAGCAACAGTTCCATTTTTGCCGCTGTTTTCCGGATGTCCTTGTCTTATAACAGTACCGCAGCCATATTTGCCGGAAAATCACGCAAGTCATTGTTACCGCTTGACATTGATTCAGCTGCTGCCTGTTTATGATAAAGCGGTATTCAAAAAAACAGCTTTTTATCTTTTTATCCTTGACAGGTCCGACATGCAACCGTTAAATTAGCCCGACAAGGCAATCTGGGCAGTCCTTGCTCCAAATGGATTTGGTCAAAGAAAGGGGATGGATAAAATGAAGGACTTATTTACCACCGGCAAAGCCGCGGAAGTTTGCAATGTGAGCCAGCAAACGATTATTCGATGTTTTGATTCAGGCCGGTTAAAGGGTTTTCGCATCCCGGGTTCAAAATTCCGCAGAATTCCACGGCACAGTCTCATACAATTCATGAAGGAAAATGACATTCCGCTTGAGTCGATTGATTCCGGCAAAAAGAAGGTGCTTATTGTGGACGATGACGTGGAAATCGTCGAACTGATTGCTGATGTGCTCATCCGCGACGGCAGATTTGATGTCAGAAGCGCAACCAGCGGCTACGACGCTGGAATTATTACCGAGCAATTCCGCCCGGACCTGATATTGCTTGACTATATGCTGCCGGATGTCAACGGTAACGTGGTATGTCACACAATAAAGAAAAATCCGGAATTTGAGAGTGTCAGGATTATTATTGTCAGCGGCGTCATAAAACAGGACGAAGTGGACCAATTGCTGAAGTCCGGTGCCGAAGATTTCATAAAAAAACCGTTCAACATCGCTGAACTTACCGAAAAAATCACCGGTGTTTTGCAAATGAGTTGAACAACTCGACAAAAACGGCAGCGGTACCAAATAATAGCCCGCACTTGGAATCATAAGTACCTTGATTTCGGTTATGTCAACTTTTTTAGGATAGAGGGTTTCTTACGCAGGGTCGGCTTGCCAAAAAGAGGATTTGGCGGATTCGCATAAAGTCCGCTCTAACCGGTCCTAAAACTGCGGCACTGTAAAACCTGTGTACGAGAAAAGAATAAATGTCGCAAAAACCTCCTGATGCGGTTGCTGTCCAGCAGTTAGAAAGTGCCGTTCACCGGCTTGAGGCATTGCCGCTGCTTGCTTCGGTGGCGGCAAAATGTCTTTCCCTGCTGACAGAAAATGAATTTTCGCCTTTGCAGCTGGCCGAAATAATCGAATCAGACCCGGTCCTTGCCGCTACGGTCCTTTCGCTTATGCGAAAATTGCATCCGACTTTGGTTAAAGAACAATACTCAATCACGCACGTGCTTGAAAAAATCCCTTCAAGCGTATTGTCCGACACCTTATACTCGCTGCCTGTCGGTTGCGACTGCCAGGAAGAACCCAAATCCGCCAATCCTGCACTTTTCCAGAAGCAGCTGACGCTTCATTCGCTGGCAGTTGCCTGCTGCGCAAAAGAAATAGCCCATGCAGCCCCGGTACAGGTAGATGCGAACCTGGCCTATTTGGCCGGTCTGCTGCACGATATTGGAAAACTTGTGCTGCAGCAGACAATACCCAAAAGTTTTGCTCACATCCTTGAACAGGCAAAGTCTCAGGGGGTCTGCTTATGCGTTCCGGAGAGGGAAAACACCGGCCTGGACCACACCATATTCGGAAAAAGACTGGCTCAACTCTGGAATTTGCCGGATGCTGTAATCATCGCCATCTGGCTGCATCATGCACACAACAGTCTGATTGCCGAAAGTATCCCCAACCCTGAAATCACCCAGGTCGTTAAACTGGCAGACCTTATTGCAAGACAATGCGGCATAGGGCATTCAGGCAGTTACGATGCTGTGGATTTGTCAAACGAGCTTGTAAAGTCACTGGGACTTACACAAGTCCAATTGCAGCAGATTCGCTACGGCTTATCTGACCTGGTAAATCAGAAATCCACGTGTTTAGGCCTGAATTTGCCGAACACATACACCCTGTACTGCCGGACCGTTCGCTCTGCTGCGGCCAGGCTGGCACGCCAAAACACAAAACTGTCACTTCAGAATCAGCAACTCCAAACTGCTTCCAGTCGTCTTGAGTTTATGACAACTTTTCTTTCAGGCCTAAGTCGCCCGCAGGACGTGGTCAAAACAGCTGAGAACTTTGTCCTTCACTGGCAAAAATTCTACCAGACCGGCCCGGTCTGCCTTTACTGGACCTTACAAGACCACTGTGATATTATTCAGGCCGTTTACACTGAAAAAGGCTCGTGCAAGACTGTTTCACTGGTGAAACCACCTGAATTTGCCGCCATACCTGACGAGTTTGAAAAAGGCGTTGCTGTACTTGACGCTGGTGACCGGATTGACTGGCTGCTGGACCAATTGGACACAGACTTCGACTTGACTCGTACAAAGTTGCTGCCCCTGATTACAAATAACAGAATTATAGGGGTCATTATTTTTGAATTTCGTCACCCCTCGGGCACCGAAAACCTGCTTAGACAACTCCAGGAAGATACTGTAATTGCCGCCCTGGTTTTAGCTCTGGGCTTGTCTTCTCGCAACCAACAATCGCTCGCCGAGCAGTTCGCCCTTTTATCGGCGAATACGACCTGCCGCCAGCCCCGCACAAAAGCTGCGGCCGAGGAATTTGCCGCCCTGGCGGAAATAGCAGCCGGTGCAGCCCATGAACTAAACAATCCTCTGGCTGTTATTGTCGGTCGTGCACAGATGCTGAACGAAACCGAAAACGACCCCCGCAAAAAGCAGCTGCTGGGTCAAATCAAGGAAAATGCCGGCGAAATATCACAGGTCGTCGATGACTTGATGAGTTTCGCCAGGCCCCCTGTACCCAGGCCGGTTGCTGCCGCCTTAAACCAGATGCTCGATGAAGCCGCACAATTGGCAGCGCAGAAAGCTCGATTAAACCAACTCGACATTCAAATCGTTCTTAACTGCGATAGCGGCCAGGTCTTCGTCGATTCTGCCCAGGTCGTCTCTGGCCTGGCAAACATCCTTGCAAATGCCCTGCAATCGTATCCCGATGCGGTCGGCCCGATAAAGGTTATTGCTGAGCAAACCGGCGGCTTCGTCGAACTTCGAATCATTGACTCGGGCTGCGGCATGGATTCACAAACCCTGGAAAAAGCAACTCATCCGTTCTTCTCCAGCTGTATAGCCGGCAGAAAAAGAGGTATGGGGCTGGCGCATGCCCGCAGGCTTATTGAGCTTAATAGCGGTACTCTAAACATTACAAGCCAGCCTGGTACAGGAACCACTGTGATTGTTTCCCTGCCTTGCCGATAAGCCGCACATTGCACCCCGCATGTCGTAAAAAACCCTCTAAGTCCGAAAATGCTCCCGAACGGTTTCGGCGGTATCTCCAGGCCCCGGGCCATATTCACACCTCAATATGTCCGAATTTTTGGAAAACTGATAACCCATTATTTATAGGGCTGCCGGCAGGTATGATTTTAGCGTCTATTTGGTTCTAAAGTCACGATTCTGACGAACCGAATTTAATACAGGCGGTATTGATAAATCCTTTGAAAAACAATTTTGAATGAACCATATACCACGTGACAAAAAGATACGCAGCCTTGTAAGCAGGCTTAACAAGCAGCGCAAGGCCCAGGCAAAAAAAATGGACATTCTCTGCAATGACCTTGTTGCCGCACAAAGAAACTTTATTAAAAGACTAAGAACCATAAGTTTTGCCGCCAATTTCTACCATGCAATCCTGGGAATAAGCGATCTGGACAGCCTCTGCAATACTGCCGGTAAACTTGTCAAAAATGAACTGCCCGGTACCAATGTTGTTTTCTTTCTGCGCCGGGGCGACGGTTTCGAATTGCACCTGACCGAAAGTGACCAGCCGGTTACATTCGAACAGCAGCCGCTGGAAAGGTCTTTCACGCCAGAACTTGTAAATAACGTTTGCAGGTCCAACAAGCTGTGTGCGATTGATAACCTGCTCCAAATGGGTCTGCAGGTCAGCCCCCCAGTTTTGAACGGGCTGTCAGCAGTGACGATACCTGTAAGCAGCAGGGCCCAGGTGTCGGGATTTATCTTAATCTACGCTTGTGCAAAAAACAAAATAACCTCGGAACAATTAAATGATGTCTCTGCCGTAATGCCGGGATTGTTCCGGGCTATCGACGGCTGCTGTGTATATTCACCGTCAGCCAACCAGGAAATTACACCATAATTGAAATATCAATCCCGATAACCCGCAAGGGAACATGAATTGCCCAATCTGCCCTGTTCGGATAACACTGTTGAAATAATTCTCTATCAAAGGTATAATTCCCGCCATTCGCTCTGAATACTGAGCAATTCTAAAACGGCAACACCAGTTTAAGTACATTTTAAGGAGGTCTTTTTTTATGCCAAAGAACGGTCGTAAACCCTGTCAAAAAACAGAAAAGAAAGCTCTTTTGACCCTGCACAGCTGCCTGATATCGCTGATTATAGTTCCCAATTGGGGTTCTGTTGCTATATGTGCCGGCCAGAAAGCACCTGCCGATTCGACAACTGCTCAATCAAAGCCACCCGAAATTCTTGTCGATGTTGATTCGATCGTACAGCTTGTTTTCGGGCAAAGCCCCCAGGTTGTCTCAGCACGACACGCCCTGACAGCAGCTAAGTTTCAGTTCAAGGATTTTGAAAGAAACCTCAGTCAATTCACTCCGTTAGTGTTTTACTCCAATATTGACCGAGAGGACCGAAGTCCTTACCAGGAGCATGAATATGACGTACGAGCCGGCATGGAAAAAGAGTTTTTCGACGGCTCCCGCATATTCACCGGCTTAGGGCATCGAGGTGGATTCGGTGACACCGAAAACGGAAGGGGTCAGTTTGTGGAGCTGGATGTGCAGTTCCCGCTTTTCGGCTCCTACACAACTTTGAGACGAATCACCGATCGCAGCCGGGAAGAAAGTGAAATGCTCAACGCACGTCTGGAATATGTAGATATAATCAGAGACAATATCCGCCAGGCACAGGTGGAGTATTTCCGGCTTCTGGTGAACAAAGTGCGCAAGACCAAGACGATGGAATGGATTTCAGATTTTCAGGAAATTTTTGCCGCATCACGTATTCAGTCCAATGCAGCCGAGCGTCAACAACTGGAAGGTGAAATCCAGGCCGAGCAAACAGATATCCTTCGAACCGAGGAGCGTATCAACAACATACTCTTAGCGCTGCAGCTGTCTATCGGATTGGAAAATCTGGAACTTTCCCAGGTAGTGCCCTTGGATATGCATGCTGAAGATTATTATGGAAAATCATACTTAGACCGGTCCGTTGACGAACTGCTGGCCGAAGCTGAACAAAACGACGTTAAAATCAGGGTTCTCGAAAATGCCAAAGCCAGTTCCATCGAAAAGCAGAGACTCGCAGACAAGGGCAAATGGGATGTCTTTGTCGGCTTGAACGGTCAATACGACCTGGAGGGTGAAGGCAATTTGAGAGACGAAAACGGCTATCTGGCCAGTGCGGGTCTTCGCATTAGGAAGATTGATTCGACATTACTTGATTACTCCCGCAGTCGAGCGGTAGCGGAGATAAAAAAATACGACGCGATGACAAGAAACCAGCGATTGAAAACCCAGAACGTAATCAATCTGCATTGGTTTATCACGCGCAGCCGACGAAAGCAGTGCAGCCAGGTCGCTGAAATCATCGATTCAAGGCGCAAGACGTTTCTCCAGAAACGCCAGGATTACATTGACGGCAAAGAAACCCTTGACAATCTGATAACGGCCCGCGACAAGCTTATGTGGACGCAAATGGAGCTGGTCTTCAGCCTGGGAGAATTTTATGAAAGCGTCGCTGCATTGGACCATGCCTGCGGCGTCTGTTTCGGCAAACTGGGAATTAATCTCTAACCGGCCGCTGCCGACGCAAAATATACCTTTACCGGATTTAAGAATGAGCCTTGCCAAATCAGACTGCCGGCTGTATACTTTCAGCCGATAACTGTTGACTGCCAAGCAGGTTGTATGAAGGTTGATAGCAATGAGTGATAAACCAAAAGTTTGTATCATCGGCGGCGGTATGATTACCCAGGTGCAGATTCTGCCTTCGGTTTACCAGCTCCAGCGACTTGGTATTGTTGGCCAAATAGGCATCTGTGCGTTAAATAGCGGCCCCCTGAAAGCACTCGTTCAGGACCAGATGCTGACAAAGGCCTTTCCAGACCTGAGTTTTACTGCTCACCCAAGCCTCGACACTGACCCGGCTCGTAACTTTCCAGACCTGTTCAGGCAGGTAATCGCCGATATGCCCAGACACAGCATTGTTGTTGTCGCAGTTCCAGACCAGCTGCACTATATGGTCATAAATGCAGCTTTGGAAAGTCACCAGCACATCTGCTGCGTAAAGCCCCTGGTGCTCAAGTATGCACAGGCCGTGGAGATTGAGAAAACGGCCTACGAAAAAGGGCTTATTGTAGGCGTGGAGTACCACAAGCGGCTCGACGACCGGGCGCTGATGGCCCGTCAACTGTACAGAGAAGGCAAATTCGGCGAATTTCGCATCGGACACGCCGAAATGAACGAACCGTATTACTACAGAAATTCCAATTTCCAGAACTGGTGCACCTGTGAAAATTCCGATATGTTTACCTATGTCGGCTGTCACTATGTGGACCAGGTTCATTTCATCACCGCCTTGTTGCCGAAAGCCGTGTCTGTGTACGGCATAATAGACAAATATCCCAACGGTCGTGAAGGTTACCTTTGGACCGACGGGCGAGTGTTCTGGGAAAACAACGCCTGCCTGCATGTAACCAATATTATGGGATACCCCGATGACGGACCCGGCGGCAACTTCCAGGGCATACGAATGTACTGCGCCGGGGAGGGTAAAAGCGGAATGCTTGTGCACAACGACCAGTACCGCGGCGTGGAACACTGCTATATTGAAAAAGGCAGCGACAGCGGCGATACATACTATGCAGAACCAAGTCCCGATTATTTCAAGTATGTAAACCTCGGCCCAGACGGTCTTACCCCTGTAGGCTATGGTTACCGCTCCATCGAATACATAGTAAAAAATATCTGCAAAGGCATTGACATCTCTCAGGGACGTGATGAACGGCAGGGGCTGGCCGAAAGACAAAAACTCATAAGGCAGTTCGATAACGAAGGTATAATGGCCACGCCCGCGAACAGCTCATACAATGAACTGGTTATGGAAGCGGCCCGCCTGTCAATACTAAACCAGGGCAGAGAAGTGGAGATAACATACGGCCCTGATGCCGGCGTAGGTTTCCGCCGGTACTGAGTACACCAACTTCAAAGGAAGGAAAAAAACAATATATGGCGAAGGAATTCCCACTTGAGCCGATTGAGGTAAAGCCGATATCAACAAGGTGGCGCAAACTTTCGGGGGAAATTCCAAACAAGCAGACTAAAGAGCAACTCGAAAAGCTTCGTGAAGCCGAACCTGTAAGTATGCGGGGCCAGCCTCCCGTTGTCTGGGACAGGGCCGAAGGTGTAAATGTTTATGACGCTTACGGCAACAAATGGCTGGATTTTTCCTCAGGTGTACTCATCACAAACGCCGGACATGGTCACAGGAAAATAGTTAAGGCTATTATAGACCAGGCGGGCCGGCCTATGCTGACCAGCTACTGTTTCCCCAATGAACCAAGAATCAAGCTGGTCCACAAGCTGGTCTCAATCTCGCCAAAAGGACTTAATAAGGTTTTTCTGCTTAGTACCGGCGCCGAAGGTGTCGAGTGTGCATTAAAACTTATGCGCACTTACGGGCGGAAATCCGGCGGCGATAACAAAAGCATTATAGTGTCGTTCGATGGTTCGTTCCATGGCCGTACCCTTGGTGCCCAGCAGATGGGTGGTATCCCCGCAGGCAAGGCATGGATTAAAAACCTCGACCCCGAGATTGTACACGTGCCTTTTCCTGACGGTTTTCGCTGCGAAGACACCAGCTTTGAACTCTTTGAGAAAACTCTCTGCACGCTTGGTGTAAAACCACAAAATGTTGCCGGTATTATCACCGAAACTTACCAGGGAATCGGCCCTAACTTCATGCCTGTGCAATATGCCAAAGACCTGAGAAACTGGTGTTGCAAATATGGTGCCTTACTGTGTTTTGACGAGGTACAGGCCGGTTTTGGCCGATGCGGCAAAATGTGGGGCTTTGAAGTCTATGGCGTGATTCCCGACCTGTTCTGCATAGGCAAAGGTGTCAGCAGCTCTATACCCATAAGCGGTGTAATAGGCACCGAACAAGTTATGAACCTTTATGGCCCGAACGAAATGACCAGTACCCACTCCGGCAACCCCGTCTGTTGTGCCGCCGCTTTAGCCAATATCGAAGTTATAGAAAAAGAAAAGCTTGTGGAAAACGCCGCAAAACTCGGTCCGGTCCTCAAGAAGCACCTGCAGGCAATAAAAAAACGATTTGGCCATGTGGTCGGCTTTGCACCTTCGGAAGGCCTGGTTGGCGGCCTGCTGATGGTCAGGCAAGGCTCCAAAGACCCCGACTACGAACTTGCCTGGCAGATAGTTAATCGCTGCTTTTACAAGGCGTTGCTGTTGTTTGCCCCTGTGGGACTCGGCGGAGGGTGTGTCAAAATAGCCCCGCCTTTGTGCATTACTGAACAAGCGATTGTCGAAGGCTGCGGTGTAATCGAAGAGACTGTCCAGGACGCCCTTTGCTCAAAACCAATTGCAGGCAAGGATTAATCCATAAAGACTGCCTCAGGGCACAGGTTTAGTTAAACACTATGGATGTACCCGGTTTAGTCGATTTACAGGTAAACGGTTATAAAGGCGTGGATTTTTCAAGCCCGGACCTTAACAGGCAGGATTTTATAACCGCCTGCGAAGGAATTTTACAGTCCGGTACCGCCGCTTTTCTGCCGACAATCATTACTTCGCCTGCGGAAGTCTTTGAAAAGAATCTGAAAATTATCGCCTCGGCACTGGATGAACCTCAGTTTCGCCACCGGGTTTTAGGCATTCATCTTGAAGGGCCGTTTATTTCCGCAACCGATGGCGCAAGGGGGGCCCATCAGGCCGAATGGGTCGTCAAACCCAGTATAGATTTCTTTGATAAGCTTCTGGACTGGGCCGATGGAAAAATAAAAGTGCTTACCATTGCCGCGGAGCTGGACGGTGCCGACGAACTTGCCCGTTACGCCGCCGAAAAGAAAATTACCGTGGCGCTGGGCCATCAAACAGCCGGCGAGGATGACCTGGACAAACTTGTGCTGGCCGGTGCAAAGGCGCTTACACACCTGGGAAATGGTACGGCAAAAAACTTAGACAGGCATAAGAATACAATCTGGGCTGGTCTGGCAAACGACCAGCTTACTGCAACTATCATAACCGACGGTCATCACCTGCCGCCGGCTGTTATTAAAACTTTCATTAGAGCCAAAGGTATTTCCCGCTGCATTGTTGTCAGTGACGGCTCTCCCCTGGTTGGCTTGCCTGCCGGCCGATACAAGGCCAGCGGCAACGACGTCGTCTTGGATGTATCGGGCCGGCTTTACAATCCAAATACCGGCTATATGGTCGGCTCTTCTGCCACTATGCTGCAGTGCATGAACTTTTTGGCCTCGTTGAACCTGCTGTCAGCCGAACAGTTAGTGCAGGTCGGATTCTTTAATCCGCTAAAACTTATTGGTGTAAATGCAAATGACATTAAGCCGCTTGTCGAGCTTTCGTTTGACCAGCGGAAAAATCGGTTTGCCGTACACAAATAAGCCGTGCGGCGTTTATTTTGGTCAGAATTTAAGGAGATAGAGGAATGCAGGTAGCCGGAATGAGTATTATCGACTGGTCAATTATTGTTGTATATCTGATTGGTATTACCATCCTCGGGATATGGACGGCCAAAAGGGTAAAAAGTGCCGCCAGCTTTTTCATCGGCGACCGCAAGTTCGGAAAAGTGATGATGATGTTCTTTATGTTTGGTGCCGGCACCCATTCCGACCAGGCGGTCAGCGTCGCATCGAAAACGTTTACTGCCGGTGCCTCCGGTATCTGGTACCAGTGGCTATGGCTGTTCGCCACCCCTTTCTTCTGGGTCATAGCTCCCATATTCCGTCGAATGCGGGCCGTGACAACAGGTGATTACTACGAAGCACGATACGGTCCAAGTGTCAGCGTTTTGTATGCAATTGTTGGAATGCTCCAACTAATGGTCAGTATTGGTGTTATGCTCAAAGGCTCCGGCGCCATGGTTACCGCCGTCTCCGGCGGCACCATCGACCCGAATCTGGCCATTGTTGCCATGACGGTGATGTTTGTCATTTATGGTGTAGCTGGCGGTATGAGTGCTGCTATCGTCACGAACCTCGTCCAGGGCATCCTGACGATTGTTTTGTCATTTCTTCTGCTGCCGTTTGCCCTGGACGCAGTTGGCGGCATGGCCGGCCTGCGGCAGGCCCTGGACCCTTCCATGCTCAAGATTGTAGCCCCTGGCGAAATCAACCCGTTTTTTATCGCGGTAATAGCGTTTAACGCCCTTATCGGCTGGGTAACTCAGCCCCATTCAATGGCAAACGCCGCAGCCGGCAAGACGGAAATGGAAGGCCGGGTGGGCGTCACTGCCGGGTTGTTCACAAAGCGAGTATGTACTATCGCGTGGATGCTGACCGGGCTGTGTGCAATTGCAATGTATGCCGGACAGGAACTTGAACATGTGGATTTTGCCTACGGGATGATGGCTCACAGTCTTCTGCCCAAAATTGCCCCGGGTCTAATTGGTTTATTTATCGCCTCCATGTTGGCCTCTGTTATGAGCACGTGCGATTCGTTTATGGTGGCCTCTTCCGGTTTGTTTACCGAAAACGTATATAGAAAACTTATTGTTGTTGGTAAAAGCGACAAGCATTACGTATTTGTCGGCCGGGTCGTATCGGCCCTGGTGGTGTCTTTGGGCGTACTGTTCGCATTTAACCTCAAAGGTGTGGTAGAGGGTTTGGAGGTTTTTTGGAAGGTTTCCGCGATGATGGGCATTGCCTTCTGGGTAGGCCTTTTCTGGCGCCGGGCGACCGTTGCCGGCGCCTGGGTGGGTACTCTGGCCAGCTTTGCCGTATTGCTTTTCACCAGCAAAATTGCCTTCGCAAGCATGGTTTTCTGGGACTTCAACCTGCAGCTGGCAAAGTATATGCCCGGTTTTATGCTGTGGGAAGGTCAACTATACCTGCCCTGGCAGATGATTCTTTACCTGGCCGCAGGTTTTGTTTCTATAGTAGCAGTAAGCTTATTTACTCGACCCGTTGACGGTGGAAAACTTGAAAGAATTTACACCTGCCTGCGCACACCTATTGGAAACAATGAACCTGAAGTACAGCCCTTTACCTTGCCTGAGGGTGTACAGCCCGGGCCCCGAAACGTGCTGATAAACCATCCTGACTTCGAGATTCCCAGGCCTACGGCTGTTGGCATTGCGGGTTTTCTTGCTTCCTGGGCTGTCGTAGGGCTGTTGATTTGGCTGGTTTACTGGATTATTGGCGCTTAAAAAAACCTATACCTGTACGGTAGGGACAGGGTCAGCTTTGGGCTGTAATTGTCTTGCAATACTTCTTTTATATTGGTAAATTCGTAATTGCAGGGCAGGTAGCTCAGTCGGTAGAGCAACGGACTGAAAATCCGTGTGTCGGCGGTTCAATTCCGCCCCTGCCCATTACTTAAGTGATTAGCTGACAGTTGGTTATGGCTGTCAGCTTTTTTTGTAGTGGGCAAAAAATGGGGTGCGTGCCAAATGTGTGCCAAATTCTTGTCAATGCTTTGTTCGGCAGCTACTCTGGCACGATCAACCAAATCGTCTGCTACGGCAAGATAGAATTCATGCGTAGTCGAAAAACTTGAGTGCCCGGCCAAGGTCATTACATCGTGTTCGCTCATGCCGTTGGCAAACCAGTTTGTAAGGGCAGTATTCCGGAGACAGTGGAATTTCCGCTTCCTGACACCGGCCATTTTCAGGATTTTCTCAAACTTACGTGAGAAATTG
>Ga0307378_10009984_pt1 | contig 12395 bp, 9 predicted proteins | sample UN1MG_FD_202238 | JGI IMG/M metagenome (GOLD analysis project Ga0307378, IMG submission 202238) | Soil microbial communities from Risofladan, Vaasa, Finland - UN-1 | ecosystem: Environmental > Terrestrial > Soil > Coastal area > Acid sulfate soil | place: Finland: Risofladan, Vaasa | collected...
TGTCGGAGGGATACGCGCCGTCCGAGCTTGGTGTAAGGCTCAACCAGAACCGGCACTGGCTGACGGTGCTGACGATGTATCGGCTGTTTGAGCTGGGTGTGCCCGCCGACTGCATGATGTGGAATATCTCCGACCCGGGCGACGGGGTGGACGTGGCGGCGCAGTTTCTGGGCCGGTTCTGGACGTTTGAGCTTAAGGAGGGCGAGTTCGGCCCGCAGGACGTGCTTTCTTTCAACTATCGCCGTGCGCGGTATTCGCCCGACAAGGCGCTGATAGTTGCCGTCGACGGCGTGTCGCCCAATGCCAAGCGGCTTTTTGCCGAGTTTTCCGGCGCACCCCAGCCGGTGTTTATCGAGGGACTGGACCGCCTGGGCGGTAGTCTGCAGCGCCAGGTGGATGCGGCGGCGCTCAGCTATGCGTGCCACAGGCTGCACATTATCGAGGAGATGACCGGCTACGATATTTCGACCGTGGTGGCGTCGCGTTTCGAGCATGCATCGGCTCCGCCCAGGAAAGCGGCTCCGGCGCCGGCTGCTTCGGCAAACGTTGCGCCGAAATCCGCGCCGCAACAGCCTTCGCCGCAGCCGCCGCCTCCACAGCAGCCGCCGCCGGAGCCGAGTGTCGCCGAGCAGCGCGCACAGGCGCGGGCGAAGGAGCTGGCCGACCGGCTCAGGCAGCGCGCGGTTTCGCAATAGCGCGCTGACGTGCAGCTTTGCGGGCGGCGGCTCGATTGTGTCGAATGGCGGGCGTTCACCCGTTTATGCGAGGGCCGGCAATGGGCCGGATATTGTCGCTGATAATCGCTGCGGGGTATGTCGCGGCGGCCGTTGCCATCGGCAATGGTCTTGTTTTCAGGACGGTTTTCCTCGTGTTTCCGCTGGCGTTCATATGGTTCAGCGAGGAGGTCGGCGGATACAGCGGGTTTGTCGGCCTGCATCCGGTAACATCGTCCAGCCCCGGCTGCCTGATTGCGGTGGTGGGGTGGCTGCTGCTTCTTGCGCCGGCGGTGATTGTGGCTGTTTCCTACCTGCACAGCGGTTCTTTGCCGTCGTGGTGCAGTTGATTCGACGGCTCGAGTTATTCCACAGACATGGAAGTCTGAGGCGCCCGGCCGCACTCGGGCGGCGTTTTGCACGCACAAAATGTTGCTTCGTGCGGAACTTTGCGCCGAGTACTAGCACTGATACATGGAGAGAAGGTGTGTTCATAGTGCGCCGAGGCCGGCAGCCGTTCATGCTGCGGGTTCCGGCGAATTATCGCGGCCGCGGGCCTTTCGCCTGTGATATGGACTCCGAGGATGCTTTGATGCTGCATCGTTGTGCAAGGGGGGCTTTGCTGGCGGCGCTGATGGCTGTTGCGGCCGGCGGAGCCATTGCGGAAGATATGGAATATGTCGGCGGCCGCGAAGTGATTCCGGGCAGGCTGCTCATTCGCCTTGCGGAGGGCGGGCCTGCCGACGGTTTTACGGCCATCGGTTTTGCGGCGCGTCGAAGGCTCAAGCTCGCACGCGCGCAGGTCTGGCAGATTCCGCCAAGGATGTCGGTCGAGCGCGCTCTGCGGATAGCCCGCCGAATGCCCGGGGTCGAGGCGGTCGAGCCGGATTTCATCCGCACGCTTTCTCGCACGCCCAACGACCCCGACTATTTCAGACAGTTTGCGCTCCCGTTGATGGACCTGCCCGCCGTGTGGGATTTTACCACGGGCAGCCACTCGATTATTGCGGCCGTCATCGATACCGGCATCGAGCTTAGCCACCCCGACCTGATCCCCAACTTGTATAGCAATCCCGGCGAGGCGCCGAACGGCCTCGACAGCGACGGCAACGGCTATGTTGACGACGTGCACGGCTGGGATTTTGTCGGCCCGAGCGCGAGCGTTCACCAGCCGGACAACGATCCCTCCGATTTCCACGGGCACGGCACGACAGTATCGGGCATTATCGGCGGTGCAGGCAACAACGCCCTCGGTGTGGCGGGCGTCAACTGGAACGTAAGCATACTGCCGCTGAAAGTGTCGGAAGATTCCACGTCGGGTAAGCTTTCGACGTCGGGCACGATCGAGGCGATGGAATATGCAGTGGCACAGGGCTGCGCGGTTATAAACGCAAGCTACGGCGGTTCAGAATATTCGCATTTCGAACTTGAGGCCATTCAGGCCGCCCAGGAAAACAACGTGCTGCTGTGTGCAGCCGCCGGGAACGACACAAAGGACCTGGACGCCGCCACGCCTTTCCCGATGTATCCGGCCGGCTACAACCTCGCAGGCACGCTTTCGGTGGCGGCCACCACCAGCAGCGATTCGCTTGCCAGCTACTCCAATTGGGGCTTGAAAAGCGTGGACCTCGCCGCACCGGGTTCGGCGATCTGGACTACTCAGAAAAATCACACCTACGGCAACGCCTACGGCACGTCGTTCGCCGCGCCGCAGATGACCGGAATAGCCGCGCTCCTGCGGTCGCAATTTCCCGAAATGAACGTGCGAAAGCTGCGGCTCATCATGATGGAGGGAACCGAACCGGTCTCCTCGCTGGCGGGCAAGATGGTCACGGGCGCACGCGCCAACGCATACAACTCGCTTCAGGCGCGCATCCCCTGGGCTCGCACCGTGGAGCTTGTGCTGCCTGAGCCACTCAAGATTCCCGACAACAGACCCGCCGGCATCACCAGCACGATCGCAGTGCCCCATGATCTGCTCATTCGAGGCGTCACGGCTTTCGTGGAGGTCGACCACCCGTGGATGGACGACATCGGAATCACGCTGCAATCGCCGGCCGGAACCATCAATCAGCTCGAGTCGCCGGCGCCCGACGACAACAACCACGGCTTCTTCTATCACTACGACACGCAATTTGATTTCCGTGGCGAAAACGCAGCGGGCGCCTGGACGCTCAAGGTGTCGGACCACGGCCCGAAAGACGTGGGATACCTGATCCGCTGGGGGCTGGAAATATATTACGACGGCCCGGCGGAAGATGTCAACGGCGACGGAACGGTCAACGTGCTCGACCTCATCGCAGTGCGCAATTCCCTTCGAGGCTCACCCGGCCGCACGGATGTCAACGGCGACGGCGTGATCAACGTCCTCGACCTGATCAGCATTCGCAACAAGCTTGGGTTGTCTGAAGACGACTGAGCCACCTGCCTCCGAGCCGAACCATTGCACCATACGCGAAGCGCAGGCATCACCTGCGGGCAGGTCGCCGTGATGGGGCGTTTTCGCAGAAAGCAGGAAAACATCGCTGGCGGGGGAGCAGGCTGTCGCTCTAGATCGTTTGCCTGCAGGGTCTTGCTGCGGCTACAGCGGCCGACGAAGGCAGGCTTGCCGCACAACCCGTAATGCGCGATGGCAAATCGGCGGTGGCGGGCCTGGTTATTACATATGCTATGTTCCCTGGCTCCGGGCCCCCTTGGCAGACATGCGAAATAATGGTCGCTATTGCAGTTTTTTTTCGACCCGCGGGCTTTTTTCTTGCCGTTACCCATAGCGGTGCATGCTTAAGTTCTTGCTACATAATGAGTTAGGCGAACTTCAAAAAAATCTTGCTGACGACGTATTCACACTTGACTTCTGCGTCGAAAATGACTACAATGTCAGCATGGAAGATGATGCTCCAGAAGTGACCGATAGCGACGAGCTTCCCACGCGCACGCAGAAACGTGCGTTGCGGACACGCCGACGACTCCTGAACGCAGCTCTCGAGCTGTTTTCGGAAAATGGCGTGGACGCGACAACAATCGGGGAGATAACCGAGCGTGCGGACTTGGGCAAAGGCACGTTTTACCGGCATTTTTCGAGCAGGGACGACGTTATGGCGACGCTGGTTGAAGCCGCAGTGGACCGGCTCGTCGAGCGTATACGCGCGACAGGCTCGCGAAATCGCTCGCTGCAGGATGTCCTTGCGAGCCTTGTGCGGGCGCATTACGAGTTCTTCGAGGAAAACCGCGACGAATTCATCCTTCTGTTTCAGGGGCGCCTGCTGGTGAAACTCCAGCGCGATTCAGAAGGTGCGATAGAACAGCCTTTCATGCGGTACCTCGGCTTGATCGAAGCGATGCTGGCGCCCTTCGTTGCGCGGCCGATGGATCGGGCGGATATCAGAAGGCTTGCGTATTCGGCGGCTGGGCTTGTTTCGGGCTTCTTCTCGTTCGCCCTGATCGGGATGGCGGACAGCGAAATCGAGGAAAGCCTCCAGCCGCTTCAGAAAACATTTGTGTCTGGTTGCATGGCATTCCTGGCCGGCAAGGGAAATTGGAGCCCCTCAACCGGCGAAACCGAGCCCAATCGAACCGGGCTGTAGCGAGGAGACATTGGAAATTATGGAAAGGCGTGTTACACTCACCGAAGAAGTGTCCGAAGACAAACCTCCCTCCCGAATTTTGCCGGCCGCAGATCGGCCGGCCACCCGTCTCAAAGCCCCCAGGCAAGAATCAGATGACGCGATCGACGGCGATCGGTGGAGCGACTGGCGCTGGCAGATGCGCAACCGCATCCGCAGCATCGTGCAGCTCCGCCAGCACCTCGAGCTGAGCGAATTGCCGCCGGGCATCAACGAGGCTACGGCGCGATTCCCCATGGCCATAGCGCCATACTACGCCTCGCTGATCCGCTGCGCCGACGATTCCGATCCGGTCTACCGGATGGCGGTGCCGCAGGTGCAGGAGCTGTTCGATCCGCCTTTCCTGCGCGACGATCCGCTCGAGGAGGATTGCGACACACCGGTTCCCGGGCTGGTGCATCGCTACCCCGACCGCGCGCTCCTGATCGCCACGAGCACGTGTGCGATGTATTGCCGCCACTGCACGCGCAAGCGGGTGGCGGGAATGAGGGAAACTTGCATCACCAGCCTGCAACTGAGGCAGGCGACGGCATACATAGCGGCGCATCCTGAGATTCGCGACGTGATCATCTCGGGCGGCGATCCGTTTACACTGGCGACCGACGCTCTCGAGCGGATAGTTGCGGCGGTGCGTGCTGTGCCGAGCGTCGAGATCATCCGCATAGGAAGCCGCACGCCGGTCACGCTGCCGATGCGCGTCACGGATGAGCTTGTTTCGATGCTGAGTTCATATCATCCGCTGTGGGTGAACACGCATTTCAACCACCCCAACGAGATCACGCCCGAGGCTGCGGTCGCATGCGCCCGGCTGGTCAACGCCGGTATTCCGGTGGGGAATCAGTGTGTGTTGCTGAAGGGGGTGAACGATTCACCGCAGGTTATGGAGGAGTTGTGCCGCGGCCTTGTCCGGATGCGTGTGCGGCCGTATTACATGTTCCAGTGCGATCTTGTTCGCGGTGTGGAGCATTTCCGTACGCCGCTGTCGCGCGGCATGGAGATAATGGAGTATCTCCGCGGGCGGCTCAGCGGGCTGGCGATTCCGACGTTTGTTGTTGACGCCCCCGGCGGCGGCGGCAAGCTGCCCGTGCTGCCGAGCTATGTTGTCTCCTCAAGCCCCACTCACACGGTGCTGCGCAATTCGGAGGGTATGCTTGTGAGTTACCCCGAGCCGCGCAGCGGCGGCTACGATTCTCCCCGGCCCGCCGAAGTGGAAATGCCAACGGTGCACGAGCTTCTCAGCGGTGCTGCGACGAGGATATTGCCGGCGTCGAGCGCACGACACCGGCGCCGCGCCACCAGAGCGTCCGGCAGGGCCGAACAGAGCGAATCTGCATGATACGTGTGCGAGCAGTTCACAGCACTGCATTGCCCGCCGACCGTCACCGGGTCGAGCAGGTGCAGGAAATCTTCCTGCAGAGCTTTGCGTCGGAAGCCGAGCAAGCAGCCAGGATACCTGACCTGTTGGAGCACCCGTTCAAGTATCGGTATCGTGCGGTGCTGCTTGTGGCGGAGACGACGCTCGAGCGCGCGATCGGCTTCTCGCTGGTGCTTCATTTTCCGGAGATCAACAGCTCGCTGCTGGATTTTACGGGCGTTGCCCCTGGGCGACGCGGCGGCGGCGTGGGCACGGTGCTGTATCAGGCGGTGAGGGAGTATTGCCGTGCGATCGGCTCGCGCGGGCTGTACATGGAAGTTGCGCCCGACGATCCGGCAATGGTCAGGGATGCGAAGCAACTGCGGATCAACCGGCAGCGGCTGCGTTTTTACGAGCAGAACGGTGTCCGCCCGATCGTCGGGACCAGGTATGAAACGCCCATCGGTGAGTCGCCGGCGCCTTACCTGCTGTTCGACGGCCTCGGCCGCAGCAAGCCGCTGCGCCGCAAGGAGGCGCGCGCCGCGGTGAGGCTGATCCTCGAGCGGAAGTACAGCCACCTGGTCGGCCCGGACTACATCGAGATGGTCGTCAAGTCGTTTGTGGACGACCCGGTGCGGTTTCGTGCGCCTCGATATGACGAGGCCGCCGATCGGCCGCACGAAGTGGCGGCGGGGCATCTCGAGAAGCCGTTCGCGCTTGTCGTCACCCGCGGGCACGAGATTCATCACGTCAAGTCGAGCGGGTATGTCGAGCGGCCGGTAAGGGTGGAAGCCCTGCTGCAGCCGCTGAAATCGAGCGGCCTGTTCAGCATGATCCCGCCCCGGCACTACAACGAATCGTATATCACGAAGGTGCACGACAAGGATTTCGTGGCGTATCTGAGGAACGTCTGCCGGAAGCTCGAGGGTGCCAGGCCGGTGTATCCGTATGTTTTCCCCATCCGCCGGCCGGATCGCCGTCCGAAGGACCTGGCTCTGCGCGCGGGCTACTACAGCATCGACACGTTTACTCCGCTGGATCGCCGCGCCTATGATGCGGCCCGTGCGTCGGTGAATGCGGCGATGACGGCCGCCGAGGAGCTGCTTGCCGGCCGGGACGTCTGCTATGCGTTGTGCCGGCCGCCGGGGCATCATGCGGAGCGGCGCGTGTTCGGCGGATTCTGCTATTTCAACAATGCGGCCATCGCCGCTCACCGCCTCAGCGCCGAGGGGCGTGTGGCGGTGCTGGATATCGACTTCCACCACGGCAACGGCACGCAGGATATTTTCTACAGGCGCAGCGACGTGCTGACGGTTTCGATCCACGGGCATCCGAATTACGCGTATCCATATTTCAGCGGTTTTGCGGACGAGACCGGCGAGGGGCCCGGGGCGGGATATAACCGCAACTTCCCCCTGCCCGAAGATTGCGACGAAGCCGGCTACTTCGCTGCGCTCGAGAAGGCGGCGGGGCTGATCGAGCGGTTCGCGCCGCAGTTTCTGGTCGTAAGCCTCGGCTTCGACATCGTCAAGGGCGATCCGACGGGTTCGTTCGCGCTTACGCCCGGCTCGATGAAGAAAATCGGCGCAATCATCGCGGGGCTGAGGCTTCCGACGCTTGTCGTGCAGGAAGGCGGCTACCGAATCCGCAACCTCAAGCGTGGCGCCGGCTCGTTTTTTCATGGCCTGCACTCGGCCATGCGCGGCAATCAACGCTCCTCCTGAATGGGGCAAATCATCATGACACAAACAATCGGGCTGACATATGACCTGCGCAGCGATTATCTCGCCGAAGGCTACACGGAGGAGCAGGTTGCCGAGTTCGACATGGACGACACCGTCGACGCGCTCGAGGCTGCGCTGCGGTCGCTGGGCTACAACACCGACCGCATTGGTCACGCGCGGGCATTGTGCGGCCGTCTCGTTGCGGGCGATCGATGGGATTTGGTGTTCAATATCGCCGAGGGTGTGAACGGCCGCTGCCGCGAAGCGCAGGTGCCGGCGCTGCTGGAGTTGTACGGCATCCCATATACGTGCTCCGATCCGCTGGTATGCGCGGCCACGCTCGACAAGGCGGTGGCCAAGCGTCTGGTGCAGGCGGCGGGGCTGCACACGCCGCGCTTCTGCGTGATCGGCAGCCAGGCTGAACTGGAAGCCGATTCGCTGCCGCTGAAGCTGCCTGTTTTCGCGAAACCGATCGCCGAGGGCACGGGCAAGGGGATCGACGCCGCCAGCAGGATCGAAGACATCGCCACGCTCCGGGCCGCGTGCCGCCAGCTTCTGGCGCGTTACGGCCAGCCGGTGCTGATCGAGGAGTACCTGCCCGGCCGCGAGTTCACCACGGCGATAGTGGGCACAGGCGCGGCGGCGCGCGTGATCGGCACGATGGAAATCCGAATCAAGGACGGAGCACCGGCGGCGGATTATTCATACGTCATCAAGGAGCAGTGCGACCAGTTTGTCGATTACCTGCCGGCGCCCGACGAGCCGCTCCGCGCCGACGTCGACCGCCTCGCGCTCGCCGCATACCGTGCGCTCGAGTGCCGCGACGTGGGGCGGGTGGACATCCGCTGCGACCGCGACGGCCGCCCGGCGTTCATCGAGATCAACCCGCTGCCGGGCATTCATCCGCATCATTCCGATCTGCCTATGATCGCCGCGCAGCAGGGGATCGGCTATGTCGAGCTGATCGGCGCCATCGTCGGCAGTGCATTTCAGCGGGCGGGAGGCAACAATGGAAGATAGCCTGCCTGCGCAAACAAAATTCAGCCTGCCCGATGTGTTGATCCTGCACAACCGGCCCCGGCCTTCGGCACACTTGGGAGGATTCCTGGAAAGCGACGCCGGGGTGCTCGAGGAGGTGGCTGCGGTTGAAGCCGCGCTCGCCGAATCCGGCGTGCGTTTTCGAACCGCTGCGGTGGCATATCTGACCGATCTGCCGGCCGTGCTGGCGGCCGCACGCGAGCCGGTAGTCTTCAACCTGGTGGAAAGCTTCCACGACGGGCCCGACGACGCCGCGCTGGTCCCGGCGGTCTGCAGGGCGTTTGGCAAGGAAGCGACCGGCGGCTCCACCGATTGCCTGATCCCGGCGCTGGACAAGGCGCAGGCGAAGGCGATCCTGGCGGCGCGGGGTCTGCCCGTGCCGCGCGGAGTGGTGGTGATTGCGGGGGGGAAACTCGCGACGGCCGGCCTTCCGCCGCCGCCGTGGATCGTCAAGCCGGCCCGCAGCGACGCCAGCGAAGGAATCCATGCGGAGTCGTGTATCTTCCAGAAACCCGGCCCGCGCCTCAACCGGGCGCTGGCGCGTCTGCACGAGCAATTTCAGCAGCCGGTGATTGTGGAGGAACTCGTCGACGGCCGCGAGATCAATGTGTCGGTGCTGCAGGACGGTGCGGAAGCCGGGGTAGTCGCGATTGCCGAGATCATTTTCCAGGACTTCGAACCCGAACGGCCTCGGATCGTCGACTATGCCGCGAAATGGTTGCCGGACTCGTTCGAATATCAGAACACGCCGCGCGTGGTTCCGGCGCCGGTGGGGAAACGGCTCGAGCGCCGGCTGCGGGAGTTGTCGCTTCGGGCGTGGCGTTCGCTCAACTGCACCGACTATGCCCGCGTCGATTTCCGCGTAGCGGCCGACGGCTCGCCATGCATCCTCGAGGTCAATCCGAATCCCGACATCTCGCCGGGCGGCGGCTTCGCTGCGGCTGTTGAGGCGGCCGGGATGAAATTCGCCGAGTTCGTGTGCATCGTCGTGGCCAACGCATCGGCACGGCAACAGGCAATGTGCGCCGGGAAGCCGTTGGAGCCGGCGGCGTCGCCGCCGGCTGAGCCGCGCCGCCTGCGTTCGGCCGGTTCGCCTGAGGCAGCCGCCGGCAGCCCGCCGCCGATCCGCCGCACGGTTGCCGCCGACCGCGACGCCGTGCTGGAGCTTGTTGCTGCTACGGGCGCCTTCCGCCCGGATGAAATGGATGTGGCCCGGGAAGTGCTGGATGAAGCCATCGCCCAAGGCGCAGGCGGCCATTACCAATCGTATGCCGCCGAGGTTGAAGGACGTGTTGCAGGGTGGGTATGTTTCGGCCCCACACCCTGCACCATCGGCACGTGGGATGTATACTGGCTGGCGGTGTCGCCGCTGCTGCACGGCCGGGGAATAGGCACCAGGCTGATGAACCACGCCCACGCGATGATCGCCGGCCGGGGCGGTCGATTGGCAATAGTCGAGACCTCCGGCCGGCCGGACTACGAGCGCGCCCGCGGCTTCTACCTCGCCTGCGGCTATCGCGAAGCATCGCGCCTGCCTGATTTCTACGCGCCGGGCGACGATAAGATCGTGTACAGCAGGATGATTTCCGCCCGTTAAGAAACTATCTCAAAACCGCAGAAGAGGGCGGACAACGCCCGCCGCAGACGGCGTGCGGACCGCCCCTACGAAGACACCGAGCGGTTTTGAGATAGTCTCGAAGCCCGTTTGAACGGCTCGCGGCGACAATCATGGATGTGCCAGTATGGCGTTTTGTGCAAAAATGGCACACCTGCGGCGGCCGGTTCCCGCGCATTGCGCCGGTCGTTGGCGCCCGTCATGCGACGCAGAAGCGGGAATAGATGCCGAGCACTTCAGCCTGACGGAAATACGCCACAAATCTGCCGTTATGGCACGCCATTTGCAGTGGTTCAGGGTGGGTGGGAGCAGGCCCCTCCCCCCGCCGATTGCCCTGTCACGGAAATGAGCGGGGAAGGGGTCGGGGTCAATGACCGTCGCCGGATTCCGGTTTCGGCCACCGCGAATGTGCCCGCCCGGCAGGTGCTTTGTTCTTGATACCGCACGCTCGCCCGCGTAGAATAGCCGGGAGCGGGATTCACAAGCCCTCAGCCCAGGAGAATAGCGATATGAAGAAATGGTTGAGCATAGCATTGGCGGCCGCATTCGCGGCCGGGCTGGCCGGTTGCGGCAGCAAGAAGCAGGTCATCATCTTCCACGCCGACGCCCTGACGGTGCCGATGAACCAGATCATAGCGGCGTATCAGCGGCTGCACCCGGATGTGGAAATACATGCCGAAGCGAAGGGGAGCGTGTTGTGTGCGCAAACGGCCCGGCAGCGGGATTGCGACATTCTGATGGTGGCCGACGCCCGCATCATCGAGCAGATGCAACCGCAATATGCCGAGTGGAACGCGATTTTCACCACCAACGAGATGGTCATCGCATACTCGCAGAAAAGCAAGCACGCGGCTGAGATAAACGAACAGAATTGGTACGAGGTGCTGACTCGGCCGGGCGTCGTTTTCGGGCATTCTAACCCCGAACACGATCCGTGCGGATATTGGACCCTGATAATGTGGAAGCTGGCCGATCTCCACTACGGTCCGATGGCGGACGGCCGCATCATCAGCGAAACGCTCGCGGCTGCGCGCACGCCGGAAAGCATCAAGTCGGACACGCACATAATGCTCAACCTGGTCGACTCGTCCGCCGGAATGGACTACTGCTTCGTCTATAAGAACCAGGCGGTCGAGCAGAACCTGAAAATAGTGGAGCTTCCGAAGGAGATCAACCTGAGCGATCCGGACCTCGGCGACTTCTACGGCAGGGCCAGCCTTCCCGAGCCGATCAACCGGACGGGGGCGCCGATTGCATTCTCGCTGACGCTCCTGAAGAAGGCGCGCGAGCCGGAGGAGGCGGTGAAATTCCTCAGCTACATGCTTGGCCCCGACGGCCGGAAGGTGCTGCGCGGCAACAAGGCGATGGCTTCGTTCAACATTGTTCATCCGCCCATCGTGGACCATCCAAACAAGGTGCCGGCAGCGTTGAAGGCAGTGATGTTCGACGAGAAGTAATTCGGCGCGACCAATGATGCAGCAGAACACCGGGAGAATGTCGATCACGGCCGGAGTTGCCGGATCCGTTGCGATCGCGGCGGCCCAATTCGGCGTGCTTCGGTTGCTGAAGCCGGATCTCGGTGCGAACATCGGTTTGTTCATGTCGGTGGTGGCGCTAGGGTGCAGCCTGCTGGGCTTCTTCAACATCAGCAGGATGGGCCTGCGTGCACTGGCCGGCTACGTCGGCGGCTACGTCGCGCTGTTCGCGTTCTACATGATATGGCTTGGCGGCGAGGACCACCGCGCGCTGATATTCACGGTCTTCGCCATGTCATGGGGGGCGGTATTTCATTTCGGAGCGCCGGCCGGATACGTGCTGATCGTGGTGGTCGGTTATTTCGTATTCCCCCTGTTCGGCCTGCCGGTTACGCTGATACTGGCGCTGTTCTACACGCTGCTTCAGCAGGTGTGGCGGGCCGCCCGGCGGACCGACAACTACCTTCTCACCGTATTTTTCGTCGTCAGCCTGCTGTTTGTGCTGATCGTGTTTTTCCCGCTGATGCATTTCGTGGTGCAGCGGATGCCGCAGGATATCGCCCGAACCTTGACCACCGAGGAGGTGAGCGAGGACGATGCCGTTGCCGGGACGCTGCTGAGGGCGGATACCGGCAGGCAGGTTCGCGAGGCGTTGGGCCGCAGCCTGCTTACTTCCACCATCTCCACGGCAATAGCGCTCGTGCTCGGCTTGCCGCTGGCATACGTGCTTGTGCGGGGCGATTTTCCCGGGCGGTCGATTCTCGATGTTGCGATCGACGTTCCAATCCTGATCCCGCCGCCTATCGTCGGCATCGCGCTGATCATGCTCGTCGGCGGCAACACGGTCATCGGA
>Ga0307378_10009986_pt1 | contig 12390 bp, 22 predicted proteins | sample UN1MG_FD_202238 | JGI IMG/M metagenome (GOLD analysis project Ga0307378, IMG submission 202238) | Soil microbial communities from Risofladan, Vaasa, Finland - UN-1 | ecosystem: Environmental > Terrestrial > Soil > Coastal area > Acid sulfate soil | place: Finland: Risofladan, Vaasa | collected...
CCTGTTTCTCCCCATGTTTGTAAAAAATGCGGAACACTCCTAGTCTATTTCGATAAACCTATCCCTCCAAATGTTAAAATATCTCATATAAGTTTCGTTCCGGCAGAGGAGTTCGATCCGCATTATAAGTCGAAAAAGATGGCGGAAAGCAATCCGGCAATCACCCTAAAGTCTAAAAATTAGTGAAACGCATTAATATTAGAAACTATTATTTATGTCAATGATAGGCAGATTTAGGGGCTTAGTTTTAGCTCTTTTTTTGGTCGGGTTTTTGCTCATTCCAGGACTTTCTACAATCTGCGAATCTAATTACTGCATGGGTTGTGATGTTCATCCAGGAACTTCTTGGGCAGGAATTAAAGTTGATGTTAATTCCATAGAGGATAATGTGATGAATTTCACGACTTCGTATGTGAAATATGTTTCCGCTACTGCGTATATATCTATGATTTATGAAGATGAAGATAATAATACATGGGAACAGGTCGTATTTTCTGCTCCATCACAATATCCTTTCTCTGCTCCATCTCAGGAAACTTTTGATTTTGATACACTTGATTATAATTTTGAAAGGCTTATAGGTTTTCATACTTATTGTTGGGAAGGGAATTATGGACAAGTTGAACAGCAGTATTATGATATGAGCTATTTCGAGAATGATGGCAATTTTAGAATAGCCATAGTAAATGATGTCGGATTCGCAACTGCATATTATCCTTATGGCGGATGGGGAGCAGGGATTAATTACGACCATGTTGTTGATAATATTCCAAGTCCGGCAGAATATGTTTATTATGACACTTATATCCCTTATGCGGATGCACAGAATTATGATTTAGTGATAGTCCGAAGCGGAAGCGGAGCTTCTGATTTCCTGAGTATCATACAAGACGATAATATCAAGATGATTTTAGATACGGAAATGCTCCAAACACTAAGCATAGTTACGAATGTAGTAGCAACTACTCCGGCTTCCTATGGTTTCGTTCCGGTAGATTCCGAGTATAGCCTCATGGATGGGCTTTCTGAAAATGATACTTTCATAGTCAATGCTTCCGAAATATTCTACTTGGATGATTTAGATGGGATCACTATGAGGGCGTTTGATACTAATACCTCCTTTTCAGCAAACTACGATATAGAGGATTTGGCTTTCGCTTCTAATGACACATCAGAAATAGTTATAGGTCTTGTAAAGGATAAAAATAATGATACATATTCGACACTTTTTACGACTCTTGGAGATGCTAATCAATGGTCGGGCAATTATTCTATACTTTTTTATAATCTAGTTTCATCATGGGAAGCTCCTGTAATACAAGAAGGAACTGTAAATTGGGATACCTACATAACTTCCCTCTATCCCGACACTAACTATAAAGATGATGGACTTCTGAGATCGTTCATAACCACCACCGGAGATGGGGATGCCATTTTCAATGTAGATACTTCAGAAGCCGGAGATAAGAGTTATCTTTATACTTATGTTTCAGGCGGAACTTGTGATAGTCTAGTCCTACAAAAATTAACTGATTATATAGATGAAGATGTAACCTATAATACGGATGGCTCTCCTTCGACCTATGTCGATTCAGTAATCCCTAGCGGTATCGGATGGTATAAATTCGAGATTCCGCTTTCCGACCAGGACACGATAAATGGCAATACGACCTATAAGATTTCTTGTGTAGATGCTATTTCCGGACTCGTATTCATAACTTCCCTAGAGCAACCCCCATGTGAGGATTGCGTATATAATCAAACCCTCTTTCCACAATTCTATCTGAATGGAGTAGAAACGGAAGCCCCACGAATACTATTCGAGCAGATAAATCCTTCCCCATATCTAGGCGGAGATTATCCGGTAGGAGAACTAACTTTCATCATTTCCGGAGTTTCAGATAATTTCGAGATAAATAAGGTAATTTTCAGGGAAAATTCAACCGGAAGCTATGTAAATCATACGATCCATTCAGGAAAAGGCTATGATATAGGAGAACATATTTTTTCATACGATTTAGATGCCCTTTCGGATATGACTCTTTCCTATGAATGGTTTGTAATAGACCAAGATGGGAACTACGACTATTATTCAAATGAAATAGATGTTTCCGAGCCTACCGATACGACCTATCTTTTAGGCGATTTCATAAGGGAAACCGGAGCTTCCGGAGATTATCTTACGGACATATCAGGAAGGGAAGTTTGGTATTGGCTAACATATAGCGATAGTCCGGTTTTCAACCCACTAGACCAAATAACAGGGGCGACCTGCACAGGATATTTCAACGGAACGCCCTACGCCATGCCATACTATCAGCAGAAACAAGCTTATAGCTCGACATTTACAGGATACGCCTATGATTTCGGAAGCATAGGATCGGGCTATTATCAGATAAACGCTACTTGCTCCAAGACCGGATATGATACAGCGACAACAACAACCAAATACTATACTCTCCTTTCAGAAGCCCCTATCGTAATGAAAACGCAACCCGACACGACAAAATACAGGACAAACGAAACAGTAATGATATATTCCCTATACTACGAAAAAGACTCGGATAATTACAATCCTGATGTAGATTTAACAGGCGGTATCTGTAATGCAACGATAAAAGGGATAACCTATAACATGACCTTAGTTCCATCAATAGGTCAATTCCTCCTAGAAAAGAACGCTACCGATTTAGGGGAAATGAAGCAAACCTATACTTCCAGGTGTTTCCATCCTACCTATGGATACAAGACCGCCCAAAATATACTTTGGATTTCCGACAAAGATTCCTCTCAGATGGGATCAGAAATATTCTACGATAGCTCGACATTCAATGAGGATTATCTTAGATTCTGTGTCGGATATTCTACTCCTTCCGACATACCTTTTGAATTGGCTACAAGTATCTATGGGGCGACCTGCACATCTGATTATTCCACATACGCCCAAATAGGACTCATAGAAACACAAGCTTCCGGAGTTTCAAACTATCTAAAATACGGAACTAGCTCCACGATAGAAGATTGGAACTTAGATGTCGTATATTGCGGAACTTATCTCAACATGGACTTGAATCCTACGGACACCATGCAGATTACCGCTATCTGCTCCCATCCTAACTATGACGCACTCTCTAAGGTCTATGAGATAGGCTTCTCGGATGCGATCCCACAGCTTACAGTAAATCTTATACTCCCAACGGAAGGGCAACTCGTAACGGATACCGACCTCACTATAAGAGGCTCAGTTTCAGGTTGCTCTACTGAATGTATTTCCGGTTGCACTATCTATCTAGGTTATGACGGAACTAGCAAATTTGTCCTTCATAAGCCTGATGGCACTTATGAGGGAGTATTCTATAATGTTCCTTCCGGAAACCATCAAGCCTACATATCAGCTAGATGTTCGATCTATGATGAATTTTCAGGATTCACTAAGGACTCAGCGAATTTCATATATCAATACGGAACTCCGGTAGATAAGTTCAGAGTATCAAAGACGGAAACAGCTTCCATAATATTCAACGCCCATGTGAATGTAGAAGCTGATGAAGATGCAATCTGCACAGCTACGAGAAGGGATTTAAGAGTATATGTAGCCGACAATGGAGAGCCGATAGTTCCGAACTCAAGAGATGTGTTCGACTTGGTAAATGAACTTTATTCCGACACGCAACCACTCCTAGATGAATTGATATTCGACTTAGATACAGGGAAGCTCCTGAGCCAACTTACCGATTCAAGCATATATTCCTTCACTATTGACGGATTCAACATTACCGGAACTTATGCCGAGCTATTAACCCATCCGATATACGCTACTGAATGGCACGATAATTTTGAAACCCACTCCTGGAATAAGAAGCTATCTACATTCCGAGTTTCTCAGGGAATGAATTATCAAAGCATATCTTCCGATCTCCTTTTCAAAGATGCCGAAGGTCTTATCAAGAATAAGAATATAGATTCATATCGACCTAACTATGCGGTAGATAGCCTAGTCCTAGATAGAAGCATAACGGATAGCGATTATGAGTTGAATAACCGAGTTTTGAAATTCGAGGCATTAGTAGATATTTACTGTAAATCCCTCACTTCTGATGAATATTCCACGAACACGATTACGGTATATTCCGTCTATGGATCAGAAACAGAATGGAATTGGGTTAAAAATTCCATAACCGGACTAATCCCGATAGAACTTGATGCAAAACTATTCCTGATAATCCTTCTCCTAGCTCCGATACTGCTTAAACTAGCCGGATTGCTATTAGGAAAAGTGGTCTAAAATGGTCGTATCAATAATATTAACAGCTTTGGGCGTTCTCTTTGGGGCTTCTGCTCTAGTAACATTAGGGCAATTAGTCCTAAACCTCTTAGGGATAGACGAGGTTTGCCTAATAGCTTCCGGCACAAGTTGTTTCTTAGGACTTTCTGATGTTCCGATAGTGATTGCTCTATCTTTCCTAGTCATAGGGTATTATGCCTACGCTTTCTTCATATTCAAGTTTTAGGATTAACCCCGATTATAATATTTGATAAGATAGAATGACTTTCTTTTCTTTGTATTTACCTCCTCCGATAACCCTTAAAGCAGAATCTAGCTCTAGGCGGTCTATATCTCCTCTCACTATCATGTCGAGGATTTTCCCTTTCCCGAATCCTTTTGTCTTGTTAAACTTCTTCTTGTAGTATCCGGATAGCAAAACCAAAACCCTATCCGTTGTCTTTTGAATCTGAAACGCCCTCCTAACTATGTCTTTTTCCGCCATTTTAATCTACCTCGAAATATTCGGACATGACCGAAATGAGATGTGAGTAATCCCCACTTGTAGCTTCCTCGTATATCTTCTTCCAATCCATTTTGTTCTTGTCGGCAACACGCCTGGCTTTCGCTAGGATCATAAATGCGTTGCCATCTTCCCCTGTAAGTTTAAGCTTCGGTTTTTCAGTCATTTCAATCATCTATCCCTCATGGTTTTCTCTAAGTGGTCTAAGTTTTGATTCATCATTCTTATTTCCTCTTTCGTCTTTTTTTCCATCTTTACCACTTTCCACTATGTTCTTTTCTGCAATGAGCTTTCATCCGTTGAATCACTCCACTCCTGTTTTTCGCTACAATCCTAGCTTTACAAAAATTACAATCCCAATAATTACAAGCCATGATAGGAACTGCTGAATATTCCAAATCCTTATCTGGATACAGGATTTTCTTTTTCAAGATGTCCTCGACTTTCATTTAGTTCCCCTTCATTATAGCATGAATTTAGACCGCCCCCGATATTGAGAAGTAAGCTAAGCTTACTGCTACCAGGATTGAATCGCTTATCAGAAACCCTACGCTTCCGACTATCAAAGCGGTAGTTAGAAAGATAGAGCTACTATCCGCCTCCTTCAAAAGTCCTATTATCCGGTTTGTCATTTCAATCACTTAATATAATAAGGCATACTATCTTTATATATTTTATTCTTTTCGTATTTAAGCAGTAGCAACTATAAGGCATACTATCTCCCCATTCATGCCCACTTTTTTCCGATAGCTAGATAACCAAAGGCTTATAATTTCGCTTAGTCCTTTAGGCTTTGCCATGAACGAATCAAAATTCAAAGAAATTGCAATTCGGATTCTCCGAGATGAATTAGATAGTTCAAACCCTAATTTCAGAAGCCCAAAAATTAGGTATTCTCCCAAAAATGACAAACTCATTAAGGGAAGGCATGGTTTCTAGCGGATCGTAATTTAATTGATAAGACGGAATCCAAAGAGTAGCATAAGCTATCTGCAATAAAACCCATACCGCCAACAGTATCTTTTCCTCTCCGCCCATCTTCCTTTTCGAGGATATAGCTATCAGATTCGCAAAGAGAAGAATCCTACTGTAATCCCCTCCGAGAGTAATCCCTAGAAAATAAGTTATCAAGAAGGCAAACCTATTCGGATCGTTAGACCTAAGATAATTCACTATGAAAAACAACGGAAGCCCGAAGATAAGGTAGAAGATAAGCTCCTTCCGGAAATTGAAAATAGAAATCAGGGCAAAAAGGAAGATATACGCTTCCGGAAACACGATCCTATCCTTCCTAGATAACCAATAGAAAAGCACGATAAAGATTCCGGCAACATGACTTATAGCGACCACGAAAGCCGAGAAAGTCCTTATCGGCAAAGACCTCTCTCTATCTATCATGTAGATAAAGAAGATTGATATGAATAATTGCGTAAATGTTCCTGAATATACGAAATAGGTTAGGGTGTTCGAGGCAAATAAGGGCAAAAAAGGGATATTCATAATCAAAGGAGCTAAGATATAGACATAGGAATAGGCGAACTGCAAAATATCAAGAGGAAGAAAAGACAAGACCAAAAAAGCTATCTTATGAAAGATAGGCGGATATAAGTCGAAGTATTCCTTTGAATATAGACCTTCAATCTCCTTATAGTTATCCCGAATCTTCGCCTGATGGAAGTAGAAGTCGCCTGGATAGAGGCTTCTCGGCTCTACCATGTGATATAACAAGACCGCATAGCCGACTAGGAAGATAAGCCTGATAATCGTATCTCTTTCATTCATTTAGCCTACCTTCGAGGTTAAAATTCTTAATAATTTCGGAACGGATTTCTTTACATAATTCAAAAGGCAATATCCCACGAAGATAACCGCCCTTTAATCCCTGAGTTCCGGTTGGCGATCCTCTCGGAGCTTTCTCATGGCACGAATCCCCATTCTTACACATCTTTCTAGGCTTCCAGGTCTTACAATTAGTCCATATATCGGTAGGCTTCATCCGTCTTTCCCCATATTGGCAATATGTTATAGTGTGTCGGACATAATCCGTTATCCCGAATCTCTCGAAGATTTCAGGAATGACCTTCCGGAGCATACCTCTAGGATTCTCGATAAACCATATCTTAGGATTGCTTTCCCTTATGATTCCGATAGTCTTTGATACCATCCTTAACCCATTTTCCGAATCCTTAGTTCTCGGTGTCCTCTTTTCCCCTTCCTTTATCCAATGTCGGCTTATAGAAGCGATAGAGAAAGTCCTACATGGCGGAGAAGCCCAAATTATATTTATTCTAGGTAAAGACTCAAGTTCTAGAATGTCTATGCAAATATCAGGATTAAGATTTGGATTATTATCCACAGTTATAGTTTCGCAAATATCCCTTACAGTTTCCGACATTATCCCCGATCCTGAAAACAGTTCTAGGAATACAGGTTTAGGACTCAAACTATCCAACCCTTCTTTTTCAATCTAGCCCTTTGTGTCAAGATTGAACTTTTCGACCTATTAGGGAATCTATCCACGAATCGCTTTGCTATCTCACTTCCTGGAAGATTCTTCCTAATCGTTATGAATCGTTTTTCCTCCAAGAGCCATCTTCTAGGTCGGCTTCTCTCATAAGATTTTACAGGATTCCCCTCTCTAGTGTGTCCTGAAATTGATAATCTAGGCTTCTTCTTTCTCCTTACTTCCTTAATCTTCTTCTGTTTCTCCAACCATTCATCTCTTTTTAGTCTTTGATGTTTCCCTATCGTCTTTCCATCTTTTATATATTCATCAACTGTGATAAGCTCGGTTTGTCTTATATCCCTGAGTTCCTCTAGACCTCTAGCTTTCCTATTGGAATTTATATTATCCATGATAAGCTCTGCTATATCTTCCGCCATAGAATCATCAATAGTGTTATATTTCATGTATCTCAGGAGGGCTTCCTTAAATGTTTCAAAATCTACGACTTGTCCGAACTCCGCACTTTTCTTAAAGTAATCAGCTATATTCTGCAAGACTTCCGGATCGGTTGCACTTGGCGGAGAAAACCCCTTCCTAACCATTCCTTATGACCTCTAAGAATCTATTGCAGTTCTCCCTTTTATGCATATTTGTAGAGAGGACTTCCACTATCCGGCAATCCCCATCATAATTAGCCAAAGAGAAGGGGAGTTTATGAAGCCTTCCACAAGTATTAACTGATAGGTCTATATCCTTAATCCCTAGAGAATGTTTGAAATCTATACTCAGTTCCATGTAGAAGTCGTATAGATTATTGTTCTCATGGGGGTTTAAAGTGTGTCCTAGACTCTTGAAATAATGATATGGGATTATGAGATGTAAGCCCCTCCCTGAGTATCTAAGCTGATATGGGAACTTTGTTTCGTCTTTCAAGCCCCTATGGTATTCCTTTACCTTCTGAATAAGATCGCAAATGTTCTTATCCTTCCTGGAATCGCTTTTCACATCTATATCAAGAAGGAAATCTTGCCCTTTCAAGTGTTTCAATTCTTCCTTCTTCCATTCGGTTATTTCCTCTTTCCTATTACCGAAGAAGCTGAAAAAAGGATAAGTGTCATAGAAACAAGTTGTTATGTATATCGAATAATCGGTATTGAAAAACTTAGTGTGATGGAAAAGCCCTTCCCAATTCTTAGGATAACCGCCCCTCAGATACCGGATATTTGGGAACTTCTTGCTCCTGGATAGGAAAGCTACTTCCCTGAATCTCGCATATTGCGACATCTTAATCAAAGTATTCAGATCAGAATAGTATTTCCGGATATAGTCCTTATTCATTTCCATAATTTTTCAACCCACTCAAAGCTAACTATTTGGAAGTTGAGTATCTCTCCCATGAATTTCCTCTTTCGGAAATAGTGTTTTAGGAAGAAATTATCGAAATCTTCTTCCGACTCAAATCCGTCATTCTCCCAAAAGACTCTTTTAATGTTCTTAGAGAACTTATCCCCATAGTATCCTATTATGATAGTTTCCTTATCCAAATCATAGCTCATTTCTATATCCAAAGTATCAATTACTATGATTTTCCCAAGCCTTTTTTCTATCTTCTCGGTATATTTCTTGCAGTAATCACAATAGCTATCCCGATTAGGTCTAAGATAAGTTCCCATCCCTTCCCCACAAGTCCGGCAATGTTCGGAATAAATCGACCTTTGCTTCCAAAATGTAGCATATTCCCTTCCGGTTTCCAGAGGATTCTTCTTTATCCTCCTTATAGTTTGTAGCTTATGACCTTTCAGTATCTTATCCAGGAATACCGAAAAGCTTAGAGTTCTATTTCCCATTTTCAAACTCCCAAACTATCCTTTCGCAATCCTCACATATAGAGCTAGGATTCTTATCATCTTTTATTTCCTGATGGCATATCGAACATTCTCCCATCATTCATCTATACCTCTCAATATTCTTATGAATCACGCCATGAATATAATTCAGGCGGTCTATCCAATCCTCACAATAGGGGTTTTCAGTTTCTAGAAGCTCGGCATTAATCCTTTCAAGATCGGAAACTAGCTCTTTCCTTTTGCGATCCGTAAGTATTCTCATATCATTTTCTCCATTCATAAGGGATAGAAAACCTAACATCTAACATTTTCAGGATAAGCCCCCTATATGCGGAAGCCCTCCCCTTATGAAATTCCGCATCCCTCTTAGTATTATTCTCTATCTCTAGACTTCTGATACGCTTCTCATAGGCTATATCTAGACTTCTGATACGCTTCTCATAGGCTATATTTTTCTTATTTACAACTTCCTCTCTCGCCTTTTCTTCCAAGACCGCTATAAGCCTACGCAATCTCATAGCTAAAGTGTTCATAGTCTTTTTATTCGCTTCCGGAAGTTTTTGAAAAGGAACTCTACAGTTCTCTTGTGTTTCCCAATTATTAAGATATGCGGAATCTTCATATATTTCATGGAGAAGCTCGGAAAAATCTTCTAATCCGCCCTCTTTAACTACTTTCGACATCTCTTGTAAATCATCTACGATCTTATTCATTTCTTCATTTAACATCTTTTATCATCTCTTATAGCTTCTATTATTACTTGTTTTGGAAAGCCTAAATGCTTCTCACAAACCGGATTTAAGAAAGTCCTTATTGCAACAGCAGTCTTACCACATTCTACACATTTTCCTCTTGTCATTTCAAGACCAGATGTAGAAACTCTCAAAAATAGAGGTTTTATTTTCTCCTTAAAGTCTTTCCAAGTATCTATAATAACCATATTACCGGAAGAATTAGCTATAATTTCCCTAGCTTCAAGATCATCATCATGCCATTTAGGTTGATTAAGAATAAGAGCTTCATAATGCCATTTACAGAATCCTTTTAGCCCAAGTCCGACTTCCCCGAAATCGAAGAATAGATTATCATAGTCGTTCTTACAATCCCCAACAGAACATTTTTTATCCGACATCTTTCTCTTTCTCCTTTACTATCTTCCACAAATTCTCTTTTTCCCCTAAGTCTTTTAGAGCATCATCTGTGAGTTTAGCTAAATATCTCCGAGAATATTTGAAACTTAACATATCTATCGCTTGGGGTCTAGTCCAAGTCCATTTTACCTTATATGTCGTCATTTTAACGCCTTCCCTGTATCATTGTCTATATCCGGAACTTGATCCGCCCAATTCACATAATGCTTATCCCTAAGACTCCCAAGAACTCCGTATTCATGTTCATAGTCGCAATCTGGATTACAGCAAACAATCTTTAATTCTTGTCGCATATTTATACTCAGGAGATGTTTCCGGATATGTTCATAGGGCACTGTGTAGTTCTTATGCACTTTTACCACTCTCCATTTACATATAGGGCATTTCATGTTTCTTTTCCTATAACTTCTCCCATAGTTAAGCAGAATATTAAGACACTCCAAAGACCGAATCCTACAAGAAACATCTTATATTCTAATAATGCTAGTCCGGCAATCATAAGGTGGATAGACAAAATACTAGCCATTACTGAACTGAGAATCCCAAAAACTAGTGAAACAACATAAAAGAAAAGACCTACCCCCACTTTGATATTATCCCCGAATAGGAATCCTTTTCTCTTTTTTCCGCAAATCCTCTTTACTTTTTTTACCATCTTAATCCCTCCACCAACTTCCTTCTTCTAAATCCACTTCTGAATTTAGAGCCTTCCAATAGGTTATCGTTATTTTGCCATAAGTCGTTTTTAGGAATCCTCTATGGATCACAAAATTAGTCGAAACAAGAATAATATTTTTGGCTCTCTCCTGTTCTTTTATCTGATTCTCTATATATTCAATTTTCTTTTTGCTTTCATAACAATCAACTTGTAGGAAAGCTTCTCTTTTCAGGATATACTTTCTCCTTCCTATCTTCTTTATCTCTCCTAGTCGTATGTGTTCCATCTTAATCTCCCCATTTCTTAAGCTCCGAGTTTATCATTGTCTTAATCGTTTTAGGCTCATAGGCAACACTAGATAGGAATTTCAATAAGAGTTTGAATTTTGGGATAAGGAGTTCCCTCTCTTTCATTCCCCCTATCTTTATCGCCCTATTCACTAAATCCAGGATATAGCTAGTTTGTTTGGTCGTAAATCTATGTTCCTTTATATCAATCTGAAGTCCGACAACCCCATCTAATTCATTAAGATTGATTTTCTCATAGCGTTGCCATAATCTAGGAATCCATCTTTGGAAGTGATCTTCGACATCAATTAGGCGATTCTCCCCATATAGCTTATCGTGGGTTTCAAGTCGCTTAACTAGTAGAGTTGTAATATCGTTTATATCCATTATAGATTTTTCTTTGCCTGGATTCCTCTTTTTTTTCATAGTATCATCCTCTATCCTATCCGTTCCTGGTATATGACTTCATTATCCGTAAGACAATAGCAGATTGCAGTATCGGAATCGAAATTATAGGCTTCGGCTTCCATATTACCGCAAAGTATTCCGCAATCTTCCTCTTTTTGGATAATCTCCGCCCCTATATCCATAAGTCCTTTAAACGCCACGACAATAAGGAGATTCAATATTATAGAGCCTATCGCTATCTTTTTCCATCTTTCCTTAGTCCATCCATCATTTTTCATCTTTTTTCACTTCCTTCTTAGTTTCTTCTTTAATTATTTCCGTTTCCCCGAATCCTAGAGTTTTTTCTGCTATCTCTATGAAAATAGGATTCTTCCCGAATTTCGTAATATCGTAATAAGTCCGTCTTACACGACCTAATCCCCGACATTTCTTTAAAACTCCATAATTGGTTAATTCATTGAATATCTGATAAATCCTCGTCTTTTTACACCCTAGTCTAAGTATTCTCCAAGTCCTAGATGGATTCACTTTACCATTTATCAAAGTTTTAGGGATAAAAAAACTGAGATATACTTTACATAATAACTTTCCAGATTTCCTTTTTGTCAATCTTTCATAGAAATCTATTGCGTTTTCAGTTAAGGATATTCCTATAAGGTCTTTCAATTCCACTTTCGTCAATCTGTTTTCTGTTTCTATCGGTTCCCTCTCCGCATTAATTTAGAAATATCTTCCCGATAGAATATTATGATAAGAATCACATAAAAAAGGATCAATGAAAGTTCATCTACTCCCATAACATAAAA
>Ga0307378_10009987_pt1 | contig 12390 bp, 8 predicted proteins | sample UN1MG_FD_202238 | JGI IMG/M metagenome (GOLD analysis project Ga0307378, IMG submission 202238) | Soil microbial communities from Risofladan, Vaasa, Finland - UN-1 | ecosystem: Environmental > Terrestrial > Soil > Coastal area > Acid sulfate soil | place: Finland: Risofladan, Vaasa | collected...
CGAGCGTCGCCTCGAGTTCCTCTTTCTGGGCGTCCGAAAGGCGCCGCTTCGCCTCCTGGATCACCAGCCGTTCGCTGATCGCCTCGCGCAACCTCAGGTCCACGACCGCGCGGCACCGGCCCTCGAATTCGTCGGGCGGAAATTCCTTGCGCCACTGGCGCATCTGGGACCGGAGGGGCCCGAAAATGTCCTCCCGCGTGATGACCTCCTCGTTGACCTCCGCGAGAACCGCGTCGACGAGCCGTACTTCGCCCGCCTCCTCGTAGGCCACCAGGGGCGTCCGGCTGGGCGGCACGGGAATCGGCACTTCCTCCAGCCGCGCCTTATACTCTGCCTCGCCTTCCGGGCGCGCCCGCGTCGCGTCCGGCGCGGGGCTGCCGCGCACGGGTTTCGCCAGCGTTTCGCCGGACGCGGCCCGGCGAGCGGGGCTGACCTCGGCCTCGACGGAGGCGGAGTCGGCGGCATATTCGCCGCCGCTCGTCGCCATCCGAGGCTCAAGCGCCCCGAGGCCCCCGCCGTCGCGGGCGCGGCCGCAGCCGGCCGCCAATCCCGCCGCCAACACCCCTATCGCCGCCCATCGCATTGCGACCGCCTCGAAAAAGGAATTCCGCAAGAGGCGTATTCTAGTTGCCCCCCGGCGCCCCGGCAAGCCACTTCTTCAGCAGCCCCAGCGCCCCCTCGGCGCCCCGATCCTCCCCGAGCCGCCACAGCACCGTCTGCCCGTCAATCACCCGGACGGTCCCGGCCCGGCGGATCTCCGGGTCGGCGCACCGCGCGAAAAGGGCCTCGACGGCGGCGGCGCGTTCGGCGGTCATCATCAGGTCGGCCCCCTTGCGGTGAATGGCGGCGATGCGGGCCCGGCCGGCCAGGAGCCGGACCTCTTCCAGGTCCACGAGATTCGCGACCTCCGCCGGCATCGGGCCGAACATGTCAACAATCTCGTCGGCGACGTCGCGAAGCACGTCCACCGAGGCCGCACGCTCCAGTTGCCGGTACAGGCTGATGCGCTGGCTTTCGGTCGGCACGTACGTCTTGGGGAAGAACGCCGGAAGGTCCAGCCGGAAGTCGGCCCGGCGGCGGTCGGGTTCCGCCAGACCCTGGGACCGCCGGACCGACGCATCGAGCAACCGGCAGTAGAGTTCGTAGCCGATGGCGGCGATGTGGCCGGACTGTTCGGACCCGAGGATGTTCCCCGCGCCGCGGATCTCGAGGTCCCGCATGGCGATCTGGAAGCCGGCGCCGAGTTCCGAGTAGCGTTCGATCGCGCGGAGGCGCTTGGCGGCCGCCGGCGTCATCGGCCGCGACTCCGGCAACAGAAAGTAACAGTGCGCGCGGTATTTGTAGCGCCCGACCCGGCCGCGCAACTGGTGCAGGTCCGCCAGGCCGAATCGGTCGGCCTCGTGGATGAACATGGTGTTGGCGCGCGGCACGTCGAGGCCGGATTCGATGATCGTCGTGGAAACGAGGACGTCGACGCGGCCGGCGAAGAAATCGAGCATTCGGCTCTCGAGGTCGCGCTCGGGCATCTGGCCGTGCGCGAAGACGACGCGGGCCTCCGGCACGAGATGCTGGACCCGCTCGGCGACGGCCTCGATCGTGCGGACGCGGTTGTGGACGAAGAACACCTGGCCGTCGCGCCCCAGTTCCCGCAGGATCGCCCCTCGCACCAGAGAGTCGTCCCACGGGCAGACCTCGGTGCGGACGGCGCGGCGGTCCTGGGGCGGCGTCGAGAGGCTCGAAATGTCGCGGATGCCCAGGAGCGACATGTGGAGCGTCCGCGGAATCGGCGTCGCCGTCAGCGTCAGCACGTCCACCGTCTGCCGCATCCTCTTGAGGCGTTCCTTGTGCTCGACGCCGAACCGCTGCTCCTCGTCCACCACCAGGAGGCCCAGGTCGGCCGGCCGGACGTCGGCCGACAGCAGCCGGTGCGTCCCGATGACGACGTCCACCTGGCCTCGGAGGAATCGGCGGAGGACGTCGGCCTGGCCGCCGCGCGTCTGGAATCGGCTGAGCATCTCGACGACGACGGGGTAATCGGCCATCCGCTCGCGGAAGGTCCGCAGGTGCTGCTCCGCCAGGACGGTCGTGGGCACGAGGACGGCCACCTGTTTGCCGGCCTCGACGGCCTTGAAGGCGGCCCGGACCGCCAGTTCCGTCTTCCCATACCCCACGTCGCCGCAGACGAGGCGGTCCATCGGCCTCGGCGAGCGCATGTCGCGCTTGATCTCCTGCATCGCCGCCAGTTGGTCGTCCGTCTCCGGATACGGGAACGACGCCTCAAACTCCATTTGCCAGAGCGTGTCCTCCGGATACGCGATGCCCGGCCGCGTCTGGCGGATCGCCTGGAGGCGCAGCATTTCCGCGGCGAGGTCCTCGACGGCGTCGGCGGCGCGGCGTTTCTTTTCGGCCCACGCCTTGCCGCCCACGCGCGACAGTTGCGGCCGGCCCTTGAACCCGCCGATGTATTTCTGAACCAGGTCCACCTGCGACGCCGGAACGTACACCCGCACCTTGTCCCGAAACTCCAGGACGAGATGGTCCTCGGCCGGGACCTCGCCGGCCGCCCCCCGGCGCCCGCGCGGATGGCTGAGCGTCTTCATCCCCAGGTACCGCCCGATGCCGTGCACCACGTGGACCACCAGGTCGCCCCGCGCCAGGTCCGTCCACGTGTCGATGGCGCGCGTCTCGAAGCGCCGGCGGAGGCGCCGGCGATCCTGGTACCGCTGGAAGAGTTCGTGGTTCGCGAGCACCGTCACGTTTTCGGCGACGAGGCGGAAGCCGGCGGCGAGGCGCCCGATGCCGAGGCGGATGCGGCCCTGCGCCTCGGCCCGCGTCGCCGCGAGGCGTGCCCCCATCGCCGAGACGATCTCCGCGATGCGGTCGCGCTCCGCCTCCCTGTCCGAGAAAAGGATCACGGGGCCCGCGGACGCGAGTTCCCCGAGTTCCTCGCGGACGGCCTCGGCGTGGCCGCTGAACGCCGGCAGGCTCTCGGTCCGCAGGCTGAACGCGTCCGACACGCCCGACGTGGTGAAACTCGACAGGTCCAGCCGCCGAAAAGCCCGCGCCTGCTGGACCACCGCCTCGAACGTGTACACTTCCGTCGGCCCCGCCAGCCGCGCCAGGAACGAACGCCCCACCTCCGCGATCTGGAGCGGGTCCTGCCAGACGATCCAGGCGTCCGGAGGGAGGTAATCCATCAGGTTGGTCGTCGCCTGGGGAGCGATCGGTCCATCTTCCGACTTCGCCCCTCGGGCTTCGTCGGACAAGTCGCCCGCCGCGTCCGTGCGCATCGGCACGAAGGAGATGGCCACGCGGTCGCGCGTCTCGTCGCTCCGCTGCGAGGCCGGGTCGAAGGAACGCAGGCTCTCAAGTTCGTCGCCGAAAAACTCGGCGCGGTACGGCGAAGACGATGTGGGCGGGAAAACGTCGAGGATGCCGCCGCGGACGGCAAACTGGCCCGGCTCCAGGACGAGTTCCGCCGGCCGGAAGCCTCGCTCCGCGAGCCACCGCCGGACCTCGTCCGGGCGGTATTCCCGGCCGACCTCGAGTTCCAGCGTGTTGTCGGCCAGGTGGCTCGGCGAGGGGACCGGCTGCATCAGCGCCTGGATCGTCGTCACCAGAACGCGCGGCGGCGCCGTTCGATTTCGTTCGAGCCGCGACCGTAAGGTCGCGGCCACGTTCCCCGCCGCAGATTCGCCCCCGCGCGCAGCCGCGAGGTCTTTCAGGATGCGCAGCCGGTCGGCGAGGATTTCGTCCGAGACGTCGGCCTCGGTCGGCAGCGCCTCCCAGGCAGGAAAGACCGGCGGGTCGTAACCGCTGAAGAGCCGCCAATCGTCCCGGGCCCCGTCCACCGAGTCGACGTGGGCGACGACGTATAGGAGCGTGGACGGGCAATCCGAAAGGAGGGCCGCCGCCAGGGCCGGCGCGCTGGATCCCCACAGGCCCTCGACGCTCGCCCGCCCCTCCTCGCGGAGCGTCTGGCGGACGAGGCCGACGACCTCCTGGCGGGCGAAGAGGCTTACGACCGCTTCGCCCGTGGCCGGGTCCCGGCGCGCCGGGACTCGACCAGGCGAGATGTCCTTCTGGCCTTCGGCCATGAATACCGCAGTTCGGCAGGATTGTAATCGGCCGGCGCGACATCGTCAACGCATGAAAAGGTTGGCGGTGCGGGGCGGTGCTGTCGGATTTCTTTCGGACGAAGCGGGCGGGCGGCAACGGCTGGGAGACGTAGGCGCCCGGGCGCTTGCCACAGCGCCCAGTGAGACAAGGAATATGCCCACGATTGTCTTCATCCTCTTGACTCCGAACGATTGCCTTGAGGCGCGGCCTATTGGACGTCGCCTCCACTCGTCTTGTTGGCCCTATCTGACTGTGCCATACCGCAGAAATCCGCGCCCGGGAGAAGTTCCTTGCCACTTGCATTTGTAATGCTTTTTCACATACTTGTACCACACCTCTGGCGGATTCACTGTGCGCAAATCCAAGGCGTCGATAATGCGGTCGGTTGTCTCTTTGGGGCAATGGCCGTGATAGCCAAGAAGTAGAACCCGATCGCTGACAGCCACAACGTCTAGCCAAAGGTTGTTTAGTTCTACCTGTTCCAACGCTATTCTAGCGGCCTCGCTCAGTTCAGGATTCACGCAGACGTAATAGAAGTACTCATCACCAACTTCTGCGAGGTTGCTTGTTCTCAAACGACCGTGTTCCAGTTTCCATTCGAGAGACGTTCGCGAGTTGAGCGATGCCTGCAGTTCTTTCAGGTCAATGTCAGCCACGCGCCGGTAGGCCGTGAACGGCTGGTTGTTGAAGTCGCCGCCGATGAACAGGATGTCGTTTTCGGGTTTAGCGCCTCGCGCGAGCATGACGTTGAACGACTCGGCGTCGCCCATCGGATCGCCATTGCGCTCGCGGAAATAGACGACGTATGGGTTGCCGTGGAGAACCGTCAGGATAAAGGGACATGCTTCACGGAGGTGGCCTCCGGAAATGCGGCCTGCAAGGTAGATCGGCTTGTCCTTGAGGAAGTCCGCGTACTGGGCGGGCAATCCGGCCGCCACAGACTCGTCGGCCTCGAACCTGTAACTCCGGAGAGGAATATGCACCGGGCCGCCGGCCAACCTTGTCCAAAGGTCCGCGTCCGTCGCCCAGGTACCGGCAAGTCGGCTGGCGACGACGTTTTCGGGATCCGGCGCGACCTTGACACCTGCGGAGGCGGCCCCGAGGACCACTGCCGCACCCGTCGCCAGAAGCACACAGAACCCAAGTTGCCGTCTCATACGCATCTCCTTTCCCGTCGGTCCAATGAGAAATGCACGCTGGTTTAGACGCTGACCGGGTGAAATGGTTCCTTCCGGCCGGTTCGGGGGACAAGACGTTGACACCCCCGCTTCTGGTGCTATAATCCCCTTGCCAACCGAATGCCGGCCCTGGGTGGGGGCATAGCTCAGTTGGGAGAGCGCCTGGATGGCATCCAGGAGGTCGGGGGTTCGAGCCCCCCTGCCTCCACCAGTCTTCGTTCGCCGCTTGCGGTGAACGAAGACTGCCCCGGCGAAGTGGCCTGTTGGCCACGAAGCCGGGCGGCTTCTTCGCATCCGACGGCGCGGCGAACTTCGCCCTGGCAAGCCACCTCGTAAAAACAAGCAAGGCTGACGAGGCGAAGGCTGCCCGCACCTTTGCGCCGACCACTTTCCCCCCTACGGCTTGCCTTTGTGGCGGACGATCTCGCCGGTGACCATGAAGATGACGTGCTCGGCGATGTTGCTGCAGAGGTCGGCGATGCGCTCGAGGCTCTTGGAGACGACGATGTAGTGGGTCGCGAACTCCAGGTGCTCGGGGTCGCGCGCGACGGCCTCCAAGAGGAGCCGGTAGGCCTCCTCGTTCAGAACGTCCATGGCATCGTCGCGCTGGCGGACACGTCCGGCCAGGACCGTATCCTTCTTGCCGAATGCATCCAGGGCGTCGGTCAGCATCTCCGTCGCGATGTCGCTCATCTGGGGGATCTCGTCGGGGACGTCGCCGCGGCCCAGATGGGCGAGGGGCTCGACGCACTCGGCGATGTTGGTCGCCACGTCGGCGATCCGCTCCAGGTCGGTGCTGATCTTGATCATGGCCAGGACGCGATTGACATCCACGCGGCCGGGCTTGGCGGTCAGAAGGAGGTCGATGCACTTGCGTTCGACGGCCAGTTCCTGCTCGTCGGTCCTGGAGTCCTCGGCGACGGCTTTCCCGGCCGCCGCCACGTCCAGGGCCTCCAGGGCTTTCAACGTCTGCCGGAAACGCGCGAGGACCTCGCGGCCCATGGTCCCGAGCAACTCGCGCACGCTGTCGGCGTCACGGCGGGGTTCAGCCACCATCGGTATCTCCTTCCATGCGCCGCACCTGTCGGCATGCCCGCCACAGCCTTGGCAAAGGCGGGTCGCGGCTCGGTTAAAGATTTCTTGTCGGTCGCCAGCCGGCCCGTCGTGGGCCAAGGCGCTCGGGACACGCTTTCAATCCTCGGGCCGGGGAAGCACGTACGGACGACCCGTCACCTCGTCGCACTCGACGCGGACGCGCGTCTCGTAAACCGTTTCGAGGACGTCGGTGCGAAGCACCTCCGCCGGCGTCCCCGCGGCAGCCACACGCCCGTTCGAAATCAGGACCACGTCGTCCGCATAGGCGGAGGCGAGGTTCAGATCGTGGCTGACGCAAAGGACCGTCATGCCCTGTTCGTCCCTCAGCCGCACGAGCAGCCGGTGGATGGCCTGCTGGTGCTTAATATCCAGGAAAGCGGTCGGTTCGTCCAGCAGGATCAGGTCGGGTTCCTGGGCGAGGGCACGGGCGATGACGACCCGCTGCCTTTCGCCGCCCGACAGGTCCTCGAGATTGCGTTCGGCGAATCGCTCGGTATCCGTGAGGCGAAGGGCCTCGCGGGCGGCATGCCAGTCGCCCGCCCCCTCGAATCCGAGGGCGCCGGTGTGCGGGCTTCGGCCCATCAGGACCGTCTCGAGGACCGTGAACGCCAGAACGGAGGAGGTTCCCTGCGGCACGTAGGCGACGCGTCGCGCGAGCGCCCCGGCCGGATAGTCCGCCGGGCGGAGGCCCGCGATGCGGACCTCGCCCGACGCCGGCGCCAGAAGCCCCAGAAGAATTCTCAGGAGCGTCGTTTTGCCGCTCCCGTTCGGTCCCAAGAGCGCGACGAACCGGCCTCGCTCCACGCCAAGTGACAGGCCGCGCAGGACGGGCGGCCCCGCCCCGTACGCGAAAGCGAGATCGCGGACGTCCAGATAAGGCCCGTCAGCCCGGGGGACGGTCTCGGTTATTGGACTTCGGCTGTTCTGCGCCATCGCGTCCTCAGGAGGTACACGAAGAACGGCCCGCCACACATCGCCGTCAGCACGCCGACCGGCGGAGGCGGAAACGGAGCGACCGCCCCTTCCAGCAGGCCCGTCGCCAGGTTCGCCAGCACCAGAAACGTCGCCCCGAAGAAAAACGAGGCGGGCACGAGCCGGCGATGGTCCGGGCCCACAACCATTCTCAAGAGGTGCGGCACGATGAGGCCCACGAAACCGATCGGACCGGTGAGCGCGACGGCGGCTCCGGTCACGAGACTCGCCACGACGAACGTCACGTGCCGCACACGCTCCACCCGGACGCCAAGCGTCCCCGCCGTCTCCTCCCCGACCGCAATCAGGTTGAACCCCTTGGCGAGGAAGGCGAAGACGACGGCGGCGCCGACGGCCAGAACCGCGACAACGCCCACCAATCCCCACTGAAGGTCGAACCGGCCGATGTTCCCCATCATCCAGTACGCGATGTCGCCGCGCGTCTCCGGCCTGACGAGGCCCATCGTGAGCATGATGACGGCGGCGTAGAAGGCGTTCAGGATGACGCCGCTCAGGAGGAGGGTGTACGGCTCGAGTCGGCCGCGGCGCTGGGCGATGGCGTACACGGTGCCGACCGTCACGAGGGCGCCGAGAAAACCGAAGATCGGCTGAACGAGGACGCTCACGAAGAGGCTCGAGAGGATGACGCCGAGGCTCGCGCCGCCCGAGACGCCCAGGATGTAGGGGCTGGCGAGCGGGTTCCGGAGGAGCGCCTGAAACGCCAGACCCGCGAGCGCGAGCGCGCCGCCCACGACGCTCGCCGTCGCCACGCCGTAGAGCGCGTCGCGCAGGGCGTCGTTCAACTGGGGTCCGGACTCCCAGACCCAGACCCGCGCGCCGAGGACGAGGGCGGCGGCGGCCACCACGAGCCACAGCGCCAGCCAGGCCAGCACGGTGACGGCGTAGCGTCGGGCTGAAAGAGGCTGCAGGGTCACGGCGAGCGCTCCTGGAGTTCCGGGTGAATCGTCTCCGCGAGGCGCTCCGCCGCCAGACCGACCCGCGGGCCGGGAATCGTCAGGTACGGCTCCGTGAGGATGTGGACGCGTCCGCCGGCCACGGCGGGGATGCTGGTCCATTCGGCCCAGGCGCGGCGGATGGCTTCGACGCGGTCGGGAGCGCCCTCGTCGCCGACCGCATGGACGAGGATGACGTCCGGCGCCGCGGCGATGACCTTCTGCGGGCTGACGGTCGGCCAGTTGGCCCGGTCGGGGTAGGCGTTCTCGGCGCCGGCCACCTCCAGAAGCGCATCCACGAACGTGCCCCGCCCCGCGACCATGATCCGCGCCGAGCCGACCGTCATGGGAAAGGCGAAGAGGACCCGCGGTCGCGCCAGGCCGGCCACGCGCCGGCGAACAGCCGCCAGGTCCGATTCGATGCGCGCGACGAGGGCGCGGGCGGCGTCCTCGCGGCCGGTCTCGCGACCGATTACACGGATGGAGTCGAACATCTGCGGCAACGTGTCGGACCGAAGGGTCACGGTCCGGACGCCCCGCGCCTCGAGCCCCCGCGCGACCTCCTCGCGGCCGGTGATCAGAAAAGCGAGCGTCGGCTTCAGCGCAATGACCTGGTTGAGATTCATGTGCAGCGTGTCGCCGACGACCGGCAGGGCACGGGCCTCGGACGGCTCGTTGCACCAGGTGGAGCGGCCGACGACCTGGTCGCCCAGACCCATGGCAAAGAGGATCTCGGTGACGTTGGGGGTAAGGCTGAGGATGCGCAAGGGGCGCTCGCCCCCGCCGCCGGCCGGCGAGGCCGGCTCAGGCTCCGAGCACCCGAGGGCGAGGCCCAGGAGGGCCAGGCCCGCCGCCAGCATCCCGATGTGCCGATCGGCCTTCATCATTCCGCCGATTCTAGAAATGCGGCGGCCACAATCAAGGCTAATGGGCCACGGCGGCGAGGGCGTGAAAGGGCGCGAAATCGTTCGAGCCGGCGGCGGGAGCCGCCGGGCACCTTCCTTGCCGTGGCACGTCCACGGTAGGGAACGTGCCCGCCCGCTTCCGCGGGCGGCTCGCACGACATTGCGTCCCTTCAGCGCGCGGCGGCGTTTGGCGAGGTTGACGCCCGCGCGGGGGTCTGGTAGGATTCCGTGGTTCGTTTGCGGGCTCGAGGCGGTCGCCACGGCGACCGGCGGGCCTGTGGCGCGAAAGCGGAAGAACCGGAGAAACGGCATGGCGACCGACGGGGATCCCTCCCGGGACGTGCCGGCGCGGAGGCCGATGGGGCTGGGGCCGGTGACGTCGGCCCGGGCCCACCTGGAATCCACCGCGGGGCCGGAGAAAGGCCAGACGTTCCGTATTGCGCCCGGGACGACCACGCTCGGCCGCGATCCTGCCTGCGAGGTCGCGCTTTCGGAGTCGGCCATTTCCCGCCAGCATTGCCGCATCGAGCGACGGGAGGACGAGTGGATTCTGAAAAACCTGAGCGACAACGGGACGCGGCTGAACCGGAAACTCGTTGACGAGGCGGTGCTGTCGGACGGGGATGACATCCGGATCGGGGCGAAGACGCGGCTGCGGTTCGTCGTGGAGACGGCGGCAGCGTCGCCGACCGGCCGGCCGCAGTTCCGCGCCCGGACGGCCGAAGAGGAGACCGAGGAGGCCGCGCCCGAGGCCGAAGCCGAGGAGCCGCCTTCCCTTTTCCGCCGGCGCAAGGGTTTGTTCATCGGACTGGCCATCTACCTGGCGGTCGTCGTGCTCCTAGCGGCGGTGCTGGCGCTGCGCGGAACGGGCGGCGGCGGAAGCGTCGAGATCCCCGTCCTGGCGCTCGAACCCACGATCCAGCCGGCGCCCGGCGCCTCACCGCTTCGCGTCGTCAAGGAATCGCAGGAAGGCGTCTGGTGCGAGGGCGATTTGAATCAGCCCATCCTGGTGCGCAAGGAGGACCTGGACTCGGGAAAGGCGAAGCGCATCCCCGGCATCCGCCAGGCCATCGAAGGCATGGCGAACGTGTACCGCCAGGAACTTCCGCTGAACCTGTCGGCCGCCCCAAAGTTCCGCGACAAGGCCCTCGACCTCTACGACCGCCGCAACGCCGAACCGCGGAACCTCTTCGGGTCGGTCCGGTGCTTCCAGCAGGCGCTGGCGTATTACGGCGGCCGCAATTTCTTCCCCAATCAGCCGACCGTCGACAAGATCTACCTCGATGCCCTGAAGGAACTCGAGGCAGAGATCGGCCGGGAATACAACAATGCCGTCGTGGACGAAAAGACGGGCGACTATAAACGCGCCGCCCAACGCTACCGGCACATCCTGGACATGATCCCGGAGAAGGAAAACCCCATCGTCCAGAACGTCATTCGTCGGCTGACGGCTCTTCGCGATCTTGAGCCGGAACGCTAGGCGGCGTCGGCGGAACCGCACCGGGCTCCACCGGGTATTTCTTCATGAATTCCTTCCACTCCTCCAGACCCGAGGGCGGAGATTCGTCCGGCCCTTCCGGGGGCGCGGGGAGTTCCGTCGGCGGTGGAGGGGATTCGATCGGCGGCGCCACCTCGCTCTCGGTCGAAGGACCCCACGGTTTCCAGACGCCGGCCACCACCAGCACCGCCAGAACCAGGACTACCAGGCCGCTGAGAACGGCGGCGGCGACCAACAGTTGCGGCCGGTCGGCCAGCCAAGCCCACGCCAGGCCGAGCCATCCGCGGACCTGCCGGCCCGTTTCGTGCGCCCGCCGGCCGACCGTCCGCGCCGCCAACGCCGCACGTCTCGACGCGGGCAGCACCGCCGGACGCTCGTCCAGGCGCGGGAGGAGAACGCGTATCCGGCGGCGGTCCAGGCCCACCAGCGCGCCCACGGACGAGAGAATCTTGCTCCGTTGGTCGTCGGGGCGGCCCCCGAGCCGCTTGATCCGCCAACCCATCCGAAGGACCGTCCCCTCGGGGTCGCCCTGCGCTTGCCGCACGAGCGACATCCGGTCCAGCAGGCGCGACTCCTGGGTGACCTCTTCGGCCACGACGCGCGCGAGGCCTTCGGGGATGCCGAGCGCTTTCTGAAGACCCTTGACGGCTTCGATCCGCCGCTCCAGGGGGATGTCGTCGAGGCAACTGCCGAGGACCACGGCATCGCGGTAGATCCAGAGCCCCTTGGGCAGATTCAGGCCGTGCTCGCCGCGCGCCGGCCAGGAGTCCATCCGCGGGCGAAGGAATCGCATAATGGTCGGGATCAGCCGGGACACCGGCACGCCGCTCTCCCGGCAGGCGATGAGCCAAGCCTCCAGCGTCTCCGGTTCGTGGGACCGATTCGCACAGTGCCTGTCGTAAAGGGCCTCGATCGTTTTCCGCCAGCCGCGAAGCAGGCCGTTGTCGTAGACCCGCCTCTTGGCGGCATTCGTAAGGACGGAGACGGCCTGGCCCACGTCGGACAACAGGCCCAGCGCCTGCTTGCGGTACCGGCCGATCTGGTAGGCCCGGATCTTGCGTTTCACTTCGCGGGCGGCCTGGAGGATGCGCGTCGCATCGCGCTCGAGCGGCGGTACGCCGAGCAGGTCGTAGTACGTCGGCGAGGGGCTCGTCACGCCGAGCCAGTCCCGGTACAAGTCTTCCAGGGACAGGCGGCGATCTCGGTTCTCTTCGGGACGGTCAACCATGCCTGTTCGCACCATCGGTTCGAATTCGGACCTTACTATACCGTTCGGCCGGCCGCCTGACAATCTTTGAGCCTTTCGAGCCGATCGCGTAACTTCGTGTCGTTCGAGCCGGCGGCGGGCTTGTCCGCCGAAACCTCGGCGAAGGCGGAACTTTGCGCCTTTCGAGCCGGCGGCGGGAGCCGCCGGCTACGTTCCCCGCCGTGGCACCTGCCACGCCGCGCAACCGTGGCCGGGTGCTTCTGCACCCGGCTCGGAAAACGCAAACAAACGCTGGGGTGTGGACGAGACGCGCGGGCCCGGCTACACTTTCGAGCCGGGGGCGGAAGCGGGCGCCTTTCGAGCCGCCCGCGGACTTGTCTCGGCGAAGCCCGAAGGGCGAAGACGGAAGCGGGCGGTCATGTTCCCTACCGTGGCATGTGCCACGGCGGGGAACGTTGCCGCG
>Ga0307378_10009989_pt1 | contig 12388 bp, 21 predicted proteins | sample UN1MG_FD_202238 | JGI IMG/M metagenome (GOLD analysis project Ga0307378, IMG submission 202238) | Soil microbial communities from Risofladan, Vaasa, Finland - UN-1 | ecosystem: Environmental > Terrestrial > Soil > Coastal area > Acid sulfate soil | place: Finland: Risofladan, Vaasa | collected...
AGGCGAGGTGGATGCCGTATGGGTGCTGTTCAACAACAGTGACAGCGAACGCCTTCGGGAGGTCAAGATCAAGAGGGACAACGAATGAGGATCCACAAACTGAACGAGCACCGCCGCAGTAACAACGACCTATACTCCGCGAGGTGCGTGAACTGTGGCGTCAGAGACGAAGTGGTGGTGAAGATCACCTGTGAGATGCCCGTCTCGTTCGACGGCGACGAGGCGGTGTGGAACTGGGATCTGGCGGAGGCGCGTGACGACCTTCGCTACGCATACCGCTGCCACGCATGCGGCACTGTCTGGGTCGGCGCCGTAACCAAAGCAGAGGACGTCGTCAAGAAGTAGGATCATCATCTGACCAGAGAGGAGACTGACATGAAGTGCTTCGGGCATCTCGTGTTTCAGCGAATACCAACACAGCTGTACGACCTAGGAAAGGTCAAGCAGGCGTTCGAGGACGCTGGCATACCGACACACCACATCCCTCATTCAAGAGGCATGGCTGATGCGTTCGCCAAGGCATGCAGCAAGACGGCCCGGTCATGGAAGAACCAGACCGATGCAACAGGGAAGGACATCCGCGTCCGCATCACCGCAGTCGAGAACAATGACGACTACCTGCAGCGCGACATCGTGCAGGAGACCGTTCGCGGCAAGCAAGGGAAGGACAACTACGCACAGAACACGTTCGTCGGATCAGTCCTGAAGCTGATCTTCCGCAAGCAGGTCGCCTCAACAGTGAGCGCAGATGACAAGCAGAAGATGCGCAAGGTCGTATCTGTGCAGATGAACGGCAAGACTCCGGCCCAGCTCGTGAAGGACGGGACGTGGGCGCCGGGCATCGACTACGGGGCAATGGCTCACGAGATCATCACCCTCGCCGAGACCATGTGCGAGAACACGGTCGATGACCAAGCAATCCGCAAGACCATGATCGCGACCCTGAAGGGACACGCAGCCGCTGTCCCCTACATGGATTTTCGCGGCGTGATGCTCGTCCCTGATGGGAAATCGTCCGAGATGAAGGCCATCTCCAGAGCTGCCAATGATCTTGGGATCATGATGCACAGTGTCCCGATCTACGAATCGGCAGACGTTGTGAAGGAGATGGTTGGCTACCTTGCCAAGGAGTTCATCTCCGACATGGAGGTGTTGCGCGAGCAGGTAGGAACCGAGACATCGTTCAGGCGCAAGGATGCACGGGCGAAGATGAAGCGCGAGATCAGCAGGTTCGAGGAGCTTGTCAGAGAGTACGAATCATCATGCCCAAAGGATGTTCGCCTGACCCTGCAGAAGGAGCTGTTCAAGACGAAGATGACGCTTGACACAGCAGAGAAGGATCGGGAGATCGCTGCCATGAGGGCTGAATCTGCGAAGATCCGCAAGCAGAACAAGGATGGCGTGCTCGCCAAGCCAACCAGAAGGGATACCATCCTATGAGTAACTCAACGTGCGACATGAACGTGCACGGGGTGGACGAAAGCATCATCAGGCTGCTCTGCCTGACTGGGATGTTCAAGTTCCATGCAGCGCATGGCATCCAGTGGGCCATTCATTCATCGAACGGGTTCAAGATAACCGTATTCCCGGATGGAAACACAATGCCAGAGCCAAAGCCGTTCAAGATCCATGAGCTGAGGGAGATGCTGGATGTACTACGTCCCGATGACGATGATGCTGAATGATGATGGTGAGTCGAAGATCGTCTGCGATGACGGCAACGATACGCCGAGGGCGTACGACCCAGACAGCTATGCCTCGCTGCTCGTTGTTGGATGCAATGGGCTTCCTCCGATCATGATCCACAACGCAGAGGACTTGGAAGCTGCTGGCAACATCGCAACCAAGGAGCCAAGAATGCTCCTCTTTGAGCACAAGCTATTCGAGGAAACGTTTGACGCACAGACGACGATACTCTGATACCTTCACGCAACAAACCAGACGAGGAGAACATGATGACAACAGACAAGCCGCCGACAGTTGAGATGTCTGGCAACAGGCCGACAGTCAAATCGGGCAAAGCTTTTCGTGATTGGTGGACGCACCGCCGAATCATTGAGGCGCTTCGTGAGGCATACGCAGTCAAGGGCAAGCCGCTCACGTTCGATGACTGCGCAAAGCGCGTCGGTGAGATGAGCGAGCTCGGGCTCCCATCGTACGAGATCATCCGCAAGCAGTTCAACGGCTTCCCGAAGGCGCTTGAAGCAGCAGAGCTTCCAACCCTGCACGTTGGGAACATCACCCGCAGGAAGAAGCGCCGCAAGCCAAGCAAGCAAGCGGTGAAGAAGGCGAAGAAGTCCGACAACAGGAACGCATTCCGCGACACCATCGTTGCGCTCGATCTTGTGATCGACTCTGCGAATGGGAATGATCATCTGAAGTCTGTCTCCGAGGCGGCTGCCGAGATGAAGCAGGGCATCATGCTCAAGGTTGCGGAGGATGCGCTAGGCCTCTGACTAGGACAACACGTTGAATGGGAGGGGCGGCGCAAGCCGCCCTTTTCGTGACAGGAGGAATCATGAAGTACATCGTCACAGCAATGTGCGTCCACCCAGTCACTGGGGACATCATCGCCCCGGCTCGGGAGGAGTCCATCGACACCGAGGACAACGAGCTGTTCGCCGAGTGCGAGCATCCATGGGAAGTTGAGGACGCATACCACTCGTTCTGGAATCGCCTCAACTACCGGAGTGCGGACGATGCGTACAGGTTGCACGTCGGCAAAGTTGTAGTTCTCAATGTGAAGGAGGGATCATGAGGAACCCCCGAACCAAGGAGCAACGCATGAGCACGACACACACACCCGGACCATGGGAAGTCATGGCCGACAGCCAGTCCACGTTTCGCATCCACGCCAATGACGCTGGTGTGGCAAAGACGCTGCGGCCCAGTTACGGGTTTGATGTCGTCACGTCGGAAGCCAATGCGCGGCTGATCGCAGCAGCGCCCGACCTGCTGAAGGCGTTGATCGACACGCCACAAGACGAGGACGACCCCGCTGTCTGGATGACGTGGGACGAGCAACGCAACGAGGCAATACGAAAGGCGAAGGAGGAATCATGATCAGCATTCTCCTGTCACCAGACCGCTCGGAGATCGTTGCACCAATCCCGGACAGAGAGCTCAACGTGTTTGAGTCATTCATCGGCGTCGAGACTGGGAAGCAGTACGAGGCTGCGTTCCTAAGGACTGATCAGGATCCAGAGATCACCGAGCAGAAGCTCACCGTGCTCTCCGATATACGCCAGACGATGCAGCTGTTCTCGCCAACCGACACCGGCACAGCCGATGTCATCTCCATGATCGTGAGGGCGATGCTGACCGTGGCCGAAAGACTTGCGGAATCAGGCTACAGTGAGGGTGATGTCATATCCGTAGGTGACGTCAATGCAACCAGAAAGGAGTAGCAATGGGATTCCTAGATGACGCAATGCGCAACTTGGACGGCAGGTCGAAGCCGCCCGATGAGTACCAGAAGCCAGTCGACATCAACTCGTTCATCAACGATGCCGCAAAGGCGCAGGGGTCAACCTCTGTTCCATCGCAGCCGATGCTTCCAGACAACTCTGGATTATCATCCAACCCGTTGAGGCCAGAGACGTTCGACGACTACATCGGGCAGGACTACGAGAAGGCCCGACTCAAGAAGATCATCAACGGGTGTCTTCGCACAGGCAAGGCGATGCACCACGTCATGATCACCGGACCATCCGGCACGGGCAAGACAACGCTGGCACACATCATCGCCAACGAGCTCGGCAAGAAGATCACGGTGATGGAGGCGCCGATCCACAAGCAGAACCTGATCGAGGAAGTCATGGAGATGGAGGACGGTGACATCCTCCTGATCGACGAGATCCACCTCATGGCGAAGGGCAAGCAGGCGGGCAACGACCCGGCCGTGCTCTACCACGTGATGGAGGATCGCAAGATCGACACGGAGCAGGGGCGCTTCGACGTCCCGGAGATCACGGTAATCGGGTGCACCACCGACGAGGGGATGCTGCCAGAGGCGTTCCTCAACAGGTTCACGCTCAAGCCACGGCTCGTTGACTACACCGATGACGACATGCAGGAGATCGTCGTCCTCAATGCGAAGCAGCTGGAGATAGGCGTCGACCCAAGGGCCAACGGCGTGTTCGCAAAGGCGAGCCTTGGCATCCCGCGAAGGGTGAACCAGTTCGTCAAGATCGGGCAAGCCCTGATGGACGCGTACCACGAGCCGCAGGTATCGGAGCGGATCGCCAAGGAGGTGCTGCGCGATGAAGGGATCGAGGCCGACGGCCTGAACCACATCATGATGAAGTACCTCACCGAGCTGTTCCGAAGGCGTAAGTGGTCAGAGGCAAAGAAGGAGTGGGTCATCACTGCGTCGCTGCAGACAATGGCGCACGCAATCGACCGTGGTCAGGACGTGAAGTTCGTGCAGCACAGGGTCGAGCCGACGCTGATCAAGCGCAACTACATCGGCATTGGGTCAAGAGGCCGAGAGATCACGCTCGAAGGCATCGAACGCATCGGCGAGAAGATGCCAGACCCACCACTCAAGGACAAGGCAGCAAGACACCGGAAAGGACAGTCATGAAGCTCGCAGAAATCTGCACGCACATGGACCAGACAGTCGAGGCAACGGGAGACATCGGCAATCTCATTGAGTCTGTCGGGTTCGACAAGGACGAGCTCCACCACGCCGCATACCAGCGAGCGGTTCGCATGGTGATGCACATGGGCGGCAAGCTCAAAGACATGGACACGAGCAAGGCAACGCCGATCACGCTCGAACCAGAGGAACAGCGACTCGTAGCAGCATTCGCTGCATGCTGGCTTGACGGAGCGCTGGCAGGGAGGACGCAGGGTAACACCGATGGAGCCTGATATGGAGATGGGCCTTGGCCTGATCGTGATCAGCTCAACGTTCCTGCTGTTCCAGCTCTCGATGCACGCCTACTACCATCTGGTGTGGAAACCGAGGCAGCGCAAGGACGAGCTGTATGGCAGGGCGCACGGTGAGATGGGTGCAATGCTGATCACGAAACTGGATGATGATCCAATATCAGATGATGCAGAGGAGTCACCATCTGGCCCGGCCAAGGGATCGCTCAAGAACTACGACAAGTCCAAGGAGAGTTGGGCAGACAAGCCGGAGGTGGATGATGACTTCAGCTGGTATGGGTAGCGGCCAGTCGAGGATATTCGAGGTGATGCCGATAGAGGACAGGTACAGGCTGTTGACTCGCGACATGCAGCGCGAGCTCATGACGTTCATGTCCTACCTCACTGCATTGCGGAGGCTTGCGCCGGAGACGGTGAAGCGCATATCGAAGGTGTCCATCAGGTTCATGCACTGGACGCTGGCAGAGCGCGGCAGGTCAACGCTCAAGGACGCCACCGTAGACGACATGATCGACTACATGATGGACTGCTCTCACCTGCAGAAGTCGACATGGGTGGTGCAGAAGCAGAACCTCGCCGCACTGCTTGATTGGATGGTGATCCAAGGTTGGAAGAACAAGTGGGAGGCAGAGAAGTTCACGCTGATCAGGGTGAAGGTTCCGTCGTACAGGACATCGCGAGCAGACGATCCACTCACTGATAAGGAGTTGGCCTACCTGTTCGACACCATCGAGCGCAAGTATCCATACAACCCAAAGCCCGTTGATCGACTCAACCGTGGCATGAAGGTAGCCGCCAGAGGTGGACTGATCCACTCCATGCAGCGCGTTCAGATCACGACGATCATCACGCTGCTGCTTGAGACCGGGTTCAGGCTCGGCGAGGTGTCTGGTCTCACAATGGCTGACATCGACCCGGTGAACCGCTCCATCCCGACCATCGGCAAGGGGGAGAGGTACAGGACGGTCCCATACACAGACCTGTTGCGCAGGCAGATGAGGGTGTGGATTGCTCACCGTGAGCTCATATCAAAGGATCATGATTCAGTGTGGATCTGCATCCAGCGGAACATGGGCGACCCACTATCGAAGCTCGGCCTTGAGCACATCTTCAGGTTCGTTGACGGCGACTACCGATTCCAACGCTTCCGCAGGACGTTCGCAGTCAGATCGCACGAGGCCGGCATGGACCTCCTCACCATCCAGCAGATGCTTGGCCACTCAAACGTGAAGACGACGTCGATCTACCTCGGCATACCAGAGGAGAAGGTGCTCGCCGACAGTGCGACATTCGAGGGGGAGCGAGCGAAGAGGTACAGCGACATGATGCCAACTACTCATGTAGGATCTGGCGACACCAACGAGGAGGATGAATGAGCTACCAGAAGACAACGGTGATAGGCAACCTTGGTGCCAATCCCGAGAAGAAGACTGGAAACGACAAGGCATTCGCAGTGTTCCCACTTGCTGCGAACGACCGAGACGAGGTTACGTGGTTCGACGTGCTCGTGTTCGGCAAGCAGGCCGAGACCGTTCTCCAGTACAAGAAGAAGGGTGATCAGGTCCACGTCGAGGGCCGCATTGGCATCGACACGTGGAAGTCTGACGACGGTGAAGCACGAGGCAAGCTCAAGATCTTCGCTGATCGCGTCACGTTCCTGTCATCTGGCGAGAAGGCCGCCGGCGGTAGCGACGCAGGCGGTGGTGCAACACGCACGCCAGCTGATGATGACATCCCCTTCGCCTGATAAGTAGCTCGTCATTTTCGAGCTGGTTCATTGGGGTCGCCTTCGGGCGGCCCCTTTTTCTACCGGGAAGGAGACCATGTACCTCACTGACTTCAACGCAGACGACCAGAGCATGGCGGCACAGATGTCCATGCTCGACGAGATGAAGGAGCCATACAAGCAGCGCATAGGCAAGTGGAAGCATGTGGAGTTCGACGACACATCGGATCGTGATTCGTTGTTCTTCGAGGTGAAGTTGATGATGCGATCAACGATCCCAATGCTGATCACGATGCGGCGTCAATACATCAACCTCACCGAGCACGCAGACAAGACCGCGGAGGTTGGCGAGCTGTCATTCGGGCTTGATGGGATGCTTGTGACCGCACGGGCGTGCACGCTGATAGACCAGCTCATATACCACGATGTCGTTGACAGCCATGGGCCGACCAACGCCAAGAAGTTCGCGATGCTTGCGGCAATCTTGGCTCACAGCTCGACCGAGGACATCGTCACCGACATGTCCCGCCGTCATGGGATGCAGGCAGGCAGGCTTGGCATCGACGCATTCACATCAACGCTGGCGATCATGGATGACTCCATCTCCTACACGTGGGGGTACGGGTCACCGGATGATCCCCATGGTTGGAACGCGGTAGAGATCGTGCTTGGCCTCGACTTCACACACGACGAAGACGACGAGGGTGTCCTTGATGGCATCTCGTCAATCCTCGCCATGGCATCAGGAGCGCAGCGTGGCGTCCTCGCGACTCCGTGACATCGTTGCCGAGGAGTGCATGTACGGGCATGTCAACGTCCGTACTGCCTCCTCTGGCAGGAAGTGGGAGTCAGCTGTGGAGAACGACAAGAATGGAAAGCGGATGGTGATCGCAACTTACATGACGAGGGACGACGCAGAGTTCTTCCACCAAATGGCCGTCCTATGGGCTGTTGAGGAGCACCGCTACAGGATGGTGAAGCAGTGAAGATTCACAGGATCTGCTTCGCTAGCCCTTGGGTCGGTGCTCGTCCATGAACACGCGGACCTCGCGCATGATCCTCTGATACTCGGCCGGCTTCATGTCCAACGCTGCCCGGGTCTCCTTGGCGTTGAACCCTGCCGTCAGCGAGACGACGACCTGCTGATGCTTCACAGGCAATCCGTTGAGCGCGTCTGTCCTGCGCTGGTCATACTGCTTGTAGCGCAGGTTCGGCATCACGCTGCTCGATGATGACTCCCAGCTCCCCATGTGCCGGAGGATGTCGCGCTTGTCGTTCTCCTCAAGGCCGCTGTGCATCTCCGGGCGCCACCGCTTGTTCATCAAGTCCTTTGCCCGGTTGTACACGGCGCCGAACACGTGCCGCTCCTCCGGGTATCCACGCTCCGGGTCGAATGACACCAGTGCACGCCACACCTTGATGCGCAGCTCCTGCTTGACGTCCTCGTCAGTGAGGTCTGGCGTGATGTACTTGCGCCACCGCCGCATCGTTGCATGAACGAGCCCCTCGTATCGTTCGAGGCGCTCATCGCTGATCATGATTCACGCACGCGATCTTTCCAGTCCACCTGCTCAAATCTGATGGTAGCTGCATACTCGTCTGCTGGCATGACTGCGATCTCTGCTCCGTTCGTGTCGCCGTCAGAGCAGTAGTGCTTGGAGATGTGCATGTCGACCACTCTCGCGTCGTCTGTCCAGACAACGTCCGTGAGGGCATCCTCCGTCCCTCTCATGAGCTTCAGGACGTCAGGCCTTACACTGGGCCTAGGTCTGCGTCTGCCCTCGGCAGAGAGCGTCCCATCCTTCTTGAAGTGACCCTTGGGACGTTCAAGGAAGAAGGTGCACGCGATGATGATGTCCCCATCCAGCAGCGAGAACGACTCTGGAAGCTGCTCCTTCACCTGCGTGGCCACCGCCTTCTTCCAGTCCTTCGCCTTGTTGTTGGCGTCGACCACGATGCACTTCCCACCACGAGGGTAGGCGGTCTTTGACCCAGCGGGTTCTGGCTTTCCGTCAATCGAGAGTCGCAGCATCGTCAAGATACGTCGCTTCCTCGATCATCGGCGCAATGCCAGTCGGCTTCCATGCGCCGTAGTACGTGACGATTGCCATTGCCCATGCAGCGATGACGTTCACGTCAGTTCCCCCGACGTATGCTCCAGCACCCAAGATTGCTATGACGATGATGCAGACTGCGGTTGCAGCTCCGCTTGACCAGTACCTCTGCTTGACCGCCGCCGTGATCAATGGTGCGATGATGCCGATGATCACCTCTGCCTGACCTACTTCAACCATGTCATCCCCCGTGAGTTTGGATTGTGATTCATCCTACAGATCAAGTGCGATGCTCTCGATTGCCTTGACCCACTGATGCCGCCTGCTGAACATGTCAAACTCTGCATACGCCTTCTTCTTGGCGTTCTTCCCCATTGCGATACGCAGGTCGTCGTCTTCCACGAGGGTTGTCAGTGCGTCGTACCACTCCTCCCTCGTGTGTGCGAGCAGCCCTGTCACGCCGTCCTCAATCTCCGAGTACACCAGCGGGCTCCCGATTGTCGGAATGCCCATGGCCGCAGCCTCGTAGTAGCGCAGGGCTGACTTCGCCCTGTACCACCCACTGTCCCTCGCCGGCGCAAGCGCGATGTCGAACAGGCTCATCACGTTCGGGTAATGCTCGATGTGCTGGAATGGCAGGGCCATGTGCCGATTGCCCGGCGGCAGGTGCGCCCACTGTGCAGCGAATGGCTGGCCAACGGAGATGACGCACGTGTTGTCGTACTCGTTCAACACCTGATCGAGCGACTGCTCCATCGTCTTGAACGCATGCGTGTGCCCAGTCGCGCCGGCCCAGCCGATGTTGATCTTGTCGTGCTTCGGCTTGGTCAGGTCGTACCGGCCAAGGTCGAGGCCGTTCTTGCACACCCAGATGTTCTCGTTGAACTTGCTGTACTTCTTCGCGATGAAGTCAGTGCTGACGATCAACCCATCAGACAGCGCCATGGTGCGCTCCCACTTCGCCATGGCCTTCGGCGTGAACGCTGGGCTGTGCCGGAAGTCGTGGTCCTTCATGCGCCTGACGCCGTGAAGGTAGTCGTCGACGTCAAGCACGACCTTTATGCCCTTGTCCCGCAGGTGACGGATGAGCTTGTACTCATCAGGCGAGTTCGGCTGTTGCCAGATGATGATCCGGTAATCCTCTGCCGACTGTGGGAATGGCTTGTCGCTGCGCTGCGCACCGGTCTGGCCGATCCCACCTACTGCGCCAACCCAATCCATGCCGAGGTACATCGCCGGCAGTGCGATCCTGTACCAGCAGATCGCCGTCTTGGACTTCCCCACGAAGAGGACATCCTTCTCGGTGATCTCATCACCCATTGACGGTTCCATGGTTGAGCTCCGGGTCAACGAACGCAGCAGCCTCGTCGACCTTGTCGTGTGGCCAGATGTCGCCGGCGCAGAACTCATGCAGCATCTGTGTCACGGCGAGTGGGTTCTCCAGCATGCGCTCGTAGCTCACATGCAGGACTGGCAAGTCAGGATGATCATTCAGGAAGTCTTCGCGCTCGAACAGGTATCCACACTGGATCACCCTCGCGTGCGGAGGCTGGATTCCATCCCTGCGAACGATGCTCATGATTGAGTCCATGAAGTCCCGGTTGACGGCGACGATCCTCACGTCATCCTTGCGGTCCTCCATGATCGGGTAGACCTCGGCCAGCGTGTAGCACAGGCGTGGGTCCTTCATCCCCCACACTGCGTTCTCCTTCGACGCCTGCTGGATCAACGAGCGGTACTCGCTCAAGATCTCATCCGTTGGGACACAGACAGGATCGAACCAGCGCCCGATCATCTTGTCGTTGAGCTTGTAGAAGCGGTTGTCCTCGTAGTGCCCCTTGGGGTTCGCAGGTGTCGGATCCATGAGGTGGCCATCACCCATGTTGACACCGAGGCGATGCAGAACTCCTGCAACGCACGACGTTCCAGTGCGGTGTGTGCCGAGGACGATTACGATTCGAGCCATGGGTGAATGCTAGATCATCATCCAGACACGCTATGCTATCTCCATGCAGGGTCTAGCCTTCATAGTCGGGTGCCCACGGTCTGGCACGAGCATCCTCTTGGATCTCATCGGTTCACATCCCGATGTCATCCCGGTGTTCGAGGCCCACCACCTATGGGAGTCAGTAGTTCCACAGTCAGACCACCACCGCATCACAGAGGGGCATGCCACTCCCGACGTGATCAAGCGCCTGCACTCTTCTCTCAAGCCTCCTCCGGGCAGGCTCCTTGTCGAGAAGAACCCGCGCAACTCACTGCGCATCCCGTTCCTCCGGGCGGTGTGGCCGCACGCCAAGTTCGTCCACATCGTCCGGGACGGGCGAGACACCGTCTGCTCGTTGAAGCCCGGCATTGGCGGCGAGGACTGGTTGCACGCCAAGCCTCCGTCGTGGAAGTGGATGCGCGATGAGTTGAGCTGGCCAGAGCGCGGCGCCGTCTACTGGTCAGACATGCTCTACTACATCGAGAATGACCTCGGGCCAAACAGCTTGACCATCAAGTACGAGGACCTCGTCAGCTCTCCGCTGGCGATGATGAATCGTGTTCAGAGGTTCCTCGGCGTGAACGACTCCATCGTCGTCCAGAGGGCGTGCCACATGGTCTCTGACAAGACGAGCGAAGGCAAGCATGCAGCTGCGCAGATGCAGCACTACAAGGATGACCACGCAGTCAGGGTTGGACGGTGGCGCGAGAACCTCGACGCCGATGACGCAGAGCACATCGAGCAGATGATGTGGTCACACCTCTCCAAGTACAACTACGTCTAGCGAGGCTGCGGCGCCATGTTGACGTCTTCCCCGCACTTGGGGCACGTCGCCTCGAACCGCTCGCTGGAAAACTCGTGGAGGCAATCGTTCTCGGTGCACTGCCATAGGCCGGCGTGCTCCGTCGTTGCAGTACCCGTGAAGGTGTGCATTGAGTTCCTCATTGGCCGCATCGTCTCTTGCTCCACGCCTACTCCTCTGTTGGTCCCGGTATCTTACCGTCTGGGCGTCGCCTGTCGAGCGGTAGCAGGAATGGGTTCATGTCGACTCCCGCATACTTCTCCGTGATGCGCTGCCAGCTCTCCGTGTACCACCTGTTCGTCTTCTCTGTGGCAGACTTGCCGCCGCGGATGATGGACTCGTGGTGGATCGCAACAACCTTGGGGTTATAGACCACCTTGAGGCCTGCGAAGTATGCTCGAAGGCAGTAGTCGACGTCCTCATACGCCAGCTTGAAGCCCTCGTCGTAGTAGCCGATCTCGTCCATGACGTGAGGCTTGATGATGTGCAGCGCCCCTGTGACCGGGCACTCACACCTGACGTTGGCCTCGGGCAAGTTCATCGGCGCCATGCGGAACTTGTGGTCGAACCATCGGTATAGCCGGGAGAAGAACACTCCGCCGTGCTGGATCAGCAGGTTGGGGTACAGCAATCGCCCCCCGATGAGATCACCCGGGTCATCCAGTGCGATCTGCAGCCAGTCCTTCTGCACGAACTCCATGTCGAGGTTCACCAGAACGGCCACGGCCCGCGCCTCGTGCGCTCGCTTGATTCCAACATTCACAGTCTGGCTGAAGCCAGTGTTGGTTTTCTTCCACGCCACGTCCGCCCTGTACTCCTTGGCGAGCTCCTCAATCACCTTCTTGGCCGAGGGGTGCGGGGACTTGTCGTCCACCATCAGGATGTCTACCTTGGTGGCCGTCTTGGTTGGGTCACGAAGCGTGTCG
>Ga0307378_10009990_pt1 | contig 12388 bp, 17 predicted proteins | sample UN1MG_FD_202238 | JGI IMG/M metagenome (GOLD analysis project Ga0307378, IMG submission 202238) | Soil microbial communities from Risofladan, Vaasa, Finland - UN-1 | ecosystem: Environmental > Terrestrial > Soil > Coastal area > Acid sulfate soil | place: Finland: Risofladan, Vaasa | collected...
AATTGTGTGGAGCATAATAATGCTGTTGGCCATGCTGGGCCAGAACCGGTTCTCCTACTACTTTGCGGTGAATGTTGCCCTGCTCAGCGGGTATTTGTGCTGGAGAATACTGGTATGGAGCTACTTCAGAGAGGCGCTGCCACACCGTAAAAAGGGAAAGAGGGGGGGGGTGATCCAGGAGGTGCTCCTGTTTCTAGGAGCGTTTTATCCCAGGGTGGAGGCTATCTTAGGTAGAGGATACCTCAGTGCAAAGAATACTCGAGTGGTAGGGGTGGCAATGATGGTGTTTCTCATAGCAATTCTCCCCAACATTATGGTGGCAATGGATGTTGCAAGGGAAACTGAAGGTCCCAATGAAGCCTGGTATAGTTCGCTAGTCTGGATGAGGGACAACACCCCAGACCCATTTGGAGATCCCGATTTCTATTACGAGGTATACGAGAAACCCTCACTGGGAGAAAGCTATGATTATCCGGAATCGGCATACGGGATAATGAACTGGTGGGATTACGGTCACTGGATCACCCGCATCGCCCGCCGCATACCCAATTCGAATCCATTTCAGAGCGGTGCCCGAGAAGCAGCTAAATTTTTCACCGCCCAGGATGAATCATCAGCTAACGAGGTGCTCGATAAGCTGGGATCCAAATATGTAATCCTTGACCATGATATGGCTAATGGAAAATTCTATGCCATAGGGATCTGGGCTGGAGAGAGCGAATCGTATTTTATGGAGAATTATGATATAGACCCCGCCGAGGGGGATTTTGATATTGTAATGTTATATCATCCTGAGTATTATCGATCCATGTGCTCCAGACTGTACAATTTTGGGGGGGAGGCGGTAGTTCCCTATAATTCAACCGTGGTAATTTCGTATGAGGAGGTGAAGTTTTTAAGGACGACTATTAAGCAGATTACCGGCAATGAGACCTTCGCTACCTATGAGGAGGCACTGGAGTATTTGGGAAGTCAAAATACCACAAACTATGAGATAGTGGGGGAGGACCCGTCTATCAGCCCTGTGCCGCTTGAGAAACTGGAGCACTACAATTTGGTCTATCAATCTGACCCAGTAGTGATTGAAGAGGAAGGAAAAAAAGAGGAAGAGGAAGAGGAACAATTATTCTATGTGAAAATATTTGAGTATCTACCATGAATCTGTTCACCTCTCGCTGCTATTATTATAACGACTGGAATCTCATCTCGATATACCTTCATCTCCATGTCCTCCTTCGGTGTTTCATCGATAATCCTGCCGATAGCCTGCTCCTCATTTAGCAGGGGCGGGATTATGAAGGCTTCTTTTACCGATATGGAATCTTTCCTCGATATTTAGAGGCTTTGGTCAGTCTTCACAGCATAAGCCAGAGTAAAATTCAGATCAGGGACAGTTTAAACAGCCTGATCTCGTTCAGATACATGGCTGATACCCTACCGTCAATACAGGTCACCCCTTCCCTTGTCATTGGGAAGCTTGTCTCGAGTGTGACGCTTTCATCGTCGTGGCGAGGCATAAGATGCTGAATCAATCACGAAGAGGAAGGGAAGGGAAAAACCGGGTGTCATTCTTCGGTCGCTTTGCTAGCCACCCAACATGGGTAATATGCCAAGGCATGGTATCCATTCCAAAGGCCTACCTTAACGGATACCTCATGCAGCATTATGGGGATCACAACCGTATTCTATCATTAATCTCGGGTAGCTGCGACTTAAGATGTGTAAATGGTGTCTGGTACTTGAGGGCATAATGCTCCATCATATTGTCGTAATAGTAGATATACCCCATAGCTTCGTCCAGTAGCTCAGCTTCACTCTTGCCCTTCATAACCCTGGGAATATAGAACTCATCATCATTGGTGCAGTGCCCCTTGTGGTTCTGGATCATCCGGTAGCCAAAACCACCGATGAGTTTACGAAGCTCGCTCACTTTCACCCATGAATTATTACTAGATTCCTCCCCATTATCTATTGACAATAACTATATATTGTGTTATTATTGCGGCAAAGCCCTATATAGTGTGTTTTATACAATGAGATGCCCTTTAAAATGTAATTCGCGACAGGGGGCAGAGAGTTTACCGCAGTGTTGTTTGCGATTTGGCCAGTGCAGCTTATGTGTGGTGAACATTGTGGCGGGAGTAGTGCACCATATAGTAATCAGAACTGTGTCAATGGAGTAGAAAGTAGAGTAGAAAGTAGCAGCGATTGTCTCGTGAGCGGCGTCATGGACCAAGCGGAGGAGGAAGTTTATAAAAGATAGGTGAGCTCAATGGCGAGTTTGCGGACGAGGTGCTTGACCAAGTAAGGGTTACTATCAGGGAGGTGAGGGATCAAATTGAGCCCTACATTACTTAAAGGGGAGCGTGCTCAATGGCCGCCGTATTATATATTTTAGTTGGAGTTGTATTATTTTTTGCGTTCCTGATATTTTATTTCTTTTGGGTAATTGTAGCAGCCCTCAGTATCTATATCTTGCAGAAAGTCTATCCCGTCGCTTTGGGTATAGCCGAGTGGGTTACAGCTCGGCGTAACCTTCTCCCCTTCGTCCTCTTCATGCTGATTACGATGGCCATCCTTGTTATTCTGTTAGTCGGTGCATACTTTTTTACTAAAGAGATTGGTGTGATAGGGTTTCTCGTGCTTGTGCTCTTGATCCTGCTCCTTGCCGTTGTGGCTATCATCTTCGACGGAGTCATGGTGCTGGCTATAATAATGTGGATAGTAAGGCTGAGCCATTGGGCATTCGCTGGCTTCAGGAAAATGTTCCTGCAGGAAAGCCGCGTCGAGTATGCCAACGGGCTCGCCCCCCCCAGATTAAAGCCCTCTTATCGGAGGAGACAGCGCGTAGAAGGCCCATATCCCCTGGTTCCATCCGCAGAGGAGAAGGCTAGGCAGAAGGCTAAGGCTGAGGCCAGGGCAAAAGCACAAGCAAAGGCTAAGGCCATTGAGAAGGCCATGGCCAAGGCACAAGCAAAGGCTCAGGCCATTGAGAAGCAAAGGGCGAAGGAACTGGCAAAGGCTCAGGCCATTCATAAGGCCAGGGCCAAGGCATTAGCAGAGGCTCAGGCTATTGCGAAGGGCAAGGCTGGGGCCAAGAAAACTAAGTCAGAGGAAACAAGTAAGCCTAAGCCGAGGCGGCGCAGAAGGCTAAGGCCGAGGCCAAGGCCGGGGCAAAAGCACTAGCAAAGGCTCAGGCCATTGCGAAGGCCAAGAAAGCTAAGTCAGAGGAAACAAATCAGCCTAAGCCAAGATGGCGCAGAAGGCTAAAGCAGAAGAAATGGTCAAAGCAGCAAATATGTAATTATAATTAATAATGTCTATGTAATGATGGTAATAGTTTGGTCAGCGCGTCGGTTGATATTTTGGTGACCTAGACATAAGGAGTCTTTTATAAGTGGTGACGGAATATCCGATTCCTGCTCTTTAGTCTCTGCTTCTTATTCCCCTTCGACCTCCTCTTCTGGTACCACCTCTTCCAATAAGGCTCTTACGGTTGACCGGGTATTCCTCTCGATATCAATAATGACATAGATGAACTGGGCAAAAGCGTAAAGAGATGCGAAACTGAGGAAGCCCCCCACGACGCCTATGACAATGCCTAAGACGACGGCTATGCCACCTCCTATGATCCCGGTGACGAGGCTCAATATAAACACAAGTATGCCCACTAGCCAAGCCAAAACTACAAAGACCCGAGCAATCATGCGAAATGTATTGTATCTCACTTTACCCCCCTTCTTGTTTTACCCTTTAAGGCGCTTACTGGAAAATCTTACCATTATGGCAAACGGGTGTCAATACTTCATGGTCTTCTAGTAATTGTTATCAAAGCATCTCTATATAACCCTGAGTGAGGTTTTAGGTTCCGTTGCCATTGCGACCCCTCCGCTCTTTGTGAGAGTCCGGTTTATCGGACGATTTAGGTTGAAGCATCGGCCGACCTGTTGGCCTTAGGGAACGAAACAATCCAGGGGGCGGGTTGGGCAGAAGATATCCATGCTATATCGTTGGTCTCACCATGCGGGAGCTATAAAGGTAAAACTAACACCCCCTGTCATAAAGCGCCGCAGGCTGTTGCCTGTCATTGCGAGCGTAGCGTAGCAATCCCCACGTCTCATTCTAAACAACCCGCGTGATTGATTCCCCAGATATAGGCCGAAGCGTCGGCCTCGGGATTACAATGACGATAAAAGCGTTTCCCTGAAGGCAAGCATTACCCTGGCAGTGATAGAGTGCCCTGCAATTACAGGAGGTGTCACTTATTTATTTGAACTGGGTCGTGGGCTAATGGATTCTGGCAGGGCACGCTGCCTCAAAATGATAATCGCAGAATTGATTAGGGGAGCCATGACAGATAGAGGGGTAAATGTTATGAAAGACCTTGCCGATGTCTCCCCCTGCTGGCGGGCTGGCATCCTATCGTTTGGGTATGGGAAGGCGGGCAAGAGTGTTAGGCTAGGTGGGAGTAGCATCGCCACCGTTACCAAAAGAAAACGATCATGATTTTTAGTCTCTCGAGACAATTTAAGTAAATTCAGAGCCACATCGATGTTACTCTCATATGACAGCGTGATGGAGGTGAAGGTCAACTGTAACGAAGAGTGTGCTTTCAGGTCTGAAGCTGGTAAAAAAATATAGATGAGCCCCAGATCTTGGGGCTCATCTATGATGCTGCTTGACAACTTGACGCCTCTGCTCAACTCGACGGCTAGCCTGCTAGGTATACTAGCCGGGGTGCTTTACGACGTTGAAGCTTTGCTGGAGAAGGTCATAACGCTACGTCAAGCAACTGCTTCAAATCGCTCTTGCTATTTTAAGGATGTGGAAATTCTCGCTACCCCCTTGTCTTGCGATTTGCCTTCCGCTGAACTCTCTATTCCTACCCGACCATTGCGGTGATGAATGTGCTAAGATAAGAGCCTGTGTTCCCCACATTGTCGGTGAAGTATCCAACCAGTAAATCAGGCCAGCACCCTCCAGCTAGTTGCCAAAGATACCGTTGGCGAGCGCCATCATTTGCGTAGAATTCTGAGCTGCTGTATAGATTGCGTCAGCTATCGCTTCAATGATTTCGCTAAGTATTACCATTATGGTTGATATTAACTCGGCCCCTGCAGCAGTAGCATTCACTCCGAATCACCTCCTTCTATCTTTTTTATAAATTAGAGTCTTGTAGTAAATTTGACCATTAATTTCTATTGGCATGTTTTGGTCCCATTAATGTTTAGATAGCCTATTTCTTTTAACAAGAAAACCTTTCTCGTGTGAGAAAGGCTTCAGCTCGGTAGTCCTTCGGCAGCCCGGCTGTCATAGTTTAGTGTTCTAACCTTAGACCCTTGGCTTTGCGCCGCCGCCTTTCGGCGGGTTTGCCTTTCTCGGAACAGAATATTCAGTTTTTAACGCATTATGATGTCTGTCTACTAATTTATAGTCTTTTAAGTAATATTAATGCGAGTTATATAATATATACCATATACATATGGTTTTGTCAAGTGCTTAAACCATGTTCTACACTTTTTGGTGTGAAAAGGGTGCGGGGAGGGATTGAAAGATTGAAAAACACCCGCTGACCTCTGTAAGCTTTAGGTTAGATAAAACTAGAAGCAAAGGAGGTGCAAGCGGGTGCAAGAGAACTGTATTGAAGTAAAATGAGGATGACAACAGTGACCTGATATAGGCCGAAGCGTCGGCCTCGGGGTGGCCAATGACGATGAAAGCGTTTCCCTTAGGGCAAGCATTACCCTGACGGTGATAGAGTGCCCTGCAATTACAGTAGGTGTCACTCATCTATTTGAACCGGGTCATGGGCTTATCGATTCTGGCAGGGCATGCTGCCTCAAAATGATAATCGCAGAATTGATTAGGGGAGCCATGACAGATAGAGGGGTAAATGTTATAAAAGACCTTGCCGATGTCTTCCCTCTGCTGGCAGGCTGGCATTTTGTCATTCCAGTGGAGGGAGGCGGGCAGGAGTAGTGGGCTGAGTGATAATTACATCGGAACCGTGGCCGAAGAAAACGATGCTACGATTTATACTATCGATAGATGCTTTAAGGAGATCCAGAGCCATATCGATATTACATTATTAAGACGGCGTGATAGGCATAAATAGGCATAAGAAGGGCAACAACGACTGGCTTTAAGGCAGCTCAATTCAATGAAGAGTATGCTTTGTGGCCTGAAGCGGTTTGAAAATAGAATGAGGGCCCCACTTGGGGGCCCTCATTTCATGCAAATCTCTTTTGCGATATTCTATATCGTGATGCTCTTACGAGATCAACATTGTTATGACCTTCTCCAGCAAAGCCTCGACGTCGTACAGTACTCCGGCCAGTATACCTAGCAGGCTTACAGTCGCGTTGAGCAGATCGGTCACGTTGCCAAGCAGCATACCGACTAAGTCCAATAACATCTGCTTAACGACTAAGAGCAGGTCCACGATTGCAGCAAACATAGTTGCCATTTTGATCTCACCCCCTTCCTTTTTTAAGTTTTAAAAAGAGCGGCTATACGCTACTTAACATGTCTATTTGCCGGCAGGCACCTGGCAAAAGACCAAAATCACATTTGTAGGAAATACTGAGGATTCACTCTATCATTTAAGCATAGGCGAAAATAATTGTCAACGTCCTTTACTTTCATTTACTTAACTGAAGTTCTACAGTTTGGTTTTGTGACAGGGTGCACTCCTAAAAGTGTTGACAAAATGTGTTTGATATTGTAGGATAAATTATAGGAAAAACACCGCGATTCGTGAGAATCGATATTGCCTCTCTTTTGCTCTCGTTGATGCGCTTGGCCAACCTCGGTAGCCAGTAAGGGTGCAGTCCACTAAGAAATGTGCATGTCCTCCTTCAGCATATGCTATCTACCAGCACATAAAGTGGGGCTATACATAGTATGTGGCCAATTACGTAGCGGCGGGGCTGGAGATGGGGTCTGTGCGGGATTCAAGCAGCGAACCACATGGAATTATGGTACTAATTACTAATATAGTGGCTTTTGCTCCGTTGAGGGCTTAAAGGAGGTAGAAAATGAATAGGTCAGGGTTCGGGCGCAAGGGGATAGCCTTTGCTCTAATTTTGTTAATGGTTTTTATGGCAGCCGCCATCTCGGCCCCTGCAGTAGAGGCCCAATGGACCGAAGGGGATCCCTTCTACACATATGACTATGTTATGTTTGTCGAACAACTCGAACGGGGGGCTGAAGCTTCTACCTTCAATATAACCGTTGGGATAAATTGGGGCTACGCTGAGCCACGAGATGTAACAACAGGCATGATTGCGATATTTATATGTCCTGATTATGGTGCCGATCACATTAATATAGCTTTCTACCCACCAACCTTCAATTTACTAATCGGCCAAACACAAATCGTGGAAGTCGCGATATCGGCAAAAGAAACAGCCGAGATTAACAACTACATAATTCAGATAGAGGGAGTCGATCTTGATGGTGGAACTCCATTTATATGGGGATTTATTCCAGTCGAAGAAGGCTGGTGCCGCATAAATCCCTCGGTACTAGGTGAGGGCTGTTTCATCGCGACCGCGGCCTACGGCACATCTACGGCTAAGGAACTCGACACTTTGAGAGCCTTCAGGGATGAAGTGCTGCTAGAAAGCACACTGGGCTCTCAACTTGTGGAGTGGTACTACCAGACCAGCCCGCCGGTGGCTGACTTCATATCGGAGCATGATGTATTAAGGACTTTAGTCAGGGAGCTCTTGGTTGACCCCGTTGTTTGGGTAGTTGACGACATAGGGATTCTCTGGCGGGATTAGGGAAATGAGACTAGTTCCTAAGTTCGTAATAGCAATCATTTTGTTCAGCTTGCTGGCGCTACTACTTACCGCTCCGGTTGCCGTGGCCGCTGATGAAGTTTCCTTCCCTGACCCTATCCTTAGAGAAGAGATAAGGGTCGCAATTGGCGGAGGAGACATCACACAGGCCAAACTTGCTTTGCTAACTGACTTCATTGCCGCAGTAAAGGGCATTACCGACCTCACAGGAATGGAGTACTGCACGAGCCTTGAGAAGCTCGCCCTTGCAGGGAACCAGATAAGTGACCTATCGCCCCTGTCTAGCCTCACCAGCCTGACATGGCTCTGGCTTGGGTCGAATCAAATAAGTGACATCTCGCCTCTATCTAACCTCACCAATCTGGTGCATCTCGAACTTTACCAAAACGACATAAGCGATATCTCGGCTCTGTCTAACCTCACCGGCCTGGATTTTCTCTGGATTCAACGCAACCAGATAAGTGACATCTCGATTCTGTCTAACTTCACCAACCTGTATGACCTCGATCTCTCCTATAACCAGATAGTTGACATAGAGCCCCTGGTTGCTAACCCAGGGCTTTGCTGCGGGGATTGGGTGACTTTGTGGGACAATCCCTTGAGCACTGTCTCAATCGATACCTATATCCCTCAGCTCGAGGCGAGGGGTGTGGAAGTTTTTTATATTCCTCCTAACCCAGACGGGGGCTGCTTCATTGCCACTGCAGCCTACGGCACATCGACCGCTGATGAAATCGACACTCTCAGGGCCTTTAGGGATGAGGTACTGCTGGAAAGCACATTAGGCTCTCAACTTGTGGAGTGGTACTATCAGGCCAGCCCTCCGGTAGCCGATTTTATATCAGGAAACAGCCTTTTGAAGACCATTGTGAGGGAGCTGGTGATCGACCCCATCGTTGGGGTCGTAGAAGCCATGGAGACTCTATGGAAAGATTGAAGCACCAGGCCTTCCCCAGCCTGTATTCAGCCAACACGCACCCTTAAGCCGGACGGCCTTGTAGTAGCTATTTCACGAGCTCTTACCCTTCTGGATGCAACACCACGGGCTTGCCAGCAGGCGCTACAACGGTGTGACCTGGCTTACCCCCAGCCTCCGCTAGGGCGCTCGAATTGTCAATCAGGAATTCAGTCCCGGGTCCAGCCCTGGAGGGATTCAAGACTTGCTACTGCTAATTCCATAGCTTTGTGTGGGAAAAGTTGGCTTTTGTGATGATAATATACGTTGACAGGCTATATAAACCATGATATAAATCTAACAGGTGGACGATGAAAAAGGCAGTTATCGCTGGGGGGCCAATTAAAATAATTCTCGTGGTAATAATAGCATTATGCGTAATTGGTATAGTTGCGGGTACTGCAATTGGTATTGCAGGACCGACAGCCACTCCTGATCCTACTCCCACCCCTACACCAACGGCAACGCCTACTCCTACGCCAACGCCAACGCCTACTTCCACTCCTACTCCGACATGCTCCATCACCACCGATGACCCCGTCTGCGCCAACTCTACTGGTAATACCGCCAACTCTACATCAGGTATGAAATCGTGGTCCTGGAGTATATCCGGTAACGGCTCCATTACCTCCGCTAGCGGTAATCAGAGCATTACCTGGGAGCCCACCAACCCCGGTACCGCTAATCTCAGCGTTACCGTCACCGATAGTAACGACGCCTCCAGCTCATGCTGGGAGGTTATCACCATTGATCCGTGTCCTACACCAACGCCTACTCCAACTCCAACTCCTACTCCTACTCCTACCCCTACGCCTGCACCCACGCCTACGCCAACTCCTACGCCGAGTCCGGCATCTACGCCAACGCCTACACCTACACCCACGCCTACACCGTCTCCTACACCTACACCTACACCAACGCCAGACTCTACACCTACACCAGCGCCAGGCTCTACACCTACACCAACGCCAGGCTCTACACCTACACCAACGCCAGGCTCTACTCCTACACCAACGCCAGGCTCTACACCTACACCAACGCCAGGCTCTACTCCTACACCAACGCCAGGCTCTACTCCTACACCAACGCCAGGCTCTACACTTACTCCTACACCTACACCTACACCTACTCTCACTCCTACACCAACGCCAAGCTCTACACCTACAACTACTCCTATACCTACCCCTGAAAAATGGCAAGATGAGCCCTATGACCCCGATCTTCCCCATTACACATATGACTATGTTATGTTTGTCGAACAACTCGAACGGGGGGCTGAAGCTTCTACCTTCAATATAACCGTTGGGATAAATTGGGGCGACAATACGCCACGAGTTGTAACAACAGGCATGGTTGCTAAATTTATATGTCCTGATTATGGTGCCTATCACATTAATATCGCTTTCTTTCCACCAACCTTCAATTTACTAATCGGCCAAACACAGATCGTGGAAGTCGCGATATCGGCAAAAGAAACAGCCGAGCTTAACAACTACATAATTCAGATAGAGGGAGTCGATCTTGAGGGTGGAACTCCAAGAATACAGGGATTTATTCCAGACCTAGAAGGCTGGTGCCGCATAAATCCCTCGATACTAGGTGAGGGCTGTTTCATCGCGACCGCGGCCTACGGCACATCTACGGCCAAGGAACTCGACACTTTGAGAACCTTCAGGGATGAGGTGCTGCTAGAAAGTAGGCTTGGCTCTCAACTTGTGGAGTGGTACTACCAGACCAGCCCGCCGGTGGCTGACTTCATATCGGAGCATGATGTATTAAGGACTTTAGTCAGGGAGCTCTTGGTTGACCCTGTAGCTTCGTTAGTGGAAGCCACGGCGGCTATTTGGCGAGATTGAAGCACTATACAGGCGAATTGAAGGGGCTACCCGATAATGGGTGGCCCCTCTTACGCATCACAGCATTGACAGGCTAGCACCCCTGGAGTATTAGCGCACCTGCAAAGGGCAGGAGGAAAGTAATGAAAAAGGCAAGAATAGCTAGTATATTACTCTTGGGAGTATTGCTGGTATCTCTGCTTCCTGTCCCAATGGCTACAGCCGATGCTGTGGTCACCTTTCCCGACCCCAATCTTGAAGTGGCGATAAGGGAGGCTATCCTCTATGATGGGACGTTGGGTAATCCACAGTCAATAACTCCAAGTCCGGTAACCGATTGCGAATTCTGTATTGGGATTGGAACACCGAGACTAGAAGGTGATGTCCACCCGCTTGGCAGTGGCAATGGTGCTATTGATTCGGCAGACTTTCAGCTAGTAGCCCAGCATATCATATGGACCATAACACTCACCGGCGATGATTTCCTCGCCGCCGATGTCAATGACAATGGAACAGTGGACTCAGCAGACCTGCAGCTGGTGGCACAATACCTTGTCGGGACGATTCATGAGTTTCCTACACCTACTCCTACTCCTACTCCTACTCCTACCCCTACCCCACCAGCAGGGGTAGTGACTTTCCCCGACCCGAACCTTGAGTCGGCCATTCGTCTGGTTATAAGAAAGCCTACGGGGGACATTTTGCAGTCTGACCTTGATTTGCTTACTAACCTTTCAGCCTCAGGAAAGGGCATTACCGACCTCACAGGGCTGGAGCACTGCACGAGCCTGACGAGGCTCGCCATCGTCCTGAACCAGATAAGTGACCTATCGCCCCTGTCTAACCTCACCAGCCTGACATGGCTCTGGGCTGGGGCGAATCAAATCAGTGACATCTCGCCTCTATCTAACCTCGCCAACCTTGTGCATATCGAGCTTTACCAAAACGACATAAGCGATATCTCGGCTCTGTCTAACTTCCCCTACCTGAATTTTCTCTATATTCAACGCAACCAGATAAGTGACATCTCGATTCTGTCTAACTTCCCCTACTTGAATGATCTCGACCTCTCATATAACGACATAGTTGACATAGAGCCTCTGGTAGACAACCCTGGGATTTCGGGGGAGGGGGATGAGGTGAATTTGATTGGCAATCCCTTGAACGCCGCCTCCATCCATTTCTATATCCCTGCGCTCCGGGCGAGGGGTGTGGAAGTGATTTATTTCTATATCCCTGCGCTCCGGGCGAGGGGTGTGGAAGTGATTTTCTGATCGTCTTGCCCCACCCGGGGAAGATGATGGCTGGTTCATCGCCACCGCAGCCTACGGCACAGCGATCACTGCGGAAATCGATACTCTCAGGGCCTTCAGGGATGAGGTGCTACTGGGAAATAGCCTTGGCTCCCAGTTGGTGGGTTTCTATTATGAGGTTAGCCCGCCAGTGGCTGACTTCATATCGGAGCATGATGTGTTAAGGACTCTGGTGAGGGAGCTGTTGGTTGACCCCGTTGCTTGGGTGGTTGAAGCAACGGAGGCTATTTGGGGGGACTAGGGCACCAACCAGGCGTACTATAGGGGATACCCGATGGTGGGTGGACGAAGGGGAATAGGGGGGAGAACGAAAAAGTTGGAAGCGGGGAGATAGACGGCTGACAACGACTTACAGCACGTCCGCTGCCTTACACGAGATTGACAAAACGCCTTTCTTGTGATATATTTTTATATAGAGATAGAGCGTCGTGCTAGCACCGGCCGGCGGCTGAAGATAGCCACAATCGCATACGGGGAAGA
>Ga0307378_10009991_pt1 | contig 12388 bp, 12 predicted proteins | sample UN1MG_FD_202238 | JGI IMG/M metagenome (GOLD analysis project Ga0307378, IMG submission 202238) | Soil microbial communities from Risofladan, Vaasa, Finland - UN-1 | ecosystem: Environmental > Terrestrial > Soil > Coastal area > Acid sulfate soil | place: Finland: Risofladan, Vaasa | collected...
GATCTCAGGATTGACTTCTGCCTACGCCGTGCCTCCTCTCGCATAGTGATGGAGAGAGCGGGTCCGTCCGCTGTGTCTCGGCCTCGCTGTGCGCGGGCATCCGGTCGCTGCCGTCCAGCCGCGAACGAGCGGACTATGTCGCCCGAGCCCGTCGTCTCTCCAGCCGGCCTCTGTTACCTCTTGCGCACTCGGTGACCTATCTCCTCTCGATCCGCCTGCAATTCATGCACCGTCTCGGATGCACCCGTCGTGCTTGCGTGGTGCATGGGGACGAAGGGCGGGAAGGGGGGAGCCAGACGACTGTGCGATTCCGCTTTCGGATGCTGAGAACCGCAGCGGTACCGAGCCGGACCTGCGGTCCGAGACGAGCGCAACACACAGCCCAAGCCTTGGGTACGCGCCCGGACAGCAACGTCACCGGCGAGAGAACGGCGAAGGTGCAACCGTTCGCGGGAGCTCGGCCGGGCTACACGACCTCCTTCTCGGAGGCGTGAGGGTGCTGAAAGGCAAGGGCCTCCTCCAACTCGCGCAGAGTAATCAGGCCCTTGAGGACGAGAATCTCACCGAGACGGCGCCGCGGGACGGTCTTCCGCTGCTCTTCGAGGGCATCTCGGAGCTGCCTGTGGGTGATCAGCTGGTACTTGTAGACGAGGAGCGCTCCGAGCAGTGGCACCAGCGGTTCGCGGGCCTCGGGCATCTCCTCTGGAACGATGACTTGGGGGGTGACGTGAGGGGGCCGACTGCGTGCGTAGACTCCGGAGAGAACGAGGAGCATACCGACCAGCACGGTGATGCCGCCTACGCCCCACCAAGGGATACTCTCATTCGTCCAAGCGTGGCCGAAAGCGACTCCACCGGCGGCGGCAAGACCCAGCCCGAACACAACTCGGAACCAGATGACTGCCACCCACAACCGGTTGGGATTCCGCCCATCCGGGCCGTTGTAGGGTCGCTCCCCATGACCTCCGATGTCCATTTCCGCCGGCCTCCTTCACCGCATGACGCGCTCAGACGCAAGCCGGTGCGAGCAGCTTCACCGGACACGGCGGCCCTGGCGCTTCCCGAGCGCCTCTCCGACAGCCGGGCGGCCGCCCTCGTCTTGGGGGCTTCACTTGGTATTGCCACGTATTTGGCTTGCGTTCAACCGTCAGGGCCGCCTACGGAGCAGAGACGGGTTAACACGCTAGTCGTGCCGGGGCGCGTCGTGCCACGGGTCCAGTGCTGCGGACTTCATCTCAAGGATCTTCTCCAGCCCCTCGTCGGTGATGAGCCCCATTCTCACGAGCACGTGGACGAGGGAGTCGCCCGAGTTCTGTTGCTCGATCATCGCGCGGGAGAGCTGCTTGGGAGTCATGAGACCCCACTCCTCGACGAGAAGATCGCCGAGGCGCGTCATGCGCTGCGGCTCTTCGGTCGGTCGCGCTTGGTCGATCGGCCCCTCGGAGAGGGGCTTGACGGGCCTGCGCGGTGGGGGCGACGGAAGGGGATGCCGGGGGCGCTTGTGCTGCTGGGGGATGACGTTGACGGCGTAGATGCCGGAAACCACGAGAATGAGGCTGGAGATGTACGCTACTCCTGCAAGCCACCAGAACATGGGTTCGCCGCCCACCCCTGAATGCATCATGATGCCGGTGGTGATTCCGGAGAGGGCCATGCCAAGCAGGATCCGGCCGGATCCCGCGAAGGCCGGGAAGATGTAGATGGGAAGCCGATCCGCTAGGAATGGCGATTGGGCGCCGTCCCGCCTGAAGTACGACACTCGCCTTCACCTCCCGAGTGGCCTGTTCGGCCCGCCTTCTCTTGCCATTTCTGAGCCGCTGGGTTCATTGCCCTGGGCATGCCCGGCCGGCTCTTCCGGGTGGTAGTTCGCCGCGGGCTAGGACTTCCCGCCCGCACGACGAAGGAAGGATGGCGCGCGGCCACGGGGCCGCGCTCTGTTCTGTCGGCGCTGGCAGCTCAAGTCTCTTCAGGGGAGAACTCCGCGCGGTGTCGCGGCGCGGAGTCCGGATAAGCGATGGCGGACAACGCGAGGGAGGCAACGCCAAAGGAGAGGCAACGCGCATACCGGTTCGGGATTGCCAATGGCGTGCTGTTCGCCATCGGGGTGGCTTTCATAGATCCGGTCACGGTGCTGCCCGCGCTCGTGTCCCGCTTGACGACCTCAGAGGTGGCCGTCGGGTGCGTATCAGCCCTAGGGATGAGCGGCTGGTTCCTACCCCAGCTCTTCGCGGCAAACTATCTCCAGTCGAGACCATATAAGCGCCCTCTCTACATCTTTGCAGCGATCCTCCGTACAGTCGGCCTCCTCTCGGTCATCCCGCTCTTGTATTTCCTGGCACCAGCGCGTCCTGTGGTGGCTCTCGTGGCATTCTTCACGGCCTACATGTGCTACTCCCTGGCCGGCGGCCTGAGCGGGCCGGCCTTCCTGGACATCGTCGCGAAGACCGTCCCAGCGGATAGGCTGGGTGCTTTCTTCGGTCACCGGCAGTTCTGGGGAGGGTTGGGAGCTATCGGATCGGGCGTACTCGTGCGGGTGGTGCTGGCCTCGGACGCATTGGCTTTTCCCAACAACTATGTGCTCCTGTTCCTCGGCGCGCTGATCGTCTTCGGGCCGGGGTGGATCCTCTTTGGGTCGATTCACGAGCCACCCGGGAGAGTCGCGGAGGACCGGAAGCCGCTTCTTCGATTTCTCCGCAGCGCGCCGGGCACTGTGCGGAGGCATCGGGAGTTCCGCCTGCTTCTCGCGAGCCGCCTACTGAGCGGGGGGGCCGGCATCGCTCTGCCATTCTACATCATCTACGCGCGGCAGGTGCTGGGGGTGCCGGAATCGGCAATTGGGACCTACATTTCGATTCAGATGGCCGGCAGTGTAATGCTTGTGCCACTGTGGACCTACCTCAATGACCGGCGAGGGCCGAGACAGCTCCTTGTCGCGGTGGTCGGACTCTACTGCACCATTTCCGGGATCGCTCTCATTGCGTCGCTTTTTCCGCAGGCTGTGACCTTCGGTCGCTTCGCGCTGATGGCGGTTTTCTTCCCGCTTGCGGCGATCGCCGCGGGGAGCTTCATGGGCTATACGAACTACCTCTTTGCCATTGCTCCAGAGGAGGAGAGGACCCTCTACATCGGCATCCAGAACACGCTGTTTGCGCTCACCTCTTTCTCGCCGCTGCTGGGCGGCGTTATCGTGGCGATGGCTTCGTTCACTGCCCTTTTTGGGATTGCGACGGCATTCTCAGTGGCAGGGCTTCTGGCAACGCTCCGGCTTCCCAGAAACCAGTTGGGCGAGGTCGAATAGAACGTGTGAGATTTTCGCCACATCCCGGCAGCGTCGAACAAGGGTGCTACCCGCCGCAATGGAATCCCCAGGAACGCGTGGGAGCCGCAACCCACGCAGAGTTCCGCTGAGAGGTGCAGCAGATCCCCAGCTTGCTGCACCTCGAAACGGGCGTAGGCACGGAACCCCCTCTTCCTGCCTGCGCCCCTTCTCTTGCACCCCGAAAGACCTACGGATTCTCTTGCATTACGGTTACCACCGTAATGCAAGAGAATCTGCTGTATGAGCCTCACGCCGTGCGCGGTAGAGTTTCAGCATTATGGGTGCTCCTAACCATAATAATGCAAGAAACTCTATAGAAGCCGGAAGAGCATCATCCAGCCATCCAGCCGTCGAAGGAGAAAGCACCTCTCCTAAAGGCTGAAGAGGGCCGCGAGGCGGGTCGCTAGAGAGAGGTCACCAACAATCTTAAGACGGCCGCCGATGTAAGCAGAGAGTGGATCGAGGCGGCCCGCGACGAGTTCACTCCAGTCATCCGCGTTCATTGTGATGGCGACATCCGGCCTATCCGCCGGTCCAGAGACAAGCTGGCACTGCTGCTCGGCGATGATGAGATGCCAGAAGTCGCCTCCGTCCCCGGTGAGTTGGAGTTGATAGACGGCGTTGAGGCCTTCTGCGGCAGTGGGAGAGAACCGCTTCACGAGATCTGCGAGCACTGCTGCGGGAACTGCCATGGACCTGAATCTCCACGAGGGTCTGGTTATTTGTTATAACTTCGCCACAAGCGGTTGAGTTCCTATGCGGACAAATCACTTAGAGTCACAGCAGAGTTGGAATTCCATACGGGGCATACTGATAGGCGAGGGCGGGAAAGTGTGGCGAAATGGCAGACAGCGTCGGGAATCTACTTATCCGCAGCGATTTGATGAGGATTGAGCGGTTTCGATTCGGTGAGATCACCATCGGGGGGGAGCGATATACGGACGACGTCTTGGTGTTCGCAAATCGGGTCAAGCGGCGCTGGTGGCGCAAGGAAGGCCATCTTCTGCAACTGGAAGATCTGCGAGAGGCACTGGTGGCGGAACCCGAGGTGCTCATTGTAGGAACGGGATCACAGGAATGTATGAAGATATCGCCAGAAGTAGTCACATACACCAGGGACGCCGGAGTCGAATTGTTGCATTTTGACACACGCCGAGCCTGTCAAACGTTCAATCAGTTGTTCGGAAAGCGGCGGATAGTGGCCGCGCTGCACTTGACGTGTTAGGGAGAAGGTAGAGGCTCCAGAGACCGAAAAGCGTGGTTTCTCAAGCGCTTATGTCGCGGCGGCGCCGCATCTCGGTGCCCGCCGCGCCTTCGCGTTCTGTGGGCCGGTTCGCAGGGAAGGGGCTAGCGCTCAGACCTGGCGCTCTGACTCCGGCCGCGGGATTCGCGACCGGCGTACTGCCTTCGCTTGGGCCCCTTGCGAAGGTGCTGGAAGCCGAACGCGGCTATCGCCGCGACCAGAAAGGCGGCGAAGCCGGCAAGAGCGGCCGGCCAGGGGGAGGGCTCAGGCTCCATCCCGACGCCGAGGCTGATAAATCCGGAGTTGTTGGCTTCGTTGGACTCGACGACGTCGTTCAGCGGGTCTACAGCGGCGAGGACAACATGGGAGCCGCGGACCGCGGTCCATGTGAGCTCCCATGCGGCACTGGCTCCAGGTGAAAGGGCAGCAGGAAGCCTCCATTCGGCATACTGCTCGTCATCGACGGCAAGGACGATCGGCACGGGAGGAAGGGGTGAGGAACCTTGGTTGCTTACCCGGACCCTCATATGAAGGCGGTCGCCGGCGCGGAGGTCTCTGCCTTCGAGCTCAATCCCCGTCACGGCGGCGTCAGGGAGGGCGAAGACAGAGGCGTGGGACGTCAGCGCAATGAAGAACGCGATCATTGCCATGGAGGCGAACGGTCTGACCATGTTGCGAATGTGATTCCACTGCGAGAGGTCCCTCTCCTACCGCCCCGAGGCTCGGAAAGAGGATCTCCCAGGCGAGCATGCGCATCGGGCAGGGCGTTTCTTTACACTGGGGGGGCCGCATGCTATAATCCCGACCGGGTCCACCGGAGATGGGCAGACAGGCAGAACAGACGACAGTCGCTCGGCCGGTGATCAAGACAGGTATTGGATTGCACTCGGGAGAGAAGTGCGCCGTGTCGCTGCTGCCCGCGGAGCCCGACGCGGGCATCGCTTTTGTGACCGGCGGCCAGGTGATACCAGCGACTCCCGACTCTGTCCTCGATACGCAGCGGGGGACGACGCTGGGGATCGGGGGGGCGTTCGTCGGCTGTGTGGAACACCTCATGGCCGCGCTCTATGGGATGGGGATTGACAATGTCCGGGCGAAGGTGGAGGGGCCGGAGGTGCCGGCGTGCGACGGAAGCGCAGTGGAGTGGGTGAGGGTGCTGGAGGAGGCGGGCACGGCCCGCCTGGGCGCAAGGCGACAGGTGGGGAGCCTCCGAACCGGGGTGTGGGCGCTGGATGCCACGGGCTGGGCGATGGCCGGTCCCGGGGGAGACGGGCTGTCGCTGGCGGTGGGAGTGGAGTTTGAGAACACCGTGGCGGGCCGGCAGGCGCTGTGGCTGCGTGTCAACCGGAGGAGCTTCGCGCGGGAGCTGGCCCCGGCCCGGACGTTCGCGATGGAGGGGGAGCTAGAGGCGCTGCGGGCGCAGGGGCTGGCGAAGGGGGGAAGCGCGGAGAACGCTTTCGCTGTGGGCGCGGATCGGTACTCAGGGCCGCTTCGTTTTGAGGATGAGGTGGTGAGGCACAAGGCGTTGGATCTGCTCGGAGATGTGGCGCTGTGCGGGCGGCGGTTCGGGGGACACGTCGTGGCGGTGAGGCCGAGCCACCGCACGAATGTAGCCCTCGCGCGGGCGGTTCTGGCAGCGTTCGAGGATGGGGGGACGGGGCACAAAGAGGCGAGGAGAGGCTGACATGATGGACATCAACGAAATCCAAGCGGTGCTGCAGCACCGCTATCCTTTCCTATTGGTCGACCGCGTGCTCGAACTGGAGCCCGGCAAGCGCGCCGTGGGGCTCAAGAATGTCACGGCTAACGAGGCCTTCTTCACGGGTCATTTTCCGGGCAATCCGATTATGCCGGGCGTGCTGATCGTCGAAGCGATGGCGCAGGTGGGGGGCGTGTTGCTGCTTGCAACGACCGGGAATGAGGGGAAGCTGGCGTTCTTCGCCGGAATAGACAAGATGCGGTTCCGGCGGCCGGTGCTGCCCGGGGATCAGCTCATCACTGAGGTGACCCTGTTGAAAACGAAGGGAGACATAGGACGCGTCGAGGTGGTGGGCACGGTGGACGGTCAGGTAGTCGCCGAGGGGGAGTATCTCTTTGCGCTGCGGCCCGACGAGAAGTCGTCTACAGAGAGGGGCGCCGAGGCCGAGGAGGCTTGAAGTGGCGCGGATTCACAGCACGGCGATAGTGGAGACCAACTGCGAGCTGGCCGCCGATGTCGAGATCGGACCGTATTCGCTCATACGATGTGGCACGATCGTCGGCCCGGGCACGGTGATCGACGCTCACGTGCTGCTGGAGCACACTACGGTTGGACAGGGGTGTCGGATCTCCTTCGGAGCGGCCATCGGAGGACCGCCGCAAGATCAGAGCTACCAGGACGAGCCAACGCGGGTGATCATAGGGAATCGGAACGTCATCAGGGAGTACGTGACCATCCATCGGGCGACCGGCGAGGGGAACGTAACGCGGGTGGGCGACGACAATATGCTGATGGCGTCAACCCACCTCGGACACAACTGCGAGGTGGGGAACGAGGTCACACTCTCCACTCTGTCCGGAATGAGCGGGCATACCATCATCGAGGATCACGCGAACATAGGGGGGATGGTCGGCTCGCACCAAAAGGTGCGAGTGGGAAAGCTGGCGATGGTCAGCGGGTTCTCGAAGATGAGCCAGGACGTGCCCCCGTTCAGCCTGGTCGACGGGAAGCCCGCTCGGGTCATAGGCCCAAATCTGGTGGGGCTTCGGCGCGCGGGAATCGGGCCGGACGTGCGGCAGGCGCTGCAGCGAGCGTTCCGGCTCATCTACCGATCCGATCTGGAGATGGCACGGGCGTTGGAACGGGTGACAAACGAGCTCGGTCACTTCCCGGAAGTCGCCTACCTTGTGGACTTCCTGAATCGGATGCGCAATGGGAGAGTCGGAAGACAGCAGGAGATCGCCGAGGGCAAGGGAGTGGAGCGCTCGTAGGGTCCGCCACCGCGAGCAACCGCACTGCGCGATGGGACGACGGCGCGATGGGACGCGAGTGTGCTAGCCCCCCAGAGGCGAGCCGGTCAATCCTGATGAGCATTCTCTCACGGCCATGACGGAAATCGCATCTGCGACAGAGGCGACGGGGCGGGCGGCCCGGGGCAGCTCGCCCTTGGTTTTTGTCGTTGCGGGGGAGGCTTCCGGCGACTGGGCCGGGGCGCTGCTGGCGCGCGCTCTCAAGCGGAAGCGGCCGGGCCTTCGGCTGCGGGGGATCGGGGGAAGGAGGATGGCTGGAGCCGGCGTGGACCTGGTGGCGGACAGCTCGGACTGGGGCGCGATCGGGGTGTTCGACGCAGTGCGCAAGATCCCGCGCGCCTATCTCTCGATACGGAGGCTGAGGAGACGACTGGCGCAGGAGCGGCCTTCGGCTCTGGTGCTGATCGACAGCGGAGCGGTGAACGTACCACTGGCGCGAATGGTTCAGAACCTGAAGCTGAAGATGCTCTACTACCTTCCGCCGGGGTCGTGGTCCCGGAACCCGCGCGGCCGCGCCGTGCGGGAGCTTGTGGACGTGATTGCCACCCCATTTCCTTGGTCCAAGGACTTGCTCTCTGGAGGCCGGGCGCGGGTGGAGTGGGTGGGACACCCCGTGCTGGAGGCAGCTCGGCCGAAGCTGAGCGCGGAGGGGGCCTGGGGGCCATACGGGCTGGACCGGGAGCGGTCCGTCGTGGCCCTGGCGCCAGGGAGCCGGGAGCAGGAAATGCGGTATGTGCTGCCTCTGATGGCGGAAGCGGCGGCGCGGCTGAAGGCCCAGTCGGCGGGGACACAGTTCCTGGTTCCGGTCAGCGATCCGGCCTATGAAGAACTGGTGCGGAAGGCCTTTCACGGGGTGGGCGTCCAGATGACGCTGCTCCAGGGGATGGAGTATGACGCACTCCAGCTCGCCGGGGCGGCGGCGGTGTGCTCGGGGACGGCGACCCTGGAGTTCGCCTGCCTCGGGATACCGATGGTGGTAGTCTACAAGGCGAGTCCCGGCACGACCGTCCAGTTCCTGCTCGTGCGCGGAGTGATCGGAAAGCAGTGGCGGGCGGCGATGCCCAACATCATCGCGGGCAGGGATGTGGTGCCGGAGCTGCTGTGGAGGTACGCGACGCCGCAGGCGATGGCGCGGGAGCTGTTTTCTCTCCTGGAGGATCGAGAGCGGCGCCAGCAGATGCAGCGGGATCTGGCGGAGGTCGTGCACAGCTTGGGCGAGCCGGGCGCCTCGGAGCGGACGGCCGATCTCGTGCTGGAGATGATGGCGGAGGAGCCGGCGCCGGCGGCGAACGAGGATTGAGATGCGTCGCCTCGCACCGGATGAAGACAGCGCGTGGGAGTGACATGCCTTAGCGATGCGGAGGGGCAATGTGAATCCGCTGGCGGCGAGTAAGGGAGGTGCGGGAGCAGCGGAGGCGCTGCGCGTGTTGCACCGGCTCGTGCGGGAGGCACGGGGCGGCCTGTGGTCGGCGTGGGCCGCGCTGGCGTCGATCGTCGGTGAGACGGTTGTCGACACGGCGGCCATACCCGTCCTCGTTGCGCTCACCTTCCTCGCTATCGCGCCGTCACCAGCGGCCCTTGGCGAGACGGCGCCAAGGGCCTCGGTTGACTGGATTCAGCGGCTCGGGTGGGTGGTTGGGGGGAGCGAATCGGAGCGGCTGAGAAGCCTGCTCCTCTTCGTGCTGCTGACTCTGGCCGCCTGGCTCGTGAAGTGCATCTTCGGATTCGGGCGGACGTACCTGTCGCAGCGCTTCGCGCAGGGGCTGATCCAGGACCTGCGGCAGCGGCTGTACGGTCACCTCATGCGGCAATCGCTTGCCTTCCATCGATCGCGCGAGACCGGAGACCTGCTTTCGCGGGTCAGCAACGACGTACTGGTGCTCCAGCGGGTGCTGAGCAATGACTTGCTGGAGGCGGCCCGGTCACCCTTCACGATCCTTATCGCGGTGGGACTGATGGCCTCGCTGGAGTGGCGGCTCACCGTATTCGCTCTTGCCTGTATGCCTGGAATCTCGCTGGTGATCGCACACTCGGGAGAGCGCTTGCGCCGGCTGACGCGGGAGGTTCAGGTGTGGCTCGGCACCTTGAACGCGTTCCTGCAGGAGCGACTGAACGGGATCGAAACGGTGCAGCTGTTCGGGATGGAGCGGCGGGAGGTCGGGCGGTTCGAGGAAATCAACACTCGGAACTTCCGCGCGAACATGCGAGTGGCACGGGTGATCTCGGTGCTGCTGCCGCTGGTGGAGTTCATCAGTGCGGTGGGAATGCTGCTGCTGATCTACGTGGCCGGGTATCTCACGATCAAGGGGCCTCTGAGCTTGGCGACGCTGATTGCCTTCGCGTATGTGAGTCAACGGCTGGGGAGCAAGCTCGGGCTGCTGGGTAAGATCTGGCTGTCGGGGCAGCAGGCGGCGGCGGCGGGGGATCGGATATTCGAGATCCTGGACGCCCGGGAGGAGGTGCCAGAGAGGGAGGGGGCGACAGAACTGCCGCGGGTGCGGGGGGAGGTGGGCTTTCGCCATGTGGAGTTTCGGTACGGGGACGGAGAAGCGGTGCTGCGGGATGTGGAGGTGACGATCGACCAGGGGCAGGCTGTCGCTCTGGTCGGCGCGAGCGGAGCCGGGAAGACGAGCATGGCGAACCTGGTACCGCGGTTCTACGATCCGACGGGCGGGAGAATCGAGATCGACGGGATCGACATCGCGGGCGTGACGCTGCGGTCGCTGCGTTCCCAGATCGGGATCGTGCCCCAGGAGCCGATTCTGTTCAGCGGCTCCGTGCGGGAGAACATCGCCTACGGGAAGCCGGAGGCGGGACAGGAAGAGATCGAGGCGGCGGCCCAGGCGGCGAACGCCGCGGAGTTCATTCGGGATCTTGCAGAAGGCTACGATACGTCTGTCGGGGAGCGCGCGACGAAGTTGTCAGGCGGGCAGCGACAACGCATCGCGATCGCGCGAGCGCTGCTCACGGATCCTCGGTTGCTTATCCTCGATGAGGCGACGAGCGCGCTGGACGCGGAGTCGGAGGCCCTGGTGCAGGATGCACTGGAGCGATTGATGGAGGGGCGAACAACGCTGATCATCGCGCACCGGCTATCGACCATCCAGCGGGTCGACCGAATCCTGGTGCTGGCGGAGGGCCGCGTCGCGGAGGACGGCACTCACGAAGAGTTGTTCCGGCAGGGGAGCCTCTATCGGCGGCTGTACGAGGCGCAGCTCCTTCCCGCCGCGGCGGGTGAAGAGGCACCGGCGGGGCCATGAGCGCAGGGCCAGGCGCAATGCTGTGGCTGGCGATGGAGCTGCTGGCCTATGACCTCGTCCTCATGGCGTTTCTGCCCCTGATCGCGATGTGGCTCGCGTGGCGCCTGATCGTGAAGGGGAAGCCGATCGGGGTGTGGCGCCACCGATTCGGGATCGTGCCCCGGCTTCCCGCGGGGGCGGGCCCGCGTATCTGGGTGCACGCGGTGTCGGCGGGGGAGATGGTAGCTGCGCGCCCGGTGGTGGCCGAGCTGCGACGGCGATTCCCGGAGGCCGGGATCGCGGTCTCGACCCATACGAACACCGGCATGGCGGTGGCGCGGACGAACTGCAAGGAGGCAGACGCGGTCTTCTACTTTCCCTTCGACTGGCCGGATACGATGGCGCTGGCGATGTGGCGGGTGTGCCCGGACCTGCTGGTCGTCGTCGAGAAGGAACTGTGGCCGAACTTCCTTGCGGTGGGACGGCTCTTCGGAGCTCGCGTGCTGGGGGTGAACGGCCGGGTTTCCGACCGTATGGTCAGCCGAGCGAGATGGCTGCCGGGGTTTGTGCGGTGGCTGTATCGGCTCCCCGATCGTCTCTGCGTTCAGTCGGAGCAAGACGCGGAGCGGCTCCGCCGCGTGGGCGCCGGGAAGGCTGAGCACGTCGTGGTGGCGGGCAACACGAAGGCGGACACGTTGGCGGAGCGGGATCGGGCGGCGGAGGAGAAGCTGGTGCGGGAGTTGGGGATTGCGGATGGGGAGGTGTGGCTGGTGGCGGGGAGCACGCACGGGGCGGAGGAAGAGCAGGTGGTGGAGGCGTTCGCGAGCATTCGCGAGCGGGCCCCCTGGGCAAGGCTGCTGCTGGCGCCGAGGCACCTGGAGCGGGTGGCGCAAGTGTCTGCGATGGTGGCGGAACGGAGTCTGGAGGTGGTCAGGCGGAGCGAGGGGCGGGAGGAGCGGCCGGAGGCGGTGGTGGTGCTGGATACGATGGGGGAGCTGCGGGCGGCCTACGCCTTCGCCACGGCGGGATTCGTTGGGGGCACGCTGGTGCCCGTCGGTGGGCACAATTTGCTGGAGCCGACGGCGGTGGGGGCGCCGGTGCTGTTCGGGCCGCACACAGAGAGCTGCATGGACACGGCGGATCTCGTGCTGGAGGCGGGGGTGGGATTTCGGGTGGCGGGGCCGGCGGAACTGGCCGCGGAGTTCCTGCGGATCGCTGCCGATGCGGAACTGCGGCAGTCGATTTCGGCACGGGCGGCACGGCTGATGGCGCGGCAACGGGGGGCCTCGGCACGGTGTGTGGAGGTCGCGGTGGAGCTGCTCGCGGGAGAAGGCGGCGGGTGATGGGCGGCGGGCGCAAGACGTGGGAGCGCCTGGCGCGGGGCGAGTCGGGGGGCCTGGGAGGGCGGCTCGCGTCTGTCGGTTTGTGGGGTCTGTCGGCGCTGTATGGGGGAGCGCTTCAGGTGCATCATGCGGGCTACCGGCTCGGGCTGGCGCGGCGGACGCGGCTGCCGGCGCTCGTGATCAGCATTGGGAACCTGACGGTGGGGGGGACGGGAAAGACCACGGCGACCATCGG
>Ga0307378_10009992_pt1 | contig 12387 bp, 7 predicted proteins | sample UN1MG_FD_202238 | JGI IMG/M metagenome (GOLD analysis project Ga0307378, IMG submission 202238) | Soil microbial communities from Risofladan, Vaasa, Finland - UN-1 | ecosystem: Environmental > Terrestrial > Soil > Coastal area > Acid sulfate soil | place: Finland: Risofladan, Vaasa | collected...
GGGCCCTGTTAACAAGGAAGCTGCAGCTTCATACCCGCCCAACACGAGCGCTTACGTGCCGTGCGGAGTCGGTCTCTACCTGCCCGGCGCACCTCCCCGACTTAAAAGAATTCGTCAAGTATTCAGAGGGATTGCCTCTTCCCATTCGCGCTCGATTGAGCTAGTCTACAAGAGTGAAAGTGGACGTTCAGCCGGCGGGATAGGCTGAGCAGGCAGAGCGTCCCGCCCACAGGCGGTGTGACTCTGTGAGAAGAGAGTGTCGATTGCTCCTGGGGTTGTCGGCGGGAGGGGCTGTCATGGACGCTCGACCGACAAGGCGCGGTCACGCATCTCTGAGTCCGCGAGATGTGTGCTCTGGCGCCGGAAAGGAGGCCAAGTGAGCTGACAGTCGGCGAGGGTCGTTTCGCTGTAAGCTCCCAGATGAGTTCCTCGCTGGCTGAGTGATTTGAGTACTCTGAGTCTTGGGTACTCTCAGTTGTGAGTGTTCAGGACTCGTAGATCAGAGGAGGTGTCCCTGATGGGAACTCGAAGGCGTGGCTTTACCCTGATCGAGCTGCTAGTCGTGATCGCGATCATCGGGATTCTGGCCGCGATGGTTTTCCCGGTTTTCGCACGGGCGCGCGAATCAGCGCGCAAGACGGTGTGTCTCTCCAATGTGAAGAACATCGCCCTGGCCATTCAGATGTATCTGGCGGACAACAACGATACGCTCCCGCCGGAAGAGAGCAGGCCCGAGGTGCAGGAGTGGTTCGATATCTGGGCCGTCGAACACTGGGGGGATACGAATCCGTGCCTGGAGATGCCCTCGGTCGCCAACCCCTATCTACAATGGGCGGTGGCCCTGGACGAGTACACCAAGAACCGCGATGTCTGGCGCTGCCCCAGTGCCAAGGTGAATGTCGTTCCCGGTATCATTTGGGGCGACCCCGACTGGTTCAGCCAGTTGAAGGCGAATGCGGAGCTGATCGGCGGAGAAGATGGCACGTTCTGCGTAGAGAACGCTTTCCCGAGCGGATGGGGCGGCGAGATCACGGACAGCTTCGCACAGTTGGGCACCTCGACCAGTCCCGGGATGTTCGTTCAGAGCATTACCTGCAACCAACATGGCACAAACGCTGCCAATGCCCGACCCGATGGCCCAACTGCTGGAGGAGGATCAGGGAACAGGGGGCTGAAGCTCGTATCGGTAGAGGACCCCGTCAGGTTCGTCATCTGCGGGGACAGTTCCACCAATATCAGCACCATGAACCCTGGCAACACCGCCTACCCGGACCTCTGTGCGCTGGCGTGTGCTTACTGTTCCGTTGTTTGGGATGATGAGTGGTGGGACTGGTCTGACTGTGCGGAGGATCTTGAGCCCGGATGTGAGCCCTATACAGCCTATCCGGCGATGATCACGGACCCCAACCTGCGCAAGCCCTACGCCCGTCACCTTGGAGGTGTGAACCTGGGGTTCCTCGACGGCCATGCCTCCTGGTGGAACTCGGAGAGGCTCCTCGCGGAGTGCGCAGCGGAGAAGAGCACCGACCCGCTGGGACTCTATTGGAGGTACGCTGACGGTGGGGCTTCCTGGTGCGTCAATGAGTGGAATCCTGGGACCCCTACTCTCTGGTAGACTGACCGGACTATGTCTGCCTAGCAGGCAGATGACGTGCTGACAAGGGCGGAGCGCCGGACTCGGCGCTCCGCCCCTCCCAAGTTTTCGGCCGGTGGCAACCTCTCGCGAGGGATCCTGTGGGCGCAACGCACATCACAACCGGAGCTGACAGGGATGACCACCGGCCGGTCCCAGCGCCCGCTGGGCCTGGCGGCGTCACCTGGCGCGCCGTAGCGATCTCACTCGCGATCATCCTCGTGAGCGTTCCCGCCATATTCTACGGGGAGGTGGTCTGGCCCAAGCTGGTGGGCTGGGGCTGGTTAGGGGCTGGGTGGTCGAGCGGAACGCCGGCAAGCTGGCCGCTGGCGGTCTTGTTCCTGTTGAGCGCGGTGGGAAGCCTCCCGGTGTTGCGCCGATTCGCGCTGAGGCGGCGCGAGCTGCTGTCGGTGTACGCTGTGGTGCTCGTAGCGACGCCGGTGCTGGGCTCGGGCGTCATTTTCTTCGTGCTCTCCAGTGTGGTCAGCTACTACTACTACGCCCGCGCGCTCACGAACTGGGCGGTATTCCTGCCACTCATCCCTACCTGGTTCGGCCCGTCGTCGCAGTCTGCTGTTGATTGGTACTTCGTAGGCAGAGCCTCAGTTCCTTGGGGGGAATGGGTGCCGTCGCTGGCCGCCTGGTCTTCTTTCATCATCTGCCTCTTCACCGCCAGGACCTGTCTGCTGGCGCTCGTTCAGAAGCAGTGGATCAGGAGAGAGCGGCTGACGCTGCCTCTCGCCGAGATACCACTGGGGATGGTCGAGGAGTCCGGCCAGGCTGGAACGGGCCGGCTTCCCCGAAAGGGCCTGTTCTGGCTCGGGCTCATCCTCGCAGGCTCTCTGGGATTCCAGAGCGAGCTGTCCATCCGGCTCCCATCGCTGCCGTCGCTGCCACTGTCGGCGACCATCATGCAAAGACAGGTGGTCGGGCCCCTGTCGGTTCTCGGCGAGTTTCAGCTACCCCTGATGCCGTGGCTCCTGGCCCTTGCCTATCTGATGCCGACGCAGCTGTCTTTCTCGGTCTGGTTCTTCTGGCTGGCCAAAACAGCCATGGCGATGCTGGCGATCATCCTCGGGGCTTCACCCTACCCGGTGGACGAGTGGTGGAGGCACGAGTTCCCGGCGCCCTTCGATCAGTCGACCGGGGCGCTGCTCGTGCTGTCTCTCTGGCTTCTGTGGAGCGCGCGCAGGCACCTGGCACGCGCCGTCCGCATCGCCTTCACGGGACAACTGCGTCACGGCGATGCCGACGAGCCCATCTCCTACCGGTGGGCGTTCGCCGGTCTGCTCGTGTGCCTTGCCTGGATGGCCGTATTCCTGGTGCTGGCTGGATGTCGGCCCATCTTCAGTTTGCTCTATGTCGCACTGCTTGTCGGGATCGCTTTCTCCTACGCGCGGATCTGCGCCGAGACCGCCTTCGACCCTACCATCTGGTTTCTCCACGGGGTCGTGCCGATGGTAACGGGCACTCGAGGGCTTCGGCCGCGGGAAATCATAGCTCTCCTGACGACGGGGGGCTGGGCCCACAGTCCTTTTCCCAGGCAGGTCATCAGCGTGTGCAGCATGAACGCCCTGACCTCGTTTAAGATCGGCGATGCGGCCGGGGTACCTTTGCGGCGCCTCACTCGCCTGCTGTTCCTTGGCTTCTCGATCGCTCTCGGGGCCGGCATGGTCTACGCGCTGCACGCGCTTTACCGCATCGGCTTCAACTCGACGTTGGTGGGAATCACCGACTTGTTCCCCGGCTGGCACTTCATAATGGCGGGGAATACGATCTTCGAAAACCTGACGAATCCGCAAGACCCCGAGTGGCAGGGGGTGGCGTGGTGGGGAGTTGGCGCTCTATCCTTCGTGTTCATCGCCGTGATGCGCCTGCGGTTCCTGTGGTGGCCTTTCCACCCGGTGGGCTACGTGCTCGGTCTCGGCCTCATGGCAGGTGAAGGCATCGGCGGACTGCCCTTCGTTGTCGCTTGGCTTGCCAAGTCCCTCGTGCTGAGATACGGCGGCCTGCGGCTATATCGGCGGACCCTGCCGATCGTCATTGGCCTGATCGTCGGTGACGTGCTGAACCGTTCGCTCTGGGACATCATCTCTTTAGTGACCCGTGGGCACATCTAGCGATCTAGCTTCCGTCCGGTTGACAGAGGGTATGTTCAGATATCGAATCGTTACACCTTGCCCATGTTGAGTTGGCTTGGGACACCGGTTTGGGTGCCCAGACCAGTGGCATGACCTCGTGAATGGCAGCGCGACGAATGCCGCCCGAAAGCGCCGCCCAAAGTCCCATGCGGTAGAATGCCTGAGGTTCGGTGACAAGCCTGCAGGGCTGTCAGAGGCGTCCCGTTTCCATTTGCCAGGGGCATTCTCGCCGGGGAGGGCGGACCGCCCCTCCAGAGGAGCAGAAAGGGAGCCATTACCAACGAGGAGATCGCCGTGCGCCTGAACGCCGCTGTTCTCGAGCCGGGCATCTTGATGCCTTCACGGCGCGAGAGCGCCGAGTTGCATGACGCGATGGCCCAGAATGCCGCCCAGTTCGCGGTGCGTGTGTACAGGATGATGCTGGGAGCGCTCTAGTTGCCAGCGGGTTCTACGGGTGCTCGGTAGGCTTGGGGCGCCGTACGAATCCCCGATCTGTTTCGGTGCGGCTGTGTCAACGGAGGAAGTAGTCCCGTGACGTGGCCTCGGCATCCGTGGTAACCGAGATGCCGAGCTTGCGGAGGCCGGTCTCATCCCCGGCCCCGGGCTCGTGCGTGAGGTGCATCTCAGCGCCACGGAGCCCGGGCAGCATGTCCACACCGGCCTTGGCCGCCGGGTTGCCGGCAGCGCTGATGCCGAGAGCGACGAGGACTTCCTGCACGTTGAGGCTGGGCGAGCTGGAGTCCAGGTAGTTGACCTTCAGATCGGTGAGGCTCTGGATGACGTTCTCGGGCAGCAGATGAAGGGTAGCGGGGATGCCGGCAAGGCGCTTGACGCCGTTGATGATGGCAGCGGAGGCAGAGTGGAAGAGGTGGGAGTTCGTCCCGGTGACGACGGTGCCGTCCAAGAGCTGCAGTGCGGCCCCGCAGTAGAAGCCGTCCTTCCCGCGTTTGCCCCGTTGGGCCTCGGCTGCAGCCTCGCGCGCCGGCTCGACGACGGGCCGATCGGTGGGTGTGACCCCCAGCCGGGCCATGATGTTCTCGGTGCGCTCGACTGGCTGGCGGGGACATAGGCTGCGATGCCATTCCCAGAGGTGCCGATAGTAGCGCCGGATGACCTCCTGCGTGGCGGCATCTTGCACCGCGCGGTCGTCCATGATCCCCGCACCGGCCCGGTTAACGCCCATGTCGGTGGGCGACTTATACACTAGCTTTCCGCCGCCATCACCCGAGATGCGCTCCATGATGGCCTTGAGGATGGGGAAGCTCTCCACGTCGCGGTTGTAGTTGCTGGCGGTGACGCCGTACGCCTGGAGGTGGAACGGATCAATCATGACGATGTCGCCCAAGTCGGCAGTGGCGGCCTCGTAGGCGAGGTTGATGGGGTGGTCAACTGCAAGCTCCCAGATGGGGAAAGTCTCGAACTTGGCGTATCCGGAGGCGATGCCGCGGCGATGATCGTGGTAGAGCTGTGAGAGGCAGGTGGATAGCTTCCCGCTGCCGGGCCCGGTGCCAGTCACCACGACGATGGGGGCCTGGGTCTCGATGTACGGATTTCGCCCGTACCCGTCGCCCGAGACAATGAGGCCCACATCGTTGGGGTAGTTGGGAATCTCGGGCTGGGTGTACGCCGCGATGCCCTTGCGCTCCAACTGCTGCATGAGGCGCCCGGAGGCGGTACCCTCGTGGAACCGCGTCACAACAACGGAGGAGACCTTGATGTCCCAGTCGCGGAGGTCGTCGATGCACTTGAGAGTTGCGAGATCGTAAGTGATGCCGAAGTCGCCGCGGATGCGGCCCCGCTCCAGGTCGGCTGAGTAGACACAGAAGATGACCTCGATCTGATCCCTCAGCCCCTGCAGCAGTCGCATCTTGACGTTGGCGTCGTAGCCGGGCAGAACGCGCGCTGCATGGAGGTCGTACGTGAGCTTGCCGCCGAACTCCAGATACAGCTTGCCTTTGGAGCGGTCCACGCGCTCTAGGATAGCCGCGGTCTGTTCCGCGAGGTACTTCTCGTTGTCGAATCCCCTGGGAGGCATTGGCTCCGCACACTCCAGTAATAGGTTGTTTCGGGTCGTGGGGTCTCTTCGGTGGGATGTCCCCTACGCCCACTTTCGGTGCGGCCTCCTATGTCTCCTGGATGAGCACGATATCGACGGCTTCCTGGGACTTGTTGTGGGTGTCGACAAGCACTGAGACAGCGGCAACGACCCTGCAGCGGGGTATCGACCGAACCTGCCCCCGCGACCCAGCCACAGGATTGAGTTACTGTGCAGATAGATGTAAGTGACCTCGGACAGGGACCGCGCACGGTGTTGAAGGCGGCCGGCCGCGCGCCGACCACGCCCAGCCGCGCCCGCCGGAGGCCCTTGACCACCCGACAGATGGCGGCGAAGCGCCGCAGGTCCTCGGTGAAGCTTTCATCGGCGGGGTGGACAACGTGCTTCTTCGTCAGGGAAAACGGGATTCCAGCCTGCCGCAAGTTGTTGCAGACAGAGATCTTCCCGCAGAAAGCATCGCGGCGGTTCGATGGCTGAAGCCTCTGGAGATCGTCTGGGAATGCCTGCACCAGCACAGGCACGTCGAGCCGGGATAGTCTCAAGGCGTCCGTCACGCCCTTTTCGTCCCCGAAGTTGGGCAGGGACACTAGCACGCCGTCGATGCGCCCCTCGTTTGTCCGAAGGAGAGACGCACAATCCTTGGCGTCCTCGTAGGTCTCCACAGCTCCAGACTTCCCCGCACTCTCGCCCAGCATAACTGGGTCGATGTCCAACTCATGGAGGCGCTCCAGTAGCAGCTTGCGCCCCTCCGTTACCAAGCGATCCGGGAAGAAATCGCGGTTTCCGATGATTACGCCAAGGGTTGCGGTTCCCATAGAGCGTCTTTCTCCTCTGCGCCTACTCCGCCTTCATCAAGCGGACCGCCAGGCCGGGCTTTGTCGGAAGCGAGACTGTGAATTCGCCGGAGAACGTGCCCTCGACCTGCGAGGTGGTCATCTCCCAGGTATCTATGATCTCCACGTGATACCGATTGCCAGCGGGAACGCGGAGAGTATGACTACCCGGTTGGTCGTTGCCGAAGTAGATGAGCGCGTACTCATCGCCCTTTGCCGCGCCCTCGACGTCGCCACCCCAGTCCACCGGCTCGAAGCCGCGGGGAGGCCCCTGCTCGATCAGCCGGCGGAGGAAGGCGATGCGCGGCGGGCTCTGCCCGTGGAGCACACCGCCCTTTGACCACCAGAGGATGTCCTCGGGATGGAGGTAGGTCTCCCCGTGACCAACATAGCAGCCCCCCACCGTTCCCACCCAGAACCTGTGGACCATCTCCCGGGGAGAGAGGTTACCCCAGCCGTGTTCGATGTTCCCCTCGTAGACGACCTCGTCGAAGACAATGGGCTTGCCGTACTTCTCCCGAAGCGAGGGGGCGCGCCCGAAGTCCTCGACATGCCATCCGCTCTGGACGCTGGCATGGGTGACCCAGGGCTTCGAGTGGTCGTACCAGACCCGGCCGTTGTGGATGGAGCGGAGGTGACCGTAAGGGTCGTGCTCCTGGACGATCTGGAAGAAGCGGTCCCAGTCCGCCATGCGCTTGTTGTCGGACTTCTCCATATCGCCCTCCTGGGAGCCGGCCGTGAAGTCGAACTCGTTGGCGAGGGACCACCAGACGTTGCGGTAGGCCGCCAGCCGGGCAACGGCGTACCGGAGGTAGCGGTCGTCGCTCTCCGAGTCCATCTTGGCGAACCCCCACCGGTCGTAGGGATGCAAGAGAATGATGTCGGCCTCGATGCCGAGGTCCATGAGATCGGCGACGCGACGTTCGAAGTGGCGGAAGAACTCGGGGCTGAAGCGGGTAAAGTCCCAGCCGTCGCCGTCCCGCGCGAACGGGTACAGCTCCGGCTCGTTCTCGTTGTAGACGTAGGCCTTGGGGAAGACGCACATCCTCATCTTGTTGAAGGGCGCGGTGCGCAGCGTCCGGAGCGTCTGCTCTTCCAGCGTGTCTCCTTGGTGGGTCCACGCATAGCAGGTGGTGCCCACCTGGTAGTAGGGGGTTTCGTCCGCGTACGCGAAGTGGAACGTGTCATGCACGCGCACCGGCCCGTGATTCCCTTCCCCTGGCGCCGCGCAGGTGAATCGGCCGGTCTTCCCATCCAGCTCCGGGACATTGCTGCGCGTGACATACGTCCAGTCACCGAGCTCCTCGGGCATGAATCGAACCCGGTAGACTCCGTTTCCGTCGTAGAATCCCGCCACCTCTACGGCGCCCTCCTCGTGGGTGAACCGCGCGCTGAAACGGACATCGAGGAAGGGGTTCCCCGAGTCTGATCCGTTAAGGGTGAGCTCGAAGATCCCCCACAGCCCAACGGGTTGAACAGCAGTCATACAGTTCTCTCTCTCTGTTCCAGGGGCTCTGATCCCCGAGAACTGATCCACCTCGACTCGTTCTTGGGGGCAAGGCCACCCACAGGTCGATTATGTCCCGCCCGTAGTGTAAGGTTGGGCGGACCCTCTCTCGCATGTTAGGCCGCGAGGCGGCCGTTGTCAACCGAGCTCTCCGACTCTTCGCTAAGCGACCGATCCTCGTCCAGCATGGCCTTCAGCATCCACAGGTCCTCAAGCCCGATGATCTTGCGGAAGTTCTTCTCCGTCTCGAGAGCGGCTGCCGCCGCCCAGCGCAGGGCCATCTCTCCCGAGCGCCAGCGAGTCACCCGCCCGGTGCGACCTTCCACCCCCGAGAGCGAGCTCTCGATGATGTTGGTGGTCGCCAAACACTTGCGCAGCCTGGGTGAGAGTCCCAGGTGGTTGATGGTGAATCCGCCTGAGGCGGACTCCAATCCCTCCCGCAGACTCGCCGCCGCCTTCGGGTAGGACCGCTCCAGCCACTCGATCTGCGTGCGCAGCCTCGCCATCCCCTCCTTCGGCTCCAGCTTCCAGGCCGCCGAGAGTGCCGTACCGACCTGTCCCTGCAGTTCCTTGGGCAGATACCCCAGCACGTTCTTGCGCTTGTGGTTCCGGCACCGCTGCACCGGGTTGCTGACTCCGTATACCTGCTCGATCGCCTTCCGCAGGGCCTTGGAGCCATCGATCACGAACAGCCGGTTTCGCCCCGGAGTCACCCCCCTCTCCACCAGCTCCTCCAGCAGCCCCTTCACCACCACCGCATTCTCCGTGGCCCCCTCGGTGAGCCCCAGGACGTACTTGCTGCCCTCTGTGTCCACGCCAATCGCACAGATCACCTGGTGGCCTCCGAACCGCTTGCCGTCCACGTAGATCACCAGCAGATCCACCTCCTCGAAGCGCCGCTCGCACAGCTCCCGGAGCGCCTCCGCACTCGCCTGCTGCACCTGCCGGCTCACCGCCGAGCGGGACACCCCACATCGCTGGGCCACCTCGGGCAGCACATCGTGATAGTTCCGCGTGCTCACCCCGCGCATCACAATCGACAGCAGCCGCTCCCGCAAGCCTTGGTCATCCCGCATCGCCGCATAGGCGGGCACCACCACCTCCGCTCCCTTCCCGCCTCCCTTGCGCCGCAGCCGAGGCTTCTGCACCCCTACCCGCTGACCGCCCAGGGCGACAACACCTCCCTGCTCACCGTGGCGCCGGATCGCCCCTCCCGGCCGGCCCGGATGCGCTGGCCCCGCCACCTGTTCGGCTGAGATCAGCAGCACCGCCTCCAGCGTCGCCTGCCCCAACTGACCCACCAACGCCTCCACCGCCAACTGCCCCTGCTCGATCAGCTCCACCATCGGCAGCAAGGTCGTCCCCTCCTTCGCCAGAAACTGCCGCAACGCGGCGCTACCCTTGCGACTCGTAATCTGATACGCTCTTCTCACGGCGGTTCTCTCCTTTCCTTTTCGGCTTTGGCTTGCCCGATTCTACCGGGCGGAGAGAGCCGCCTCAACCTTCAACTATGAACGGGACACCATCCGGACTTGGGTGCGGCCCGGGTGTCTATGTCAGGCAGTCCGAGGTGGAGGAGGGCGTCATCGAGGGAGTTCGCGAACTGCTGTCCGTGTGCGCGGATGCGGAGGGGTTCGCTGTGGCGGTGAATGAGGAGCTGCGGGCACTCTGGCAGGCATCCAACGGATATGATCCCCACGCGGCGCGACACCTGGAAGCGGTGGACCGCCAGATTGCGAACGTCCGCCGTGCGATCCTCGATGGTTTGGCGGACGTTGGCTGGGCGAACGCCGAGCTGCGGAAGCTCGGACAGCGGCGAGAGGAACTGGCCCGGGCAGCGACCGCGGTCGGGAAGCCGCCCCGCGTGGACGCCCCGGCGGCGGCTGTTTTCCTGCAGCGTCTCGACAGTACTCTGTCGAAGGCTGGGCCTGCCGAGGCCCGGGAGATGCTGCGAGAGTGTGTGGCGGATGTGAGGCCGGCGCCGGAGGAGTTGGCGGTCGACGTGTACTACACGTTGCCCCCGGCGGCCATAGAAACGGGCTGCGGGTCTTCTACAGACTCCGCAGCCAATCGTGATAGACGTGGTAGCGGGGGCGGGATTCGTGCCCGATGCGCACTCAGGAATCCCGCCACGAGTGACGGCACGATGGAAGTACGCGATCGGGGGTGGACGGGCAGGGGCGATGGAGCGCGCCGGATCCACGGCGTAAGGGTAGGGCCGCCTTACGCCTCCAGCGCCCCCCGTGCCTTCTCGGCCCAGTGTGGGTCCTCGTACATTGCATTCCCGACCGCGGCGAAGTCGCAGTGGCCCTCCGCCACCGCCCGCTCCGCGTCGACCGGGTCGCCCAGCCCGCCGGCCACGATCACCGGCACGGAGCACATCGCTTTCGCCCACTGCCCGAGCGTTTTCTCGCCGCCGAAGTAGGGCTTGAACGCGCCATCCGTCGATAGGTGCAGCACATCCACGCCGGACGACTCCAAACCGCCTGCCAGCGTCCGGAAATCGTCGGCCGTGAACCTCTCGCTGGTCTTGTTGAACAAGCTCACGCGACAGATCAGCAGCGCATCGCCGATCCGCGCCTTCGCCTCCGCGCACGTATCTATCATCATCCGCATCCGGTTCTCGATAGCGCCGCCGTACGCGTCGGTGCGGCGATTCGTGTGCGCGGAGAGAAACGAGTCCAGCAGATAGCCATGCGCGCCATGGATCTCGACGGCGTCGAAGCCGGCCTTCACACACCTCTCGGCCGCATCGGCGAACCGCGTCTCGATCTGCTCGATCTCGGTCGCCGTTAGCGAGCGCGGCTGGTGTGAGTCCGCGGAATGCGGCACCGTCGAGGGGCCCACCACCGACACGCCGGAGATCGACGGCGAGGCCTGCAAGCCGCCGTGTACGAGCTGAATCGCTGCCGTCGCCCCGGCCTCGCGGATCGTCCGCGCCAGCGATGTGAGGCCCTCGATCTGGTCATGGTGCCAGGCCCCCAGACCCTGGCTCCAGGGCCGGCCGCTCTCATCTACGTTCGTCGCCTCGACGATGATGAGACCTACGCCGGCATCGGCACGCAGCCGGTAATGCTCCCTGATCTCATCCGTCACCAAGCCCTGGGGATTCGACTTCCCCGACACCATTGGCGGCATCGTGACGCGATTGCGAATGCACTTCGACTTGACCTCAATCGGTGAAAACAGCTTGCTCATCACTCTCCCTCATGCTCCCCAGAAATCCTATCCGGGCACTCTTGGGGCATTTCGTTCCCTCGCGAGCAGCTGCTATCCTTCCTCTCATGAGTACCGGTCTGCCATCAGACGGCAGGCGCAGGAAACAGCCCTGGTGTCCCAAGCCTTCTTGACTATCATAAGACGGTCTCCCCCTGTTAGTGTTGAAAGGTGCTCGAAGCACAAACACTCTCATCAGGAGGAGACCGAAAACGATCTGGATTGGACTGGACGTGCATCAACGTTTTTCGAGGATGGGGTGCTTCGATCCTGCGACCGGAGAGGTGCACGATCTGGGGTCGGTGAGCAACGACGCATCAGCCCTGGAGGAGACGCTGCAGGGGCTGCCCTGTCCGAGGACGGTGGTACTGGAAGCCAGACGGAGCAGTTACCATGTAGAGTGTCAGCAAAGCTGAGACAAAACAGCCCTGTTGCTAAGCTACACTCCAGGCGTCCCTGACTCCTCTGTCAGTTGGTTCTTGACCACCCGTCGGTAGTGCTCCCGCCGGGCCACCAGGGTCCGGCTCGGAACGTAGGCCGGGGACAGCGTCGGGGGAGCTCCCGAGGATAGCTACACGTGACCCGGCGCCGTACTCGGGCCAGGTTTGCCTATACAGCATGTCGAGCCTACCGCGCGATGTGCAGATAGTCAGTCTGGATGGACACTCATTCCCCCTCCCGGGTCCGCTTCCGCGGTCCTGCTGCAGGCACGTCTCGGAATCCCGCGGCCTCCCCGGCCCCTTCGTGGGCGCCGTCTCCTGCGGAATGGGCGGGCACAGGAGACGGAGGCGAACGCGCCTAAAACACAATGCAAGACTTCGGGGGGCTATGGAGGACGGCTCATGTCACAGAAGCTGAAGAAGCGCCGTCTTGGCAAGACGGGTCTGGATGTCACTGTGTTTGGATTCGGCTGCATCAAGTTCCCGCACATCTCCGGGGAGCAGGCGGCGGCGGCGCTGGATCATGCGATCGATCTGGGGGTCAACTTCATCGACACGGCC
>Ga0307378_10009994_pt1 | contig 12387 bp, 6 predicted proteins | sample UN1MG_FD_202238 | JGI IMG/M metagenome (GOLD analysis project Ga0307378, IMG submission 202238) | Soil microbial communities from Risofladan, Vaasa, Finland - UN-1 | ecosystem: Environmental > Terrestrial > Soil > Coastal area > Acid sulfate soil | place: Finland: Risofladan, Vaasa | collected...
TAAAGGCATTTTTTGAGGCCGGTTTCGCAGCTCTGATGCCGAAGTGGTGGAATTGGTAGACACGCTAGCTTGAGGGGCTAGTGAGCATAATTCGCTCGTAGGGGTTCGAGTCCCCTCTTCGGCATTTCATTTTTTATTCTTTCCATAAATCATTCAAGATAAAGCAAATTGAACAGCTAAAAAGGGAAATTGAATCAATTAAATGAGGTAATTCCCATGAGCTATTACATGACAATCGCCGGGCATGACCTTAAATACAAAAAGGACATTTCGGCTGAATGAGTGAATATCGGGAGAAGAATGAATTTTATCTTCCCTGGAATTACGGGGATGGCTATATGGGCCTGGACGAAGGCTATTTCAAATGGAGCAGTGAATTCATAAAAGACCTTCTCGTTTTGAAGAATCTGGGGGTCCAGGGATACGTAATATGTTACGGCGAAGAAGGAGAATATTCGAAATACGAAATCAATGCGAAGGCGTTAAAGAATACTGCGGCTCGGTTGTCTTTCCAAAAAAGCCAGAGAAGATCATAAAAAGCGAGGATGACATCAAGAAATTAGAATTTTGAGGCGCTTTAATGGGAACTCATTCGGCTTAGTCCAGGGCATTGAGGAGGAAGGGGGTAATTCTCGCGGGTGGTATCGAAAGTCTGAAACCAAAAACCTTGGAAATACCGAAGAAGGATTTGCCGTATTCGGGGAGGAGGATTGGCCAACTTTACGAAAATTATTTAACAATCTGAACAATTCTTCCCCTGGCAGCCAACGCTATCAAAATTATCTACTCAATAGGCTTGTTAACCGCTGTTGAATATCTTTTTCGTATCCTCTTTACTAAAGGGAGTGCCTTGTTTAATGTGATATTTGATATTATTTTCTCTACAAAATTTAATTAGCTTCTGGACACATTCTTTATAATATTTCCAGTTGTTATCAAATCTGTTTGAGGAGACATTGTAATTCATTTTCCCAAAAATAATTTTGTCTACAAATGAGATTTTATTCAGTATATCTCCAAGAGCCTGATTCACGATATTCGGAGTTGGATAGGGCTCAATACTTACCCAAGTTTTTAGACCCTTATCATGAAGGAATTTTAAAGCAACTACTCTATCTTCAAAATCTGGAGAATAGGGCTCATATTCTTTCTTGAAGTGAGGATCTAAAGAAACAAGGGTTATACCATATTCGTTATCTCTATTAAACTTGCCATTCACCGCAAGTGTTTTTGGGTATATCCCTTTAGTTAAGATCGTGCACTTTATTCCTTCATTATTTAGTTTTTCAATTATTTTTAATGTCATATTCTCGATATGCGGGTAGGTTCTTTTGTTCAGCATGTCATACATAAAAGGATCTGTCGTAAATGACATGTGTACGAAATCAATCTCATTTTTATATCTAGGCAATTCTTTGTCGATTAGTTCAAGCGCATTAGCAACAATCTTAGGATGCAACCAATCATCATAATCACTTATCTGGCCATATTTAATTGCCATCATCCTTGCATAACAGGGATAATTGCATCCATGAGCACAGCCTAATACGTGATTAATAGTAAAATTGCCATATTCAACCTTGGTTCTATAAAGTAGAGATTTTCTTGTTATGGACGGGTAATTATTGCAAAAAATAATGTCTTTTTCTTCGATTCTAGTTCTTAGCTTACTAGTTTTTTCAGTAGTCTTTGGCCTCCGATCTATGAAAAGACATCCATCCTTCTCTCCTATTTTAAGTGCCTTACTCATCTCGCTCTCCAAATAATCAGTCTTGGATATGTTTTCTTTCAATATATCAACGAACTTCTTACTAACTCTGTTATATTTTCTCAGCAAGAATTCTTTCGCGCTATTTATTCTGGATTCTTCTGTTTCGAATAGCGTTCGTTGTCCACTTCTATCTCCCATATAAGCTGTCCTTCCCAGGTTGTGGCTAGCAAAGCATGATTTCATTATGCTGCAACCTTTCAAATGTTTGGTGATGTGGAATAAATAATAATACGTCCTCTTACGATGAGGAAACTCCATGGGAAAATAATAAACATAATCTGCAAACTTTTCTAGTTGCGCTTTATAAAGTCCGATAATCCTTTTCTCTCTCTCTTTTCCTCTCAGATGGATAAGCTCTTTCCACTTGTCGGTGCCAAATAATTTCGTAGCAGTCGATTCTAACTTTGGCCATGAAAGAAAACGATTTACAGCGTTGAACATGAAATTCATAAATATTTCTGATTTTTCGATTTCCATAATTCTCTTAAGAGTAAGATAGCTAATGGAAAATCCCCACGGATCAATGAAAAAGAAAGTAGGAGCAAGATTCGATTCCTTGTCCAGCATATCGTTAATAGTTTTGTCAAAATCCTGATGGACTGGAACAATCTTCATGTTTGTTAGGTTTTCGTACTCGAATATCTTTTCTAAATTTCTTAGATTTTTTCTTTTTTTCTCAATTATTACTAATATTGCATCTTTCATATTTGCCTTTATTATTTTTGCAGCTAACACAGGAGAACCATAATATATTTTTCCATTTTCCTTGTATGCTCCACATCCAGCGAAGCAATCAATATAATTGAGTTTATGGTATTTGCCCAATATTTTGACCCATTTGTCAAAGTAGTCTGCAAATACCTCGTGTTTAATCTTAGTTTGCTCCTCATATAGCCAGGTTTCAAAAGGAACCTGAGATGATTTATTGTTCATATCCATGCCCTTGATTCCACTCACCCTCTTTTAATATTTTATTTTGTCAAAATAAATATCTACCCGAATTATACTTATCAAGCATTCAATCACTCCCTAAAACCAGCGGCAATCCCTTTTTCTTCCAGAGTTTGCTTACATCATAAACCATCTGCTATTACCTTTCCATCTTTGTCAACTAAAACGTAGCCAATCTCTAATTTTTCTATAACAAAATTTATTTCTTCTAGTAGTCTATCATAAATCCTAAATTTAGGAAGACCTATGGCTATTTTACAACTCGGAGTCTTACTTTTTGCTTTTAGCAGAGCCAAGAGAGCTTCTCCAAACCAGTGCTTTGCTTGTAAGTTGGGATTAGTAGGCTTCTTCATCCCTTTATTCGGACCCCTTACATATTTATCCGAAGGATAGCCCTTAACTTCTATTATAATCTTTTTTCCCTCTTTTATAGCTTCTATATCGTGTCCTTTCTCCATTTTATCTTCATTAAATTTTGTGATTTCGTATCCATTTGACCAAAGAGAATCCCTTATTTTCCTCGCAACATTAGTTTCCTCGAACCACTCGTCCTCGTATGTCCAATCTTCTAACATTATTTTCCTCCCAAAACCAGCGGCAATTCTCTTTTCTTCCGGAGTCAGAAAAGACTATTCAAGCTCTTCTTCCTCGACAGTAACATTTGCCTGTATAACAGCCTCTTTAATTTTATCTTCGTAATCTGAAAAAGATATTTCCCCTTCTTTAGAGGATATCTCAACCTTTACGTTCACTTGATCAAACTTACTCTTAATGTAATTTACCATCCTTACTATATCCGCCAATTTCCCAGTTGGTACATTTAATTTAAGGCTGATACTACGATATTTATTTTTTTCATGAGGAACTTCGCCTTTAAGTTCTTTTGCCCTCTTTTCTATTGCGACTTTGAATTCGTCCTTCTTTTCCTTAGAGGCATATTCCCAAGGGATTTCCTCTTTAACTTCTTTAATTTCCTCTATTGAGTCACATCTCTTAATCTTCTCGAGATATGATTTAACTTGTTCCTCTGTTATTTCTTTTTGTGGCTTACACAACTCTGCTTTTATTAATATCTCTCCTTCAACCAATTCAGGAATAATTTCCTCTTTAAAATGGCGACAAATTGGCTTTTTATTCTCTAAATCTCCAATTCCAAATAGCCCCTGACTAATTCCCTTCCTGATACAATCCCTTAAGGCATTATCTGAAAAAATTCGTATTTCTCCAGGTGTTTTGAAGAAGGCCTCAAGAATGTCAATAGTTTTAACATATTTCTTGTCTTTCAGATATTTTTCTCTCAGTGTCAGGGGAGAGAACTTTTCGAGAATATCCCCCTCGCTCCTCAATCTCTCGTATATTTCTCTATCAATGGATATGTTAGATCCATATGTCGGTATTCCTAAATCAAGCTCTTTTAATCCGCCTTTCGTAGGAAGATAAAGCAATCGATACAGCTCTCTAATATTATCCCTTGCCTCACTCTCAGGCCTTTTAATCTGATCTCTTACCTCTTTCTTTTGCTCAGGAGTCAAGGTTAATGTCTTATCTTGATCTATAAGTTTCCATCCCAGCTTTCTTTTTAAGAAATCTTCAAATTTAGATCTCTCGGATTCTATGGGAGTAAAGAAAATTAGAGTATTGCGATAAACCCTGGGACGATTCCCATAATTCGCCAACATCTTTTTACAATTATCTATATCCTGTTTATTGAATATAACCAGTTTCATCTTTTTTGTATCAGTAATATCCTTTGGCTTATCGGGCCATAAGAATATATCAAAACACTCCTTCTTCAGATTATTCGTTAGAATATTCCTTTCCTCTGTTTCAAGTTTCTCGTCACTTATGCTCTCCATCTTTGTCAGCAAAATTCGGTTCAAATTTGGCTGTGTAGTGAAGAACAGACCTTTCTCTGAAAGATAAAAAAGATTTTCTTTCAACCTGGAAATCGCTTCCACAACTATGCTGCTAGGGGCTGAAATATCAACACTCGAAAGCTTTACCTCATTGATGGTGGCTCCCCTTTCCGTAGCACCTGAGAACGAATACATAAATATTGTTGTGGCTACTTTAGTCCCGAAAGAGAATGGGGTATAAGCATCACCAAGATTCTTGTCCGTTTTCTTTGCACCAGAGTTGCTTGACGTTATATCCTGGGCAATTATGCCGTTAAATTCTTGACCAGTATAATTTATGAGTTCTCCCTTGATTTCACTATTGCGCAAATCGAAATCTGCCAGGCTTATATAGGGGATGTTTCTCTCTTTCAAGGCATGTACTACCAATGACAACAGTCTTAGCACTCCTCTCGTGCGTTCAAATCTAGGAAGACTCCCCCATCTTTTATACAAGATATCTATAACTTCAGGCTGAAAAGGATAACAGTCCAAAAATCTCTTTCTATATTCCGATTTGCTCACTCCTTCAGGTAAAATTTTCTCTTTTTCAAAATAGTCTAAAATCTTATCTAATAGGTTTTTTGTCTCTTCCTCATCAACACTGCCAAATAGTCTTCTTCTTATGACAGCGGAAACTTCCTCATCCTGGATTGGAGTGTAAATTTTTTCTACTCTCCCAGACCTTTCTTGTAATTGTTTGAGTAAAGTTTGCCCAAATGAATTGTAATGAGTTCGAGTTGGATAAGTCAGAACCAAAAATGTCTTATCTAAAGTTCTTACAATATCTGTAATAATTCGCATGAACGTTAATACCTGAGAGGCTAAAGTCGAATCCCCTACTTTTATTCCAGATGCAGGAATAGCATATTCAATTACTTCATCCAAAAGAATTAACAAAGGTTGGTGTTTTTCAAACAACATTCTTAATTCTTCTCCACCTGGAGATACTTTACCTTTTAGCTTATCCACCTTTCCAGTAAGTTGCTTTTCTATTTCCTCCCAGATCATAGTATTCTTGGGGCTCGAAGCAACTCCATCAATCACCACAACGTTTGCCTTCCATTCTTTGGCTTTATGATAAAGCGCAATCAAGGAGTGTGTTTTCCCTCCCCCAAATGGAGTTTGAAGCTGAATAACAGGATCTCCTCCTTTTCCTTTTAACCTATTCTCGGCAATTTTTATCAAATTGGTCAGTCCCTCTGTTACGTAAGTCTTTCTGAAAAAAACGTCTGATTCCTGGTAATCCTCCGGTGCTCTCTTTTTATATACTTCCCACAGTTTGGCAGCGAACACATCCATTGTGAGTCTGCCTTCTAATATATCTTTATTAGGAATTGCCACACTGGAAAAAGGCTTCATCTCAATTCCCTCCTTTCATGAAAAGATCCAATTGCTTTTGCTTAACTTTTGATACTTCACTTAATATTTGTTTCTTTCTCGACAGAAAACCGTCAAGAAGCTGGTTTTCCTTGCTTTTCCTCTGGGCCATGGTCTTGGAAATGGCATCGGCAACCCTATAAAATGCATCTTTGCTCCCCCAGCCTGACTCCTGAAGAACTTTTTTCATCTCTTCCCTTTTGCCCTCTTTCCACAGCATTACTGCTTGATGTAGCACATTGATAAGCTCCTTTGAACCTTTCATTTCTTTGAGTTTTCTTTCATGGGGGCCCAACACTCTAATAAATTCTTTTTCCTTCTTGATAAATCCTCTCTTCCATTCTCTAGAAAGGTCTATTCCTGTACTCTGGGCAAGCTTCCTCGCATCGTCAAACGGAACTTTGGCGTCCTTATAAGTCCATCTCCATAATATGTAAAACTTTGTCAAAGGCGAAAGCTCCCCCGCAATTCCGTTATGCAAAATCTGTCTCACAGCATAGTCGGTCACTACGTCCCTTACAAAATCGAGAAGTTTGTCTGCTCGAATCACATTTCCTTCATAATCCATTACCTTTTTATATTTGCCAAAAATTTCTACAGCTGAACCTATGCCAGCAACAAAGAAATCCGCACCCAATATTTGTTCATCCCATAATCTTTCGAGTTTCTTATGAAGGTGCTTTTTTAATTCCTCTTTTACCTCGTTATACCAGCCTGTTTCTTCTTTTTTGATTTTACGAGCAACGAAATATACCGACGAAGCAAGTGCAGCGGATTCTTTCGCTCTTAGCCTAGCCTTCATCTCCGTATCAATAGGCCAGGATGATTTCACAACTAAACCAGAATCTAAAAGGGAATTGATCATTGTCTCCCAGCCTGATGTTGATTTGTGGGTATACACTATTGTCGCAATTCCACCAGGTTTCAGGACGCGATAAATCTCCTGGAAAGATTTTCTGAGATTTTGCTCAAAATATTCCTTCGCTTCCTTCCAGCTCCTTTCATTTGTATACGCCACAATCTCCTTAGATTTCGGAGTTAACGGAGTTGAGGATAAATCCGGATACAAATCTCCAATCGTCCTTTTCAGCCATACATAAAAGAAATCAGAAAGATAGGAATAAGGCACATTGTCATAATACGGAGGGTCGGTGAAAACCGCATCAAAGTAGTTCTCCGGATAAGATAATTCTGCTGCGGAACATTGAAAGATAACAGTAGATTCAGGAATTGTATTATAAAATTCTAAAGGTTCTGTTATTGTTTTTATTGAATTAATCCAACTTGTACTTACATTCCCTATAGGAGTAATTTCGAAATAATCGAATACCATAGGTATAGCATTTCTCCCACTGAAAATAGGAATATTTTGTTCCGTTCCACTTTTCCATCTACATAATACTGTAGAAAACATTGCTAGCCTATCCACTCCAAATGCAAGATAGCTCATTATTACTTTTGCATATTCCTCGTACCCCTTTTCAATCATCTTTTTATATACATTCCTAACTTTCTCTACAAATACAATCAAAGAAAGTTTCTGACGTATATTAAAAAGATCACCCCAATTATAAGGTGCCACAAAATAAGGAGTAATTCCTAATGTTCCTTTCTCAGGCATTTCTTCTTCGGGCACAGGGTCAATTCCCCATTCTTCCATCAATTTCTCTCTTTTTCCTTCAAGATAGCTTTCTGCTTCTTTGAAAACTTCTAAATCTTTTTCAGTTGCGAGCCTATATATTTTCCCCTGTCTGTGTGGATGATGAAGAACCACTGCAACCATCCTCTGCCCTGCCTTTCCTTGCTGAAACAACTTCCTTGTTTTATCTGCCTCAACAGTCGAACCACAAACCAAACACCTAGCAACTGCTCTACTTACAGTTCCATTAGATGGGTCAAAATTTTTAGGAAATTTATTATTTTGTCCCACAATTTCGAACTCAATTCTTCTCCCTTTTACAAAAGGCTTTAATGCTACCTTTTTATTATCCTTTTTTGCCAGCCAGAACTGCCTCATTAAAGGAATTTCTGCCCTGCATGAAGGATTCTGGCAAGGAATTGTCTTTGCCCAAATATATCCTACTGGAACTGAGCCGTCAGGGTCATTTGGATAGAACCTTCCAATTTCTTTCTTTGCTTCCTCTAAAATCCACTTTCCCCATTTTTTTACGTCCTCAACCAAAGGATTTTTCATACTTTCTTTCAAGAAATTCCAATCTTTGCTTGTCTCTTTAGGCTTTCCGTATTTCTGTGGGTATTCCAGTGTACATTTCAAAATCAATGTTGCTACTGGGTTGTATTCTCCTGCGTAAGTCTCACATCCTAATCTCAAAGCTTCTAAAGGAATTGACCCACCCCCAGCAAATGGATCCAGAACTTTAGGAGGCTTTCCCCCATTCGCTTCCAAGATGTCTTTTCTTGCCTTCTCAATAAGGTGTCTGTTATTGGAGTTTTCCCACTTACAAAGATTTATTATGAACTGTTTCTTTTTCTCCCAATCGGTTTCGTTTTTTGGCGCTGGAATCAGCGCAGCATAATTCGTCGCACGAGATGAAGCCAAGGGCCTTCTAGCCCACCAAATATGGAGAGTGGATATATGTCCATGCCTTATGTTTTTCTCCCTTACCGATTCTTCGCTGACTTCTTTAACGGGAAAACTCTCCTCAATAAATCTTTTATCATCCATATTCTCTCCTTAAGCTCTTTCTCCCTTGCTCTTCCATTCCTTCACAGGAACCAAAAATCGAACTATCTCTACCTTCTCCATCACATCTAAATTTTCTGCAGGGTTGTTCACGATGAAAAGAGTAGGACTTGTAGCGGCGTTCGAAACAACATAAAGCCAATATTTCTCTTTGAACCTCTTCGCTTTAAACCATTCATTCGGAGTAAGAGCTACTCGCCCTTCTTCTTTTCGTGCCTTAACCTCTATGTATCTTGTTTCTGTTTTTCCCTTTGATCTTATATCAAAACCTATATTCTCTTTTGATACATCTTCAGGTTTTCTTCCTTTATCTTTCTCATATTTCATGGCAATCTCCATACCGATCTTTTCTATCTCCTCGTCGCTGGTCATTTCTTTCGAGGATGTCGGATTTACAAAAATCGCGCCAAGGAATTTCGGCACGGAAATTGTCAGGCTCATCTCTTGCTCTATTTCTTTCTCGAGTTTCTCCAATGCCTTCTCATACTGCTTTTTTCTTTCCGTTTTGTTCCTTATAACTATTTCTACTTTTTCCCCTCTCTCCTGCCTATCATAAAGTTCAGCAAGTTCGGCATCCAGCTCGCCAATTAGGTATTCAAGTGACCTGATCCCGTATTTTTTCTTTATGTTTGCCTGCCTTTTCCTCTCCTTAAATATCTCTTTTTTGTATTTTCCTACAGCATCAACAGTAAATTCCTGAGCTTTCCCCCTGTCAACTCCAGTTTCAATCTGTTTATTGGAATCGGAAGGAATCAAATCCCAGAGAACAGATGGATTGATTTCCTTAATTTCTTTTCCATTGTCCAGAATTGCAAGAAGTCTTCTTCCTGCTATTTCTCCCTTACCGTCCTTCACTTCTCCCTTGAAAAACCAAATAATTCCGTTGTAAACACCAGAGGGGTCTTTGAATTTGGCTCCCTTCTGCATCTCCAGGAAGTAGTTGTTTGTGACCCATTCGAGAACGGCCTCGAAAAGAGGATGCCCGAAGCTAAGAAATTCTGCCTCAGGATTCTTAAAAGCAATCTTCTTGTCGAAGGTCACTTTCAGATAAGATTTAAGGATCGAACCAAACCTGTTCCTGAATTCTACTTCCTGAGCTATCTTCCTTATTTCGAAGGGGACAGAATCTATCGCCAGGAAACCATCTTTTTTGACCCTGAATTTCCCTCCGGCCTTCTCGAAAGCTTTCTTGAAGAATTCCTCAACGTATTCGGGAATCAGTCTGTATTCCTCGGCCTTCTCAGCCATTTCCTTTATCGCCGTGTAATCGATATGCCTTGTCGCAAGGCTTTCTCCCAGAGCCTCTTTTATCTGCATGATGTATTCTTTATCAACTTTAATATCAAGCTCACTTATTATGTCATCCATGCTTCTGGCATTCGCCACTGCCTCAAGTATTAATTGATACAGATTCTTTCCGTAAAACGTATCGCCTATTACATCGAATACCTTATCGCTCCCGAGGGACTTCCTGATCTCTTCTAGCTTGTCAAAAAGCTTGCTCAATACCTGACCTTCCCTTGTATCTTCGGCAACAAGATTAAATATGTAAACGTCTTTCTGCTGGCCATACCTGTGAATCCTTCCCATCCTCTGCTCAAGCCTGTTGGGATTCCAGGGGATGTCGTAGTTAATCATCAGATGGCAAAATTGAAGGTTAATGCCTTCCCCTGCCGCTTCGGTTGCAACCAAAATCTGGGTTTTGTTCTTGAATATTTTCTCCGCCTCAATCCTATCCTCTAATTTCATGCCCCCGTGTATGAAGTTTACGGTGTATCCCCAGGACCTAATTCTCTTAACCAGATACTCCATGGTGTCTCTCGATTCTGTGAACACCAATATCTTCTCGTTTCCCTTCATCTCCCTGATTTTCTTCATTCCCTCGGCGATCGCTTTCTTCAGTTCGGCAAGCTTTACTTCGCATTCTTCCTTGAGAATCTCTTTTGCCATTTGCTGCATCTTTTCGAGCGAAGCAATTTCTTTTTTCAGCTCCTTCCTGTTCTCTGCAATACTCAGGGTTTCCCATTTGTTTTCCTGCTCCCATCGGCTCTCCTCTTCGTAATCTTCGATCTCCTCAAGGTCCAGAGTCAACGTTTCCTTGGGAAGTTCTGGTTCTTTCAGAAGGTCCTCAAGTCTTTCTTTCCTGCGTTCCAGCGATCTCAACAAGGCGTACGTACTAGAAGCCATCCTTCTCTGCAGGATGAGAAGAGCAAAGGCAACATTTCTCCTTTTATCTGTTTGAAGGGCCCTGTTATACTGGGAGATCACATATCTGGAAAGCTCGTTATATAGCTTCTTCTCATCAACGGACAATCTGAATTTGATCGTTTTAGGATATCGGTGGGTGAAGATAGGCTTGCCGTCAAAGTCTTTCAAATCTTCCTTTAACCTTCTGATGAAAAGAGGATTATCCTTGTTTTCAATGGATTCCTCTATTAGCTCCTGTTTTGCGAAAAAGCCAGGAACAAGCAAATCAAGGAACAGCCTGAAATTCTCAGGATCTCCTTTATGGGGCGTTGCTGTGAGAAATAGCAAATGCTCAGAATTCTTCGAAATTGCGCTCCCGAGCTTATAACGTTCGGTTTTTGATAATTTATCTCCATATCTATAGGCTGCCATTTTGTGAGCTTCATCAACGATTACCAAATCCCAATTAACGCTCTTCAGGTATGGCAAAACATCCTTTCTTTTTGCGAAGTCAATTGAAGTTATCGCCTGGTTCTCTCTCTGCCAAATATTTTCGGCGTAGTGAGCATCCAAGAGGCCTCTATCAATTACGGTCAAAGGCTCTTGAAATTTTTCCTTTAACTCTCTTTTCCATTGATCTTTGAGGTGCCCAGGGACGATTATCAATATACGTTTTACAACACCACGTAATTTCAATTCTTTCAGTATAAGACCTGCCATTATTGTCTTTCCAGCACCAGGATCATCCGCAATCAGAAACCTTATCCTCGGGAGCTTCAAAATGTAACCATAGACACATTCTATCTGGAAGGGAAGAGGGTCAATCTTTGATGTATTCATCGCAAGCAGAGGATCAAAAATAGAAGCAAAATTATAACGTTGAGCTTCAAGTGATAGAAAAACCTCGCTTGCAGGCGCAGAAAAATCTAAAACAAATCTCTTTGTCTTTATTTTTCCAAGTTCTTCTTTGGGTATTAATTGATCCACATGAATATTAGAATAGATCGTGGCTCCAATTATTCTTATGAGATTTCCGAATTCTTCAACTTTCTTAACTTCTACAGGTTCTGGCCAGAAAGGCCCTTCAATAGTCTCTCCTTCTTTAATCATAGTAAAATCTACCACTTCTAAATCCTCTTCTTCTACAAAATAACCTTATCTTTGTATTTAATATATACTTCTAGATGTGCAAAATACAGGAAAATTTGCATTCCATTTTCTGATAAATTGTCGAATTTCCCATCGAATTGAAAGGTTTCAGGCATATTTTAAAACATTATTGTTCCAATTATCCGAACTACTATAAAAATCATTTAGAGAGGCCGGGTAAAACCGGCCTCCGCCCGCCTCAATTCTTATTAAACAATCAAGCTGTAAAAGGCAAGGACTTTTACCATAGTCTCGGTAAGTAGTTCTGCTATAGTCCCGGTAAGCAGAAATACACAACCAAAGGTAAACAGAAATACACTATTCAGTGTGCCGGAAATGATCATACCTCC
>Ga0307378_10009996_pt1 | contig 12384 bp, 1 predicted proteins | sample UN1MG_FD_202238 | JGI IMG/M metagenome (GOLD analysis project Ga0307378, IMG submission 202238) | Soil microbial communities from Risofladan, Vaasa, Finland - UN-1 | ecosystem: Environmental > Terrestrial > Soil > Coastal area > Acid sulfate soil | place: Finland: Risofladan, Vaasa | collected...
CACCATTATGCTGCGCTCCGGCAACCACGGCAGTATAAACGAAACCGGCGGCTATCACAATACAAGCACCATCACCATTGAGGCTCAGACGGGTCATACTCCGGAATTAACGCGGCTGGTACTGGACTATGCCTCGAACTGGATCTTCAGAGGCATAGAATTTCCTTACGGCATGGGCGGCGATACGACCTATATTGTTGACATCATGTCGGGAACAAGCGGAACCGCCACACATGACATTACCGTAGAAGACTGCTACATTTACAGCCAGGAGGACTCAAGCGGCTGGACGACAACCGAGTGGAACAACGTACCCAGCGGCGCACGTCTTCGCGGCAGCGGCAATGTTGTCTTACAGGACTGCACCATAAAGAATGTCAGTATGGGTGTACATGCCAACAGCAACACGCAGGTTATCGGCTGCAAAATCCAGAATTTTGCCAGGGACGGCATAAGAGGCTCTGGAAGCGACATCACTCTTGAGGAAAACGAGATTCTGGACTCCTACGACGTCAGTGACAACCATGATGACGGCATACAGTGGTACTCAGGTCCCGACGCGCATGTATATGACTGCATCATGCGGGGCAACCTGATAATGAACGATACCAGCGGCGGCACGCGCAGCTACATAAGTTTGCTGCAGGGTATCGGCTGCTTCGACGATTATCTCCACAATTTTACCGTGGAAAACAATGTTGTAATCTGTGAACACTACCACGGTATAACACTGAATAATGGCATTAACTCCAAGTGTGCAAACAACACGGCGTACAATCCGGGCTACCTCGCCGGAGAAAACGACAAAAAGACCTGGATACATTTTTCTGGTGACAGCAGCAACAACATCCTCATCAACAATCTCGACCATGAGACTGCATCTGGCTCAGATATGCAGGTTACACCGACCAATTACACCCAGTTTTTCGTCAGCACCGACCGCAGTAATCTCGACCTGCACCTCAAGGCCGGCAGCCCTGCCATTGATGCAGGCACCAGCAGCGGTGCACCTTCGGTGGACTTTGACGGTGTATCAAGGCCTCAAGGCTCAGGCTATGATGTGGGAGCTTACGAGTACGTAACCAGCGGAGCGCCCGGGCAGGCTACTAATCCAAGTCCGTCCAACGGCGCTACAAGTGTAAGCACAACCGCCGATTTAAGCTGGACCGCAGGTTCCGGTGCCACAAGTCACGACGTGTACTTCGGCACGGATTCTACGCCTGATTCAGGAGAGTTCCAGGGCAACCAGACTTCCACGACCTTCGACCCCGGAACAATGTCCAGCAGCACGACCTACTACTGGCGCATCGACGAGAAAAACGCCAGCGGTACAACCACCGGTACGGTCTGGAACTTCACGACAGAGGGCGCACCTGACACGACCCCGCCAAGTCCCGACCCGATGACATGGGCAACAGAGCCTTATGCAACCGGGTCAAGCTCCATATCAATGACAGCAACAACCGCTACCGATGTAAGCGGCGTAGAATACTACTTCGATGAGACATCCGGTAATCCCGGCGGCTCCGACAGCGGCTGGCAGGACAGTGCCACATACCAGGATGCGGGCCTAAGTGCCAGCACCCAGTACACCTACAGGGTCAAGGCACGGGATAAGAGCAGCAATAACAATGAAACTGCCTATTCGACAACCAGGTCAGCCACTACAGGTTCCAGTACGGCAGTTACCAGTACAGCCGGTTGGCAGAACTTTGTCATCGACACTCAGACCGGCTCGTTTACTTTCGAGTTTGACGCTACGGCCAACAACAACAATATAGATGTCTGCATAAGCACGGTAAACGGCGTGGCCAGCACCTGGGACCATATGGCTAACACAACGCGTTTTAATCCCAGCGGCTACATCGATGCACGAAACGGCGGCAGTTATGCCGCTGATACAAGCGTGGCATACTCGTCCGGCAATACTTACCATGTACGTATGGAAATTGACGTTCCAACACACACCTACGATGTGTACGTAACGCCGCCGGGTCAATCCGAAGTAACTCTGGCCACCAATTACGCATTCCGCACAAGTCAGCAGAGCGTTACCAGCCTGGACCACTGGGCCCTTATACACACGGTCGCCAGTGCCACCATTGATAATGTGGAAGTAACAGCCGGAGGTGGCGGCGATACCACAGCCCCCAGTCCGGACCCGATGACCTGGGCCACTGACCCGTACGCAACTGGAACAACTTCCATATCGATGACAGCAACAACAGCTACAGACACAAGTGGTGTGGAATACTTCTTTGACTGCACTACCGCTGGTGGTCACGACAGCATCTGGCAGGACAGTACAAGTTATACGGATACGGGCCTTAGCCCGAGCACACAGTACAGCTACCAGGTCAAGGCCCGTGATAAGAGCAGTAATCAGAATGAGACTGCTTATTCCACACTCAAGTCAGCTACTACACAGGCACCGCCTGATACCACACCTCCAAGTCCCGACCCAATGACCTGGGCGACTGAGCCTTATGCAACGGGCGCAAGTTCTATATCAATGACTGCTACCACTGCAACCGATGTAAGCGGAGTAGAATACTATTTCGAATGCACGGCAGGCGGCGGCAACAGCAGCTCCTGGCAGGACAGTGCTACTTATACCGACACAGGTCTTACTGAGCTGACACAGTACAGCTACCGTGTCAAGGCACGTGACAAGAGCGGCAACCAGAACGAGACTGCTTACTCGACAACCAAGTCAGCGACCACACAGGACGGCACTGCCCCGACACCGAATCCGATGACGTGGGCAACCGAGCCGTATGCTACGGGCACAAGTTCAATCTCGATGACCGCGACAACCGCTACGGATGCCAGCGGAGTTGAATACTACTTCGAGTGCACCGCAGGCGGCGGCAACAGCAGCTCCTGGCAGGACAGCACCACATATCAGGATACTGGTCTTAGCGCCAGTACTCAGTACAGCTACAGGGTGAAGGCGCGTGACAAAAGCAGCAACCAGAATGAGACTGCTTACTCTACGGTCAAATCGGCAACTACGCAGTCCCAGGCCGTACCGCCGCCGGCAGCAACCGGGTGGTGGAGACTCGACGAGACCAGCGGCACCACGGCAGCTGATTCTTCCGGAAACGACTATGACGGTACGGTGACCGGCGCAAGCTGGACAAGCAGCGGCTATATTGACGGAGCGTTAAGCTTCGATGGAACCACCAGCTACGGAGTGGAAATACCGGGCGGGCCGTTGTCAGCTTCGGCTAGTACGATTACTTTGTGGGTGCGTCCGTCAGGTACCCAGTCCGGTGCAAGGTATTTCTTCGGACATACTTCAAGCTCGACAGGCTGGGCAGACAGAATCCAGCTTTACATGGACAACAGTGATACGCAGTTGGACCTTGGCCTTGGCGACAGTCATACAACAGCTGCCAACATTGCTACTTTAAGCACCGATACGTGGTATCACATAGCCCTGACGTGGGACAGTGGTGACTATGTTGTTTATGTCAACGGCCAGCAGCAGAATTCCAGTACGTATACGGGTCTGAGTACTATCGGTACACTGGCTGATATCGGCAACAACGGAGGCAGAGGCACAACTCCCGACGAGGGATTTGCCGGTATAATCGACGAGGTGCGCATCTACGACCAGGCTCTCGATGCCGATGAAGTCAACGACATCTACGAAGGCGTTATTGAGGTCGCAAGCTCGCCGAATCCTGCAGACGAGGCAACTAATGTGGGTACAACCGCGGTCCTTAGCTGGACACAGGGTGCTTATGCAGCCAGCCATGATGTCTATCTGGGCACCAGTTACAATTCGGTGGCGGATGCGAATTACTCCTCATCGGAATACAAGGGTAATTTTGACACCAACAGCTTCGACCCGAACGGCCTTGGCTCCAGTACGACCTACTACTGGGCTGTCGATGAGGTTAACGGCACAAGCCTGTGGCTTGGCGATATCTGGAGCTTTACAACTGAAGCTGCACCAGATACAACCGCTCCCAGTCCCGACCCGATGACATGGGCAACCGAGCCGTATGCTACGGGCAGCTCGTCGATATCGATGACAGCTACCACTGCTACGGACGCAAGCGGAGTGGAATACTATTTCGAGTGTACCGCAGGCGGCGGCAATAGCAGCAGCTGGCAGGACAGCACCACTTATGAGGATACGGGTTTGTCGCCCAGTACTCAGTACAGCTACCGGGTGAAGGCCCGCGACAAGAGCAGCAACCAGAACGAGACCGCTTACTCGACAACCAAATCGGCCACGACCCAGAGCGGCGTTGACCCCAATCTGATTCTGTACTGGAAGCTGGATGAGACGTCCGGTCAAACTGCCTCAGACGAAACCAGTAACGGCTACGACGGTGCGCTTATAGACTTCCCGACCAACGATTCGCAGTGGGTCACGGGCAACTACGATAACGCCCTGAATTTTGACGGCACAGACGACTGGGTCGATATCGATGACAGCGATCTGAGTAACTTCCACAACAGGACAGTTTCGTTGTGGGCCAAGCTGGATACCATACCTGCCAGCGGAGGCGCGTATATCTTCGGTACCAAGTCCAATACCGCAGGCGGATATCGAGCCTACATATGTGTACAGTCGAACGGCAGCGTATATGGCCGGCTTGATACCAGTGCCTGGTTTGCAGCAACTGCGGTTCAGACGGGCACTTGGTACCATTTTGCCCTGGTGATACGTCCCAATGGCAGCAATGTTGACGGTGAGTTCTACGTTAACGGCGTATCCAAGGGTGAGGTTACAGGCCTTTCGCCGCACTCCGGCGCGCTGGACGGGGTCAATATCGGCAGCTATGACGATGGCGCTGAAGATAGTTGGGCCCAGTTCTACGACGGCCTGGTTGACGAGGTGCGCATTTACGACTACGCTATGAGCGACACAGACGTGAATGACCTGGCCAACGAATAATTCCTTGCGTGTCAGGTTGATTGGATATTTTTTGGGCCCGTGCTGAAATAATTCAGCACGGGCCTGTAGTTTGGCATGCCAACAGGCCATGGATAAGGCAGGCTGCCGACAACGCGACAGCCAGTCAACGGCCTGTTTTGACTGTGACAATTGAATAATCAGCGTAAAGTGCAGCTAATGAGTTTGTATCAGGGCCTGGACTTTAAGCGGTCCAGGCCCTGCGGTTATCGGTGATGGTCAAGGCCGGATTGGATACGGTGAATGTATTTTTTTCAGATGTTGGAGAAAAGCCTGGGGAAATGAAATCCGTAAGTAGGCAGCCTTATGTGCGGTTTTGTACACAGTGTCTAACCGGGCAACGGCCGCAGAAGCTTTAACAGATTGATTCTCACGTAAGCTCCTGAAGAAAATGAACTTATGCACCGGTTTTCGCGCCCTGAGAGTTAAACCATGTTTTTTGCGCACCCAGTTGGTGCCTGCCGGAAAATGCCGGAAAACCGGGCAAAAAAGACAAAAGAGTCAATGGCAGCGGATGTGACAATTTTCTTTTTTTTGGCTTGACATCCGCAAAACCAATACAGACAATTCAATAAGTACAATCCATACGCTTGATTTCCGGGCGGAACGGAGGTATTTATTTCAGGCTGGTGTGACAGACCTATGTCACAGCTGCCGGGAAGAATCTGGCAGGGTGCGGTGTTGTGCTGCTAAATTAGTTGTTGTAAGGAAATGGCAACGAATAGAGGGGCTGGAAAACGGTTGAATTACTTCAGCAAAATCAAGTCGTTGTTTTTCGGTAATCGTAATCAACAAACATTATTAACCGGGGGAGTAAGGAGAAAGTGCCATGTGTAAGAAATGTTTAACCTTAATTTCCATTTTTTTGCTGGTTGGTCTGGCCGCAGGTATTTCGAATGCTGAGCGAATTCCCATTCCAGCGGGATTCCCGAACGACAATACCACAGGAATCAAGGGGGCTGGCCTGACCGAGGCCAACTTAACGTCATCAGGCAGTATTACCGTCACGACCAACGGTGCTGTGGTCGAGTTGAAGAATGTCTCGGGCAGCATTAAAATAAGCGCCAGCAACGTAACTGTCCGCAAGTGCAAGGTTACCGGCGGTATATACGGAATCGATTGCACAGGCCAGTATCCGGGAGCGCTAATCGAGGACTGCACCATTTTAAACAGCAGCAGCAAAGGCGTCTGTGGGGGCAACATGACCGTAAAGCGATGCAACATCTATGGTTCTGTAGACGGCATTTACCACTATGGAAACGTCACTATTGAGGATTGCTGGATTCATGACCTTTACGATACTGGAACAAGTCACAATGATGGTATTCAATGCCAGGGCGGCAGCCACCTGGTACTTCGTCACAACAGTATTCAGCCCGAGTGGAATATGACTTCCGCGATTCTCTATCAGACAAACTACGGGTACGTTGATGATGTGGATATAGACAACAATTTCCTTTCGGGTGGAGGTTATACCCTTCGCCTCTCTGATAAAGGTACCGGTTACGGTGCACCGACAAATGTGACTGTCCATTACAACGTTTTCGAAGAAGACTACTATATATACGGCCATCTGACATATGATGGTTCGCCCACTTTTCTCTGCAACGTCTGGGACGACGGCTCTCCCACCCCGGAGAATCCGTCCTGCGGCAGCAACCAGTCACCGGTGGCAGATGCCGGGTCAGACCAGCAGGTTACCGACACCGATGACAACGGCTCAGAGCTGATAAGCCTTGACGGCGGCGACTCTTACGACCCGGACGGCAGTATTACAAGTTACGTATGGAAAGAAGGCACCACGCAAATCGCCACCGGCGTAAGCCCCGATGTGACATTGAATGTCGGCTCACATACGATTACTCTGACCGTAACAGACGACGACAGTGCTACCGATACCGACAACGTGGTTATTAACGTCTCTCCTGCGGCGGACACTACTGCTCCGAGTCCCAACCCGATGACCTGGAACACCGTACCCTATGCCAGCAGCGGCATTTCCATAACAATGACGGCCACGACCGCTACCGATGCCAGCGGCGTAGAATACTACTTCGATGAGACAACCGGCAATCCGGGCGGCTCAGACAGCGGCTGGCAGGACAGCGTCACTTATGTGGATGCCGGCCTGAGTACCAGCACCCAATACACCTACAGGGTAAAGGCGCGTGACAAGAGCAGCAACCAAAATGAAACGGACTACTCGACAACAAAATCAGCAACCACAGAGGCCCAGACTCAGCCTCTCCTGACCGGCTGGTGGAAGCTTGACGAGACCAGCGGCACAACCGCTGCAGATTCCTCCGGCAATAGTTATGACGGTACGGTGACCGGCGCAAGCTGGACAAGCAGCGGCTACATTAACGGCGGCATAAGCTTCAATGGCACCAGCGGCCAGCGCGTGGAAGTTCCGACATCGGCCATGTCGGTTTCAGCAGGTACCATTAGTCTGTGGGGCAAGGTATCGTCGGCGACAAACGTGAGGTACTTCTTTGGCCACACCTCCAGTTCTACAAGCTGGGCAGACAGAATCCAGTTATATATGAGCAACGGAGACAGCCAATTAGACCTTGGTCTTGGCGGCAGTCATACAACAGCTACCAACATTGCTGCTTTGAGTACCGGTACGTGGTATCACATAGCACTGACCTGGCACAACGGCGATTACAGTGTGTACGTTGACGGTGTCAGCAAGGCAAGCGGTACATATACCGGCTTAAGCACGCTCGGGTCCGTAGCGGATATCGGCAACAATGGCAGCAGCAGCGACCGCACAGAGCCGTTCAACGGTGTAATCGACGATGTTCGTATTTACGACAAAGCTCTTGATGCCGATGAAGTCAACGCCATCTACGAAGGCGTTGTTGAGGTCGCAAGCTCACCGAATCCCGCAGACGAGGCGACCAATGTGGCTACAACGGCGGTCCTTAGCTGGACGCCGGGTGAGTATGCAGCCAGCCATGATGTCTATCTGGGCACCAGTTACAATTCCGTGGCCGATGCAAATTACTCCTCATCGGAATACAAGGGTAATTTTGACACCAATAGCTTCGACCCGAACGGCCTTGGCTCTAGTACGACCTACTACTGGGCTGTCGATGAGGTCAACGATACAAGCCTGTGGCTTGGAGACATCTGGAGCTTCACGACCGAGGCTGCACCCGATACAACAGCACCGACTCCCGACCCGATGACATGGGCGACGGAGCCTTATGCAACGGGGACAAGTTCGATTTCGATGACCGCCACAACAGCTACGGATGCAAGCGGAGTGGAGTATTACTTCGAGTGCACCGCCGGCGGCGGCCACAGCAGCTCCTGGCAGGACAGTGCCACTTACGAAGATACAGGCCTAAGCGAAAGCACACAGTACACTTACCGTGTCAAGGCGCGTGATAAGAGTGCCAACCAGAATGAGACGGCCTATTCGACAACCAGGTCGGCTACAACACAGGACGGCACAGCACCGACACCAAACCCGATGACATGGGCCACAGAGCCTTATGCAACAGGGACAAGTTCAATATCAATGACCGCTACTACTGCAACCGATGCCAGCGGTGTGGAGTACTTCTTCGACTGTACTACTGCCGGCGGCCACGACAGCTCCTGGCAGGACAGTACGACCTACGAGGATACCGGGCTTAGTCCCAGCACACAGTACAGCTACCAGGTCAAAGCCCGTGATAAGAGCAGTAATCAGAATGAAACTGCTTATTCCACACTCAAGTCAGCTACTACACAGTCAGTGCCTGATACCACACCTCCAAGTCCCGACCCGATGACATGGGCAACTGAACCTTATGCAACGGGGACAAGTTCCATATCAATGACTGCTACCACTGCAACTGACGTAAGTGGAGTAGAATACTACTTCGAGTGCACGGCAGGCGGCGGTCATAGCAGTTCCTGGCAGGACAGCACAAGCTATACGGATACGGGTCTTAGCCCCAGTACACAGTACAGTTACCGTGTCAAGGCACGCGATAAGAGTGCCAGCCTGAATGAAACCGCGTACTCGACTGTCAAATCAGCTACTACACAGGCACCGCCTGATACCACACCTCCAAGTCCTAACCCAATGACCTGGGCGACTGAGCCTTATGCGACGGGGACATCGTCCATATCTATGACAGCCACCACCGCTACAGATGTCAGTGGCGTGGAGTACTTCTTCGACTGTACTACTGCCGGAGGCCACGACAGCTCCTGGCAGGACAGCATCACATATCAGGATACGGGGCTGTCTGCCGGTACGCAGTACACTTACCACGTCAAGGCGCGTGACAAGAGCAGCAACCAGAACGAAACCGCCTACTCCACCACAAAATCAGCTACTACTGATACAACTGGCGGCCAGAGCCTCGAATTTACCGCCAGTGAGGATACATACGTCAACGAGCAGGCCCCCAGCCTTAACGACGGTTCGGCGACCACCTTGAGAGTAAGGACAAACACGGACAAGAGTTATTACTCATACATCAAGGTCACCGTAAGCGGTGCCAATGGAACCGTAACCTCTGCCAAGCTGAAGATTCGTGTCTATGATGAGAGCATTCCCTATAACGTGTCAGCCTGGGCAGTGACCGGTTCCTGGAGTGAAAGCACCCTCACATGGAACAATGACGACCTGGTCTGGGGCAGTTCGGCTCTGGATACCAAGAGCGGTCTCAGTGCTGAGACGTGGTATGAGTGGGATGTCACCAGCGCAGTAAGCGGCAACGGTACATACACGTTCGGCGTAAAGATGAGCGCAACCAGCAGCAGAAGGTTATATTCGACAGAGTCTGCTTATGACCCGGTTTTGCTTGTAGAAACCAACGGCGGTGAATAATCGCCTGGTCGTTAGGGATGCGTGATTAAGGAAGGCCGGCAGCCTGAAAATGCTGCCGGCCTTTTGTTTTAAGCCATCATATCGGGAACAAACCAGATTGAAGGTTATGGTTTGGGGTCGCAGAAAGCTATATGTCACAACACCCTGCAGAACTTAGGCTGAACACTTAAAAACACCATGTTTAATGGCTCTATCAGGGCCGTTTACAAGGTTTCCGGTGTTGTTTACTTTCGGTGGGTTGCCGCCGCAGTACTGACAGTATCGGCATAGCTGAACGCAAGCGGGTAGACTTACAGCCAATGTTTTCTCTAAGTCGCTGCGGAGTAAGCAGTTAGCTGCGCTATTGCAGCAATTGTAACATTTTCCTTTTTTTTGCTTGACATCGTCACAACGAACACTGTTAATACAATAAGTACAATCCATACGCTGGATTTCCAGGCAAAGCGGAGGTTTTTATCTTAAGCTGGTGTGACAGGCGTATGTCACAGTTGAAATAAAAACTTTTGCAAGGCGCGGTTTTGCGGTGCTTAAATACAGGCAGTTGGCCAGGAAAGAACAACTAATACAGGAGGCTGGAAAACGGTTGAATCACTTCTGAAAATCAAATCGTTGTTTCATCGGTAATCGTAATCAACATTATTAACCCGAGGGAAGGAGAAAGTGTCATGAGTAAGAAATGTTTTACCTTAATTTCCATTGTTTTGCTGGTCGGCCTGGCAAGTATTGCCTCGGCGACGAACTATTACGTGCGGCCAAACGGAGGCAGTTACGGTTCCGAAGACGGCTCGGACTGGAGCAATGCCTTTGACGGCTTTTCCGACGTTGTATGGGGAAGCAGCGCCGGGCAGGTGGGCCCAGGTGACACACTGTATGTGGCTGGGGGCAATTACAGCAGCAGTATTAACCCGACAGCCAGCGGCACAAGTGATTCCGTGCGGATTGTTATCCGCAGGGCCACGGTTGCCGAGCATGGCACCGGTACCGGCTGGAACTCGTCTTTCGATGCCCAGGTTAATCTTCAGCCGGGTGCAAACGTTCACGTTTATGGGCAGTCATATATTACCGTGGACGGAGTAACCGAGTACGGTATTTACGTGGACTCACCTACAAGCACTGGCGCGTATGGAATTTACGTCAATAACGCCGATTACGTAACCGTACAATATATAAAAACAGACGGCACTAACAACGGCAATGATTTCAGGGGTATGTACTGGATGGATTCGAGCAACACAAAAGTAAGACACTGCTGGTTTAACGACAGCCCGAATGATGCTTTGCTGATGGTTAGTATCACTGACTCTGTGATTGAACACTGTATTCTGGGCCCGCGCATAACCTCGTCTACCGGTATGCACGCCGATGGAATTGAGATAAGAGCTACAGAGAATATTGCGTTTCGTTACAACGAAGTGAATTTTCAGGGAGACCAGGTACACTTTGGGATCGACGGAGTGACGGACGGCTGGGACATTCACGGTAACGTTTTCAGAGGAGCTTATGGTTCCGGAGTAGCTATTAAAACTAACTCGGACAATCTGAGTGTAACGAACATTTCCATTTACAATAATGTGTTTTATAACCTGTACAGGTCCATAACGTCACAGTCTAATACATCAGGGGTAGCCAAGAACAACATTCTTTACAACGTACAGAAGGTGACATATGATTTTGGGACTTACTCCCATGACTACAACTACTTCAAAGATGCAACCGGAGATGAAGAACCGCCTGAGGAAGCACACAGCGTTATAGGCGGGGACCCGTTCGCCGACAGCGCAAACCTGGATTTTCACCTGGACTCTGAGTCCACCGCGATAGATGCCGGCACCAATGTCGGCAGCACATATAACACAGACCCTGACGGCAATACCCGCGGGGCGGATGGTTACTGGGACATCGGCGCTTATGAGTATGTGTCCGGAGCACCTGATACCACGGCACCCAGTCCCGATCCGATGACCTGGGCAACTGACCCCTACGCTACGGGAAGTACCTCTATATCGATGACTGCTACCACGGCTACGGATACCAGCGGTGTTGAGTATTACTTCGATTGCACAGCCGGCGGTGGTCACGACAGCGCCTGGCAGGACAGCACTACATACCAGGACACGGGCCTTAGTCCCAGCACGCAGTACAGCTATCAGGTTAAAGCTCGTGATAAGAGCAGTAATCAGAATGAAACTGCTTATTCCACACTCAAGTCAGCTACCACACAGTCATCGCCTGATACCACACCTCCAAGTCCCGACCCGATGACATGGGCAACGGAGCCTTATGCGACAGGGACATCTTCCGTATCCATGACAGCTACCACCGCAACGGACGTAAGCGGCGTCGAATACTACTTCGACTGCACGGCTGGCGGCGGCTCAGACAGCGGCTGGCAGGACAGCACTACATACCAGGACACAGGGCTTAGTCCCAGTACGCAGTACACCTATCAGGTCAAGGCACGTGATAAGAGTACCAATCAGAACGAAACCGCGTACTCGACCGTGAAAAGTGCCACCACGGACTCCGAGAGCACCGGCGCATTCCAGCAGGACAGCGGTTCTGAGGGGATTGTCTCCATGGAAGCCGAAAACTACGATGCTAATACCGACCAGGGCAG
>Ga0307378_10009999_pt1 | contig 12383 bp, 12 predicted proteins | sample UN1MG_FD_202238 | JGI IMG/M metagenome (GOLD analysis project Ga0307378, IMG submission 202238) | Soil microbial communities from Risofladan, Vaasa, Finland - UN-1 | ecosystem: Environmental > Terrestrial > Soil > Coastal area > Acid sulfate soil | place: Finland: Risofladan, Vaasa | collected...
CTTAAAATGTATAGTTAAATATAGATTACCCGTACCGGTTCGAGAAGCTCACATTTTTGTAAATCAAATTAGAAATAACCTTACCCTCACTAATGAACAAATCAGACCTTAAATCTCTTTCAAACTTATTTTTATTTTGTCTTTTCTTCTTTAAATTTTAAATATATAATGATTACGACCCAAAAAGTGAACAAAATAGCCACTTCATAAGATATTTTTAATTTCAAACCCAACCTAGGTTTATCTGTACTAATTAAATTACAACCAAGGCTTTTTTGAACCACATAAACCTCCTTTTACAAAATTTTTATTTCCAAACCTTGTCAAAGTACCGTCACCTGCTTTAACAATTAAATAGCAGAGATCTTTCTTATCAATTTGCTTAAAATTATTAAATAAAATACTTATAATTCATTCTCCTTCAATCTCTTAATAATATAACTCAATTTGTTCCTTTCATCTCGCTTATAAAGTCTGTTCCGGAGTTTATCTTTGGTACATCATTATGAGAATATTCACTTATTTGAATAGCATTCTTATCAGAAAGTTTATCTAAGACTTGGTCTATTAGTTCAACCTCATTAGCTTTCAATTTAGAAAGATCTGGTCTCCTTAGGGGTAAATATTTAAATTGGGGATAGGTAAAATATTCACTCTTTATCTTCTCAATCTCTTTATCTTCAATCATTTTATTGGTTATCTCTTTAAACTCAATCGGATATGAAAACTTTTCAGGAGTGATTTTTACTTCTTTTTATTCTGTGAATATTTGAGGAGTATCTTGTAAAGCTATAAATTTAACTTTTTATATAAAAATGAAGAAAGTCCCAATTTTAACTACTTCACCTTCAACATCTTCAATAAATCTTCTTTTAATTCAGTATTTTTTACCTGAGAAAATGAGGTCTCTTTTAATATAGAAACAAATTCTTTCCCTAATCTTTTAAGAATCCTTTCCCATATCTCATAATAATCATGTTCTATATTGATATAATCCACAATCCCCTTCCTCTCCGGGATAACCAATTCGGGCATCTCACTAATAATCTCTTCTAAAACCGATGAGACTACCTTCATATCTAACTTGATAAAAGCCGCATCCCCGGAAATCTGGGAAAATTGACTAAACCGCTCTCTTAATTTAGTGCAAAGTCTCTCCGAAAGATAGTTATTTATCTTTCTGAGAGCACTCAAGGATTTTTCATTGTAATAATTTTTAAATTAAAAGGTTCGAATCCTACCCGGCTCCCCAGACAGAACGATTATAGAACTTTTTGTATGAATGAAGATGCTGAAAAAGTCTATCGGGAGTTAGAAGAAGTAATTAATATTTGTTAAGAATTAATAAAATAGAATAATTCTTAAAATAAAGTTACCGAATTATTGATCTAGTATAACAGGCACCTATTTATCAACTTTCTTCTTAGGCCTTCACTCTCCCTATATTTCAGCATGGTTAATTTGGAAGAAAAATAACCTCTCCCCATTTGTATATTCCTCTGTTTGAAATTAGAACGGTATATCTTCTTCACGTATTATTGTGTTATCTTCTATCTTCTGACACTCGAAAGTTAGACTCTTAAGTTTCTCAATTAACTCATCCAGTTCATGGTTTTGCCCCCGGAAATGGCCCGCGAGGTAATCAATCGCCCTCTTCATACTTTTAAGACCATCTAGCGTATCTTGGTATCCACCCTGGCCTGTAACTTGATTGTCATGCAAGTCAATATACTTCCGCAATAGTTCTTGGATTGCATCAGGATTGATTGACGGTGACGCCTTTCGCATGTTTTTCAAAGTCACCCTACTCAAATTTAGGATCTCTTCAAGTAAATCCCTTTCCGTCCGGACCGGCTCCATGTCATCCTGGCCAAATTTCTTAATGATTATATCTATTTTAGTTTTCAATTCTGGCCACCATTTCTCGAATACGGAGTCCAATACTTTTACAGTGAGTTTGTTCTCACCTAGTTTGTTATTGATGACGGAAACAAGTTTCTTGAAATCTTCTTTGTCGAATTCGGTAGTTTGAAACTGCTTAAGCGGTCCAGTGAGGTCAGTATTATGGATTCCGAATAAAACAGGGCAGACGTGGGCCTTGTCTATGCTTTTCGATAAAGCACCCGCTTCAAACATGACCCAATCACTATGAAGGTTGTCTCGGGTAACGCAAAGAATGCCCACTTCGGAGGATTCGAGTTCCTTCGCAATTTCCGAGTTCCAGCGAGTTCCTTTCTCGGTATCCGAAGGAGTAAAATACGGCTTGACCACCTGCAAGACAGAGGGAAGCCAATCACGAAGGGTTTCACCAAGTTTCTTACTATTATTTCCAGACCAGCTAATAAAAACTTTCATCTTTTTCTCTCCTTTCCCGTATATTAAAAATTATCCCGTTATAGACCTCTATTGTTTCTTTAAAAAGACAAAATATATAGTGCAAAGTCTCAACATTTGTCATATTATAATTTCTTAAAATATTATAAAAGTAAAGTAAGGGACTACCCCCTACCATACCCTAATCATTTAAAAAAACATTGGGAACCTGAGAATTCATCTGGTCTCCATAAAAAATTAGAAAAAATTACTGAATTATTGAGATAGTTCAACAGTTCCTATGATATTTATTTTAGATTTCAAGCTCTGTAAACCATTGACCTATAAGATAAATATCAATTGATGTTTCTGGACCAGTAGAACCAAAGAGATAATATTCTTTTTTTATAGGTTCAATCGTTACATCCTCTTCTGGTTCGTAAGCCCAATAGATTATGAATAAATCAAACAGCTTCAATTTAACTGCAGACAAATATTTTTTCTGCACATCTATTGGAACTCTAATTTGTGCATCTTTAAATCCTATTACATCTACATTAAGGTCTTGTGAAAGTGTTTCACCTCCATAAACCATCCCGCAAGCATCAAGCGCTCTTTCGAACCCATATTTTTCGAAAAAAGGAAAACCTTGATTAACTATACTAATTTTTTTCTTTAAATCACTAGCTTGAGATTGGAGTAAAGATATTTCTTTTGTTGTTGCTAAAATAGGTCCATCTAGCCCAGTATTATGGCTAATAGCAAATTTTCTTTCTTTTTTAAGAGAATTAATTTTTTCTTCAATTCTTGCCAATTCTGTTTTAAAAATCCTTGAATTATCTACAAAATAATCAAAATCCATTTCTTATCCTTTCCGTTAAACAATATTTTTTTGATACAGTCTTTACTATGTATAATAACACGAATGGCAGGGGGACGCTTCGTTTGTTCTATTTTAAAAGTTATTTCTCTAACGCTTTTTCATATAACTAATCCCCTACTCAGCTCTCTAATGCATGCACCAGTTTCCTTGCATATATCTTTAATTAAGTTAGCTCTATCGATTATTTGTATTTAATAAATGTTTTATCTGATCACTTTCGAAGATGCTACTATTGATAATGTCTTTAAGTTTAAAATAGTTATTTCCTATATTGCTTTAAACTTAGACTTATCGATATAAACCTCTCTTGTTCATAAAGAGAAATAAAAATTATTAAGGCAAGCAAAACATTCCCTTGCTTTCATTTTAGAAATTTTATATAGGTTTTAAGTGTAATTCCTTCCTTAATTCAGACAAGCTTTCCTCTTTCCATAGTACTTTTCTTCGTTTCTCTATAAGCAAAGAATTATTTCTCTTCCATTTAATTAATCTAATTTTATCGCCTTCAATTTCAATGTTTGTTATACCTGTTCTATAAAGTCCACATCCTGTATTAAAATAACATGGCAATGGTTCTTCCCCCTTAGCTGTTATTCGATTATATTTTCTTCCTCTTCTTTCTTCATCAAGTAATTCACTTTTCTGTTTTTCGATTTTTTTAGATAACTTATTAATTTTAAATTTATCTTTGGAGCATTGCTTTTTTTCTAATTCTTTTTCTTTAATTTCAATTTGTTCTTTTAACCACCAATAATACGATCGAGAAGCAAAAATTGCATTATGTGTATGCCCACAAATAAGAATAGCCTTATTTTCTTTTGCCCAATTATAATACAGCTTTTCGCGACTTTTAGGAATTTGAGACTTTGTTGCTGAACGATTTTCATAATTAAAAAATGCCTTTGCAAAAGGTACAACAGATTTTAGACAACGAGAAATAAAACTAGACAACCAAATATATTTATCGCATACTCTATCACCTTGATGACCATGAACCAAAAGTATATCATCACCTTCTTTATAAAATATCTTAAGCATTGTTCCAGCCTCAGGAGCTTCCACTTCAAAGACAGCCTTATCGGTTTCCACTTCACAGATAGGCTCTTCGGCTTTTACTTTGTCCCCTACTTTTTTATTCCATTTAATAATAAGACAGGATTCAACAGATTGTCCTTGTTTGGGCATAAGTACTGCTATAGCCATATATAAGACACCTCCTACTATATATTACTACTATACTATACCGCGTCAATTCGCTAAATAAATTATTATAAAAAATCAAATTATTTTTTTTGAAATAAAACAAAAATTTAAATACTAAATAGTTTGTTATAAATATCCAAAAATTCATTATACTGTTTACGATAATAATCTGAAGGGTTTGAAATATAGGACTTCTTAACCTTTACAATTTTACTAACGGCTTCATTAATGTCCTTAAAGTATCCCAGTTGAACTGCAGCAATAATCGCTGCGCCTAGTGGAGCTGCTTCCCTGGAATCGGTTATCACAATTTCTTTTCAAGTATAGCTGCTTTCATCTGGCACCATACTTTACTGTTTGCCCAACCGCCGGTGGAAATGATTTTTTCAGAAGAAATGTTTAATTATTTCATATAATCCAGATTTCTTTAACTCCTCTTATCCTTCGGATTACTCTTAAACTTAGAGCCTCTTTTATGAGGCTCAAGCCTTTTCCTTAAAGCTTCCCGGGTCTTTACAGTTACGTGTAAACAGAAGGCTTGCTTAACCTACAGAGCACATCATTTTCCTCAACTGATATAGGTCCAAGACCCATCTTCCAATGCCTCATACGGATTATTCCATGCAAGACAAATCTGTCAAGAGAAAACTAAAGTAATTATAGCAAAAAACAGACCAATACACTTCAGGGAAAATTGTGAACCATGTCCATATAGGGTTTTAATCAATGCGGATTTACATGCACGTGTAATGTTTCTCATCCTTAACATCACTCATAATATGAATCGTGTTGTCTCTTAAGTTTACAGCTTTAAAAAACTTGGTTTAATGAAAGGTTCCAATAAACAATTATTAGGTAGGGTTGTTTTCGAACGATTCTATTTCTTAAAAAGCTAGTGCTTTAGAAGGATTTTCCACCATCATTGTATGAATCATTTCTTCTGTTCCTCCTTTTTTTCTGAAGATAGAAAGGAATTTTTTGATTAAGTAATCATATCCTCTACCACCAAAGTAGTGGAAATGACTGTTGTGACATATATCAAGAGATAGCATAATTTTGTTAAGGTAGCCTTTTTCAATTAAAGCTATTATATTATTGACTCTTTGTTCCTCAGTCATAGGCACTAATGGTGGTGTAAAACCAATATGGTCAATCTCAAGCCATACACCAGTTTCCGCTATCGGTAAGTAGCGTTGGATACTGAAGTTATCACCCAGATGGCCAATAATGACCCGGGTCATATCTACGTTTTCTTTTTTAAAAATCTCAATTTGCTCCAGAGCTAATTCACCGAAATGAGTGGTATGGGTAGTTATAGCTGCTCCAATTTCTTTTTGGGCAATACTGCAAGCCCGGAATACCCTTTCTTCAGCTGGAGATATGTAATTTCTATAAGTACCAATTTCTCCGATAATGCCGGGCTTAATGCCAGTTCCATCAATTCCTTCCTTAAACTCCTTTATAATCATTCTTGCTAAAGTATCTACGCTTCTTTCCCAGATATAATCTGGATAATGATTTTGAAGATACCAGCCACTTCCGAGAATGACATTGACGCCACTGGCCTCAGATATTCTTTTAACCCCCTCTGGATTGCGACCAAGACCAATATTAGTGACATCTGCGATTGATTTTCCCCCAGCATCTCTGTAATATTTAAGTTCATTGATAACCAGATTCTCCTCACAAACTACCCGATCTGCAATATAAATATTTCTATCTGGATTACCTGGCTCTCCGTGGTAATCAACTAAGGTGTGTTCATGGGGCTGGGTGAAACCCAACTCGCTAGGAGAAATCGGTCCACATACAGTTTGTATTTCCTTAGACATATAAAACCTCCCTAATTAGACTTTTATTGTTAAAAATAATTTGAGTTTCTCATCTAAAATTATATCTCTCATCAGTAACTTACCTATTTTCCCATAAAATAATTAGGAATAAACGTCGCTGTAGCCGGAAAGTATGTAACGAGGAGCAATACCCCGATATTAATAATAAAAAAAGGTATCATAGCCTTAGAAATCTTTTCTATTGATAACTTGCTGATACCGGAAGCAATAAACAAGCATTGTCCAACGGGAGGCGTTGTAAGCCCTATAATTAGATTAAGACAGAGAAAAATTCCTATATGCACTGGATTCATACCCATATTGGTCAAAATAGGCAAGAAAATAGGAGTTAATATCATTACAGATGGCGTAGGGTCCATAAAGGTTCCGACAAAAAGTAGAAAAGCATTTAACAAAAGGAGGAGTAAAATCCTATTTTTAGTAATGGAAAAAAGAAGTACACCTATCTGATTGGGCACCCTTTCAGCAGTCAATATCCAGGCAAATAGTGTGCCAGTGCTCAGTATCAAAGCTATAGACCCAGTTAGTTTTGCTGCGCTATATAGTAACCGGGGGATATCCTTAGGGCTTAATCCTTTAAATAACAAGCCTATAACTAAAGCGTAAACAACTGATATACATGCGGCTTCTGTAATAGTAAAAATACCAAAGACGATTCCACCAATGATGATAATGGGCATCCCTAAAGCAGGAGCTCCTTCAAGTAAGAATTTCATCGACTGCTTAAAAGAGAGAATTTCTCCCTCGGGAAACTTTCCCCTAAATTTTTTACTTTTACCAATGAAAAAAATTAACACCATCTGAGCTACACCAAGTAAAATTCCTGGAATGACACCACCCAAAAAGAGTGCTCCTATCGAAACTTGTGCTACCATAGCGTAAATAACGAATAAAAAACTGGGTGGAATTATAGGTCCTATAGTAGAAGAAGCAACGACAACTGCTGTAGAAAAATCTGGCTCGTACCCATCTTTTATCATAGCAGGGATAAGTGCTGATCCAATGGCTGCTACCTCAACAGAAGCCATGCCTTGGACTCCCCCGAAAAGCATACTCACCATAACAGTCACATAGGCCAATCCTCCTCTAAAGCGACCCACTAAAGCCTTGGCTACATTGATTAATCGCCCAGTAATACCACCAGTATTCATAATTTCTCCAGCCAAAATAAATAAAGGTAAGCATAGAAAGTTAGAATTTTCCAAAGCAATAACCATCTTCTGTGGTATGATTGTCAAAGTAATAGGGTTAAAAAGTAGGTATACCAGTGATGAGATGCCCAGAGTAAAAATAATGGGCACCCCTATGACCAACAGTATAATAAAAGTCACAAAAAGAAGTAGTATCATTTAAGTTAAACTCCTTTTTTGGTTTTCGTCTATTAAGCAAATTTCTTTAAAGGTAGAATGTATGTGTATGAGAGAATAAAAAATCATCAAGATACCTGCCACGGTGAAGGACAAAGAAACCCAGCCCATAGGAATATAAAGGATTGGGCTGTATTGATGCATAGAGATGTTGATAATAGAAAAGTTGAAATAGATGCCTATAACTAAAAAAACTATGAGTAAGACATCTACTGTTACACTACACCAAAGGGAAATCCTTTTGGGAAGTCTATCTACTAAAGAATTGAGAGCGACAATTTCGCCTTGGCGAAGTCCCATACTGCAACCTATAAAGATCATCCATATCATCAAGTAAGTTGTAATTTCTTGGGACCACGAAATTGGGAAATTGAAAACATAACGAGATACTACCTGAGCGAATATCAATATAACTATTATCGCCAGAGCAAAAACTATAAAAACTGCAGAAATTTTATAAATAAAATCACTAATTTTATGGATAATTATTTCCTTCTTTCTAATTCCAGAGGGGTAGATACCCCTCTGGAATTATAGTCATTGAGAATGCTAATAGGTTATTCTACAGCCTTTACCCCATCAATATATTCTTTTGCTTTTGGATAATCTTTCAAAAAATCATCATAGACGCTCTTTACAGCTTCACGGAAGGGATCTAAGTTATCTACTCTATGGTAGTATTTGAAACCAGTAACAATCGCTTCTTTCAACACCTCTAAATTATCTTTATAACCTATTCGAATAGCTTTTTCGAAGTTTACCTCGAAAACCTCTCGAACTATCTCTTGGTAATCCTTGGGCAATTTATCAAAAGCTACTTTACTTATTGATGTACACTCAATAGATATAAACAAAGGTAATTCAGTAAAATACGGGGTTACCTCATAAATACTAAGGTTACGAAAAGCTAAAGCATCATTATACTGTCCATCTACAACCTTTGTGCGAAGAGCGTTATAAATCTCTGGAAAAGGCATGGGAGTCGGAATAGCTCCTAAAGCCTTCATAGTAGCTATATGTATAGGTTGCTCCATAGTTCTCATTTTAAGACCTTTAAAATCAGCAGGCTTTTCAATGAGTTTGCTACGGAGAGTTGGTAGCCGGTAACCAAGGGTACCAAGTCCCATAAGGTAAAAACCATATTCCTCAGATTTTAGAGCTAACTTTCGGAAGGTAGCACTGTGTACAAATCTATAAAAGTGTTCTTCATCGTTAAATAGAAAGGGGAGATTTAAAAAACTGAACTCTGGAATGAAAAGACCTACAATCGCTTCAGTATGAGCCATAACTTCTACAGAACCAAGCTGAAGGCTTTGCATAACATCTCTTTCTCCACCCAACACAGCTGCGGGATATATTACAAGTTTAAGCCCCCCATTGGTTTTCTCAAAAATGGGATCGCAAATGTATTCTTGAACAGCATTTGTCAGAGGTGCCCCTTCTATCTCGACCATGTGATACTTCCAAACAATTTGTTCTCCACCCACAGCATAAGCTACCGAGGTAAACAGAAAAGCTACGAGAGATAAAACAATAATAAGTTTTATACCTCTTCTCATTTTATTTTCCTCCTTAAATTAATATAGTTCATTTTTCTGTGAAAACTCTCAAAGAGAGAAACTAATTTTCGACGCTTTTTGAGAAAGTTTCCTCTTATCCAAGCTAACACAAGCTAACAGAACAGGTTCTACTATCTCTCCTCACCTCCTTTCTAACTTTATTTATCTCTCCTCACCTCCTTTCTAACTTTATTTTTAATTTTTAGCTTTTTTCCTTTGAAAAAACTTTTTACTGAAATTGACCAAAAGCAACACAATTATGAAAATAATTACAGTAGGATAAATTTCGTGCAGTCCCCAAGGCCGATTTAAGATTAACACCCAGGATATGGTTGTTACAAAACCAGCCAAAATAGCACAGAATACTCCCTCGGGGGAAGTAATCCAACTCCGATGTGAACCAAAAATAAAAGCGAAGAATAAAGCTATGGCTAATCCATCACGCACCGTAAAAGCAAACATAGAAGTTTGTAGGATATGAATAATAGTGAAAGAGGCAATGGTACAGGAGAATCCAAGTAAAATAACCATTAATCGTGATAATAGATATGTTTTTTGTTCTGAAAGCCCCTTAATTACGACTGGTACGATATCTCTCATTACAATCTGAGTTAACGCAAATAAAACTGGACCAGTGGTAGATAACATTAACGCCCAAAGAGATAGAAACACAACTATACTGAGAGCAGGGGGGAAAGTAAGAACAACTGCAGGAATAGCTTGTATGCTATTAGGTAACCCTGATCCATAGATTAATCGAGATGCCATTCCTAAAATTGCACATAAAAAGCCTACTGGAATAAAAAATGCTCCCGCAAAAAGTGTCGCTTTTCTCGCTGCCTCGGGAGTCTTGGCTCCAAAAATCCCCATCAAACCTGCCTGGCCCACAAAAGCACTTAGAAATCCGATAATAATAAAAGCAAAAAAATTAGAGGTTCCTATATAAAAGGGATCAAGAAATCTTTCAGGAAGGTGTAAAGAAAAAGCCTTCCAGCCACCTGACCTTTGCAAAGTAAAAACTGTTCCGGCAACCAATCCTACATAAATCACTACTACATTTAAAACATTCGTAAAACCAATTGACCATATCCCACCACTAAGTAAAATTAGAAGCGTTACTGCTACTGTTATCACAATTCCCCAGCTTAGTGATAAGTTGGTAAGTTGAGCAATAATTGCTCCCCCGCCTACAAACTGCACCGAAGTGACAATAAAATAAGCACTAGCTAGTACAATCGAAGATAATATCCTTACTTTGGAATCAAACAAAGTACCCATTACTTCTGAAATAGTTATACACTTAAAAGATCTTAGTTTTATAGAAAAAACCAGGGCTAAAACTATTAGACCTGCCCCTAAACCGATATTATACGAAATCCCTCCAATTCCCTTTTCATATGCCGTCTGTCCCACTCCTATGGAGGTTGTTGCTCCAAGCCAATCACCCAATATCACACAACCAGCAAATATCCAAGGAATGTTCCATCCACCAATTAAATAATCAGTCACATTTTTAGTTCTTTTTGCCCCTTTTTTAGCAAGAGCAAGTAATATAATTGTGTATCCAATAACTGAAATAAGTTGTAGCCAATTTATTCTATTTTCCATGCTGTCTTTCCTCCCGGTAAATTTTTAGAGACAAATTCAAAGGGCCATAAGTTTACCTTATAAATTTACCAAGCTGTATATCCGCCATCAATCACCAAATTACTCCCTGTGATGTAAGATGAAGCGTCGGAGGCTAAAAAAACTGCTGCTCCAACTATTTCATTAGTTTCTCCATATCTTTTAAATGGTACTGTATCAAGTAATATTTTGTAAAGTTTCTGGTCACTTCTTGTTTTCGCAGTCATCGGTGTCTTCATATAACCAGGGCTAATACAATTAACATTAATGTTATGTTTTGCCCATTCAACTGCTAACGCTTTAGTTAATAAAATAACTCCAGCTTTAGAAGCACAATAAGCAGCCAGCCCTATTAAATCCTTATTAGCAACACTCCCAGATACAGAAGCAATATTAATAATCTTTCCCTTTTTTTGCTCAATCATTTTTCTTCCAACACACTGAACACATAAAAAAGTTCCCTTTAAATTAACCTTTATAACTTCATCCCACTCCTTTTCATCCATTTTCTCTACCGGGATACGTCTTACAATGCCGGCACTATTTATCAAAATGTCAACTTTACCAAATTCATTTATAACTTTTTCTGTCATTTTATTTACTTCTTCTGAATTTGTAACATCAACCTTAATTGGAAAACCCTTTTGTTTTAATTCCCTAATAGTTTCTTCCGCGGAGCTCACATTTATATCCGCAGCTACTATATTTGCTCCAGCTTTAGCTAAAGCAATTGCCATAGCTTTTCCTAATCCTGAACCTGCTCCTGTGACAATAGCTACTTTATCTTTTAAATTAAATAACGAGTCCAACTTTTTCTCTCCTTTGGTGTGTATAGTGATTTTAAACCTATATCTTTGTCTGATAAATTCTTTTTGAAAAAACTTTATAAAATTTTCAGCTCATTTAGTTTTTCTTGCCGGGGTATCCCCTTTTCAGTCCAACCCCTGTATTCATAATATTCAGTAAGCATTTTATCCAAAGGAGGAAGATTACTAAGTGATCCCCCTTCTTTTCTTCGATTAGTAAGTATTCTATGAGGTAGGGTATCATCCTTTATGGATATTCCACAGTTAACATTGTAAAGTCTTTTTAGATTAAAAATTCTCTCACCTGTTTTCATAAATTCTTCAAGATTCACATGCCATCCTGTAACTAAATTTAGCCATTCAATTAAATGGTGAATTCTTACTCCTCCAAATAGATTAAACTTACATATTGATAGAGAATCAAACATACACATTAAATCCTGTAGTTTTGCTACAAACTCACCCTTTCCTTTTTGAGCAAAGCGATCTTGAACTTCAGGGTAACCTAACTCAGGTACAACTACATTTCTTTCAAATATATGAGTAAAACCTTGTACATGGCAGGCACCTCTATTTGAAGTAGCATAACCTAAAGCTACACTATTGTACGCTCGAGGATCGTGACCAGGAAATGCTAAACCTTTGGTATGGATAGCAAATTCAGGAGCAAGTCCACCTATCTCTTTTGAGGCTTTAGGTAAACCTTGTCCTAATAACTTACCTAATCCCTTAGCTTCACCAATCATATGAACCATCTCTACTAAAGCCTCAGA
>Ga0307378_10010002_pt1 | contig 12380 bp, 6 predicted proteins | sample UN1MG_FD_202238 | JGI IMG/M metagenome (GOLD analysis project Ga0307378, IMG submission 202238) | Soil microbial communities from Risofladan, Vaasa, Finland - UN-1 | ecosystem: Environmental > Terrestrial > Soil > Coastal area > Acid sulfate soil | place: Finland: Risofladan, Vaasa | collected...
TTACACTCGATCTTTCGAACACCTCGACGTGCGGGTGGACGTGTCCACGAAGACCGCGAAACTGAATTGGAAATAGGAAACGGGCGATCCCCTTGACTCCCCACTCGATCGGCGGCGAGTCCTCGTAAGGAGACTCCCGACCCCCTCTTTTTTCCCGATGACGACTTGGAGGTTTTCATTCATGATTCGCTTGGCAAATGCATCGGTGGTTTTCGTCTGTCTGCTCGGCTCGGTATCTGCGATTGCTGCTGAAGACTGGCCACAGTACCGCCGCGACGCCACACGCTCCGGATATGGGCTTACAGTGTGGTGGTTGCCGATGGGGCGTGCTTCTTCGGCCGGTCTCCGCTTTACACCGGCCCGATCACGCTGACGGAAACCACACCGGTCCGTGCGGCCGTGTTCCGAGCCGGGAAGAAGCTGGCCGTGCGCGATGCGCTGATCTTCACCAAGGTCCAGCGGTAACGCGACAGCCGGCGACAAGCACTTGCGTTTCCGCCCGTGCTCGCTATACTCTGGGCAGTGTGGATGCGTGCCTCTGGGGACCGGGGGAGAGCAGCATGTCGAAAATCTTCGATCCGTACCACCGTTGGCTGGGGATTCCGCCGGAGGAGCAGCCGGCCGACTGCTACCGGCTCCTGGGCGTCAAGACGTTCGAGAGCGATCCGGACGTGATCGAGGCCGCCGGTGATCGGCAGATGGCCCATCTTCGCACCTACCAGACCGGCAAGCATGGCGAACTCTCGCAGAAGCTGCTCAATGAAGTGGCCGCCGCCAAGGTGTGCCTGCTCCATCCGGAGAAAAAGCCCGCCTACGACGACAAGCTGCAAAAGGAACTCGCGGCGAAGAAGGCGGCAATTCCCAAGGCGATCCCGCTCGCGGCCACGCCGTCGCCCCAGCCCGAACCGTCCGAGCCGACCGCCCTGCCGATGAAGACGCTGGCGATCCTCGGCGGGTCCGTCGTCGGGCTGCTGCTGATCGTGTTGTTGATCTTCTCGATCCTCCCGTCTTCCGGCGAGACCGTGCTGGCCGTGGACTGGCCCGAAACGCATCGCAACGCCGCCACGCTTCAGATCGACGGGCAACCGGTCGCGGTCGACTCGTACGGCCCGGTGGAACTGCGTTGCGAGCCGGGCGAACACCGTGTGGTGCTCACGCGGCGCGGTTTCCGCCCCTTCGAGCAGACCGTCACGCTGGCCGAGGGCGAACGCCTGGTCGTCGAGCCGGTTTGGCAGGCGGTGCCCCCGACGCCCAAGCCCGATGAGATCGCCGCGGTCGAACCGCCGACCCCGCCCAACGTGGACGACCCGGTTCCCGCCGTGGATAATCCGGTGCCTCCCGACGACGATCCGGCGACTGCGACAACCGATCCAGGAACGACGGTGAGCGATCCGGGCACCGACCCGAACGATCCGTCCGTGGCCGTTGCCGATCCGCAGCCGCCCGTGGCCCCGCCGGAACCGCCCCCGGTGCCGACGAAACTGCCGGTGCCCGCGGCCGACGCCCAGGTGGTGGTCTTCCAACAGCTTCAGGAGATCTACGATCTGGACAAGCAGCGGACCGCGGCCGAAAAGCTCAAGCTGGCCCGGGACCTCTTCGCCCTGGGCAAGCGGACCACGCACGACATGGACGAGCGGTTCGGCGTGTTGCGCAAAGCGATGGAGGTGGCCGGCGACGCGGGCGACGCGATGTTGATGTTCCAGGCGGTCGACACCATCGCGGCCGATTTCGACGTGAACCCCATCGACGTGAAGCGGAACGTTTTCGCCAAACTCGCCGACGGTCCCCTGGATGCCGAGCGGATCGCGTCGCTGGTCGCGGGTTCCCGGGCGTTGATCGACGAGGCGGTGGCCGCCGAGCGGTACGACGTGGCGCTGGAGGCGGCCACGCTGGCCTTCCGTGTCTGCCAGAACGTGGCCGGGCGCGACTTCCGTAAGGAAACGCTCGACCGCCGCCGGGAGATCGAAGAGCTTTGCGCCGCCCGGCAGAAGCTCGAAGAGATGCTCGCCCGGGTGGAGGCCAACCCGGCCGACGGCGAGGCCCACCTGTTCCTCGGCCGATGGTACTGCTTCAGCCAGGACGATTGGATGGTCGGGCTGGGGCATCTGGCCAAGGGCAGCGACGCGGGGCTGGCCGCGGTCGCCCGGCGGGAGACGGACGAAGGGCCCAACGAGCCGGCCGATCAGGTCGCCCTGGCCGACGCCTGGTGGGACCTGGCCCAGACGCGAGAAGGCGGGCAGGAGAAGACCGGTGCGATGCGCCGCGCGGGCGCGTGGTACCGGCAGGCCCAGCCGAGTTTTCCCGGCGGCCTGGAGAAGGTGAAGATCGAAAGACGGCTGGCCGAGATCGCCGCGCTGGGCGGTGCCGCGCCCGAGTTGCCCGACACGTCGCCGTCGGTCATCCGCCCGGCGGTGGCCGGCGAGTTGAAGCTCAACGAATGGGTCGATCTGCTCGGCGGCGTCGAGGTGCCGCGGAACCGCGTCCTGGGCACCTGGCAACTGGCCGGCGACGTGTTGACGGTGCCCGCGGGCGATTTCTCGCGGATCATGCTGCCGATCGAGGTGGCCGGCAGCTACGACCTCGAGGTGGAGTTCACCCGGCACGAAGGCGACGACGCGGTGGCCGTCATTCTGCCCATCGGACCGACGCAATGCGCGATGCTGTTGAGCGTGCTCGACGGCAAGGGAGATGCCCGCCACGGCGTGGCCCACGTTCAAGGCCGCGGGGCCGCCGACCCGCAGAACCCGCTGTACTTCGGCCTCGGCGCGTTGCCCAACGGCCGGAAGCACACGTTGATGATCGCGGTCCGCTCGGTGGGCCGGAACGTGGCGATCCAGGCGGCCCTCAACGGCAAGCTGATCCTCTCCTCGGCCGGCGACGTCTCGGTGCTTTCGCTGCCGAACGAGTGGAGCCTGCTGCGCCCCAACCGCGCGGGCCTCGGCGCCAACAAATCGGCCGTCGAGTTCCACCGCGTCCGCTTCCGGCTGCTCGGCGGCAAGGCCACGGCCCTGCCGCCGAGCCAGCCCGGGCCGGGCTATGTCGTCGCGCCACAAGTGCCGGGGCCCGTCACGCTGCCGCCGGTGCCGGCCACACCGGACGTTCCTCAAGGCCAGTGGGTGGACTTGCTCGCACCGGTGGATATTGACGCCGATCAAGTGGCCGGCAAGTGGACGCGAGACGGTGAGGGCGTTGCCGTCGCGCCCGACAAGTTTTGCCGCTTGATGCTGCCCGTACGCGTCGATGGGAGTTATGAACTGGCGTTCGAGTTTACGCGACACTCGGGTGAGAATGTCGTGGGCGCCAAATTGCCGGTCGGGTCCACCGATTGTTGCCTCGCGCTGAGCTTACGTGGCGGCGAAGGCAGCGGCATTGCCCACATCGATGGCCGGGAAGGCCACATGAACGCCTCAACCAGAAAGCCGGGGACCCTGCAGAACGGTCGTCGATACAGCGTGCTGGTGCGTGTGCAACTGTCGGGCGAGGACGTACGGGCTGAAGTCCTGCTGGACGGCCAACCCTACATTGGTTGGGTCGGAAAACAGGCTTCCTTGGAGGCTTACAGGGATTGGCGCACGCCGGACAAGAGCCGGCCGGCGCTGACCGCTTATGAGGCGGCCGTCACCTTCCACACCGTCCGCTTCCGTCTCCTTTCCGGCAAGGCCACCTGGGTGCGACCGCCGGGCACGACCTCCAGCGGAGCCGTCGCGCCGCCCGCTCCCGGTTCGCTCGTTCCGGGTTTGGTAGCTGAATACTTCAAAGGCACGAACTTCGAGGAGCTTCTGGCGACCCGAATTGAGCCAACGGTCGATCTGAAATGGGCTCGCGACGAGGATTCTCCCATTCCCAAAACGAACATGTCGGCCCGACGGACCGGCTGGCTGGTAGTGCCTGAGACGGGCACCTACACGTTCGACCTGAACAGCAACGACGGGCATCGAGTCTGGCTCGACGGCAAACTGGTCATGGACCCATAGTATGGCCATTCTCAGGCGACCTTCACCCTTGAAAACGCAAAACCGTACCATCTCAGGGTCCACTATCGCCAGGGAGGCGGCGGGGCGCATTGAAGTTTACAGTAGGGTTCAGCCGGGATCCGCAAGCACCCGCCAGCGAACTCCAGATGGTGCCCCTGCCCGCCGCATTCCTATTCCACCGGTCGAGTCCGTAGGGTGAGCACCGCCCACCAACTTCCTGAAGGGCCGTCACCGCAGAGGGTCAAACTGGATTCGTAGGCTTCGGGTCTCGGGGGATCCACGAAGGGCACCAAGGACACGAAGAATGTGTGCTTGGTCGCCTGCGCGGCGGTGGCTCACTTCTTGGGATTGCATTCGCTTTCGGGATATGGCACATTCGTACACGTGCCGATATGGGACGGTTTTCTCCTTCCGCTTCGGCCAGCCGGTAGCGCGATCGGACCAGGACGCGGCAGGTCGCCGATTGTTTTCTCCGAAAAAGCGAAATTCACGAAAACCGGAAAACAATGCCGTAAGTTCAAACTGCGACTCGCCTTACACCAAGGAAACAACCCAGCCATGCGACCTGATCGAGCGGCCGATGTCAAGGGGCAGGCGAATGACCTAACCTATTACAAGCGAAGGGGTTATGAAGACGTCGGCCGGCCCCTCAGCGCGGGGCATCGAGGCTGGGGGCGGGGAACAATCGGTTTCACGGCCGGTGCGGGATCGGCGCTTGTGGACGTAACCATCCGATCCGCAACGACTTGCGAAACGTCCTGGAGCGAAGCCAGACGGGAATTGTTGCGTTTCGGCCGCCGAACCGGGTAAGAATCGCCCCGGGCGGATTACGCCCCGTCGCCGCCCAACAACACCTCCCGCCAGTCGCCGGGCACGCGCAAGCCGACGCGCCAACCTTCGGCCGTGCGGAGTAAAACGCCCAACATCGTACCGCCCGTGCGAGGCGTGCCGCCGACGACCATCTCCAGTTCGATGATCGCCACGGCGATCGGCCCGTTGACTTTGAGGCAGACGATCTTGCGAGTCGGCTGCGGTCGGGCAACGCCGGGTGGCGTGCTCGGGGCGGCGCCGGCAGCTTCCGCCAAGGCCTGGTCGACGTTCAGTGCCACGGCGTTTTGCGGGTTGGCAGGATCGGGGCCCATGGCTCGCATGTGCGGATGCAAGAGGTCTCGGAACTGCTTCCAGTCGCCCTCGGTGGTCGCCCGGACGCCCTGATCGAGCAACGTGCGGATCTCCTGATGGTCTTTGTTGTCGGCGTCGAAGCGATCGTCGGCGTCGAACTCCCAGTCGCCGGCGACGGCCGCCGCCGTCCTCCATTGCCCGTCGCGACGGATGAGAAACTCCAGCCCTTCGATGGGCACCCACTGCTGGGCGACGCGGCATCGGGCGGTCCGGGATCGCATGATCGCCAGCGGCCCCTGGATTTGGATCACCGGCGAATCGTCGACCGCCACGATTTCATCGGCCAGTTTCCAAGCGAGGTTCTCGTTTTCGCCTTCCGTTTTCCACGGAACGACCATGGCATATGGAGACTGCGGTTGAGAGCCGAATAAGACGAAACTCTCCGGCCAAAGCGTGTCGATCGGGTCCGGGTATTGCCGCTGCTGCCAGATCCGGCGGACACGTTGGCATAGTTGCTCGATGGCCTCGCGATCGGTGCGGACCTCGGGCGGATCGCTGGGGGCCGGGCGATCTTCGGGCCCCGGCAGCGCCCATCGGATCGACTGGCACGGCGTTACGAAAACGGCCTTCCAGCCGGCCGGCCCCCGGGCGAAAACGAGCATCGTCTCCACGGATTCTCCCGGCTGCCCGTCGGCCGATCGGCGCTCGGCGGAACCGATCGCGCAGGCCAGCGGCCCTGCGGCGACGAGCTTCTCGAGGCGATAGTGCAGTTTGCCGCCCTCGGCCACGATCTGCCGGAACAGTGCGAGCGTGGCTTCCCGGTCGAGCACTTGAGTGCCGTCGGAGGCGGAGTCCACCCACACGAAGGCCGAGCCGGAAAGAAGCTCGCCCAACGGCTCCATCCCGCCGTCGGCCTGCCAAGCGGCGTTGAACTGCTCGATCCCCTGCCGGATCGCGGCGACCGCTTGCGGATCGGTTGGCACCGCAGCATTCTCCGGAGCGGCAAAGGCGTTGACGAGCAACTCCGCCGGCAGCGAGGAGATCAGTCTCCAGCCGGACGCATCGCGGGTGTCGCGGGCGTAGAAGTTCATCAACTTCGTCGCATTCTCCGCGCCGTCGGCCGTGCTGTGCCTACTGGTGCCCAGTTCATACGCCAGCGGACCGACCACGGTGATGAAGTCGGCCCGGTGCCGATGCCCTCGGTAATCGGGTCCTTGTCGCACCTTGATCTGGTTGCTCAGGAACGCTTCCTTGTCCAGCACGACGACTTCGACAGGTTGGCGGGGCGAGACGAACGGAACGGCGAACGCCCGGTCGGAAAGGATCTCGCCGAACAATGCCGTGCCGTCTTCCACCGCCCACGCCCGGTTGATCTTGTCGACGATGGCTTCGATTTCGCCGACCCCGACGTCCAGGGGCACGTCGGCAGCGGTCGGCTCGATACGTTGGATCCATATCGACGCGGTGCCCTCTTGTTCCAGCCTTTGGCCATCGCGATCCATGGCCACTCGCATATCGACCTGGGCCGTCAGGCGAATGAGCTTTCCGGCCGTGGCGTCGAATACGAGGGTCCCGCGCAGTTGTCCCCGGATTCCCAGGTTTCCGGACTCGGTGGCGTGAGGCGTCATGGCGAGTTCCTTTCGCTTGCCGTCTCGCAGCACCACAACGTTCATCGCCGGGTCGGCCGCCGGCGCGTGAAGGGCACAGATCAGGTCCCCGTAGGTTCGAATCGGCACTGCCGCCAGTTCGACGAAAACGTCGCCGTCGAGCATTCCGGCCTCTTCCGCGGCCGAGCCGGGCAGCACTCCAATGACAACGACGAACCGGTTGAGCCGATGTGCCACGGTGACAACGCTTGTGCCGATGCGTTTTACGGTGTACGGTCCCTCAGGCAGTTCGAGGGCGCTATCGAATTCGATCCGCGCCCAACTGTGCCCCTTCACTTCCGCCAGTCCGGTCAGCTTGTAGTTCACATCCGCCGGGATCTTGGGAGCGGAGGGACCGACATCGTTGCCCAACACGGCCGGAGCGCTCCACGCCTGGCCGAGTTTCACGGAGTCGCCTGGAAACGCGGGCAACGACCGCAGGCCTACCAGGCCCTGACAGTTCTCCATTTTCCCGCGGTTGTCGATCGTGAATCGGCCCCAGCTCGGAACCTGATGACGAAGGTCCTTTCCGCCCATGTTCAGCGTCTGTCCGCGGTTCTCTACATGCACGCGCACTTTGCCGTCTTCGGAGAGCGACTCGACCTGCAGCGTTGTGACGGCCGACGTCATTGCCTGTTGCTGAGTCGTTGCTTGGCGATAGTGAATTCTCTCGTCGGGGGCGAACTCGAACTTCAGCGAGACTTGTTCTTCGCCCGACGTCCGCCAGTCGGGCTCTTGCCAGTCGGAGGTCGTCGGATCGACGGGAGGCGACTCCGGGGGACCGGTTTCACCGGCGCGGTCACCCAGCAGGAGTTTCTCCCAATCGCCGCTGACGCCGAGGCAGAACTTCCAGCCCTCGGCCGTGCGGCAGAAGAGGTCGGTGGCGGCGGCATGTCGGAGGTCTCCATCCTCGGAAACCGGCTGGACCTCGCCGATCGCCAGAGCGAGCGGCCCCTGGATCTTGACGTGTCGAATCTTGACCTCGAAGGGTTTGGGGGTCATGTTCTGCAACCAGGCTTGGTAAACCTGAACGATTTGCTGCCGATCGATCACGCGGGCCTTTTCGGGGTCTGTGGGGTCCGACGTGACGTGGCAATGGGAAGGATGCAGCATGCCTGCCAGCAAGTCCAGATCCTTCTGGACCCTCCCGCGGTCGACCTGGTCGTAGACGGCTCGGATGGCAATATGGCCCTGATTGCCGGGATCGTAGGCGTTGCCGGGCCCCAACCGCCAATCTCCCAGCACGCCGGCCGTTATCCGCCATTTCCCCTGACGCCGCACCGCGACCAGGAGGCTGTCCGCATCGATCCACCCGTCCTTCGTCTGTAATTGGCCGAGCTTCAGATGCACCAGGGCGACCGCTCCACGGACTTGCCATTGCGGCGGATCGGAACTGGGGACCGCTTGCTGGAGAGTCGACACGCCGCGAACCAGTTCGTCCCATCCCAGCGATTTGGGTTCACCGGAGACCGGATCAACGAAATGGAGTATGAAATGGCCCACCCAGGCCGTGTCGACCGACGGCTCCTTCAGCCACGTGCGGCGGATCTCCTGGCACAACTCGCCGATCACCCGGTAATCGTCCGGCGTGCCCAAGGACTGGAGGTGCTGACGATCGGCCTCGCTGAGCCTGTCAATGGGCACCCGCAGCATTTTGCCGTCGCCGGCTCGCTTTAGCCGGGCGACCTGATCATCGAAGTCGACCAACTCCGCCTGAACGCGAAAGTTGCCGGTGTTGTCGGTCCATGTCTTCAGCGGCAGTGCTCTGGCAAAAGAGATCCAGAAAGGGGTCAGGATGAGGAGAACCAGGCAAAGCTTTGTTTTCATGACTCCATTTCACTCCGGGTGTTCTTGATGATTTCAATGTATTGGCGAGCCAGCGACTCGATCCGTGCCATGTCGCCGGCGGCCACCGCCTTGGACTCGACCAGCGAGCCACCGATACCCAAGGCACAGGCCCCAGCGCGGAGGAAGTCGGCGGCCGTTTGGAGGTTCACGCCCCCGGTCGGCATCAGGCGGACTTGCGGCAGCGGACCGTGCAACGCCTTGAGGTATTTCGGTCCGGTAAAGTCGGAGGGGAAAACCTTGACCACGTCGGCGCCCGCTTCCCAGGCGGCGAGCACTTCGGTCGGCGTCAGCGCGCCGGGCATCACCGCCTTATCGTATCGGCGGCACAGCCGGATCACCTCCAGGTTGACGGTCGGGGCAACCACGAACTCCGCCCCGGCCAGCAAAGCGGTGCGTGCCGTCTCGGGGTCCAACACGGTACCGGCGCCCAAAAGTATCTTGTCGCCCAGCCGATCGGCCACCTGTTCGAGCACCCGATGTGCCCCGGGAACGGTGAAGGTCACCTCGATGGCTTCGACGCCTCCGGCCAGCAAGGCTTCGGCCACGTCGGCGAGCATCTCGCCGCTGGGGGCTCGGAGCACGGCGACGACACCGGAAGCCACGATTCGCGAGACTGTTCTGTCGCTTGACATCTTGTTTACATCCTGCGGAATATTGGCTGATAAACCGACAATTCTCCCCCGCCTTGGGAAGGGATAACGGATACGGCTGCTGCCAAGTTAGCGCGGGGGCTACCCTCTGTCAACGAGCGGGTGTCGTGTTTTAGAACATCGAAGCTTCAAGAGATGACTGTTACCCCTCCAAAGTCGGGACGCAGGAATGTGGGGTTGCCGAGGCCGTCCTTGCCGGGATAGACTAATCGGGGGAGGAAGGATTTTTTTGGATTTCCGGGGCGCCACTGTGACAGTTGGCGTGGGGACGCGATTGGAGTCAATACTGGCGGTTCGATCAGTTGGGGACCGGGGATTGCGGGCTCGGCTGTAACGTTCTCGCAAATAGGCACAAGACGTCCGTCTCTTCCCAATCACGCATGAATTTTGAAAGTAATCGCCTTTTTGCTGGACTTCAATGGGGGCAATGTGCATAATAACCGTTAGGTTGCTCGATCGCCTTATCTAGGTTCGCTCTTCGAGCATTGGCCAAAGACTTCATGGACCGATTAATGGAGGCACAACCCGAGAAGCTCCTTCTCTGGGGTGCCCTTCTCGCCGTTTTGGTCGTCACACTGGTTTACGTGATCGGCAAACTACGCGCGGAGCCGGCACAACAGGAACCGACAGCCGGTGAATTGCTGTCAAATTTCCGCGAATTGCACTCCTGGGGTGGGCTGAGCGACGAAGAATTCCGAACAATTAAGACTACGCTAGCGGTGCAGTTCCAGGAGGAGTTAAAGGGTGACGGGGAAAAGGGTTGCGACGAATAGTGCAAACCTCTCTGAGTCATCGGTTCGTGCGGTTCTAACGCTCCGGCCGATTTTTGGGCGTGACGGCGTGAAAACCCTCGTTGCGGGCCCGGCGTAGAAACAAACATCCTGCTCGACATCAAAGCGGTATACGAAAAAAGGAATCACGTATGTCCCCAGGACGCGACTTCAACTCGGGACGCCGGGGCGGCGGGACAACCAAGAAAAACGCCTTCTGCTCCTTCTGCCGGAAAAGTTACCGCGACGTGGGCCCATTGGTGGAAGGCCCCGGCGACGTCTATATCTGCGGCGAGTGCATCGATCTGTGCCAGTCGATCCTCGAACAGGAACGCCGACGCCGGGGAACCAGCAAGCAACTCTTCACCAGGGTCCCCACTCCCCGGCAGATCGTCGCACAGCTCGACGACTACGTGATCGGCCAGGAGAAGGCCAAGAAAGTCCTCGCCGTCGCGGTCCACAGCCATTACCGACGTCTGATGCACGGTACGACCGGCTCGGAAGTCGAAATCGACAAGTCGAACATTCTCCTGCTCGGCCCTACCGGGTCCGGCAAGACGCTGTTGGCCCAGACGCTCGCACGCATCCTCGACGTGCCCTTCGCCATCGGCGACGCGACCACGCTGACCGAGGCCGGCTACGTGGGCGAAGACGTCGAAAACCTCCTCTTGAAACTGCTCCACGCGGCCGACTTCGACCTGGATTCGGCCCAGCGGGGCGTGCTCTACATCGACGAAATCGACAAGATCGGAAAAACCAGCCAGAACGTCTCCATCACGCGCGACGTCTCCGGCGAAGGGGTCCAGCAGGCGCTGCTGAAAATGCTCGAAGGGACGATCGCCAACGTCCCGCCGCAGGGCGGGCGGAAGCATCCCGAACAGCAATATATCCAGATGGATACGAGCAACATCCTCTTCATCTGCGGGGGAACCTTCGTCGGGATCGACGATATCATCGGCAGACGCCTGGGACAGCGCTCCATCGGTTTCGGCACGGAGCGGGCCGTACACGATAGTTACGAATTGGGGGAGCTGTTGCCGCAAGTCACCAGCGAAGACATTCTCCAGTTCGGCCTCATTCCCGAACTCGTCGGCCGGCTGCCGGTCGTCTCCGCCTTGACCCCGCTGGATACCGAAACCCTGCTCCAGGTGCTGACCCAACCGAAGAACGCCTTGATCAAGCAGTACCAATCGCTGTTCGCCATGGAGAACGCCGAATTGGAATTCACGCCGGCGGCCCTTCGGGCGATTGCCGAGCGCGCTCAGGAAAAGGAGATGGGCGCCCGGGCACTGCGGTCGATCGTCGAAGAAGTGATGCTCGACATCATGTTCGAGTTGCCCGACGAGGGAGCGGGCAAGAAGTACGTGATCACCGACGACATCGTTTACGATCGCCAGCAACTCTTCCCGCTGCCCCAGCCAAAACACAAGACCGCTTAGTTCACCAGCGCTACTCGCCCGTGTAGGGCAACAGGGCCATGAATCGGGCCCGCTTGATGGCCCTGGTCACGGCGTGCTGGCTGGCGGCCGAGCAACCGCTCTTCCGACGCCCGATGATCTTCCCCTGGCGGTTGGTGAGCTTCTTCAGCAGATCGAGGTCCTTGTAGTCGACGTACATCGGCCGCGGACGCTGGCCATCCACATAGATCGGATCTTTCTTCTTGCCCTTGACCTTCGTCTTCGCCCGCCTTCGGCTGGGCTTCTTCAACTGCATACGCCTTACCATAAGAGATTTCCCACGGACTATCGTTCCCCTGCAACGCCCGGCTCCACACCGACCGCGTTGCGTTGTTACGGGCAAACATATCAGTTTATCAGGAATCGGCCGCAGGGCAAGCGAGAGTTTTGGGCGTTGCGGCGCTTTCTTGGCGTGCAACCCGTTGGTGGGGGTGATGGACTGAGCTGCAACAGACGCTGTGGGCGGCTGCCTCGGTAATTCTGGACTGATGATAGACGCACGGGAGAGTGGGGCCCTGCCTTCCGCCCAAGTGACTCGGAAAGCGTTACAGTGTCCTAATGCACCGCCCTAACGCACTAATCGGGCGCAGACTTATCCCCGATTAGCCTTCTTTCCCACGCTTCTCATCGCCCCTAGTCCATCGGGTTTATGGGCATCGAGATCGATCTCTTGCCGGGGCATACAGACATGTAAGAATTATTTTGTTATAACTTGAGTTTTCAACGGCGGCCTCAGGTGCAACCGACCAACCGCCGAATCGGCTTGCCCGCAAGCGCGCCGACCTACAGCCCGGCAAGAGTGTCCTCTCGTCCAAGTTCCCAGAAACCAGAGGCGACCCATGAGTCTTACTTCCTTAACGCTTTCGCGCCCGATTCAGGACCTCGGCATCATCGAGGAGAGCACCAAGACGCC
>Ga0307378_10010004_pt1 | contig 12380 bp, 15 predicted proteins | sample UN1MG_FD_202238 | JGI IMG/M metagenome (GOLD analysis project Ga0307378, IMG submission 202238) | Soil microbial communities from Risofladan, Vaasa, Finland - UN-1 | ecosystem: Environmental > Terrestrial > Soil > Coastal area > Acid sulfate soil | place: Finland: Risofladan, Vaasa | collected...
TGGTTCTGAAAATTGTAATGAAGTAAAATACTTCACAAAACTTGACAATTATTCCACAACTAGTATATTAAAGTATGAAAAAACTAAATAAATGGTTTAAAAGACAAATGGGTGCATTAGCAATAGCAACTGCTAGTGTTGAGAAGAATGCGTTAGGTCAAGAAACTATTGACCTGGGAACTGATATCGGTTCATACCAAAGACATAACCAAGGTACTCTGGCCGACTCCCTAATGCAAGGTGAAATAACTGAAGAAGTTAAGAATCTTAGATGGAGAATATTAAAGGTATTAGATGCTTCTGATAACTACATCGTCACCACTATGGGATTCGATGATGACGGTTATCCTATAATGGATACTGAACAACCTAACGCTGTTGGTCAAAAGGTTTTATTAGCTAAAGTAAAAATGGATAAACATGATGATTACCCACTTGAGTTAGTTGTTGATAATAAAACAATTACTATGGGTAGTAATGATGCTATGGATAACGAACATATTGGTGCTTATGGTTTAGAAGAAATTAAGAAATCTATTAAAAAGGATGATGATGGTAATGCAACACAGGCAACGTTAGGTGAAGTTGATGGTGAAAGACTTCAATCATCAATGAAAGATGATAAACCAGTTAAGGTTGTTAGAGACTCTAGAGCTAAATTTGAAATAGAGAATTACACAAAGAAATTAAATGTTAGAAAGATTAACGCTAAGGAAAGACTTCTTGAATTTTATATTAGTATATATCCAGATGAATATGATAGAAAGACTAGATTTTTAATTCAAGAAATAAAAAAGGCAATTATAAACCCAAGGTCATCAGATATGCTTGACATTGTTGGGGTAGGTTTTACCTCATATAAAACCGTAGGAGTTAAAGACTTCCGTCAATTCCAATATATGATTACTGGTTTTGATAAGATAATTGAATATAATGGTTATTATGTTATTAAATTTAAAGCTGACGTTATTGTAGATGGAGACTATTTATTAGAGAAGTACAGAATGGAAGAATTAGATAATAAATATAAAAACAAAGAAGCTAAAAATTAATATATGGCTAAAAGTATTAGAAGGAATACAGCAAAACCAATAATAAAAGAAGAACCTACAGAAATAGATGTAAGTTTAATTAATAAAGTTTTAAAAACCAAACACAGACTTAAGTGTAGAAACTCAAAACAAAAAGAGTTTGCAAATTTAATAACCGAAAAGGAAATTGTAATCTCAGCTGGACCAGCTGGTGTAGGTAAATCATACGTAGCGATTGCCAGAGCCATTGAATTAATCCAAAATAAAACCAATCAACATGAAACACTTGTTATTGTAAAACCAGCGGTAGAAGCTGGAGAGAACTTAGGTTTCTTACCTGGAGATATGAGAGAGAAGATGGAACCACATGTTGCGTCATCTTTAGATATCATTGATAAAATAATAGGCAAGTCAGCAAGACTTCAATTAGAAGATGCTGATATCATCAAGGTAGAACCATTAGGGTTCCTTAGAGGGAAGACTATTGATAATTCTATAGTGATTGTCGAAGAAGCACAAAATATGTCTCCAGAACAAGTTAAAACGCTTTTAACTAGAATAGGTGCAAACTCTAAATATATTATTTCTGGTGATTTAGACCAGTCAGACAAATATAAAAATGTAACTCAAAGTGGGTTATATGATGCGATGGGTAGACATAGAAATATTGAAGAGATAGGGTTTTTTGAATTCACTAAAGCGGATATTGTTAGGAATAGTATTATTAGTAAGATATTAGATAATTACGATACTGTTACTAATGATGTAAAAATACCTAAACCACCTAAACCTATAAAGCCTCAATCAATAAGAGAAGGTGGTCCAAAACCAAAATATAATTTATTAAGAAAAATAAGAATCTTTTTTAAAAGAAATTTTAAGTTTTAAGGTTTACGCTTTAGATGTTTAATTAAAAAATCCTTTTTATTTCTTTTTAAATGTTTATATAATTTTAAATTTTCTTTTCTAAAATCAGTTAAATTATTGTAATTGTTTACTATTTTTTTTATTTCATAGGTTGATAATTTTAGTTTTCTTCTTTTATCACCCATATGACTAGTTACCTCATCCACCATTTTTAATTGTAATAATTTTTTATAAATTTTAGGATTTTCTTTTTTAAAGATTTTAAATGAATTATATTTTTTTGTTAATTCTAATAATTCTTTTTTGTTATACAAATTTTTATAAATATTATCGATTTCAATATCATTAACTTTTTCTTTAGTTATATTATTATTAGTTACTTCGTTAATAACATCTAAATTATTAATAATTTGTTTTTTAATATCGGACTCATAATCTCTAGTATCCTCAAAAATGTGTATTAATGTTACACCCACCTCATCACATAACCTTATTTTTAACTTATCATTATTATTTTCATTCCCATGCCAATATAAACCTTGATATTCAAAACCTAATTTAAATTTTTCATAATATATATCTATTTCGTATGGTTTTATAACTTTTCTATTATTATAGGTTGAAGTTGTTAATAATAATTCATCAATAATGTTTTGTAAAATTAATTGTGGGGTGCTAAATTTTAAAACTGACATATGTGAACATATCTCATCAAGAATGTTTGATTTTCTAGCAGTATTGTAAGCAGATGAATCATTTCTAATGAATTCTATCTTTGTTTTATATTGTTTAGCGATATCATTTAAAACTTGATAAGTTAAATCTCTAAAATTATTACCCTTTCTTTTATTAATTGCATTTTTATTTCTAATATTAATAAAATTTTCACTTTTTTTAAGTCCCAACCTATAACCCTTATTATCTATTGAACTCTTACTCTTACCCAAAAGCTCCCCAATAACTACATTTTCTTGGTTAGGATATAACTCAATTAATTTTTTTATTTCATTACTTTTCCACATAATAATCTCTATTTCTTAATAATAAATATAACCAATTATCTAAATTAGTAAAGTATTTAATGGTTAATAGTTTATTTATTTTTATTTAAGGTTATACTTAAATAAAAAATTATGGCTAGAATTGGGGTTAGTTTAAATGAAGTATTAAGAGACTTTTTAGGTCAATTAACTTACACGTATGAAAAGTATATCGAAGAAACCGATATAGAAGAAGGTACCATCACCGAACTGGATTTGATGAAGTACTTCAAGTTTGCATCTGTCGATGCAATGAACAAGTTTCTATTTGACGAAGCAGCTTTAGAAATCTTTGGTCATGCTGACCAGGCTCAAGAGAATCTAATGACGAAGTTCAACATGTTCCTTATGGAAATTAAGGATGATGAAGAACATGAAATTGAGATTGTCTCTAGAGAGATAAATAAGAGCATCCCATCAACATTATTTTTCCTATCTAAATTATCTTGCAAAGCTGAGAAACTTAGATTTGTTATGAACTACGAAGACTATTGGGATGGGTTAGATGTTTTAGTAACAGCAAACCCAACAGCTTTAGAAGCAAAACCAGAAGGAAAAATATCAATCAAGATAAACACATCTTACAATAAGGATTCAAAATCAGATTTTGAATTAGACTCACTAATTAGTTTTATTACAGACGAACAACTTAGAGATAAAATCCTTAACACTACAATAACAACTTACGAAGAAATAGAAGAATAATATGGACGAACTATTAGATATTGGTGGGATTCAATATATTATTGATTTTTATGCTTTAGAAGACCTGTTAAATATAGACCCAAGTTTAGAGGCTAAAATAATTACAGAAACTGAAGTAGAGGAAAGTAAAACTGTTGATGGTGAGAAATCAATCAAAACAATAACAAGAACTTACCCAAAAGGTAAAGAAATAGATATGACAAGATATGAAATGATTAGAATGCTTTTCGAAGTAATTTTAACTTATGACATTGAAATGGATGACACACTTGGTGTAGAATTAGGGTTAAGTAAAGCATCAATCCCTTTTAAACTAAGTTTTAACACACTAATAAATTACGGAATAATAAAAGAATCAGAATAATAAATTATAAATTAAAAAATGGAAAACAAACAAGTACAAAAACAACAAATCGAAGATATTATCTCAAAAATAGATAATAAAGATTTCGGATTATACTTTTTCACGTTGGATACAAAAGGAAATCCAACGGCTGGTATAGCAAACATTTACGAACATGTAAAGGTATTAAATGAATTAGGATATAAAGCATATATCTTACATGAGAAGAATGATTATAAATTAAACGGTAACCAGGAAGGTATGGGACTTGTTAATTGGTTAGGTGAAGAATATGGGGAATTACCACATATATCTATTGAATCACAACAACTTAATGTTGGGGCACAAGACTTTATCATTATCCCAGAGATTTTCTCTAATGTGATGGACCAAGTTAAAAAGTTCCCTTGTAAGAAGATTGTATTCTCTCAAAGTTACGATTATTTACTGGAGTTATTACCTCTTGGTAGAAGATGGACTGATTACGGATTCAATGATGTTATTACAACCAGTAATAAACAAGCTGATTATGTTAAAAGTCTTTTCCCATCACTTAACTCTTACGTTATACCAGTTGGAATTCCAGATTATTTTGTAACATCAGATAAACCAAAGGTTCCAGTTATTACCATCTCAGCTAGAGAGCAAGGTGTGGCAGCTAAAATCGCTAAGATGTTTTATTTAAAATATCCACTTTATAAATGGGTTACATTTAAAGAATTAAGAGGATTACCAAGAAAACAATTCGCTGAAGAATTAGGTAAATCATGTTTAGCTATTTGGATGGACGAAACATCTGGATTTGGAACATTCCCATTAGAAGCAATGGAATGTAACACACCAGTTATCGGTAAGATGCCTAATATGATTCCAGAATGGATGGAAGAGATTGATGAAGCTGGAAACGGTAAAATCAAGAACAATGGTGTATGGACAAACACTCATTTAAATATCCCAGAATTAATCAACACATTTATGAAAGTGTGGTTAGAGGACAATATGCCACCAGACTTAATGGAAGGCATGGAAGAGTCTAGAGGTATTTATTCTATGGATAAACAAAGAACTGCTATTGAAACCGTTTATGGTTCTTTATTCACAAATAGAAAAGCAGAATTAAATAACGTACTTAAGCAAATTGAAGAACAAGCTAAAGTAACAGAAAAATAATATAGAAATGGCTAAGAAAACAAACAAAACAGATATAACTGTAGTATTACCAGTTCACGAATTAGTGAATGATAAAGATATTACTTTATTTAAGGGAGCAATAGATAGTGTTGCAAACCAAGCAGTAAGACCAGATGAATTACTTATCGTAGTTCCTAAAGGTTCTGACGTAGCTAAAACACTTAATAATTTCGATTTTGGAGATATTAAGTCAATGACACGTATTGTGGAGAACCCAGGTAAAACTGACTTCCAAACACAATTTAATTATGGGGTAGAGAACATTAAAACTGAATGGTTTAGCTTTTTAGAAATGGATGATGAATATTCCGATAAATGGTTTAAGAATGTTGTAATATATAAAGAAGCACATGATGATGTTGATATTTTTATTCCGATTGTGGTAGATGTGTCAGCTGAAGACGGTGGATTTTTATCACTTACAAATGAAGCTGTATGGGCGAATAGCTTTTCAGATGAATTAGGTGTTCTAGATAATAACGCACTTTTAGCGTACCAAAATTTTAACATTGATGGTATGACTATGAGGAAATCTACATTCGATGATTTCGGTGGGTTCAAAAGTAATATGAAATTAACCTTCATTTACGAGTTTTTACTTAGAATGACATTTAATGACGCTAGAGTGTTCGTAATTCCAAGATATGGTTATAAACATCTTAATTTAAGAGATGGTTCTTTATTTTCATCTTACAAAGATGAGATGAATCCAGTTGAAGCTAACTGGTGGTTAGCACAAGCTAAGAAAGAATATTATTTCCCTAACGAAAGAAATATAACATACGAAGAAACAACATAATAATAATGGCTAAGAAGAGAGGACGTAAAAGGAAAAATGATTTATACTTTGGTCCCGAACAAGAAGAAGCCGTTTTATTATATTTGGATTGTGAAGATGAAGATGCAAGAAATGTTATCTATAATAAGTGGTTACGTGCACCACTTAATAAGATGATTGAATCTATTATTAGAAAGTATGGGTTATATAGAAAGGGTGAGACGTTTGAAGACCTTCACTCGGATACCATTTCATTTCTAATCACTAAAGCTGATAAATTTGACTACACAACGGGTAAAAAGGCATATTCTTATTATGGGACAATATGTAAAAATTATATTCTAGGGTTATTAATTAATGACGAAAAGAAAAGAAAACAATTATATTCTTACGATGATATGACTGGTGAATTAGAGAAAAGAGATGACTTTCAATATGAGTTAGCTGATACTGAATTCACCATGACTAAATTTATTAAGAAACTTATTGATAGCATCAATGAGGAATTAGAAGGTGATAGTATTATTGGTAAGAAGAAGATTAGTGAGAATGAAGAAAAAGTTGGAATGGCTTTAATAGATATTCTTAAAGATTGGGAGGTTACTTTAGATTTAATGAGTGGTGGTACTAAATTCAATAAAAACTCTGTATTAGAAAGCATGAGAAATTATACTGGATTAACCACTAAAGACATCAGATTATCAATGAAAAGATATAAAATGCTTTATGGTATCATTAAATTAGATGGTTTAGAGAACGGTATTGAATAAAAAGTATTTATTTTGATATTTATATTAAAAATGTAATAACATAATTAATTAAAAACTACAATATTTTGCCTAGAAAGAAAAAACAACAAATAAAGACGAATGATAATGCTAGTCTAGAAGGACTTCTTCAAGAGACTTATAATGATGCATGTGCTAATATCCTCGCAGCACAATCAAATATAAATGAAATGGCTAATGCAGCCGAGCCAGAAGATGTTGACGATTTAACTAAAATAGCAAAAGAAAAAAACAACGCCCTTAAGGTTAAAGAATCCTCAATTAAGATAAAATTAGAAATAGCAAAACTACAAAGTGATATAATAAAACACAATGGTAACGCTACTGAAGTAACTAACGAAAGAACTGGTGGTAAGGTATCATTAAATGATTTCAAAGAAATTAGAAAGATGCTTGATGAGGCTGGCAAAAATAATATAGAGGATAATATGGAATAATAATTATGGCAGCAATAATAGACCAAAAGAAAAAAGTTTTTGGAAGTCTTGGAGCGTTAAATATTTTAAATAACGACTTCCCAAAAGAACCCACTTTCAATTCAATGGGTTCCATTAATAATGGGACAGATAGTTCAAAATTTTTAATAGATTTACTTAAAGCTCTAGAAGGTATTAAAGCAGTTAAGGAAATTCTTATTGATACTATCGTTTATAAATTACCAGATTTAGAAATAGCGATAAAGGATGGGTTAAAGAAGGAACTAAAAGAAATGGTTGCTTGTAGTATTAATCCAGAAATTCCAGATTGGTTCAAACATGGGAGTAGTGGATTAACAATTGAAGTTTCTAAGATTGATTTCTACGACTTAATGAAAGTAAACCCAACTAGTGTTGAAGGTGGTCTGGTCTATAAAGACGCATCAGCTGGTGTTAATAGTCAAGATTTTAATACTTACTTATATTATACAATGCAAGAACCTACAAACCCAAAATTATGGGGTAATACGATAATAGGTGTTGATTTATTAGAAACCACATTCTTAGAGGTAGGTACAACTCAAAATAATATTATTAAGTATACTACTAGCCCAGCGTATAGTAATAAAAAATTAACGGAGTTCAATAATGATTTTATTGATACTATTAGTTTATTTGGAACGCCTGGTAGTGTAAATTCATCAAGTATGATAGCATTAATAGTCGAGACCCTTTTTGGTTCAATTAGTTTCGCATCAAATAAGAGTAAAAAACAATATCAAAAAGAAGCTGAGATAGATGAAATCATAGATTGTATTGCTAATGCAGATGGACCTATAACTGATAATTTTTTTGATTTTGACAACCCTACATTAGCTAAAATGGATGAAAAGGTTAATGACAGAAAAATGGGGATAAGAAAATTAGAAACCTGTATTAATTTACCAGTTAAGGTAACTGTTGAAAGTACAGCTAAAGCTGCTGAAGCTGTGGATAACTCAACTAATAAAGAAGAAGAAAAAGAAGCGGTAACAAATGCTTTGGATAATTTAGCTGAAGAACAAGCAAAGTTCTCTCAAAACCCAGTCGATAAAATTAATATTAAGGGTAATTTCTTTGTTGAGATGCTTGAGAAATTTGTTAAGATGATAATGAGTATTGTCATCTCACCTAAATTTATAACCTTATTCGCTATAAATCACCAAATAATTTATGGACAGGGGGAAGGTTATGCAGATGCTAAAGATTTCATGAGAAAAAACTCTACCCTAGTAAATAACATAAAAAAAATATTAAGGGATATTATATTAGCTGTATTACTTAAAGCTGTATTAAAGTTTCTTTCTAGTAAATTAGCACAAAAATTTATAGATGATGAGATTGAAAAGGGTAAGATAGAATTAGCAGCATTACTATTAGCTATTGGTATTCCAGGATTTATTATAGCAAAAATTAACGACCTTTAAAAAAATATAATTATGGCACAATGTAGACCAGACCAAAAACCAATTAATGGTGATATAGATTTATCATCAATAACTAGTATTCTTAAAATTATATTAGCATCTTTTGATATGTTTGAAAAACCATCTAAAGGCTTACCACCAATAATAAACTTAATAGGTTCTGCGAAGAAACCTGGTATGAGCCCTAGAAATTGGGCAGCCAGACAGATGCAAAAAAGAAACGCTATCGGAATAACATCGGAAAATGTGTTTACGGATGGTCCTAATAGAGAAGCTCAAGGTATTGTATCTGACGCTAAGGAAACACATGCTGAATTGCAAAAAGCAAAGTTACAAGGTGAGGCTGGCCCTGGAACTGTCCAATCTATTATTAGTGGAACAGCTGGACCTGTTCCAGTAGTTGGAACAGCGACTAACACCACGATAACATCAATTGGCGTTTCATTCCTTGGTTAAGAAATAAATAATATAAACTTATGAGTGGTTATATAGATAAAACAAATAATGAAATTCTTTTGGATATAAAACAAATGGAGTTCGATTATCAAGCGTTAAAACAAAAGATGCTTACGGATTGGGATAGACTTATTCAAATGGAAAAAGATTACGCTAAAGCTAATAAAGAAATAATAGGTAGACTTAAAGGGGTAATATAATGACGGGTATTAAAAACGCAGTAGGTGGTACTGAAAAGTTCCAATCACCAAAACATTTTAAAAACTTCCAATTAGGGGTTGTTATTACTGTTGGTAAGGTGGGTATAAGTGAAGACACTAAAGGCTCCGCTAATAGAGATAGAAGGTTTAATGCTGACACACACTCTATTAGAGTTAGAATCGTTGGTTCAAAATATGATAATAGAGTTCCAGACGCTCAATTAGCTAATTGTTTCCCTATGATTCCAAAACACCTTAACATTGTACCCAAGGTGGGTGAAATGGTTATGGTAATGGTTTTCGGTGAAGATGAAAAACATGGGGATAGATGGTACATGGGACCAATAATTTCATCTGAAGAACATTTAAATAAAGATTTATTTGCTGGAACAGCAACCTCTAATTTAGCTAATGGATTAGAGTTCCCAACAAGAGAGATTAGTAATATAACTACAGCTAAAGGGTTATTTGAAAACCCACAAAACGTGGTTATTGAAGGTAGACTTAATACTGATATAATACAAAGGCGGAATGAGATATTACTTAGAGTTGGTAAGGGTAAGATTGAAATAGAACCCACTTTTAATAATGTTAATCCAGGATATATTCAAATAAAACACGGTATAATAACGCTACCAAAACCAAAATTTACACTAAATACTTGGTTTAAGACAATAGGTTTAGATTTACATGAAGAAGCTTCTGTTATGAATATAGTTTCTAATAAGATAAATCTTTTAACTTATAAAGGTGGAGCTCCAGAATTCGATAATTTAACTAATGTTAATAAATATGGTGTAGCTGATTATATTAGTGACGAGCAATTAACAACTATTTTAGAAGAAGCACACCCGTTAGTATTTGGTGATACACTTGTAGAGTATTTACAATTATTAAGGGACGCTCTAGAACAACATTGTCATAATGGTAATGGTAATGAATGGACTGATAGAACCGATAGAGGTACTGAAGCTGTAGCTACTTATCTTAAAGAAGCGGTGAGATTAGAAAAAGATATGTTATCTAAGAATATACGTATTAATTAAGTTTTCATGATATTTATTAATAAAGAAAAACATGGTAACACGTACTTATTTTGATAGAAACACAACAATCATCCAACAAAAATATACAAACGTTGGTTTAAATCCGATATTTGAATTATATTACGGGGGTGCTGATGCTGCTAATTCATATACTAGAGTCATATTCCAATTCGATGAAACTAAACTTAAATCACTTTATACTGGTGGTACTTACACTGATTTATCAAAACTTACGCACACACTTAGAATGACCAATACTGGTGCATTTGATACCGATTTACTTGGTAAAACAACTTGTGCTGGAAAAGAAAGAGCATGTTCTTTTGACTTAATAGTATTCCCTATAACTCAAAATTGGGATGAAGGTACTGGATATGATTATGGTGATTGTACTTACATTGGAGAAGGTTCACAATCATTCTGTCCAGCTAACTGGTTCGAAGCACAAACTAATACACCATGGACTGACGCTAGTGGTATATTCTCTGGTACTTCAACCGTATTAGCAACACAACATTTTGAACAAGGAAATGAAAATATAGAAATAGATATTACTAATGTAGTTAATGGTTATTTAACTGGTGATACTAACTATGGGTTAGGTTTAGCATTCACTAGAACATTAGAAGTTACTGAAACAACTAATCATAAATATGTAGGGTTCTTTACAAGACATACACAAACATTCTATGAACCATTTGTAGAAACAATTTATGATTGTCACATAAATGATAATAGAAATAACTTCTATTTAGATAAACCAAATAAACTTTACTTATATACCAACCTAGCTGGAACACCAACTAATTTAGATGCTAACCCTAGTGTAGTGATTACTGATGGTAATGGAGATGTATTCTCTGCTATTACTTCTAGTGCCGTAACACACGTAACAAAAGGTGTTTATTGTATTGATATAACCGTACCAACTACAACTGATAATACTGACTGTATCGGATTTACAGATACTTGGGCTGGAATCACTATTGGTGGTGTAAGTAGACCAGATATTGAATTAGATTTTATCCTTAAGGATAGTTCTGGATATTATAACCTTGGAGATGGTGATTCATTACCTAAGAAAGTCGGATTAACTGTTAGTGGTATACATAGTGATGAAAAGATATATAGAGGCGATGTAAGGAAGGTTATCATATCAACTAGAATTCCATATACAATTGAACAAACGCAGAGCGTAGACAGCCTTAAATACCGTCTATACGTTAAAGAAGGTAGAAACGAATACACTGTTATTGACTTCCAAAATGTAGAGATGGCAAATAATTATAATTACTTCCTTTTAGATACAGCTAGTCTTATACCTGGAATATACTATTTAGATATAAAGGTAGACTCTAATTTAGAGGTAACAACCATGAAAGAAAAACTTAGTTTCGAAATCGTAAGTCAAAGTGAATTAAGAATAAGTCAATAATTAAAAACAATAGAAATGGAAGAATTAGAAAATAAAGATGGTGTAGCTGAGGTTGATAAAACATTTGATAAAGCAGAAAGAATTTGGGATAGATTCCAAAAACTTTTATTAAAAATTGTTGGTGGAGTAGTAGGTATTTCATTAGCTATTTACGTTGCATATGACCAAGTTAAAGATAAACATAAAGAAACGGTAGGAACAACAGTTGAACAATCAGCATCTGATATAGGAGAATCAGCACCGAAACATAAGAAAGATTATATAATCACTAAAAAAACATTTATTGTAGATGATTACAATCATAGAAAAGGTGATACTGTCTACGTAGATTACTACGATGATGGATTTATCGATAAGTATTATGCTACCGATGGTAAAACTTACTACAAGGACGAATAAATAATAACAAACTTAAAATTAGAAATTATGTGTAATTGTGAAAATTGTGATTGTGGTGTAAACTGCGGAGAATCATGCACTTGCGACTGTTGCAAGAAATAAATAAATAAAAAATACTAAAAAGCCCTTGACTATCTTGGGCTTTTTAGTATATTGGTAAAACGTTAACTCGTGTAGTATTAGTCTTGAGTCATTCATTTGACTTTAGAACTTTTTAGG
>Ga0307378_10010005_pt1 | contig 12380 bp, 14 predicted proteins | sample UN1MG_FD_202238 | JGI IMG/M metagenome (GOLD analysis project Ga0307378, IMG submission 202238) | Soil microbial communities from Risofladan, Vaasa, Finland - UN-1 | ecosystem: Environmental > Terrestrial > Soil > Coastal area > Acid sulfate soil | place: Finland: Risofladan, Vaasa | collected...
TGGAGCATCTATCATCATAATTGGATGGCTAAATCAATTTAAATCTGTGCTAGGAGTTTGTCAATGTCTCTTTATAATGCAATCATCTAATAGTCGTTTTCCTGTGCAGTTGATTATTCTACATCTACTGGCTTTGCTATTTCAATAAACCTAGCTCGGGGTGAAAACCGACGAACAAAGCTCCTGGCCCAGCTCCGTAACCCATTACCGGACTGTAATCACTGATTATCAAGCTTAAGCAATCAAATTCCTGCTTGAGTAGCTCGCTAAATGTTTCTGCCATTTCAGGTGCAGCAGCATGCGATATCAGGAAATGAAGAGCATCTGTTCCTGCCTCTTTCTGAATTAGCTCGATTAGCTTCTTGAACCCGTCCTCTCTCTCTGTCACACTGTCGACAAATTCTACTAAACCTTCGTCGTTTACTCGATTTAGCGGTTTTATATTGAGCGCGGCGGCCTTGCTTGCCTCCTCTTTCGACATACGGCCAGTCCGATAAACATAGCGTAAAGTATCGAGTAACATAAGGCCAACTGTTTTCTGTCGAACTTTCTCAGCAACAGTGGCTACTTGTTCCAGGTTCATTCCTTGTGCTGCTGCTTTAGCTGCTGCCAGTACGACCAGCCCCTGTGCCCCGGCAACGGTTCTTGAATCCATTACCCGTATGTTAGTTTGAGGTGATTCTTTTTGGAAAGATTCTGCCGCCAAGCTTGCCGTTTTAAAACCAGCACTGAGCGCTGAAGAGAGGATGATGAAAAGTATGTCTTGAAATGCTGTGCTTAATTTACGGTACTCATCAATGAAGTAACCAGGAGTCATAGCCGATGTGAGGAATTTATCCGGGTCTTTCTTTATTAACCCATAGGATTCTGTAGCACTGATGGTTATCCCCTCAATATAGCTCTTGCCGTCAAAGATTATGTTGGCTGCCGGAACTATTTTGATGTGATGCTCCTCGGCTAGCTTATTAGGGATACAAGCTACCGTGTCGGTCATAACAAGCACCTTTGACATTTCGCCACCTCCTTGCTTAAGCTTCGTCTTTTAGTACCTTGCCTTTAACCCATTACCAGCTTAATCTGAAGTAAAATCTAGTGTCGTCATGATATAAGGTAGCCACCATCTACAACGATTAAGCTACCTGTCATGTAGCCAGCCAAATCTGACGCCAAGAACAGAGCCACCCTGCCAACATCATCAGCATCGCCCATTCGGCCTAAAATCATGCGAGCCATGAAAGCCTTTAATTCTTTCAACTGTGCCCTCTCTTGCTCTTTTGAGGATTCTCCAGCATGTGAAAGCAAGCCTTTTGTCATAATGCCTCCAGGGGCAATGGCATTCACCCGTATATCATGCTGTCCAAGTTCCAGCGCCATGCTCTTGGTTAATGTCAGGATACCACCCTTGGATGCATCGTAAGCAGAGAGCCCTTTGGTAAAGGGGTGTATAGCATCAATAGAAGCGATATTTATGATGCACCCACCTTGTCTCTGCTCTATCATCTGCCGCCTTACCTCGCGGCTGCAGAGAAAAGCCCCTTTGAGGTTTACCGATATTACCTCATCAAATTCATCACCGGTCATTTGTGCTAGCGGTATCCGTGGATATACCCCAGCATTGTTTACCAGAATGTCAATGCCACCTATTTTCTCTACAGCAGCATCGACCATATTCTTTACCTCTCTCTCTTTGCTCACATCACATTTAACAAAGGTGGCTTGGTATCCATAATCCCTGAGCTCTTGGCTAGCCTTTTCAGCCTTTTCATCGTTGATGTCGGCGATAAGCACGGTTGCACCTGCCTCGGCAAGACGGTATGAAATGGCAAAGCCAATGCCCATAGCACCACCAGTAACAATAGCTCTTTTGTGGGTGAGCTCGATAAGTTCGTTAAGTGGTGTATATTTATTTAGTGAAGTCATGACTATGTGAGAAATTCTTACTATTACCTAGGCCTGTATAATACCTAGCACTACTAGGTATTATACAGGCCTAAGTTTACGATGACAAGCCCTTGTGATTGTCCTGTTGCTGTCAACTGTTGGTCAATCTGAATCCGAGCTGGTCTGTCTAGCTTCGCGTCGGCCAGGCATTGGAGTGGTATGATACTTCTGTTTTGTGTCATATCTACTCTAGCTGTGCGTCGTGACAATTTGGAGGCAAAGTTTGCCTTAAATAGAGATATGGACTTGTTGCATTGTCAATATCCCGTTGCTATAATTAAATGACAGGTGGAGCTGGAACCATATTGGTAGGGGAGAAGAAGCAGTGGGGGAAAGTGCATTTATTGGTGTGCCCTCAGCTCCGCTGAGATAGCGGGAGGGACTCTTAAAAATGGCTCAAAAGCCTCGCAAAAATGCAGTCCAGAACATTATTAAAAGTCTTCTCGACTCGGAGATTCCTGAAATACAGAATGTTGCTAGGCAACTGGCTGACCGGATTAAACAACTGGAGGAGCATAGCTGGAAGCTTCAGCACTATGCTACTGAAATTGAGAATCTAGCTTCAGAAGAAGTAGAAGCTCCGTCTGAAACCAGTCTGGCTGTGCTTCTTAAGGATTTAGAGAAGACTTTAGATGAGCTGAGGCGAAGGCCGGGGGGTGTAGTTACTGAACCGGAAGGTGGGGGTGAGGCTGAAGAGAAGATTGAGGAGGTGGTCGGGGACTTGGAGGAGGAGGAGAAAGAAGAGCCTCCGGCAACGACAGGGATGGAGACGTACACTACTCCGGAGGGTTTTGTGGTCCGGAAGATACGTCATTAGGTTAGGTCTTACTGCCCCTGTAGCTCAGAGGATAGAGCAGCGGTTTCCTAAACCGCGTGTCGGGCGTTCGAGTCGCCCCAGGGGTACTTGAATTTTAAGATGCAGGGGTGTAGCTCAGTTGGTAGAGCGGCGGTCTCCAAAACCGTAGGTCGTGGGTTCGAACCCTGCCACCCCTGCCAGCGCCGAGGTGGTGGAATAGGTAGACACGCCATCTTGAGGGGGTGGTGGGCGTAAGCCCGTAGGAGTTCAACTCTCCTCCTCGGCACCATATTTAGGATGGCTGTGCGGAAGTAGTTCAGCGGTAGAACGCCTCCTTGCCAAGGAGGAGGTCGCGAGTTCGAACCTCGTCTTCCGCTCCATAGTAATTTAAGGCGGCGTGGCCAAGAGGTTAAGGCGGGGGTCTGCAAAACCCCTATTCAGCGGTTCGAATCCGCTCGCCGCCTCCAGCTTTTTGCCGGGGTGGCGGAATGGTAGACGCGGCGGACTTAAAATCCGCTTCCTGCAAAGGAGTGTGGGTTCGATTCCCTCCCTCGGCACTTGTGAAACCTCCAGGTAGTGTTAACAGAAGCCTGCCTGGTTTGTTAACAAAATTCCTCAGTTCCGGGACGCAAGGTCTGTCTCATCAAACAATCAAGTTCTACAAGACTTATCTAGACCTTGCCAGCAGCGTTCTCAGTGTAAGAGTCACTGGACAAGAACTTAAACAGTTCATTGATAGTCTCTCCTGTAGCAATGGGGGCAAGCATGCCTATTGCCGTGTGCTAAGGGCAACAGAGAAGGGTTAGTATCATTCGGCTCAAGAACTGAATTACTACTTAGACAGTGGCTATCGCAGTATAAGCCCGATGATACGCTCTGGGACTTAAATGACAGAGGCATTCAGATTATGCTTGGAAGGCTAGAAACCAAGACTGGCTTAAAGTGCAATGCCCACACCGTTAGAAGGACATTTGCCACTACCCTGGCTAGAAGAGGAGTAGATAGCCTCCACATCATGAGGCTTGGGAGATGGGAGTCTATAAGCATGGTGGAAAGGTATACTAGGTCAGTTCGCTTTGAGGAGATAGCCTGAAGTTTTACAAGGCACCACTGGGTTGAGTAGAGGCGGTCAGTTAGTCCGTTGCCATACTTGAAGGCAAATAGACCAACGGAGTGTTACTCCGAAGGTCACTTCAAACGAGAATACTGCTAATAAAGGACATATCAAAGCTAGTCCAGTCCATAATCTTAGGACAAGGTAAAGAATCTGGCATGCCTATTTGGCCGACTTAGCCTGTTTTCCGAACGGTTTTGGCTTTAAGTATTCGTCTGTGGTTTTGGTTAGTTCTGCAACCAGGTCAATTGCCTCACGTTTATCGCCTGACGCAAACTTGATCCATGTTTCTTTCTTACGATGGTTCTTGGCATACTTCAGAGTGCGGCTCGCTAGGTCTTCTAGGTTCTCATAGAGATTTGAATCTCGGCTTTGGCGTCTCTCGTGAATGTAAGCGTGCAGCTGATACCAGCACCTTAGAACCGTTGCCCCTGCATATCCCTCTATCGCTAAGCCCTCGTCGATAACCTCGTGATTGACTAGAACTCCAAGCATGTCGAGCCTGTTGAGGACCTCCTCGATTTCATCTTCGTCATCGTTAGTCAAGCTTTGTATCGCTGTTGGAGTCAGCTTGTAAATAGAACGAAGTTTGCCTTTTTGTTCTTTACTGCCTAATTCCTGAGACAATCCAATGACAAGCTGGGCATTGGCGCTTCGTTTCATTTGTCGGTACTGCCAAAACGCAAGGAATACACCTAATGCAATGATCCAAGTCCCAAGCGCTGCGAAAGATTGCCACCAGGGTTCAGGCATAAGTGCTGAGACCAAACCCCCAAGGGCCAACCAGACAATGAAGATAGTTGCAAATCCCCAATCCATTCGCTTCCAGTCTTTGTTCACTTTCCTGACCTCCTACTCGGGGTATTTCCGCTTCCAACGAAAGTATATCACGTATAGACTGTACAGGGCATAGCATTTTGAAAGGTAGCGACCGATTCGTTTGCTTTGGTAAGCATATCAAAGCTAGTCGGACTGGTCGCTGCGGATTCTGATTGACGCCCTGGCTGGGAATCAGGTGGTCAAAATTGTATCCGTAGCTTGTCTTGAGGGGGTACGGTTGCCTTAATTATCAGTATGAATCAGGCTAACTGGTTGCAGTCTCGCAAAATTATGGTTCTGAAAAAATTGCACAATGTATTTATAGACAAGAAGGAGGCAGAGGGTTTAATATAAGAACAGGAGCATTAACTGAGATGCATGCTCAAACTGATAGAGGTATATGATGGACTGGGCTATTGTTAGTGGAGCTGCGTTTTTCTTAGCAGTCGGGCTATTAACTACTTCAATAGTACAACACGGAGGTGTCCGCTCAGTTGTCTTATATTCGCTGTCACTGGTCTCAAGCGCCTTCGCTTGGGCTTTGGCAGGAAGCTTCGTAGGATTTCGTGTAAGCGAATTGTATGTGTATGGTCTTTGGATACACGATTTATATGTCCCTTCTCTGACTTACCCCGATACCATCCTTCTCTTGTTGCTGTATATAATATTCATTGCCTTGGGCGGCTATTTTCATTTCAAGAAAAGGCGGGGAGTTAGACAACCTCCAGTTTGAGCATTAACAGCTTGACAAGCAGCCTGCAATCTTATCTAATCCTAATTAGGATGAAGAAATGAGGCGATACCTTATACCAATCGTAGCAATCTTGGTGTTGGCTTCGGGTTAGTTGGCTTAGGTAAGCAGTGTTAGACCGAGCTTTGATAGTAGCAATAATCATCGTCAGCCTTGGCATAGCTGGGCTTATTGGCTACACCCTCGCCACTCCTGATGAACCACCAGCACCTGCGGAAACACCCTCAGATACTGATGGAGCTCAGCAGCCAGAACCTAAACCCCCTCAAGTCTTTGAGAAGGATGTGCCAGTTATAGTTTCTACTGCCTACTATAGAGATGTGCCTGAAGTGGAGGAGCAACAGACTCTTAGATTTAACTTAGTAGCTGGCAATAGCGTTGAAGGGCAAGTTACCGTCTGGCGTCGTGCTTATGAAGACAAGACTCCCACTATTGTTGAAAAAGGATTTCCTGTATTTGGCCATGTAGAAGACCCCTACGGTAACATAGTTCTAAAGACTGCCAGATACTCTTTTACCAACAGTAACCAGGAGTATCCATGGCGGTTTGCCTTTACCGCAGCTACTACTGGAGAGTATGCTCTTGAGGTCAATACAGGAGGTGTTCAATTAATGGGGGACACAGTAGTAACTGCTCACCTGAAGGTTACTGCCTACGATAGATGAGTCAACTGCGCTACCCAATTCTCGACTGCAGTTGCTTCTGCTCTTTCCCACCCAGCACCTCCCCCCTCCCTATACACGATTCGCAATACAGTTAGTCTTCATTAGGTATTGATAGTGTCAACAGCTTCAGCCCAAATTACACCAAGACCCACGTTCAAAATCAGCTGTCATGTCTCCATATGTCCAATCTCGTCATGCGGATGTTCACAGCCCCTAGTTACAATCAGCCCCTATCAATTAATGGTAAACACTAGCCACACATCTCCTCCTCGGCACATGCGAAATCTACAGGTAGTGTTAGCAGAAGCTTGCCTGGTTTATAATAGAGTTTCTCAGTTCTGGAAGGCAGGGTAGTCAGGGGGCTAGAGTTTTACGAAATACGCTCGGAGCTTTTCGTGAGGGACTGTGAGTTAATGCAATCGGGTTATTTTTCGATGGGCTGGGCTCGAGCAATATGAACAATCACGTTTTAAGGCTATTTGAGTGAGCCTAATTGCTAAATCTTCTATTCAAAGTAGGTATCGCTTACTTTAGGCTGCCCTCTCCGCTGTTTCCAGGTTTCCGCGTACACCTTTTTCCGGTCGGCAGTGAGTTCTCTTGCTGTTTCGGGAATGCCGGTTACCTTATCTTTTACCACTTCCCTCGTCTTCTTACCAGGTACGGGGGCAAAAATAAGTCCAATAAGTAGCCCCATGGCTACCCCTAAAGTAAACCCGGTAGCAAATGCAGGTGCTGAACCTCTGTTACCCATCTTTCTCCCCTTCTAATATTCCTCTAATGTTATTGTACCATATAAAAAAGGTCTGGATGTAAAAGCGGGCTATTCCCCTATAGAAAGTCTTAATTTGTTAGGTCATAAAGAGGATAGCCAGGAGACCAAAGCTGCTTTCTAGAAGGAGGGGTGGGTTCAGGTTTATCCCCCGGTACTGTTATCCGCTCGATTTCTTAGCGATAATCGCCGTGACTGACTGCTCGATGTCTTTGGCAGTCAGCCCGTATCTCTGGAGCAGTTGTTCGGGCTTGCCTGATTTGGCATAGGTGTCTTTGAGACCGATGAAGTTCATCGGGACCGGTCTTTCTCTGACCACTACCTGGGCTACTCGGCTGCCTAAGCCGCCGTGAAGGAGATGTTCTTCGGCAACTATGATAGCTCCTGTCTCTGAAGCCGCTTCAATAATAGTCTTTTCATCCAGCGGCTTTATGGTGGGCATATTGATTACCCGGCAGTCTATACCTTGTGGTGCTAGTTTGCCAGCAGCTTCCAGGGCTTTGGCTACCATTATGCCGTTGGCAATAACGGTGACATCTTTGCCGTCTTTTAAAGTCACTGCCTTGCCTAGCTTGAAGCGGTAGCCCTCAGTGTAGACAACAGGGGTTTTGAGGCGACCGAGCCTGATGTAGAACGATCCATCAGTGGCTGCGGCTACTCTTACAGCTCCAACGGTCTCGATGGCATCAGCAGGAACAATGATGGTAAAGCCGGGCAAAGAGCAATAGAGTGCCAGGTCTTCGATGGCCTGATGGGAGGAGCCATCTTCACCGACGGTGATGCCCGCGTGGGTAGCTACAATTTTGACATTTAGCCTTGTCTGGGAAAGACACATTCTGAGCTGGTCGAAGCAGCGGCAGGCGGCAAAGACAGCGAAAGTGCTGGCAAAGACTGTCTTTCCTGAAGCTGCCAGCCCGGCGGCAATGCCTATCATATTTTGCTCAGCTAAACCGCATTGGAAAAAACGTTGCGGGAATTCTTGAGCAAAGAACTTGGTCATGGTTGACGGTGCCAAGTCAGCATCGAGAACTACGATGTTCGGGTCTTCCTTGCCTAGCTCTACCAGGGTTTTGCCGTAGGCTTCACGGGTGGACATTTCTGCAGAAATTGTCATTCCAGTTCCTTCAAGGCTCTTTCGGTTTCTTCTGACGTAGGTGCTTTGCCATGGAAGTCTACATTGTTTTCCATAAAGCTGACCCCTTTGCCCTTGATAGTGTGGGCGATGATTACCGTAGGTCTTTGCTTTATTCCCCTGGCTTTTTTTGCGGCTTGTGAAATCTGATTGACATCGTGTCCGTTTATATCAAGAACATGCCAGTTGAAGCTACGCCATTTGTCGGCTAATGGTTCAAGGTTCATAATGTCACAGGTTCGGCCTGCGAGTTGAATCTGATTGCAGTCGACGATGGCCGTCAGGTTGTCTATTTTGTAGTGGGCAGCGGCCATGGCAGCTTCCCAGATTTGTCCTTCGTCGCACTCACCATCACCAAGAAGGACATATACCTGATAATCGCGAGCATCGAGTTTACCAGCCAGGGCGATGCCGATGCCGAAGGATAAACCTTGCCCCAGGGAGCCGGATGACATCTCTACCCCCGGGGTAAGAATTCTATCGGTGTGTCCTTGAAGGCGGCTGTCCAGCTTTCTTAAGGTAGAAAGCTCATCTAGGGGGAAATAGCCGCATTCGGCTAAGGCGGCGTAGAGGACGGGAGCGGCATGTCCTTTACTCAAAATAAATCGGTCGCGGTCGGGCCACTGTGGGTTTTGGGGGTCGTGGCGCATAATTTTGAAGTACAGGGTGGTGATAATGTCAGCGGCAGAAAGGGAACCACCCGGGTGGCCGCTGCCGGCTGTGGCTATCATGGTAATGACATGGCGGCGTAACTGCCTAGCCATCCTTTCTAGTTCAGCTACGGATAAATCCAGCTTAGCCGGTGTTGATGGATCAGACATAGCTATTGACCTCAGGTGAGCTTTAATTATAGGCTAGTCAGCCTATCATGTCTATATTTGGGCTTGGTTGTGTTAATGTTCTAAGATTTTGTCACCTCTCTAATTGTTCTGAGAAAATGCCACCCCATGAAGGAGAAAGTGTGGATTGGAGGGCGCCCCTGAGTAAAAACATGTGGGGCAGGGCTTTAGCCCTGCCCCACGCCCACCAGCCCCCCAGGCAGCCTTAAAAGGCCGCACTACTTTGTGCTTTGCAGTGACACAGGGGTGACATTTTCACTGGACAACAACATATTTGGGTTCAGTTGAGAATATCAAGTCTGTCAATTATAATGCTCGAGGTGATTATAGACTTCCATACTCATGTAGTGCCGCCGGAAATAAAAGAAAGGCGTGCTGAATATCTTGGGCGTGATGCCTGTTTTTCTCTCCTTTATTCTAATCCTAAAGCTAAACTGGCGACGGCGGAAGAACTCATTGCTAGTATGGATGAATGTGGGGTTGATAGGTCGGTTGTCCTTAATCTGGGATGGGTGAGCCATGAGCTTTGCGTTGAGACCAATGACTATATTTTAGAAGCTGTAGCTCGTTACCCCCAGCGGCTTATTGGCTTTTGTGCTATCCAGCCTTTGGCTGGTGGTAAGGCTGTTAAAGAGCTGGGGCGCTGTGCTCAGAATGGAGCCAAGGGCATTGGGGAGATGAGGCCGGATATCCAGGGTTTTGACCTCGGGGATAGCGCAGTGATGAAGCCTATAGTAGAAGCGGCGATAGAACATGATTTGGTTTTCCTTACCCATGCCTCAGAGCCAGTGGGACATCAGTATTTTGGCAAAGGAAATATTACTCCCGAAGTCATTTATCCTTTCATCTTAAACTTTCCTAATCTGAAGCTAGTTTGTGCTCATTGGGGTGGTGGCTTGCCTTTTTATGCTTTGATGCCTGAGGTAGCTGAGGTCTTAGGCAATGTTTTCTTTGATACTGCAGCTAGTCCGTTTTTGTATCAACCTCAGATTCTCACACAGGTGTCAGATATTGTAACTGTCGACAAAATTCTTTTTGGTAGTGATTACCCTCTTCTTTCGCCAAAACGGGTGATAGGTCAACTGGAGTCTGTTGACCTTGAGGAGGAAGATAGAGCTAAAATTCTTGGAGGCAACGCTCAAAGGTTGTTATCTATTGCGTAGTGCTGAGCTTTAGTTCTGTTGGGAGGTGCATTATTGAACAACCAGCAAATTCGGTCTTTTATAGCTGTAGAATTACCTGAGGAGGTCAGGTCTGGGCTGCATCAATTGCAGGCCGAGCTGAAGCTGGCCGAGCATACCTTTGTTAAATGGGTACCTCCTGAAGGTATTCATCTTACTTTGAAGTTCTTGGGCAATATATCCCCTCAAAGAGTGGCTGAGATAACCAAGGTTATGGAAGAAGCTAGCCAGGGGGTTTCCCCCTTTCAATTAGAGGTTGGCGGGTTAGGGGTCTTTCCTAATTTGAGGCAACCTCGTGTCCTTTGGTTGGGTATTGGAGGCGAAGCGGATAAATTAGTAGCTCTGCAACAGCGCATTGATGCTGCTCTTGTTCCCTTGGGTTTTGCTCAAGAAGCTCGCCCGTTCACTCCTCATTTGACTTTAGCCCGGCTGCGGGAAAGAGCTTCACCTCGAGACCGGCGAAGCTTTGGTGAGTTAGTCATGAAGACACCCTTGGAGGTTAATTATGAGGTTGACGTGGATAGTGTTAGCCTGATGAGGAGCCAGCTCTTGCCTGCCGGAGCTGTTTATAGCCGCCTGGCTGAGGTGAAGTTTAAGCGCCTGAATGAAAAGTGACTGTTGCCTGGGTGATGTTTAATTGTAGGCGGAGTTGATTCCAGCCTGCGGTTGGTGTTATACTTTAAGCATCTTTGGAGGAGGTGGAATCTTGGAAAATAATTCCTTTCCTAAATGTCTAAAATGTAAGGCTGGTGATTTGGTGCCGCTATCCGATTTCGGTAGTCAGGGAGCGGCGATTCATTACAAAGCCTGGGTGTGCACTAATCCTGATTGTGGCTACAACCTTAAAATCAGGAACGGTGATGTATATCTAGATGAACCCATCTTTAGCGGAACAGGCCCTAATGCGCGCTCGCGCGTGTAGCTGCAATTAGTTTGGTCTCTGTATCAAGATATTTTTAGGGGTGGCTACTTTGCCTTTGCCACTGGCACAGTTCGGAGAGGTGGTGGTTGATTTTTTCTTTCCGTGCCGCTGCGTTGGCTGTGGAAAGGTGGGTGAATTTCTGTGTGCTAGCTGTTGCCAGAAGCTGCCCCGGCTTTTGCCTCCGTTCTGTCGCAAGTGTGGTAAGCCTGAGTCAAGTGGAGGTTTATGTGCGACTTGCTGGGGGCGTCAGGCTGAGATTGATGGCATCAGGTCTCCTTTCCGCTTCGATGGAGTGATACGCCGGGCTATTCATGAGCTAAAGTATCATAATCTAAAAGCACTCTCTGCTTATCTGGCTAAGTTGTTAGCTGTTTATCTACAAGCCAATCCTGTACCTGGTGAAATTTTGGCGCCTGTACCTCTTTACCCTCGACGCTTACGGGAACGTGGTTACAATCAATCAAGTCTTCTTGCCCGGGAACTCGGGAAGGTAATTGGTTTGCCGGTAGTTGAGGACAGCCTGTATCGTTTTAAGGACAGCCCACCTCAGGCCAGGACGACAACCGTTGAAGGTCGACGAAGGAATGTGGCGGATGCTTTTACTTGTCGAGAGCAGAGACTAAATGGAAAACGTGTTCTGCTGGTCGATGATGTGTGTACCTCAGGAGCTACCTTAGAGGCCTGTGCTGCGACTCTTAAGGCTGCTGGAGCTGCTTCGGTATGGGGCTTGACTCTGGCTAGAGAAACTTAATAAAGGAGCTAAAGATATGGAGTTGCAAATTTTTGGCAAGAACCTGGATATTTCGCAAGCAATTCAGGGCTACGTACAGAAAAAGATTGGCAAGTTGGCTCGTTATTTACCCAACATCACTGAAGCCAAGGTGGAAATATGTGAGGAGAAGACGAGGTCACCTCAACATAACTTTACTGTTCAGGTTACACTAAATAGCAAGGGCACCTTGTTGAGGGGTGAGGAAAGGGGTGAAAATGTTCATGTAGCTGTTGATGCTGTGTCTGATGTGTTGGCACGTCAAATTGAGCGCTATAAGGGGAAGTTGTACAAAAGGGGGAGAGACATTTCCCTGGCTAATCAGACTCTTGCCTCAGCAGGATTAATTGCTGGTGAGGAAAGTGAGAACTTGCCAAAGGTAGTCAGAATTAAACACTTTGTGGTTAAACCAATGTCAGCAGCCGAGGCGACTGAGCAAATGGAGCTTTTGGGTCACGCTTTCTTTCTTTTTGTAAATGCTGATAATGATGATGAGCTTAATTTATTATATCGGCGTGATGATGGCGATTACGGGCTAATTGAGCCGGAGTTGGCTTAAAGTTGTTGAGCGCAGAATTTAGGGGCGGAGCGAATTCGAATTTTGGACTTGGTATATGTGCACTTGCAGGTCGTCTTATATAGCTAATAGCGCTGGCTAAATATGCGACAGTTTATTTGGTGG
>Ga0307378_10010008_pt1 | contig 12379 bp, 11 predicted proteins | sample UN1MG_FD_202238 | JGI IMG/M metagenome (GOLD analysis project Ga0307378, IMG submission 202238) | Soil microbial communities from Risofladan, Vaasa, Finland - UN-1 | ecosystem: Environmental > Terrestrial > Soil > Coastal area > Acid sulfate soil | place: Finland: Risofladan, Vaasa | collected...
AACCAATTAGTTGAACTTTGTCCAAAATTCGTCGATATTAGTTCAATTTTCAAAGAGCATTTTCATGACATAATCCCTATTAACCATAACCTAAACAAAGCATTAGCCTAACTTATGGAAAGGTCAATATTATAATAGCAGTTGAAAGTCCATCATCCGCTCTTTACAAAATAAAAAAGGAGCTTTACGGTAAACTATTTGATTTTAATCTTGTAGATTACAAACTTATTGAAAACACCTTAAAGGCGATGAATATAAAGTTTCAACTATTACCAGATTCGGAACAATATTTTATACTTGGTAGATCGAAGAAATCGGCACTTTCAAATGTGGAGGCTCTATCATTTATTGTTCAATCAACTCCAGAAAATTATAATTTTAAGCTAAATACGCAGCAAAAAGAGGCGCTATGTCTGTCGATGTCAAAAAATCTCAAAAAAGGAACCATTGGTTATTATTTTTCTGTTCCAGATAGAATTTATTATATTCAATCTAAAAAATAAATTAATGCTTTTAAAAGTATATAATTTAGAAAAAAAATACTCTAGTAATACGGGAAAAGATATGCAATCTGTTGTTTCAGGCTTATCATTTTCCTTAAATGAAGGCGAATGTATAGGCATTATCGGACGTTCTGGATGTGGCAAAACTACCCTATTAAAATTAGTTTCTGGTATTTTGTCGCCAGATAGTGGTAGCATTGAAATCATTAATAATGAGAGCAGGATAGTGAGCTATCCTGTCGCTTTTGTCTTTCAAGAGCCATATCTGCTCCCATGGAGAACAATCCGCGAAAATATTAGGCTTGCATGTCAAATCTCCTATTATGATGGGGATATAAAAAAATTTATTGATAATTTGCTTATAAAAGTCGGTTTAAAGGAAGCTGAATGGAAATATCCCCATGAAGTTTCAGGTGGTATGCAATCCAGATGTGCACTTGCAAGAGCGCTAGCAGTTCGTTCCCAATTTTTATTCATGGATGAGCCATTTGGAAGTCTAGACCCTGCAACAAGATATGATCTTCAAGGACTAGTAAGGAAAGTAATAGATGAAGAAAAGCGGTGTGCTATTTTAGTAACACATTCAATTGAGGAAGCATTTGTTTTATGTAATAAAATTTTTGTTTTTCGTAATTTTTGTGGAGGGATTAAGGAAAAAGATTTTCTCGAAATTAATAATCCTTTTTCTGGTAATTTTCCTAATCCAGATACAATTTGGATAGAACCGAAATTTTTAGAAGTTAGGAGAAATATTTTGACATTTTTGGGCAACTTGGGCAGACTTTGCGCAACGGATGAAGGTGGCTGAACAGTCGCGTGTATGGTCAGATCGTGTACTGGATATGTCAGGTTTACTGCACGAAAACCATATGCCTGACAGCCGAATATCTAACAGCGCATGAACCGGAAGGTGGCATTCAATAGTCAGGAGAAATACAAACCTGACGTGACATCACTATTACGGCTTGACTTCCCGTAAGAATTCGCAGGCCACTTCGGGAGGAGTAGGATTGATATAAAATCCTGTTCCCCATTCAAAACCTGCTACTTGGGCGAGTTTGGGGATAATTTCTATGTGCCAGTGGTAGAAACTTACCTCTTTTTCATAGAATGGCGCGGAGTGAAAGAGAAAATTGTAGGGCGGATCATTAAGGGTGAGGGCAATTCGCTCCAGGGTATCTTTGAGAATTTGCCCCAGGGCCTGGAGCAGAAATGGTGAAGAATCCTCAAAATACACGTCATGTTCTTTCGGAATAATCCAGGTTTCAAAAGGAAAGCGGGAAGCGAAAGGTGACATGGCTATAAAGTGTTGATTCTGGCTGATGATCCGAACCCCCATATCGAGTTCCTGCTGCATAATATCGCAGATGATGCACCGGTCCCGATAAAGATAATAGGTATTGGCGCCGCGAATCTCCTCATCCACCCTTTTGGGAACAATCGGCAAGGCAATGAGCTGGGAGTGAGGATGATCAAGTGAGGCACCGGCAGCATGGCCCTGATTCTTGAATATGAGCACATACTTGAACCGATAATCCCGCTTCAGGTCAATGATCCGATCCTGGTAAGCCTGAAGGACCTGAATGAAATTTTCCATTGGTAAATTGGCCAGGGTCAAGTCGTGGTAGGGGGTCTCAATAATAACCTCATGGGCTCCTACCCCATTCATTTGATCGTAAAGGCCTATTCCCCGCTTATCCAGACCCCCTTCAATTTGTAAAGCAGGAAATTTGTTAGGAACTACTCTCACCGACCAGCCAGGAGTATTCGGCAAGGTTCCTGGCTGCCGATAGGCAAGGACTTCTGGTGGCGTTTTCCCTTCATTGCCGACACAAAACGGACAAAAGCCCGGTTTTCGCTCCTCTGCCTTAGAAACAAAGTCTGAAGGCCGTTTAGCTCGCTCAGTGGCGATAATGACCCATCGACCGATAATCGGATCTTTGCGCAGTTCAGGCACGTGGTCGCTCCTTTTTTAGTTATAGATAAAATGTTAAAAAATTGTACAATCAGTTCAATGAAATGTCAATAGTGAGGAGAAGAAAGAAGGGTGAAGGGTGAAGGGTGAAGGGTGAAGAGAGAAGAGAGAAGGGTGAAGGATGAAGGGGTGAAGAGAGAATGCGCACAATCTGCGATGGCGTTTTTATTCCGGTATTTTTGGGACTGCTGCCTCTTGACTTCCGGATTCTGAATTCTGACTCCTGAATTCTGCCTCCTGCCTCCTGCCTCCTGCCTCCTGCCCACTTACCATAATGGCTGCTTGGTAAATTTCTTTTAAGGGGCGGTGGGTCTTCAGGGCTATTTGTCGGCAGTCCTCATATTCAGGGGATGTAGTAACGACTTTACCGTTCAATTTTCCAATCTTGACCCGAATGGGTCCAAAGGGGGAGTGCACAGTGATGATTTCCCTGTGTACGACTTTTCTCCAGCCATCTTTGATGCGAATACCCAGAGTGGAGGTTTCCCGAATAATGATCGAGCACAATTCATCAATCAGGGGAGGTGTGGTAAGCACGCTCAGGCGGGTAGCAGGCCGATTTTTTTTCATGAAGAGAGGAATGAGCGAGACATCCAGTGCTCCGGCTGAGAATAAGCGGGTGATGAGATAATCGTAGTACTCAGGGTTCATATCATCGATGTCCGTTTCCAACGTGGATATCTGCTCCGTACGCCAATCCGAAGGCGTAGTTTCTCTATCCCCCATGTTACCCATGTTATCCATGTTACCCATGCTTCCCGTAGTTTCCATAGTTCCCATGATGACCCGCAGAAAGTTGGGTATTTGCGGTACTTCGCGAGTGCCTGCACCATAGCCTGTTTTTTGAATCGAAAGAGAAGGCATGGGACCAAAGCCGCAAGCCAGGGTGGAAATGATGGCCGCACCGGTTGGAGTTACCAGCTCCTGAGAAATGCCGGTGGAATATACGGGAATACCGGCCAGGAGCTCCAGGGTGGCCGGTGCAGGTAGAGGGATCGTGCCGTGCTCTGTGGAGGTAAATCCGCTCCCCAGGTGCAGGGGAGAAGAGAAAATTTTTTCGATACCCAGTGCCTTGATTCCCAGCAGTGCCCCAACGATATCAACCACAGAATCAAGGTAGCCCAGCTCGTGAAAGTGGATCTCTTCAATGCCCTTCCCATGTACCTTGGCCTCGGCCTGGGCAATAGCAGTAAAGATCCTGATGGCCAGACCACGAATGTCCTCAGAAAGAGGGCTTTGCTGCAAGAGGGTGACAAAGTCGTGCAGAGTTCGCCGTGGGTGATGGGAGTGATGGGGCTGATGAATATCATGAATATCATGGTTATCATGAGTATGATGAGTATGATGGGTATCATGGGACTGATGGGTATCATGGGCATCATGGGGCTGATGGGCATGGCGGACAGGATCTGGTAAGCAGACTTTCATGAGAGTCCCGGACAGCGCCCCCCTGGCAACGATTTGTGGCTCAAGGCTGACTCCTTCAAGGGGAAGTGATCGCAATTGGCCACACAGCCACTCGATATCCAGCCCTAATTCTTTCAATGCGCCCAGAATCATATCTCCGCTGATGCCGGAGTAGCAATCAAAGTAGAGGATCTTCACTTATACTTTTCCCTCTCGCCCTTTTGGCTCCGGTGCGACCTCTGGTTTATCCATCTTTAGAGTCATCAGGGACGTTCTCTGAGTTATCAGGGGCGTTGATAAGGTGGGCGATGCATCCGGCAGAGTAGCCGTTATCGATATTGACTACAGCTACACCGCCTACGCAACTGTTGAGCATGGTCAGGAGGGCAGCTACCCCTCCGAAATTGGCCCCATACCCGATACTGGTAGGTACGGCAATGACCGGTTTACTGACCAATCCCCCCACCACGCTGGCCAGAGCGCCCTCCATTCCGGCTACAACGACAATGACCCTCGCCTGGTCAAGAAGGTGTTGGTGGTTCAGTAGTCTATGGATGCCGGCTACGCCTACATCGAAGAGGTTGGTTACCTTACTGCCGTGGACCTGGGCAGTAACGGATGCTTCCTGGGCAATGGGAATATCAGCCGTACCTGCGGACAGGATCAAAACATGGCCTCTTGGAAGGGGCGGCTCCTTTTGTAAGACGATCATCCGGGCTTCCGGGCAATAGCGGGCATCAGGAGCAATCAGCCGGACAGCTTCGTAAATTTCGGGGCTGGCTTTGGTGGCCAGGAGAGTCGATCCATTGGCAGTAATTCTTTGTGCAATGGCTACAATCTGCTCCATGGACTTGCCTGGGCAAAAAATCGCTTCAGGAAATCCCCTGCGGATTTGCCGGTGGTGGTCCAGCTTGGCAAATCCCAGATCCTCATAAGGGAGATTTTTCAGCTCGCTGAAAGCCTTATCGACTCCGATCGTTCCCTGTTGAAGAGACTCTAATATGCTTCGAATGTGTGCAGGATTCATGAAGGGATTTTATCCATATCCAGTAAGATTTGTCAACTGTTAACTGTAAAAGACTTAAAGACCTTTTTTTTTCTTATAGTTCTATTGACTATGATTTCCCATTTCCCGGTGCTTGTTGTATACTTAATAATGAATCTATTTGTTGCACCCTTATGGCCGTATGCCCTTACGCGCTGATTTATGCTGCTTTTAGCCGTTCGTAGTATATTTAGCGCTTATTGGAGGTTATCATCATGTTTCAGGATAAGAAAATTGTAGTGGTCATGCCTGCTTACAATGCGGCGAGAACCTTGGAGCAGACTTACCGGGAAATTCCTCTCGATATTGTGGATGAAGTGGTTTTAGTGGATGATGCCAGTCAGGATGAAACCCTTGATGTGGCCCGAAAGCTGGAGTTGGGTACTATTATTCGACATCCTGCGAATCGGGGCTACGGCGGGAATCAAAAAACGTGCTACACTACGGCCCTCTCTCTGGGAGCGGATATTATTATTATGCTGCATCCGGATTATCAGTATACTCCCAAACTGATCTATGCCCTGGCCTCACTCATTGGTGTGGGGCAGTATGACATTATTCTGGCTTCCAGAATCCTTGGCGACGGAGCCCTGGACGGGGGAATGCCGTTTTATAAGTATCTGGGGAACCGGTTTCTCACCTGCTTCGAAAATTATTTGCTCGGAAAAAAATTGTCCGAATACCACACCGGATATCGGGCTTTTTCCCGGAAAGTGCTTGAAGATCTTCCTCTTGAGGAGAATTCCGATGATTTCGTTTTCGATAATGAAATGCTGGTCCAGGCAATTTTTTTTGGCTTTAAGATTGGGGAAATTTCATGCCCAACCCGTTATACTGCCGGAGAGTCTTCCTCTATAAGCTTCCGGCGGAGTGTTACTTATGGGCTGGGTGTTATCAAAACATCTTTGAAGTTTCGAATGCATAAGATGGGATTAAGGCGCTGCTCTCTTTTTTCTCCGAATGGGAGAAAATTAAATCTGCCTTCCTGTTCAACCGTGAGATGATTCCATGATCCTATCCCATTTGAAGAGTTACTTATCCTTTTCGAAGTGAGCGGTCTTGATTTCGCATATGCGAAATCAAGACCGCCATCACTTCCGTCCTCGAAATAACATCTTTTTCGTTTAGGAGAATGATGAGATACCTTTTACGAGGATGCTCGCGTAATTATAAGAGCCTATTTTGAAAATGGTGATATGGGCACATGGGCACGAAAACCAGCCATATTGCTCTATACTTTTTCAAACAGGCTTCATGAGAAATAAAATAAAAATTGCTCACCAGGTGAAATCAGATGCCGAAATCAGATGTATAAATTATCCGCCAGGATCAGATGCCAAGCAAAAGTAACGTCGTGGTTGAAGTTCCGCCCAGCAGCAATGCCGTGGTTATCCCAATAGTTGGCGTGGTGGTAAGTGTGGGAACCGTGGTGGTAGGAGCTGTTGCAGCCAAAAGAAGCAAAGTTGTGGTCGAAACCCCTCCAAGTAAAAGGGCTGTCGTAAGTCCCAGCGTTGTCGTTGGTGCGGGAGCAAGAAGCGTTGATGCCAGGAGAAGGCTTGTCAGGACGACTTGAGCATTTCTGCTTGGATAACCATTATTGGCAAAATTTTGATACCCATAAGCAGGATTTTGATACCCATTGGCAGAGCTTTGATAGCCATAAGCAGGGTTTTGATACCCATTGGCAGGATTTTGATAGCCATAAAAGGGCGACGCTCCCACCGAAGAGCCTCCGTAATAGGAGAAGGGAGGGGGATAATACGGCATAAATTGAGCACTGCTGATCTGGACAAAGGTTATTGATAACAGCATCATAATGCTGAAAAGCAAGATAACCCTTTTTAATACATTAATCCTTACGTAATGGGTTCTCATAATGAACCTCCTTAAAATTCAAAGGGCAGCAAGAACCTGTCCCAAAGAGGTCTGACCTTGTCAGACCAAAATTTTGCACAGGCACTTTTAGCCGAAGGCTTGTTTATCGCCTTTAAATTAGACTCAGTCCGGAAATTGCACTTGTTGTCAGCAATGGAGCAAATTGCGGATAGGTAGTATAATAGGTATTGTTAGCTGTTGGAACATTTGCCGCGAGCCAGGTCGTACTTGTCGGCAGCAGGCTGCTCCACTTAATCGTACTCAGGTTGAGCGGGAGAGGGGTTCCGAGAGGACTCAGGAGATAGCTTGGTGGCCATAGGTTAATACCAAACAGAGGATCATAGTATACCATGCCTGATGGGGTATTATAAAGAAGCCACGGGTAGGTCCGATTAACCGCATCCCAGGTCAGCCCCGGCTGCACGGGGAGAATGGTTTTCTTGGTCAGGCTGCTGACGATGGGTGATGGAATACCAAAAATATTCGGTGGAGAGAGAACCGATGACCATAAGGGCCACAAGGTATTATAAGGCGGCAGTGGCCACCACGTAGGGGTAGCAGCATGGCTTAAAGAAATCCCGGCCAAAAGGAGACATGCGAAAACAATCATACCTAATGCAATCTTTCTAAAACCCGCAGTTTTATTTAACTTTCTCATAGTTAATTTCATTGTTAATTTCCTTTTCTCATAAACGGTTAAGATCCGGAAAAATTCTTCGGCACAAATCCCTATATGGACATCCCTCCTTTCAAATAGATTATCAATTGCGAGTACGATAGCGAAAGACAAGAAAAAATAAAGGCTGCTATCTAAAAAGTAGTGGTGGAATATTTTCTTGAATGATCAGCGGAATAGATGAGAGTCGCTTCCTACCTCGACAATGGTAAATCTACAATGGCAAATTTTTCCAAAGCCAAGAACAGACTGGGATTTCTAACCCCGCCTTAAAGGCAGGGGTTAGAATATCCCCACGTGCGTAATAAGGGCATCTGTTTTGGGCTCAACAGTGCCAAGATGATATCTTCTATAGAAACCTGCTCTTTAATGTAGCATATCTTATGCCATGAATTGCCCCTGCTGTCTAAGGGTTGAAAACAATGAATTGACCAAAATATTGGATCGTTTTCCAACCTATAATCTTAAGGTTGTGTAGTAAAATCGGAGTCTTCCTTTGGGACTGAGTAGCAAAAACGGACGGTATTTATCCTCCTGGATGCGGGATATTGGGTACTGGATCTGGATGCGGGGGGGGCCTGGGGGGCGGGGGGGCGGGTTGCGGGGTGGCTGAATGCAGGTTTAAAATAAGGAGGCAGGTAAAAATAACTTGTACCATTGATATTTAAAATTCAGCCTCCTTAAGGCATGATTCTATAGTTCCACTCACCATTACCCCAAAAACAAACAGGATGACCAGGAGGGTTTATTGGCACCCTTGCACCTCCTGGTCATCCTGTCTCAAGAATCAGGCTGGAGGATCTTCACGCCTTCAGCAGAAAGATCAAATTCCAAGCAAAAGCAGGGTCGTAGTTGAAACTCCTCCGCTCAGCAGCAAGGCTGTGGTCACCCCGATGGTTGGCGTAGTGGTAACAGTGGGGACGGGGGTAGTGGACAGAGCGACCAAAGCGGTAGCAGAAAGCCCTGTTCCTCCCAGGGTAGCCAGCGTTATGGCAGTGCTAATTCCAATTACGGTAGTTGGAGTAGTCGTAGTCGTGGGAGCAAGAAGTGTTGACAAGAGAGTGGTAGTCGGCAGTACGACTGAGGCACTCCTGGTGGGCAGGTAACCATAGGAATAGCCATAAAAGGGCGGCGGCGCCACTACGGGAAAGCCTCCATAATAGGGAAATGCAGGGGGATAGTATGGCCCGAAGAACTGGGCTTCTCCCTGCTGTATAAAGGCTCCTAACAGCATCACTATGATGCTGAAAATCAAGATAGCCCCTTTTGCCTGTTTGATTCTAAGATCATTACTTTTCATGGCCTAAACCTCCTCGGTTTTTTCATAGGCTCCTTTTGCCCAGTGAATTACAGGACTCTTTATAATTAAATAAGAGTCAGTCCTGCGATTGCACTGGTGGTCAGCAGGGGAGCAAACTGCGGATAGCTAGTATAATAAGTACTGTTAGCCGCCGGAACATTTGCCGCAAGCCAGGCTGTGCTTGTCGGCAGTAAGGTGCTCCATAAAATCGTGCTCAGGTTAAGAGGAAGAGGGGCACCCAGGACGTTCTTAAGGTAACTTGGCGGCCACAGGTTAATACCGTAGAAAGGATCATAATACACCATGCCTGAGGGGGTGTTGTACAAAAGCCATGGATATTTCAGGTTAACCGGGTCCCAGGTCAGGCCTGGTTGGACAGGAAGAACAGTGCTCTTGGTCAGACTGCTCACGATAGGCTGGGGAATACCAAGGGCATTCAGTGGAGAGAGCGTAGGTGACCACAGCGGCCATAAGGTATTATAGGGCGGCAGTGGCCACCAGTTTATTGTTGTGGAAGAAGCGGCATGGCTCGTGGAGACCACGACCAACTGGCCCATGGATACTATGGCCAAAATGATAATCATGAGAGTGATGGTACTGAATAAAGTTCTTTTTGAGTATACGGATTTTTTTATCATAGTTAAATTCCTCTTCAAAATGCATTATTAATGGCTGGAGTATACCTTGAAAAAATATTACGATACCGACACCCCCTCCTTTCACAGTGGTTAATAAATCAACGCGAATAAAAACTCATCAAAAATGACGGCCAACAGCCAACTTAAGGCCGAAAAGTCAGTGGGAAGTAAGGTTCGAAAGAGGGTCCGGCAGGAGATAGGGCTGGTGAGAGGAGATAGTTCAATTAAGGAATTTCAAATTATCCTTATTGCCCAGGTATCAAGCATATTGGCTCTCACCACCGACTTTGACATGGAATATGAGAACTGCATATATCAACGGGAATTTCTTTTCTATAAGGTAGGAAATGTAGCATAAAATATGCCAGGTAGTCTCTTTTAATGAAAAACAAATGTCATTTATTTACAATTAGATAGATCTAGCCAAAATAAAGCTGGCATGATATCTCGGTCGGAAGGGCCACTTTTATATGAAAAATTTTTCATACTTCATAATGCTTATGAACTAACCCTCTGTTTATAAAGCTAATCCCAAATGATAAAATGTGAAATAGGATTCAGTATCTAATTTCGGCTTTTTCTATTATTAACTGAATTTTTTCGTTACTGACCCGGAAGAATCATGACACATCTCAACAATTAAATTCTCAAGAATCAGTCGAGGATTACAACTACTCGATTTCAAGGTAAGGTCCGTCTCGATGAACCTGCAATGCAGGGTTTGCAGCCTTTCATAGCTGAAAGACCTGGCTTGCTCAACGATTTGACGGGCAAATGTCTGCGGGATGTGGAGAGCGCCGCTAACTTCGGCTACGCCCCCTCCTCTTTCTCCCAGGGATTTGGCCAGGTAGATATGGCGGAATTGCCGGACAATCATAGCCAAAAGAAGGATCTGGCTGGTACCCTCTTCCATCAGCTTATCCAAAATCCTCAAAGAAGGCTCCACTTTTTTTTCCCCCAGATTTCTCACCAGATCAAAGATGGAAAAAATCCGGGATTCTCCGGAAACGATAGCCAGGTGCTCCTGGTTAATCTGCTTGTCTTTTCCCATGTAGAGATAGATTTTGTTCAGCTCGCTCTCGATCCGAAAAAGATCATTGCCCACCATCTGGGCCAGTACTTGAGCCAGGGGAATAGAAATGGTCCTGCCACTTTCCTTTGCCCTCTGAACAATCCAGGATGGAACTTTATCCTCAAATAATTTATAGAAGTGGACAGTTACCGCTCCCTTTTTGACAACCTCACCCAGTTTCGTCCGCATATCGATCTTTTCAGCTATCAGGATCAATCGCACGGAAAGAATTTTTCTTTGCAGAATCTGCGCCAGGCGATCGGCATCTGCCTTTTTGATCTTCTCAAGCCCTTTGAGCACAATTACCCGGCTCTTGCCAACCAGAGGGAGAGTCTGGACTAAAGCAAGGAGAGAGTCTGAATCGAAATCATCGCCAGAAAAGGTATGAAAATTTTCCTGAGCTTCTTCCCTGGTCAAAGAATGAGTTTTGACGAGGTCCACAGCCTGCTCGATAAAATAGTGCTCCTCGCCGGTAAAAAAATACAACGGGTCAATTCTCCCCTGCTTGATTCGACTTTTGAACTCTTCGAGTTTTAACTGCATACGCTTTAAGGCCCTGTAAATTGGTGATCGAGTAATCTTGCGGCCAGATCTGCGGCCGCTTTTTGCCGGGCCTGATTTTCCCGGCTGCGGGTTCTGGCCAGATCATCCTTAAAAAATTGGTAATCTCCCTGGGTAGTAATACCCTTCTCCTGCCAGATAATTTTTCCGGTTGACGCATCTTCCAGGCGCAGATTCAAACGAATGGTCAACCGGTATTCCCTGATAGTTCGGTCCCGGTCAAAAGAAATGGCCTGGTCAGCCGCATATTCATTGATTACTCCGGACAGGATGGCCTGTGCTTCGTCGCGGTTGACTACATGTACTTTGTCCCAGTGCCATAACTCCTGGATCAGGGCATCAGTGAATATCTTATCCATGCCTGGCTCCGTGGTCTGGTTGCGAATGTTTTCCACGTAAATTTTTCTGATCCCTTCAGGCCAGGAGGGGGCCAAAACCCGGTAGCCGCATCCGCCTAAAGCCAGGCTTATCAAAAAAGACAATGCGACCACAAATACACAGAGACACAAAGAGAGCAATATCTGCCCCCCCTCGGTGCCTATGTCTGGGCGCAGCCGCTGCCTCTGTGGTTTCTTTGTCTCCAGTTTCTTTGTCTCCGCTTCCCTTGTTTTCGGTTCCCTTGTCTTCAATTTTTCATTTCTCCCTGATTAAAACGAAGCAACGTGCCGAAAAGAATTATAGCAAAATCTCCCGTAGATACCAAACGATAAATTGGAAAGGAAAGGGATAGGGGGTAGTGGCTAGGGTATTTCCCTAACCCCTGCTTTTCTTGGCGTGCCATCACACAGATTACTTCAACACCTCGACCAACCCGTTACAGAGAAAATTTTCATTGGGGCTATCCGCTTGACTCTCCCACCCACTACATGTTGTATGTGGGGATTGAAGGATTATCGATCATCCTTCAATTTGCCCCGTTGAAACGCTGGCTTGCAGGCACGCATCAAGAGACAGTGCGTGCATCTCATATCGGCTACTATCTCGATGAGATCACGTTCCGCTTCAACCGAAGAGCATCTCTATCACGTGGCAAGCTTGTTCTATCGTTGGGGCCAGCAGGCCGTAGCTTGCGCTAGGCACTGGTTAGGATATACACAGCGGCACCGTGCTCCCCTGTACCACAAGATATAGTGGTAACGGGAGTGAAACGGATACCCCAAAATTTTCATTTTAAGAATTTCCGGGTTAGGAATTTTCAGTTTGACAAGATCTTACGTTTCAAGTTAGGAGGTCTCTCATGTTTCAAAACCCCAGTTCCATAACCAACCGCACTTTTCTCCTCGCTATAGCCTTTAGCCTTTCTCTTTCTGTGGTATTCTTCTCTCCT
>Ga0307378_10010009_pt1 | contig 12377 bp, 21 predicted proteins | sample UN1MG_FD_202238 | JGI IMG/M metagenome (GOLD analysis project Ga0307378, IMG submission 202238) | Soil microbial communities from Risofladan, Vaasa, Finland - UN-1 | ecosystem: Environmental > Terrestrial > Soil > Coastal area > Acid sulfate soil | place: Finland: Risofladan, Vaasa | collected...
ATTTGAACTCGCACGTCCGTTATGGGACAAGTGGGCTATTCACCCTCCCGCGTCTACCGTTCCACCACTCTCACCTTACTTCATTAATATTATCAGATTCTAGTCGTGGCACAAATTAGATTTGTGAAATGGATGGCCTAGGTCCTCAGTTATTTCCCGACAGGGAGGACTCCACGAATGTCGGGCCAGCTGTCTCCATGTCAGCCATCTCGGGAGACCCACGACTACAACCTAATAAATGGTTGTTAAATTGTTATATGTTTTTTTTGGTTTTTGTTTAGATTTTATTTTTGTTTCAAATAATTCTGTAGACAATCTGCATTGACCTGGATATAATTAATAGCTCCAGGTGATAAGGATGGCTGTTCGAGGGGTCGTGATGAGTAATTTCTTGAATCTGCTCCTACAACTGAAGCACCTATTAAGAATCCGGTTAATACTATGAATACTATTAATTTTTTCATTTCAATCTCCCAAAAATTTAATCATTTACTCTATGTATTTATTTGTTCTACTTTTTTCAAAAAAGATTTGATTGTGATACGACACGAGACATCCAACCCCAGATCACGACGAACGAGGTGGTTAGGTTGTCATCCTGATCAGATGCCTCCCATCGTATCACAGTATTATGTTAATGCCTTTTTTAAAAATTGAGTATGGCTTTTATCATACACTATTATACCTCTATGAGCGAAATTTATGTGGGCTACAGTTTTTAGTTTTTTTATTACCTTGCCTATACCCCAATCCCAAAACCATGTGTCTTCAACATACATTCCAGGTTTGATTACTTCGAATTTCATTAGGTAACCTTGAACGTTTTACCGACAGCAGATATCTTTGTCACTGTCTCAAGGTTAATCTGACGATAAGCAGCTTTCTGCATATCATATACCTTGATTGAAGACGTATGAACACCATTGGGGGTGACCCTACGTTTCGGGGCATCTTTGATGAATTTGGTTACACTCATACGAGCGTTCATAACTCTTTTAGTCTTGTCCTGTTTGGTGAATTCAACCGTGAAGATTTTTCCATCCAATCTTCTGATGAAACCTTCCAACTTTACTCTTCTAACGATAGGTAATTTTCTACTTTTTACTTTGTTCATTTTTTTCCTTTCTTTCTTTTATTTAAAAAAATTGAGTGAACGAACGTTATGGATCCGTCGTAAACGAACCGGACTATTCCGCGCTGGTTCACTCAATTAGTTTATTCTGGTACGATTACATTTAATGCATTCATCAGGGTTTGCATGAACTGGTCATGGGGCTCGAGACTCATATGCAATATTCCCTCGGATGGTAAAGTAAAACCGGTAATTCTGAGGTTGATATAAAATGAGATTTTTTTCATCGTTGCTTTGGATAGAGCTTTCCCGTGTTTGGAAATCATCACACTGATTTTTCCATCTGGGATTATGGTTCCCTCCACACACGCAGAATGATAATAATCAGCGATATTGATAACATACGATTTATAAATAAACTGAAAAGCTACTGACGAACGAACTCCTAGAAATTGCATTATTTTCTCCTTTATATAATTGGATGCTTGGGTAGGTTTATCAGTGAAATTGACCGAACAATTAGTATATCACTAATGCGAAATTGACTAAATGGGTTTATCACCTATCTACCCAAGCTAAGATTTTAAAAGAGCTGGGGGCAGATCATAGACGGCATTGACCAATCCCCTTTTTAAAGTGGGGTCAGGTATAATCATCTACTACCCCCAGCACAGTGCAGAATGCTGGGACCACGTTCTCCCAGCTGGTTAATGATGGATGTGGTTTGGATCGCGGATTGCCATCGAATTACCAAGGCGCTCCATCTATTCCTCAACTAAGGGCCGGGTTGGGCGATTCCCGAGTTGCAAATGGAGATAACAGATCCAAACCACATCCGCGCGACTATGCAAGGACAACTCTACAAACTTTGTCATTCAATATAGCCGACTTAACGTTGAACATTCCCTACTAAGGAGCAGGTACCCAGATTGATCCATGGACCCAGTTCGCGGAATGCCAACAATTACACCCGAAGCGCTTCGAGTGCAAACCTTTAAATAAACGAACCTTCAAATTCCATTGCTGAAAGATCACCTGTACCGAATTTATCGATTATATACTTGGCTTCTCTGAGGCCACATCCGGTGTGTTCGCGAAATATTTCGATTGCTGCAATTTTATGACCATTTCTTAATTCCATTGAGATGTCACAAACCTGTTCTTTATTAAGGATATACCCCTCACATGACTTTTTATCAGAATTTGCCACAGCTTTTATTGCTCTGTCGATACGTCTTTCTGCATCCTCAATATCTCGATCACGATAACGATAATGATCATACGTATGTGTTATTAGACGCATTTCACTAAGCATAGACATTTTTATTCTCTTCCCAATTTGTTCGACAATATGTCTGGGTATTGAAACCTTTACATCGAAAAATATCATTTTTGTCTCCTTTTATATAAGTTATTAGAATGAGCGACATCCTTTGGCTCTTACAAGACACTGCTTGCAGATCGCCTCACCAATAATAGCGCCGAGTATGTTCTAATTTCTGGTCGCGCGGTATGTTAACCAGTAGGACTCAATTCTAAATTGTTAATGCTAGGGGCTTATAGAGTATGTCAGACCGCTAGCGTGTCATGTCCAGAGCTCATACACCCCCAGCAAATTTTTACTCCAACCCCTCACGGGATATTTTTTCGTATGTTCTGATAAGTTCCCACTCTTTGGCTGTTAAGTCCTTTTTGGGGATACGCATCAAAGCAACACAGGCACACGAACACTTTCCTTCCTTGGTACAATCTTTGCACATTAAAGAGTCCTCCTTTTCATTTTCATACCACCTTTGAATTTATTATCTCCTTAAGGTTATTAATTTCACCGTGTCACCCTCAGAATACTCAACACTTTGGATTACGTGGTAACCATGTTTTTTCAAAATGTTTATCACTACCACTAACGGTTTTGAGGTGACTTCACTATAAACCTTTGTTTCTCCAATTTTCTGAAAACGAATTAACTGTGACATAATAGTTTCCTTTATTCTATAGTTATATTGTTGAAACCTTCCGCGTAAGCTTCAGACGCAACTTCAAATGCATCCTCATCATTGACATGTTCCTGTACGATGAGTTTAGTCAAGAGTTTCGCGATGATTTCATGATCAACTCCAGACGGCATTGCGGCACCCAACTTACGACATCTGTTTATGAGACTAACTGTAGCTCCCATTTTTTCTCCTTAATTTCTATGAAGTTTTCCCCAAGCATTTTGAAGAACTTGATGATCGTGAGAGAATTCATCAAAATTTTGAGGTGTGTTGGTAAATCCTCGAATACCACTGATATACGCCACGTATGCCATATAATAACAGGCAATATCATATTCCAGTTGTATGCATTTCTGCATTCTTAAAGCGCTATCTAAATTCGGAAGAACCATGATACCTCCTATAAAACGTAATCGATGATGAGTGAACCCCATAGACGGATACATTCTATCATGAGGGTGATACCAATCGACCATTTTAAAACGAACTTAAATTTTGAATTTTTATCTAATTCAAGCATTGCTTCTTTGAGTTTCATATAGTCTCCTTTTAAAAATTGAATTAATATTCCTTTCTCACTTATTAATATATATAGATAATGTTTCAAAATACCGAGACTATTTTTTATTTTTTAGTAACAAATAAAAAATTAAATTGCAAAGGAGATTTTATGTCTGATAAAAACATTATTATCATTGCACCACATCCAGACGATGAAATTATAGGATGTTTTGAGGTAGTATCAAATTATAAAACCATGATATTATACGATGCATCAACACCCCAACTCAGACGAGAAGAAGCCCAGAAATTGCGTGATAAATATGATATCGCTGCTCAAGTGTTTCTCAACAACCTTCCACCACAATGGGTAACCGCTAAGGATAGCGTTTTCTTTTTTCCCGATCCTATTTATGAAACACATCCGCTTCATAGACAGTGGGGATATGCTGGTGAAATGATGGCCAGAGCTGGACAACAGGTTGTGTTCTACAATACTATTATGAACGCGCCATATATTCATGAGGTCGATGATTTTATTAATAAGCGAGAAGTTTTGGATGATGTATTTAAGTCACAGAAAAATATGTGGGCTTGGGAATCCAAATACTTTTTATTTGAAGGTTATAATAGTTGGCACTATAACCTAAAGGGGATATTATAATGGACGTTAAAACGAACGAACCAATTATTGATGTTGATGACGTACAAGAGGAAGAAGATGGTTTGGTTGTAATTACACTGAGCATGAATGATGAAGGAGCAGATTTATTGATCAAAGAAGGTTTTATTTCTATTCTCAAGACTCATTTGGAGGAACACATCGATGACAACAACACTTGCAATCGAGCCTGTAGCCCCGATGTCAGCTGTGAATGTGGAAGTTGACATTTTAGATACTATCGGGGACAAGATATTAATTCAACATTGGAATGGAGAATACCTACAACTAACACCCTCCACCACCAAAAATGATCGTACAATTTATCGAGTAGAAGGACAATCGAGAAACATCCAAGATTTAAGTTTACCTTGGTTTCAAAACTAACGAAAGGAAAATCAAATGAAAGACGCACTAAAAAATGACATAGAAGTTATAGATGAGAAAATAAAAGATTCAATTGCAGATTCAATAATGAAGGAAGAAGAAGAAACAGAAGAGCCGATAACCCGATTTATGAGAAACAAAATAAGTCATGAAAAGAAGGTTATTAAGAAGAGGCGAATGAAGAATGAATTAGCTCGTAAAGCGAGGCGAATAAATCGAAAAAGGAAAAATAAATGATAACACGGTTAAACATATGTTTACTAGATGAAAATGATCATATCATTGCAAAAGAAGAAGGAAATACAACTTGGGAAATCGATTTAAAGAAAGATAAAAAACTCCTTCAAAATGATCATATGAGATCAGAAGTAGTGAGAATCATGGAAGATCAAATGAAAATAGATATTGAAAAGGGTATTATTTCGAGACTGCTAGATAATGTAAGGGGGAAGAAATGAAAACACTAAAATTAGGAGTATGTTTTTTAGATGAAGAAAATAATGTTATAACCAAACGTGTTATCGGAACGAATTGGCATATAACTGGTGATGAACTAAAAGTTATTAATGAAAGACCCAAGGATTGTATGAAAGATGAAGTTGCTTCGGTACTCACAGAGACTCTCAAACTTCAATTGACAACTGATGTTATTAAAGAAATGCTGGGAGAAATCGATGTCTAGAATCATTTTCGTCCCTCAACATCCAACCCCGATGAGATATTCTGAATGGTGGACGTGGAAATTTCCAGAAGAGTTTAAGAAAGCTGACTTTGAGGTCATCACAATCGGAAAAGAATATTCTGATATGATGCAATGTCGTAGAGGTATGTTGTCTGCCTTTTCACCAACACATGCCGCTATAGAATTTGAGTGTGCTCAGATAGATGAATATATGAATTTGGATTTAAGATCAGATGATACTCTTTTTTTAGCAGACTTGAGTTTTCCTGGATTCTTTTCAAATGTTCTATACCACAAGAGACCCAAATACGCTTATGCATTTTGTCACGCCACCAGTATGAACGACTACGATTATTTTCAGAGAGTACGACACTCCAAAATTCAAGTGGAAAAAGCTCATGGGCTAATGTTTAATAAAGTATTCGTCGGAAGTTATTACCACCAAGGAAAATTGGATTTCATTGACATTCCAACCGAAGTAGTAGGCGTTCCAGCACCACCAAAGAATATAATCAAACCTGTTAAAACAGAAAAGAATAATTTTCTCATATCTGTTGCCAGACCTTCCATACAGAAAACTGACGCTGATATAGAACTTCATGTTGAACAACAATATTTAGAAATGATCTATCGACCAGATTGTCGGACTTGGGAAGATTATTGTAAAGCATTAAGTGAGTCACAAGTGCTATTGGTTACAGCCAGAGAAGAAACATTTGGATATCAGGTTGTGGATGCTATCATTAATAATTGTATTCCAGTTGTTCCAGATGCATTTTCATATCCAGAGTTGGTACCTAAAGAATATAGATATAATAATATAACAGAACTGTTCGATATTCTTGATGATATTAAAGCTGGCAAATTAACTGTGCCAAAACTATTATGTGAAGCGAGAATAAATAATTTTTATGATAACATAATTAAAATTATGCGAAAGGAGCGTGATTCATATCCCTTTTAAAACATTCATTAATTGGGCCTTCGACGGTTCCAAAGACACTCCAATACCAAAACCAGAAACTGATTCTGCCGGTAATGTGATCACTCCAGATATCTTGAAGAAAAGTGGTCCCCTCAATCAACGATATGTAATCTCCATGTTCATGAAAAACCCTAAGATGTGTCTATATCTCAATAAACATTTCAACAATATTAATCTATGGTATATTGATAAGGAAACTCTTTTTAAATTTCTCAAGGGTGCCATCATAGATTTTAAGATGAGGAGAGGTGATTTACTATTTCTCAAAACGAAAAAGAATGAAGAGGTACTAATGGAAAAGTTAGAAGAGAAATTTCCATTACTGAAATATGATGATCGAAAACTTTTATATGAAATGATCGAAGCATCACCAGAAAAGAATTCTGTGTATAATAGTTTTGGGTTAAAAAGAGTATCAAAAAGGAAGGTAAAAAAAGAAAAGAAGATTAAGAAAACTGGTTCTAAGACATCATCAAAGAATTTTCTAAAAAAGAATTTTGAGATTGTAGCCGGTTGATTAAGTCCAGACGAGGAAAGGAGGTAGCCAAAACCCCGTCTGGACATGACTCAGAAAAACCCATTAGGCCGTGAGAACTGGGTTCAGTTCCAAGTCTTCAGCAACAATTTCGTTCGGTGGTTGAACGTTTTCATCAGGCTCATCGGGTATCAAACAATCCAAAAGCTGATCGGCAATATCAAAGAATTTTTCAACATCATCGATAACGGCAAAATAATGATCGTCGTTGAAGCCGAGTTCGCGGCAATGTTTGCAGGGTGTTGTGGATTTGATCTTCGGGGTGATAACCATCTTCCGAAGTTCACTGGTTCCTCGACATGTTCTGCACTTAACTTCTCGACGCTTGGTCCCATCACAAAATTTACATTCGACATTGATCTTGAGATCGCCTATTTCTCGAATGTACCGTCCATTATGGCATTTGATGCAGGGGATGGTTTTGCGACCATTTTCACATTTGAGACATGTTCGAACAGACAGTGTTCGGTCAAATAAAATCTTTTGGCCAAGACCACTGCATTTGGTGCACGTATCATCACCGAAAGGCCTTTCGGGGATTGTGAACCGCTTGGTTTCTGCAACTTGATCTGTTATAAGCTGACAGATAATATCATTTTTGTCACCAATTGCTGACATCAGATCATTTCTATCAAACTCACTTAGGCCGTCTTTAAAACCTTTTAACATTGTTTCCATGGTGGAGCTCCTTTCAGTATAATAAAAGATTATTTAAAAAATAAACTACCCCTTTTCATTAATTAATATATATAGATGTAACTGTTTAAAAACAAAAAAACCGAGACTAATTATTCATTTATTTTAACAAATATTAAAATAACATTTGGAGGACAGTGTATGCCAATTTCAATTAAGAAGTCTTTTGCAGATTGTTTGAGCTGTGAATTATTGAATTGTAATTCGTGTGTTTTAGAAACAAATTGTGAGGATGATCTATCTAAAGTAGATATTGTTTTTATTGCTGAAAATCCTGCTAAAGAAGAGATCGAAACAGAGAAACCTTTAATTGGTAGATCAGGACAATTATTTCGAATGTTTTTTAACAAACTTAGATTGGATAGATTCAATTACTTGATCACTAATACGGTTCTCTGTCAGACGTTAAATGCAGATGGAACCACCGGAAACCCAAGCCCCGAAGTTGTCGATAGATGCAAAATTAATGCAATGAATATTATCAAAACTTGTAAGCCAAAGCTCGTCGTTATAATCGGTAGCACTCCAATGACAGCTTTTAATATTGCTAAAGCGGGAATAACTGAACTTGCAGGAAAATATTATGAGTGGGAAGGACATAAAGTCTTTCTTACGGTTCATCCATCTTATGTGAATGGAAATAAAGAGACTTGGATTCCCATTTATGAAACTCATTTTGAAAGAATTAATGATTATATGTCTGGTAATGATGTTGATAACACAAAAACATCAAAACGTAAGAAAGGTATATTTCATTATTCTATTCCCAAAAAATTCTACACAAATGAATATCGTCTTATAGATGTTCAGGAAATGAATAAAACGAAAGAAGTTTTATATATTTTTAGAGATAGCGATAATAATAAAGTTTATCACCGAGCATCACAAGATTTTGTTTGTTATCAGGCTGAGAGTGCAGAAATTGCCAAAAAGATTATGTCGTATGATGATTTATATCAAGTTCATATGAGTTATCGAGATAGATTTACGGTTGATCCAGCTGTTACATATGAAAGTGATGTCAGGCTAACAACTAAACATGCGATGGACTATTATCATTTTAATGAAGGTGAGACTTCGACTAAACTTTGGAATATAATGTTTTTTGATATCGAGGTTGATACAGGTGACGTTCAAGTTTTTCCATTTGCCCATGATGCTGATTATCGAATCAATATGATAACTGGAAAATATAATGGAGTGAGGACAACATTCGTAATACCTCATACAAAGAATTCTCAGAAACTTGATCCAGATAAGTTTAAAGACACTACTATAATCAAATGTCTCGATGAGAACGTTCTGATAAACAAATTTCTCAGATATTTTAAAGAGAATGATCCAGATTATATTACTGGATGGAATGCAATATCATACGATTTACTATATATTTTTAATCGACTTCCAAAACTTGGAATGGATGCATCAATCATGTCTAAGTTTAAAGAATTTTTTGTTGATGGTGAGAAGGCGATATGTAATCTTGTTGGTACGGTTCCACTCGATCAGCTTGCACTATACAAGAAATTCACATTCACAAAGTTGGAAAGTAATACTCTGGGATTCGTTGGACAACATGAGATTGGTGAAACAAAGATTCAGCTTCCTTTACCGTTTAATGAAATGTATTGGAAGATGTTAAACAAAACTGTAGAATATAATATCAGGGACGTTGATCTTATTGAAAGACTTGAAAAGAAACTTGGACATATAAAACTCTTAAATGAGATTAGAAATGTTTGTACTACAGCGTTTGAAGCGGGTAGTGCATCTACTGGTCAGATCGATTCTATTTGTATTAATTTTTTACGAGAGAGAAATATGGCATCCAAGAATACTAAAAGAAAGATCAAACAAGATTATCCAGGTGCTTTTGTTCTACCACCAATACCAGGAATTTATGATTGGTTTGTTGATTTCGATTATACGTCACTGTATCCAAGTATAATCAAAACATATAACCTTGGAATCGATACATTTGTTATGAAGACAGCAGATTCTACGATGGGATATTTCCTGTCACATGATCGAGATAATCTACCGAGTCACATTAATGTTATTATTGATCCTCTTAATAAAGCTCAGGAATTACAGGTTACCAAGGAAGAGTTGTTGGAGAAAATGGAAAAAGAAAATCTTATAGTTACAATAAATGGATGTTTCTTTCTGAATCACACCAATAGAATATCAGAGCTTTCACAGATCGTTTCTTCTATTCTTGATACTCGTAAAGTATATAAGGCTAAAATGTTTAAAGCTATTGACGCCAAGGATAAAGAAAATGAAGATTTCTTTTATACTCGCCAGTTGGTTTATAAAGTTTTGGCTAATACATTATACGGAGTTGTTGCAACCAAGGGTTTTAGATTCTTTGATTTGTCTATTGCATCAGCAATTACTCTGGGGGGTCAGGAAGCTTTGAAACATGCTATTATAGAAGGTGAGGCTTATATGAAATCTCTGGACACTGAAAAAGATTATACACCACCAATACCACTGAGTAAGGATGAATACTATGCCGCTGATCTTCCAGAACGAAAGACCAAATATATTATCACCGGAGACACAGATTCAATTTTCTGCTGTTTTAGAGATTTTAAAGATCACTCTCTTGATGCAATTAATAAACACTGCATCAACATACAGGATTTTCTAAATAAAGATATCATGTCAACTATGGTTAAGAAACATAATGTTTCTCCAGATCACAGTGCTCTTGAGTTAAAAAATGAGTTGGTTTGCTCTCGTGGATTATTTTTGGCTAAGAAACATTATGTGACCCGTGTTATTCAGAATGAAGGAAGTGCGGTTGATAAAATGAATTATATGGGTGTTGCTATTAAGAGATCGGATTATCCTTCACAGACAAAAGAGTTTCTCAAAGAACTTATGGAAATTGTCATGAAGGATGAAAAGTTTTCGATGGTTAAAGTAATGAAGTTTATCTCCGATAAAAGATCTCAATTTAGAAAGAATATCATAGCCGGTGATAAGACGTTGGCCAAACCCGTAAGTTGGAATAAAGAACTCAAAGATTATAAGGTTATGTCACAGGGTGTTCGTTCTATGCTTGCTTGGAATAATATACAGTATTCAGTTCATCAGAAAGGTTCGAGAGCATATATGTATTGGGTGAAAGGTTTAGATTATACAAAAGCACCCCAAGATGTAATTGAAAAATACGAAAAGTATGTTGCGAATATTAAAGCCAAACCCAAAAAGAATCCAGTTGATATTATAGCTATTCCAGATAACGAAGAGGGATTGCCGGATTATTTTATAATTGATATCGATTCAACACTGAAACTCGTATTTGAAGATAGATACAAGCTTATGCTCGAACCCATATTTAGTGTTAGGGATGCAAATCAGGTTATGCAAATTTAGGAGGATTTAATGCAAAGACTTATAAGAAATTGGTTTAGTAATTTCGAACCATTTGAATTTCCATATAAATATCAGGGAATAACATATAAATATCCAGAAACTTTTTATCAAGCTATGAAAACTACAGAACCAATGATAAGAGAAATGATAGCGAAATTAAAACCATGGGAAGCTAAAAAGTTTTGGAAATTACAACACAACAAGGAGTTACTAAGAAAAAACTGGAGAAAAATAAGCTTGCCTGTCGTGGATTATATCATTCGAGTGAAATTTCAACAGGATACAAAATGGTATATGAAATTAAAGCGTTCGAAGGGTGATATTGTGGAATGGAATAATTGGCATGATAATTTTTATGGGGTGTGTATCTGTGCCTCTTGTGAGAGAAATCATCATGGAGAAAATAATGTTGGATTAATACTAATGAAAATTCGAGATGAACCGTATATTGAACCACTGAAAAATATTTTTTTTTAAAAAATGAGAACAAAAATAAAAGAGAAATGTGAAAGGATTATGAATGTTAGATATTAAATTAATTGAATGTTTTCGAACCTTCCAAGGTGAAGGACCAGATTCTGGAAGAGCCATGCTTCTCCTACGATTTAAAACCTGCAACAAAGATTGTTTCTTCTGTGACACCAAAGTTAAAATGCGGATTTCCCAAGAAGGATCATATACAATTCCACAACTTCAATCCAAGATTAACGAATATCGATGTGGATTGATGATAACTGGTGGAGAACCCACATTTACACCCCACTACAACGACACTCTAAATCTGTTAGATAATCTTGAATATAAAGTGGCTAATGTGGAAACTAATGGGCATAAATTGATAAAATTGTTATCTTCAAAATATTTGGTGGACAGACCTATCAAATTCATTTATTCACCAAAAATATTTGATGAAAAAACTGCATTTGAAGCTCGAGTATTGACCAATGAGATACTCGACAATCCAAAAGTTTATATTAAGATACCTTTTATAGAAAATCCAGCTAATATCGCGTATTGTAAATGGTTATCGGATGAAATAAATGAGAGAGAACGATGTGGTCAATGCCTTCAACATGAATTTGATAATAAGGTATGGATATCAACAATCGGTCACACCAAAGAATTACAAAAAACAAATAGTGCTAATGTGATGGACGCCTGTGAATTATATAAATTTAATTTTTCTGGCAGAACTCACATAATGTACGACTTTATATAGAGGGGGGTGTAGGAAATTAAAATTATGAATTATTATAATCAGAATGAACGTGGTGGAGTTTGTGTTGTTCGAAAAAAGCATGAAACAGATGAAGAGTTACTTCGTAGGTTTCGTAAAAAATTCTCTAGAAGTGGAATCATGAAAGAATTTAAAGAGAAAATGTATTTTGAAAAACCGAGTGATAAGAAGAGACGAAAACGAGCTCAGGCTGAACAGATTAGAATACAAGATGAAGAGAAGCGACAAAAATATTTC
>Ga0307378_10010010_pt1 | contig 12376 bp, 9 predicted proteins | sample UN1MG_FD_202238 | JGI IMG/M metagenome (GOLD analysis project Ga0307378, IMG submission 202238) | Soil microbial communities from Risofladan, Vaasa, Finland - UN-1 | ecosystem: Environmental > Terrestrial > Soil > Coastal area > Acid sulfate soil | place: Finland: Risofladan, Vaasa | collected...
CTTCTTCAACTCCTTCAACTCCCTCAACTTCCTCAGCTCACTCAACTCCCTCAGCCCCCTTAGCTTCCTCGCCCCTCTCAACCCCCGCAGCCCCATCAACCACCTCGTCCCTCTCAGTCCCCGCCACATTAGTCAAATCATCCCCCACCGCCACCTCAGCCACATCATACATATGGCTAGGGGGGGCATCAAATCCGGTTCTTGCCGGGTTTTTGCTTAGCATCTCCAATCCGTATTGGACCATTTGGTGGGCTACTATCGGAGTGAGTTACATTGCCTTATCGCTCCCTTTTGGAAGGTGGGGGTTGGCCAGTTTTTACGGCGGCCATATTCTGGCAGACTTAAGCTGGTACAGCTTTATTTCCGGGTTTATTGCTCTGGGAAAAAAGTCTTTTTCCCCCCGAATCTATCACTTCATTATCCTGCTTTGCGGAATATTTCTTCTCATTTTTGGAATATATTTTTCATATTCAGGATTCCACTTTTTTTTCAATAATTGCCCCCCCCTTTTTTTTCCTGCCTATTGTTTTAAGGCTTAATCAAGGCTTAATCAAGGCTTAATCAAGGCTTAATCAAGGCTTAATCAAGGCTTAATCACAAGGCTTAATCACAAGGCTTAATCACAAGGCTTAAAGTAACTACTCAGGTTCATAGGGGCAAAGGCACACAGGCACAAAGTTGTCTTGCCTATTTGCTGCTTAACTTCTTTCTTAAGGCACTCTGCGCGTTAAATACGCGGCCAGTTAGGGGGTAGGTGCGTGTGTCAGCGTGTAGCACTTTTCTCGTCATTCCCACGAAGGCGGGAATCTATGAGGCTGTCGGAGTGATGAAATGGGAAATACAAAGGAAACCACAGAGACACAGAGGCACAGAGAAAAACAAGATATTATTACCTCTGTGCTCCTCAGTGTCTCTGTGCCTCTGTGGTGTCATTTTTCTTCTCCGGCAGACTGCTAGAAGCCTCTGAAAAGACTGGATTCCCGCCTTGGCGAGAATGACGGGAAATACTTACACTTGTAGACCTATACGCCTATACGCCTATGTTACTTTTCCCCATTATGCCTGCCTGTGTAGTTACGGCTTAAATTAAAACCAAAATAAATCTCTAAAGTACATAAAAAATACTAAAGATTTATTTTATTAATGTACGAAAAGAGATTTAAAATTACTGCAGCCTTTTCATCAACAACGCTTCATACAAAATAAAGGAGGATGACATGAAAAAAGTGATAAAGGCACTCATTATAGCCAGCCTTTTGCTTCTCTCTCTCTGTCATTATGCCGGGGCAGATACGTGGGAAGACTTTGTGGATGAAAGGTTTGGCGAATCGAGTAATGACTACGCCTGGAGTATGGCGGCTTTTCGGGAAAAACTATATGCCGGGGCACACAATTCCAACAGAGGGGCGGAAATCCGGAGTAGCAGCAGTGGAGAGCCAGACACCTGGCAGCGGGTTTACAATACCCTGCGTAGCTCCGCCATGGTCAAGTACCCGAACACGTCGGGTGTTGAGTATACCAACAATATCCTGATCGGAGAATTTGCGGTTTTTAACAATCCAGATGCTCCGCCAATTCCTTCTGAGAATGCCCAACTTCCACAGGCGCTGACGGAGCAGCGATCTCCATCCCCTTTATCGAGTAATCAGCATCTTGCTTCCATAAAAGTGGCTGACTGGAATCAGTTTATTCAGCAAAGGTTATCAGATGCACAATCAAAAAATATTTAAAGAGAAATCAAAGGAGAAATTACATGAAAAGGGTTATCAATTTACTCATTATAGTCAGCTTTATGGTTCTCTCGATGCATCGATATTCCATGGCAGAACAGTGGGAAAAGGTTGTTGAAAAGGGATTCGGTGATCCATCTAATGATTACGCCTGGAGTATGGCAACTTTCAGGGGAAAACTCTACGTCGGAACGCTTAATTTTTTAAAAGGAGCGGAAATATGGTGCAGCAAAAGTGGGGAGCTGGATACATGGGAGAGAGTTTATAATGCCCGGTCATCCCTCTCCAATATCGGTGTGCGCAGCCTGTATGCTGATGACAATCGAGCTGTCTATGCCTGCACCTATAATACCGGTGGAACTGAGATTTTGAGATCAGTGAATGGACGCAAATGGACTCAGGTTAAGAAATCTCGAGGATCGGAAAGCCAGGATAATAACACCGTTCGCGGCATGATTCGGTTTGGAGACTATTTATATGGGGGAGCGGGCAGCAATGGCGCCCAACTGTATCGAAGCAAGACCGGGCTCAATTGGAAGCTGGTTAAGACCAATCCCGTTGGGGCCTTTGAATCCACAAAAGTCCTTGATCCGAATACAGGCGAAATGCTCACCAACAATCTTCTGATTGGGGAACTGGCAGTTTTTAAGGACAAACTCTATGCCTTCACCTGGACCAGAGACCTGGATATGCGGAACCTGGCCGGGCAGAATATCAAGGATATCTCAACGCTCATTCCCGATTCTCCCGGTGGCTTTGAGGTCTGGCGAAGCAGTGATGGAACAAACTGGGAAAAGGTGGTAGGCCTGGATGACCCTTATGGCAATGGGATGGGTTTTAGTCTTCATAATTCCGGGAGTCTGGCTAATGATGCGGTTACCTCTGTGGCTGTTTTCAATGATCAGTTGTATTTGGGGACCCAGAGTAATTATGGAAACAGCAGTATCTGGAGAACAGAGAATGGAACGGAATGGGTAGAGGTTTTGGATTTTTTCAGCATGGGAGAGAGATTCAACTTTTATGTCTGGCGCATGATTCCCTTTGAGGGCAAGCTGTTCATCGGTACTCTGAATGTCGCACTGCTCAACGTGCCATTGGCAATTGCCGGAGTGACAGGGGCACAGATATGGACTTCCAATTCCGGCGATCCCGGCACCTTTTTCAATATCATCCATAATGGCTTCGATGGCGAAACCTTAACCTTTAAGGGCAGAGAAATGCCTAAAAATTATGGCATCCGCTCCTTTGGTATCCTGCACGACACCCTCTTTGCAGGGACAGCAACCATAGCCAGTTTTCCCATACCCAAAGAGGATGACCCTGAGCACAAAACCATTGCAGGCAAGGATGTCGGATGTGAAATCTGGAAATTGGTTGAATAATGGAAAATTGGTCCAATAATGGAAAATTGGTCCAATAATGGGAAATTCGTCCAATAATGGGAAATTAGTCCAATAAATTGGTCCAATAAGAAGAAGCAGGCACGGGGAGTGAACAATCCCGCATTGTCAAACTTTTATCGGCAGTCAGGCTCGTTACGGAGAGGTGAGGGTGTTGCTAGTGCTTAAGGTTAAGTATGTAATTTAGTAGATTGTATAAAAATCGTTAATGAAAAATCTTTCTAATGTACGAAAAGAGATTAAAATATACATATCATTATTTGCATAATTAACTTAACTTTTAAGCAAGAGGTGCGTCAGATGAAAATGGTTTTTAAGTTACTTATCATAAGCAGCCTTTTAGCTCTCTGTCTGTGCCATTACGCAAGTGCGGAGCATTGGGAACCAGAGCGTTGGGAAAAGGTTGCTGCTAATGGTTTTGGCGAGTCAAGCAACGACTATGCCTGGAGCATGTGCACATTCAAAGGGAAACTGTATGTCGGGACACTGAACACGATACGGGGAGGAGAAATCTGGAGCAGTGCCACAGGCCGGGGTTGGAAGAAGGTTTACGATGCTCGCTCCGGCAGCATCATTGGAATACGTAATTTGTATAGTGAGGACGATCAAACCCTTTACGCTTGTACGGTAAGCTCCAATGGAGCCGATATTTTAAAGACAACCAACGGTCTAAAATGGAGCATGGTTGCAAACGAAACTGATAGCCGGGAGACTCCCGCCTTTCGATGCATCACCCGGTTTGGAGAATATCTTTATGTGGGAGCAGGAAGTGGTATAGGCGCTCAACTGTATCGGAGCAAAGACGGATCGAATGTGAGTCTGGTCAAGACCAATCCTGACCTTAAATCGACCAAAGTCAACGATCCCCGTACCGGCACCGTGGTTACCAACAATACCATGATTGGAGAACTGGTGGTTTTTGATAATCAGCTCTATGCCTTGACCTGGAGCAGGGAGTTCCAATACCAGGACATAGTTGTGCGTATGCTCGGCTGTGATATGAGTCAGTCCAGGGTCAGTTCCCTTTCTTCCGGATCTCCCGGTGCTTTTGAGGTATGGCGAAGCAATGACGGAATAAACTGGGAAAAGGTGGTGGGCAAGGATGATCCTTATGGCAATGGGATGGGCTTTTGTCTTAAGGACCCTGTTGAAGGTCTGGCCAATGATGTCGTCACCTCGGCCCGGGTTTTCAAAGGGAAATTGTACCTGGGAACAATGAACGACAATGCGCATAGTTCTGTCTGGAGTACATCCGATGGGACAAACTGGACCAAAGTCTTAGACTTCTTTGATCTGGGAGAGGAAGCCAATTACTATGTCTGGCGCATGATTCAGTTTCAGGACAAACTCTTTATCGGCACCATGAACATAGGGCAGGTAACAGATCCCGGTGTAACCGGAGGCCAGATCTGGGTGTCTGAGTCCGGAGATCCCGGCACCTTTTATCCTGTTGTCCACAACGGCTTTGACGGAGAAACCTGGACAGACGGCGCATCGATAAAGATACCAAAAAATATTGGCATCCGCACCTTTGCCATATTCAATAATAGCCTGTTTGCAGGTACGGCAACCATAATAAGCGCCGTGATACCAAAGGAAGATGGTTCGAATGACCGAAGAACTGTTGCCGGCAGTAATATCGGATGTGAAATCTGGAAAATGGTTCCGTAAAGGTAAAAATGGTTCCGTAAAGGTAAAAATGGTCACGTAAAGGTAAATGAGGAGAACCACATGAAAAAGAATATCATGAAAAAGAATATCATAAAAAAAACTATTCAGTTATGTATGCTCATTACTCTTCTGGTTACTTTCCTTTGCCAGTACTCGGCTGCAGAGCACTGGCAAAAAGTTGTCAGTAATGGTTTCGGTGATTCGAGCAATGACTATGCCTGGAGTATGAAAACCTTCAAAGGGAAATTGTACGTTGGAACACTTAATGTTTTAAAAGGAGGAGAAATCTGGAGCAGCCCCAACGGAGAATCAGGGAGTTGGCAAAAGGTTTACAATGCCCGATCCGGCGCCACCGTAGGGATACGTAATCTCTTTAACGATAAAGACCAGGCCCTCTATGCATGCACCGTAGATACCAATGGGGCCGAGATTCTCAGGACAACCGATGGGAAAAAGTGGGTCACGGTTAAATGGGGGGCTGAAAACCGGGAAAATACCGCTTTTCGAGGTATCGTACAGTTTGGAGAGTATTTCTATGCAGGTGGAGGAGACGGTAAGGCCCAGCTCTACCGAAGCAAGAATGGATTGGATTGGAACCGGGTCTGGACCAAATCAAATTTTGAGTCGACCAAGGTTCTTGACCCGAAGACAGGCATTATGGTCACCAACAATGTCATGATCGGAGAACTGGTGGTTTTTCAGAATCAACTCTACGCCTTTACCTGGACCAAGGGGCTCAAATACCGGGATATACTTGAGCGGGCTTTCGGATACAATGTGGATACCTCCACACTCGTTTCGATTTCCCCTGGTGCCTTTGAAGTGTGGCGCAGCAGCGATGGATTAGATTGGGAGAAAGTGGTGGGCAAGGATGATGCCTACGGAAATGGGATGGGTTTTTGCTTGAAAGATCCTGAAGGTCTGGCTAATGAAGCAGTCAGCTCAGCTATGGTTTTTAAGGGATACTTATATCTGGGAACCGTGAATGACGATGCACGCAGCAGTCTCTGGAGAACATCCGACGGGACCCGATGGACAAAGGTTGTAAATTTTTATGATATGGGGGAGGAGGCCAATTATTACACCTGGCGTATGATTTCCTTTCAGGATAAACTTTTTGTCGGTGTTATGAATCTGGGCCCGGCAACGGCCTCCGGTGTAACCGGAGCCCAAATATGGGTGTCCTATTCCGGTGATCCCGGCACCTTTTATCCTATGGTCCACAACGGGTTCGACGGAGAAACCTGGACTGATGGCGCAGGTATTACCATACCGAAAAATTGTGGTGTTCGCACCTTCGAGACTCTCAACGACACCCTGTTTGCAGGCACAGCAACCATACTCAGTGTTCCGATCCCTGTGGAGAAAGTTGACGGCTCACAAGGGAGATCAACCATTGCCGGTAATGATATCGGATGCGAAATCTGGAAATTGGTGCAATGAGACAACGTTTCCCTCTCCCTTGAGGGGAGAGGGAAAATAGGTTACCAACCTCTACCTTTTTTCGCGAAACAAAAAAATAAATAAAAACCGTTAAAGCTTAAATCTATTAATGTACGAAAAGAGATTTAACTGCCACATATTTTTTATGATTAATTTACCTAATTTTGATTGATGGGAAGAACGGATGAGATCACAGGAATTGTTGAAAAATAGTATCAGGCTGTTTATCGTTACTACTCTCACGGGAAGGAGGATATCATGAAACAAATTAGCAGATCACTCATCATAGCTGGTCTCCTCGTCATCTCTCTCTACCATTACTCCGCTGCGCAAAACTGGGAAAAGGTTGCTGATAAGGGGTTCGGGGATGCAGGCAACGACTATGCCTGGAGTATGGCAACTTTTCGAGGGAAATTGTATGTCGGAACGCTCAATGGCATGAAAGGGGCGCAAATCTGGTGCAGCAGCAGCGGAGAACCAGACACATGGAAGAGAGTTTATCATTCCACACCCTTTGCCAATTCGGGAATACGCTGCCTCTATGCTGATGGAAATCAGGCCTTATACGCTGGCACCTATAGCATCCACGGAGGTGAAATTCTCAGAACCACGAATGGGCGGGTCTGGGTTCCAGTCGGAAGGTCAGGGCTGGAAGATCGAAGAAACAACAGCATCCGATGTATGGTTCGATTTGGGGAGTATCTCTATGCAGGAACAGGGAGCAGCGAGTTTCAGAACAATCTGACCATGCAAAACAGGCAGGGACGCTATCAGCCATTTCAGTCATACGGAGCCCAACTCTACCGAAGCAAAAACGGCTTTACCTGGGAACTGGTCGAAACGGAGCCAGACTTCAGGTCCACCAAGGTCTTTGATACGGAGAAAAATACCTTGGTCACGAATAACGTCAGCATCGGAGAATTGGAGATTTTTGATAACATGCTCTACGCATTCACCTGGACCATGGATATAACTCTCCAGAGTGGAGGTTCTATCAGTAACATGGCTGAAGACATGCTCAATGGGAATTTTAAACCGAATTTTCCCGATTCTACCGGAGCCTTTGAGGTGTGGCGAAGCAGCGACGGCGTAAGCTGGGAAAATGTGGTGGGCAAAGATGATCCTTACGGCAACGGGATGGGATTCAGCCTTAAAGATCCTGATCCTGACAGCCTGAAAAATGATGCCGTCACATCGGTTGCTGTTTACCATGAGAAACTCTACCTGGGAACGCAAAATCCCACAGGGAAAACCGCTGTATGGAGAACGGCTGAAGGTACTCAATGGGAAAAGGTAGTAGATTTTTATCAGTTAGGAGAAAATTTTAATTTTTATATCTGGCGCATGATCCCATTCATGGATAATCTGTTTATCGGTACCATGAATATGGGTTATATCGGAACGACAGGAGTAACCGGCAGTCAGATATGGGTCTATCATTCCGATGATACGGACAACGCATTCTATAATCTTGATCATAATGGCTTCGATGGAGAAACGATATACATGGGGGATGAGAAGATGCCCAAAAATTACGGTGTCAGAACCTTTGGTATTCTCAATGATACTCTGTTCGCGGGCACAGCAACCATGCTCAGTGTTCCGACCTCAAAGCCAGGAGAGAAGGGGTCGATGACCATTGCAGGCAAGGATGTCGGATGCGAGATATGGGAACTGGTCCTGTCAGGGTCAGGCGATTCAGAGGATCTTAGCTCCACCAGTACCAGTATTATGATTGAAAAATCTGCTGCTCAACCTTTGAAAAGAGACAATAATAAGCTCAAACTGATGGAAGATTTTGGGATGCCTGCTCTTATGTATTTTTCGTCTTTTTAAATGAACACTCTACAAGGACTTGATCTGTGTCAGTCTTTGGATGTCAGTCTTTGGATGTCGCTCTTTGGATGTCGCTCTATGGATGTCAGTCTATGAATGTCAGCTTATGAATGTTGGTCTATGAATGTCAGCTTATGAATGAATGAGATAAGATTTTAAAACTACCGTGCTCATATTCTAAAGGAGGAAATCATCTTTCTCCCTCAGCCCATCTCCCCACACCAGGGGGAAAGGGGGCTGAAATATGAGCGAACTATTAAAAGTAACCAAATAACTAAGGAGGATTGCATGAAAAAGGCTATTCATTCGTTTGTTATGATTATTTTTCTGGTTCTCTGTCTTAGCCGTGGCTCCGGCGCAGAATCCTGGGAGAAGGTTGCTGACAATGGGTTTGGCAATCCGTCAAATGATTATGCCTGGTGTATGGCCACATTTCAAGATACCTTGTATGTCGGGACGCTCAATACGCTCAAAGGGGGAGAAATATGGAGAAGCAGCAGCGGAGAGCCTGACAGTTGGGAAAATGTTTACAGCTCACGATCTTCTCTTTTTTCCAATGCAGGGGTGCGATACTTGTATGCCGATGGCGGCCAGGCCCTCTATGCCTGCACCTTAAACTCATTCGGAGCCGAAATCCTGAGAACAACGGACGGGAAAAATTGGAACATCGTGAAAAAGGGAATCGGGAGGCGATGGAACACGACCGTCCGCTGTTTAATCCGTTTTGGAGAATATCTTTACTGCGGTGCAGGAGGGTATAATGCTGAATTGTATCGAAGCAAGGATGGATTAAATTGGCAGTTGGTCAAGACCACTCCGAGTTTTCAATCGACCAAGGTCTATGATCCGGAAACGAAGAACATGATTGCCAACAATACCATGATTGGAGAATTGATGGTGTTTAATGATCAACTTTATGCCTTCACCTGGACCAAAGAGGCTAGATACCGTGATCTGGCGGATCACGTATTCGACTCCGGTGTGGACAGGACCACCATTACTTCCAATTCTCCCGGTGCCTTTGAGGTATGGCGAAGCAGCGACGGCGTAAACTGGGAAAAGATGGTAGGCCAGGACGATCTTTACGGCAATGGGATGGGATTTTGCCTTAAGGACCCTGGAGGTCTGGACAATGATGAGGTCACCTCAACCGTTGTTTTTGGGGGAAAGTTATATCTGGGAACGCAGAATTCCAATGGAGATAGCTCCATCTGGAGGACATCGGATGGAACGCAGTGGACTAAGGTTCTCGACTTTCACGATCTGGGAGAGGTAGCCAATTATTATATCTGGCGCATGATTAATTTCCATGACAAGCTGTTTGTCGGCGTTATGAATGTGGGGCAAGTAACTGACTCTGGAGTGACCGGGGCACAGATATGGGTTTCCACGTTAGGAGATCCCGGCACCTTTCATTATATTGTTCATAATGGATTTGATGGAGAAACATGGTCCGACGGCGCAGGCAGCGAGATACCGAAAAATACCGGGGTCCGCTGTTTCGGTATCCTGCATGATACCCTTTATGCAGGTACTGCCGTCATACCCAGCGTTCTGGTTCCAAGATCCCACAGCATCCGCCTTAACCGCCAGGCAATGATTGCAGGGAGAGATATCGGATGCGAAGTCTGGAGACTGATCGAGTAGTCAATATCTTGATGAGTCTTTCAAGACGATGGCGGAGTTGTCACGACCATGAAAAAAGATCGCTGGTTAGGCACCGTTTATTCAAGAGGAACACCTTTTAAAACCAGAGGAGACTGACTGTATGAGAAAAATTGGCACATTGCTGGTCATAGCTACTCTTTTGGCTCTTTGTTTATACTCTGTTGCAGTGGCACAATCCTGGGAAAGAGTTGTCGATAATGGGTTTGGTGAGCCAGGTAATGATTACGCCTGGGGTATGGCCACCTTTCAGGGAAAGCTGTATGTGGGAACACTCAACCCAGTGAAAGGAGCTGAAATCTGGAGGAGCGCCAGCGGAGAGCCGGATACCTGGGAGAGGGTTTACAATGCTAGATCCGGCGTCTTCAGCAATGGCGGGATACGCTGCCTTTATCCTGATGGTGAGGATGCCTTGTATGCCTGCGCCGCAAACATGCGCGGGGCCGAGATCCTGAGAACAACAAACGGAAAAAGGTGGACAACCGTCAGCAGAGCAGGAGCAGGGAGCCGGAAAAATTATACTGTTCGCTGCATGGTCCGCTTTAAAGATAACCTTTACGGCGGGTCAGGGGTTCAGGGAGCCCATTTGTGCCGAAGCAAAAACGGCTTCAATTGGAGGACGGTCCAGACTACGCCAAGCTTTGAATCAACCAAGGTACTGGATCCGAATACGAATACTATGATCACAAACAATATTCTGATCGGGGAACTGGCAGTCTTTCATGATCAACTCTATGCCTTTACCTGGGATAAAGACTATACACCCCAAGTAATGCTTGACCAGATAAAAGCCGGACCTGATGCGCCAGTGGTATTTCCTGAGCCTCCCGGAGCCTTTGAAGTCTTCCGAAGCAGTGATGGAGTGCAATGGGAGAAGGTAGTAGGCCAGGACGATATCTATAACAATGGAATGGGCTTTTGCCTGCGTGATCCGGCTGGTCTGGATAATGATGTAATCACTTCAACGACCGTTTTCAATGACCGGTTATATCTTGGAACGGAAAATTCCAGTGGAAAGACCTCAATCTGGAGGACAGACAATGGAACGGCTTGGGAAAAGGTTCTTGATTTTCCCGAAGATTATGGAGAGAGATATAACTTTTATATTTGGCGTATGATTCCCTTTCATGACAAGCTTTACGTCGGTACCCTTAATCAGGGGATAGTGGGAACTCCCGGTGTAACCGGGGCACAGATCTGGGTTTCCGAGACCGGCGAGCGGCATTCCTTCCGTAAAATTGTCAATAATGGCTTCGATGGGGAATCCTTCGTAGCCTATGAAGGTATGGTCATGCCGAAAAATTATGGTATTCGCAACTTCGGCATCCTCTCCTCTCGTGTTAGTCCGACAGGCCCTACCCGAGAAACCCTGTTTGCAGGTACGGCAACCGTTATCAGCGTTCCGGTACCAAGGTATAAGCCGGGAGATAAAGCGCACATTGTCGGCAGTGATATTGGATGTGAGATCTGGAAGATGATCGAATAAGGGAGTGCTGTCAAAAAAAATTCCTTTCCCTGTATAAGGTGGGGGCATGTGCCCCCACCTGCCTTTGTCAGCCACTAACCAAAGGGGCAATGTCATGAGACTACCTACCAATAAAGGCTCCTCACCCCAGCCCTCTCTCCCCAGAGGGGTTTAGGGGCGGACAGGTTTGGTTCACCGTTAATTTTTTGAGGACACGAAGAGCACGAAGGAGCACGAAGACCACGAAGAGATTAAAGTTTTTAAAGTTCAGGTCTTCATTCTCTATGGATTCCAATAGCCAAGCCAATTGCTTGCCTGGACAACCAGGCTATACTCTTCTTATCTTTTTATCTTCGTGCTTTTCGTGTGCAGCCCATAATGCTGCGTATCTAGCCGGTGAAAGACCGGTTGCGGGAATTGATTGTGTGCCCGTATAGTTATATTCGACATCTCCTTGAGGTGACTCAGGAGGTGAAAGCTCGAAAGTAAAAGCCCTTGCTGGTGAAGGGCGAGCAATCCTTCGGGCCGTAGCATAAAGCGAACTTTGCAGCCTCGTTACACGACCCACGTGGGAACCAGCGTGCGTGGGATACGAATGCCGAGCTTGTGCGAAAGTGGCGAAGGCCAGAGTCAGCGATGAAGGAACAATCACATGCAATCGCTGAGTTCGTCGGGGTACGGAAGGCGGCACGAAGGAACAGATACGCAGAGTAAATTGGGGACCCTCTTGGCTCCCAGGATACCTGGAAACAGACCCCTCAGACGAAGAAGATAAGCTGGAGGGAGAGATCAAGAGGCGCGGATGAGGCCATAGTAAGCGATGATCTAGCGGGACAACATAACCCGCTTGGGGAGCCAAGGGCCTCTGGACTGGATCGCTTGAGTTAACGGAGGAGTGTGCCGATTGAGCGTGTATACGCTCTTCTACGGAATTTAAACCCCTCCTGCGAAACATAAGCTTTAACGGCGTATAAGCCCATAAGAGCGAAGGTCGCCGCTGAATTCCAGTTTGAAGCCGTACTGGGGAAAACCCACCGTACGGAATTTTAGAGGGGGAGGAGGAAACGTGATGAATGGGCCGACGGTCATTGACCAGGAAATAATAACTGGTTGATTGACTTAAATTCATTGCTCTAAACATGCGCGCGCCTTCTCTCTACTCGACG
>Ga0307378_10010013_pt1 | contig 12370 bp, 17 predicted proteins | sample UN1MG_FD_202238 | JGI IMG/M metagenome (GOLD analysis project Ga0307378, IMG submission 202238) | Soil microbial communities from Risofladan, Vaasa, Finland - UN-1 | ecosystem: Environmental > Terrestrial > Soil > Coastal area > Acid sulfate soil | place: Finland: Risofladan, Vaasa | collected...
CATCGACGCCTGCTGCACACTACAGCCATCCACGCCCGCCGAACATAAGGGGCACGAGCTGGTGATGGGTGTTGATTGGGGCAAGGTCAACGACTGGACAGCAGCAAGCGTCGGCTGCCGCAACTGCAAGCAGGAGGTCGCGCTCGATCGCTTCCACGGCATCGAATACCGCCTGGCCCGGCAGCGATTGGCAGAGACGGCTAAGAAGTGGGGCGTCTACGACATCCTGGCCGAGAGCAATGCAATGGGAACGCCCATCATCGAAGAGATGCAGTATGCCGGCCTGCCGGTGCGTTCGTTCGATACCACGGCAAGCAGCAAGCCGCCGTTGATTGAGAACCTGGCGCTGAGCCTGGAGCGGGAAGAGGTGCATTTCCTTGACGACCCGGTGGCAACGGCTGAACTGGAGGCCTACGAGATGCGCGCCAGTGCCAACACGGGTCGGCCTGTCTACTCGGCACCCGAGGGGGTCCACGATGATACGGTGATGGCCCGGGCGCTGATGGCGAATGCACTACAGTTACGAGGGTCTTGGATGACACTCTTATGAGACAGACGTACAAAGCGGCGATCGCGGGTGGGGTGTACGGGGCCAAGGCACTGACGCTCGGCGACATGGACGAGTTCATGGACTGGGCCATTGACGCGGGCGACGGGACCAAGCCGCAAGACCTCTACGCTGCCGTCGCCTGGACGTTCTGGTGCGTGAATCTGAGGGCAAACAATGTTTCGCAAATCCCTTATGGCGTGTACAGCCTGGCCCTACCCGAAGGAGACGAGGACGAGGACAACGAAGAGGAGTGGCCGTTCGACCTGGCGCCGCTGCTCTGGGATGTAGAGGCGTGGCTGTCGCTCAAGGCGGCGGCCTACGTGTTCAAGCGGCTCGGGCGGCGATCGCAGCAGTTGGCGAAACTGCAGGTGCTCAACGCCAACACCATGCGGGTGCTCAAGTATGACGATGACGGGCCGACTGTATTCCGCCAGAAGGTGGGTGTCAGGGAGCGCGATTACCCGGCCGAGCAGATCGTCTACTTCCGCGCGTTCAGCCCGATTACTGATATCGGTCCAGGCACCAGCGCGGGCGAGGTGGGGCAAAAGCCGGCAGAGCTGATCAAGAATGCCAATGAGTTCGTGGCGGCATTCTTTGAGAACGGCGCGATTCCGGCGGTGCTGCTGAGCACTGAGGGACCAGTACCGGAGGGCGAACGAGAGCGCATCAAGGCAGTCTGGAACAATGTGCTTAAGGGCGTCGCAAAGCTGTTTCGCACGATCGTGCTGACGCATGGCCTAACAGCACAGGTTATCGGGCAGCCGGTTAAAGACCTGGTCATACCGGCCCTGGAGAGCACCAAGCGCGAGCAGATCCTTGCCGCACACAACATCCCACCCGGGCTGGCCGAGGCCAAGACCAACAGGGCCGAGCGGGACGCATTGCAGTATGAGTTGTGGACGCAATCGCTCATTCCCTGGGTCCGCACGCGCATACAGCCGGTGCTCAACGACCAGTTGTTCAACGAGCTGGGCCTGCGGGTGCTGTTCAAGACTAACGAAATTGAGGCGGTCCAGAAAGAGGAGATCGCCAAGGCTGAGGCTGCCGCGTTCTTTATGAATGGCGTGATGCTGCCGATGTACAACGCGAACACGGCGAGTGTGGACGAGGTGCGGCGTGTGGGCAGCACCATCCTCGAGATGGCCGACCTGCCACCACTGGACGACAAGTTCACGCCAGAGACGCGCCTTGCCCCGCAGCCGTTCGGTGGGCCACAGCAGCAAGAAGGGCCAGGGACACAGCAGCCGGCAGGCGAGAGAATTGATGCACGCACCCGCCCAAAAGCGCTGGCCCCGGAATGGGGCCACCACCGGATCTCTTTGCCGAGCTGAGCCGGTGGAAGGCAAAGGCCATCCAGCGCGGCAAGGTCACGCACTTTAACAGCGACATCATCCCAGACTGGCTCAACGCCGAGGTCGTGGCAGCGCAGGAGGCCGTGGGCGTCGAGGGCGCATTCTCGTTCCTGAAGCAGACGCCCTTGGATGTGCGCATGGCAGCGGAGCGGCGCATCAAGCGCAAGATCCAAGCCATCCTAAAGGAACGCCAGGCGCAGGCAGCGCGGGCGATCGAGCAGGGCGAGCAGTTCGACTATGAGGGCCTGGCTGATGAGCTGCGCGCCGCTGTGCAGCCCGAGCTATCTTCGCTGATGGTGGACAATGCCCTGCGGCTGTCGGTCGAGGTCGGCATTGGCTTCGACCCGGCGATCATCAACACTGAGGCGCTGCGCTGGGCGAGGGAGTACAGCTATGACCTCGTGCGTGGGCTGACCGACACGACACGCCGCCAGTTACAGGAGGCGGTGACATCCTTCGTGCAGACGCCGGGGATGACCATTGGGGACATCGAGTCGCTGATCGGGCCCGCCTTTGGCCCGGTGCGCGCCGAGATGATTGCGGTCACGGAGACGACGCGGGCCTACTCGATGGCGACGAACGAGATGGCGGAGCTCCTGCGGGCAGAGACACCCGAGCTGGCCGTGACCAAAGTCTGGAACACGATGATGGACGAGTATGTGTGCCAGATATGCGGTCCTATCGAGGGCGCGCCAGAAGAGGTGTGGGCGCAGGACTTCCCGAGTGGCCCACCGGCGCACGTGAACTGTAGATGCAGCACATCGATCAGCTTCGGCACTGAGGAGCAGATTGGGGCGGGATTCGCGCAACGCCAGGCAGGGCGGGAGGCGTGGTTGAGGGAGCAGGGACTATTATGAGTGAGGACATCGACACCAGCAGCCTCGACAAGCTGCAGCGTGCGCTCAACGAACTGTGCGGCCCGGCACTGACCCGCTTCAAGGGGCGGGCGACTTACTATGTAGCTGTCGCCATCAAGGCCATCATCCAGCCCTACAAGGGGCAGCACAAGCCCGTTATCTGGGCGAGCGAGAAGCAGCGGCGCTGGTATCACTGGGCGAGGCGCAAGGCGGGGCTGCCGCTTGAGTACAAGCGTGGCAGCGACCCGTGGAGCCAGAACGTGCAGAAGTCGTGGACCATTGCCCGGCGCCCGACTGAAGCCACGCTGGGCAACCGGGCGACGTATGCCGCCTATGTAGCATCCGACCAATACCAGACGGCACAGCACAAGGCGAGTAGGTTCACGACCGACAGGCAGGCGGCGGAGGAAGCGGTGAACAGTGGCATCGTCAAGCGCATCGTGGATGCACACATTGCGACCATCGTGCGTGAGGCGTTCAGAGGGTTATGATGACTGCGCGCTGTTGTGAACCGTTGAATCGGACGACGACTGAGGTGCGCCTACAGGAAGCCGAGGAGACGATCGCCCTCTTGCAGGAGTTGTTGACTAGTGAGTGGATGTCAACTTGGGCGCTCTGTCACATTGGCCGTGCCGTCATCGGGTTTCACTATATGGAGCACAAGGGCAAGGAACAGCCGTGACCGCCGACTATGAGTTCTGGCTACAGTTTCGCCAAGCACTGCTGATGATGGTGGACATCATCGAGCGGTTCAAGCTGCCGGAGCTGCCGAGAACGAGCAAGCTGAGGGAAGAGGCGAAGAGGCAACCCTGAAGGGAGTGCTGAGATGGTGGTGCTAACGGCTGAGAAGAACCCGCATACCGACTTGTGGTTGAATGGGCGCAACGTGTCCATTTGGACCGTCCAATGTAGGGTGCCCGCCAAGCCGGGGCGCATTGGCTGGGGGTGGGCTGACATGCTGGTAGGCCACAAAGACGGTAGCTGCATCATCGGCCACGCCGACGCCAGCGGCAACATAGTCACCCGCCGCAAGTACGGCTTTGTGAAGTGGATGCCGACGAACTAGCAACCCTGAGAGGAGTGCTGAGATGGCGAAAATTGAACGGTTAAGCTGGGCATGGGCTGAACACGTCTTTCTTGACCCAGACAGATTTCCCGATGATGAAAGTTCGATGATTCGGGCCAAGTACCGAGTCGGGGGTCAGGATGAAGTGCTCATCGTTTTGGCGCACTGGTCAGAACCCATGCGGGACGCGACAGTTGAGGCAATGATGCTTAAGAAAATGGATGAAGAGGCACAGTGGGCCGCCGACCATCCAAATGAAGGGATACACGGGCATCTAGTCTGCGACTGACAACCTAACTGGCAGTCTACACCGTAGAACGCCGCTAACTCTGCGTGAGCGCAACACAGCCACGCGGGATAGCGGCGTTTGCGTTTTGGGAGGGCAACATGCCGAATCCGGCAGAGTACGACAACCAAAAGGACTGGATGGCCGCCTGCGTGCCGACGCATAAGGACGAGGGCGACAAGCAGGATGAGGCAGTCGCCACATGCCTGTCCATCTGGCGCAAGCACACAGGAGAACCAGAGCCGGAGGGCAAGAACGCGCTTAAGGCCATCTCGCGCACCGACGACGAGCTGCGGGTAGGAAACTACATCGTCCTATTCGGCGGGCGCGACCTGGAGGGCGTCGGCAGCGAGAACGTCAATGCTGACGGCAGCAAGGGTGAGTATTTCACGGCTGACACCGATTTGTCCAGTTCGTACACAAAGGCGGGCGCGCTCTATGAGGATTGGGAGCACGCACAAGCCGAAGCCGGAGATGAATTGCTTGGCGTGGTGGATTGGAAAACAGCCAAGGTGGACGACAAGGGCGTGTTTGTCGAACGTGTGCTACAGAGGCGCAATCAGTATGTGCGATGGCTCGAGGAGCTGGGGTGGTTTGAAGACGGCACGCTTGGCACCAGCTCACACGCCGACCCCAAGGGTGTAGTAAAGCGTGCAGATGGCGAGATCGTGCGGTGGCCCTTGTTCCGTGACACGATCACTGTCAACCCGATGGAGCCCCGCATGTTGAGCGACAATCAGTTACGAGCGTTCAAGGCGCTGGGCATTCCGGTGCCTGACGATACAGCAAACGACTCGACACCTCCAGAGGCAGAGCCAGAGGCCGAAGCGAACCAGAGTTCGACGTCGGCGGCGTCTGCGGCGGGGCAGGGGCGGATGCGCATGCAACAACTCAAAAACAGACTGACTATGGAGGGATAGCAATGAACATCGAACAGATGAAGGCGCTGGCCGACGCCAAGGCACAGGAAGCCTTCGACGCTTGGGGCGCGGATCCTCTCGACGAGGCAGCGGCCAAGGTGCTCGATGCCGAGGCTGTGAAGCTCGGCGAACGGCTGGAGCGCATGAAGGCGCTGCTGACCATCAAGGCATCGGCAGCAGCCGACAAGCCAGAACCGGGCGGCATCGTGGTTGTCGAAGACGAGACCGACAAGGCGGCCAAGGTCAAAAAGTGGGGCTTCGGCGAGTTCCTTCAGGCCGTCGCCAATGATGACATGAGCGTCCGGCCCTATCGGTCGAGCGAGCTGGAAGCGGGCGCCTACGACATGAGTAAGGCGCTCGGCCCCGAGATGGTTGGCAGCCTCTATGCTGCCAAGACCGCATCGTGGCAGAAGCAGACCGGGCTGAGCGAGGGCGTCCCGGCAGACGGCGGGTTCCTGGTCGGCGTGCAGCAGAGCTTCAACATCCTGAGCCGCGTCTATCAGGTCGGCCAACTGCTCCAGCGCGTGGATATGGTGCCGATCAGTGGCAACAACAACGGGATGGCCTTCCTCGCGGATGCCGAGTCGGCCCGTGCGGACGGGCACCGTCGCGGCGGCGTGCGATACTACTGGGCCGCAGAGGCGGCAGCCAAGACGCCATCGCACCCGACCTTCCGGCGCATGGAGATGGCGCTCAACAAGATCATCGGCCTGGTCTATGCCACCGATGAGCTGTTGCAGGACGCCACGGCGCTGGAAGCGTACATCATGAACATCCTGCCGGAAGAGCTGCGCTTCGGCGTCGAGGATGCGATCGTGCGCGGCGTGGGTGGAGGGATGCCGCAGGGCTTCCTCACCTCACCGTGTCTCGTTACGCAGCCGGCAGAGGTGGGGCAGGCGGCGGATACCGTCGTCTCCGAGAACGTGATCGGCATGTGGTCGCGGCGCTGGGTGGGAGCCAGGGATTACGTCTGGCTCGTCAACCAGGACGTGACGCCGCAGTTGCACCAGATGAACCTGGGCGTGGGCGCCGGCGGGGCGCTGACTTTCTTGCCGCCGGGTGGGCTGTCGGGGCTTCCATACGCAACGCTGTACTCGCGGCCCGTGCTGGAGGTCGAGTATGCCGACACCGTGGGCGACGTGGGGGACATCTGCCTCGTCGCTTTGAGCGAGTATCAGATGATCGAAAAGGGCGGGATGCAGTCGGCCAGCTCGATCCACGTCCGGTTCCTCAACGACGAGACGGTGTTCCGGTTCGTCTACCGCGTCGATGGGCAGCCGAAGTGGAACCTGCCGCTGACGCCGATCTACAGCGCGCTCACGCAGTCGCCGTTCGTCGTCTTGGCGGCAAGGTAAGGAGATAACCAATGTTCATTCTCGATCAACTTCACGTAGTGCCGGGGATCTACCCGGTAGCGGACTTCATGGCCGGCACCGTCCAGACTGACATCGTGAGATGCCAGTCGGCGGTCGGCGTCCGGTTCTTGATCTTCCGTGGCGACGCTACGGCGGGGACCGAGACGGGCACAGTGACCGTGGAAGCGTGCGATACGGTGGGCCCAGGCACGGCAACCGCCGTCGCGTTCCAGTATCGGATCAGCACCACCCCCGACATCTGGGGCGCGTGGACACAGGCGCTCGCGGCGGGCTTCACGATGACCGCCGGGGACAACCAGGTCTATGACGTGTTCGTCCCTGCGGCCAACTGCGCCGCGCTGGGCTTCGGCTACTGCCGCTTGCAGATCGTCGAGGTCATCAACGACCCCGTGGCCGGCTGTATCCTGATCGAAGTGGTGCAGCCGCGTTACCAGCCCGTGCCGGCAACGCTGTTGACCTAGTTGTATTCGCTTGGGGGGCGGGCGCAATCCTGGCCCGCCTCCTCTATGGCCCAACAATGGTTAAAACCCAGGATGGGCAAGGAGAATAGCAATGGCAGGAAGTGCAACACAAAGAACGGCGCTGTTCAGCCGCCAGCAACCAGGCGGGTTCTGGAACACCGCCGATATCAAGGATCAACCGAACAACATCTGGGTCGTGGGCAGCACGGCGACACACGCCGCCGACGCAGCAGGCAACGGGCGCAACCCTGATCGGCCCTTTGCCACGCTCGACTATGCCGTATCCCATCCCCTGGTCGCTGTGGGCGATACCATCTACCTGCTGCCTGGGCACGCCGAGAACCTGGCGCTGGACAGCACGGTAGACGTGGACGTGTCGAACTTGCAGATCATCGGGCTGGGCTGGGGTGGCTGCCGTCCCACCTTCACCGCGACCGCAATCGCTGGCGACTTCAAGCTGGCGGCGTCGTGTGGCATCTTGCAGAACGTCCTCTTCCTGGGCGGCATAGATGCTACGACCGGCATCCTAGAAGTAAGCTCGGCTGACTGGCAGATCCTCAACTGTGAGTACCGCGACAGCGTAGGGGAGGCGACCGACGCGCTGATCACGGTGGATGGCGCGGATCGGCTGTTGATCGACGGCTGGAAGCACATCGGTGCGGCGGCGGCGGGTGCCAACTCCGCCATCGCCCTCGACGGCAGCGATGATTGTATCATCCGCAACTTCAACCTTTATGGAAACTTTGCGGTGGGTGCCATCGACTTCCGTACCACGGCAAGCGCACGGGCGCAGATTTACGGCGGCGCGTACAACAGCAAGATTTGGACGGCAAACGCCGCAGATATCGCCATCGTGGACACGATCACAACGTCCACCGGCTTTATCGGTCCGAACATCGACATCATGCTCGCCGACAACGCGGCGAACATCACCGAGGCGTGCACTGGCGCGACGTTCCAGTACGTGCAGCCGATCAATATCTGCAACCTGGCTGGCGAGAGCACGCTGTTCACCAACATCACCGCGAGCACGGACTAGGAGGAATGACAATGGGCGTGACACAAGAGGCAATTCACAACGCGCTCGTCTTCCGAGATAGCGTGTACTCGCACCGGTGGTATGACGCAATCGGCGGACCTGTGACCAAGTACGTTCAGGACTTCCAGGGATACCCGGTGGACAACACCACCTTCGCGCCGACCGAGTTCGTGAGGACGATTGTCGGGGCATCGACGTCGGTCCCCACGGACATCGCCGGCGGGGCGATGCTGCTCACCACCGCGGGCGCGGAGGACGATGGCGTCAAGTTGCAGCTCGGCAGCACGGCAGGCGAGAGCATCACCTTCGCCGGTCAGTATCCGTGCTACTTTGGCTGTAGCTTTGCCATCAGCGACGTGGACCAGAGCGACGTGCTGGTTGGGGTGTGCGTCACCGACACCGCCTGCCTGGACGCCGTGACCGACGGGATCTACTTCCGCAGCATCGACGAGAGCGCGCTCCTCTACTTCGTGACCGAGCACGGCAGCGTCGAGGGCGTGACGGCGGTGGCGACGCTGCAGGACGCGGCGTACATCACCGTCGAGTGGTACTTCGACGGCACGACCGTGTATCACTACGTCAACGGCGTGGCGACGGGTTCGGTTGCGGCGACAGACGCGACGTTCCCGCACGATCAGCTCATGAGGTTGACCATCGAGTTCCTCACGGGCGCGGCAGCGACGCCTACCTGCACCATCCGGTGGGTGCGGCTGATCCAGATCCAAGAGTAACCTATCGGGGCGGGTGCCTGTGACCCGCCCCCTTGGAAGGGGCTGCATGGCGAGACCAAACGATCACCTGGGCGATCTGGTCGAAGTCGGGCGAACGGTAGAGGTCATCTCCTACTGTGATGAGTGGGTGACGGCCATCGACGCAGTACTCGACGGGACGCTGGTCTATGCCAACTCGTCGGCCTACGACATCACCTCGACCACCGGGGCGTGGGTGTGCATCTACATCGACTCTGCCGGCGCACCGACCAACGTGCGAGTGCTGGCACAGTTCTCGCACAACGGGACGACGTGGTGGGACTTTGAAGAGGGGCTGTGGGCGTCGATGTTCTGGGAAGACGCCGACACGGCAGCGGGGATCCACAAGACGTACCTGCTGCCCTGCGGTGGGCAAGACTTGCTGCGCTTCGGCACCGTCGCCACGGGTACGGGCCAGGGCGCCGAGTTCGCCGTGCGGGTGCTGTTTCGCCCCTTCCGTGGCGCCTATGGGATGGCACACGCATGACGCTGGGCACGGTGATCCGCGACTTTGCCGGCCCCGGCGGCAACCCGATGGGCCTTGCCTGGGACGGGCGGAAGCTGTGGGTCTCGGATGCCGGCACGACGATGATCTACCAGGTCGACCCGGTGACCGGCACGCCGATCCGTTCCTTCGCCACGGCCATAGTGGAAGACGGCCTGACCTGGGACGGGCGGACACTGTGGGGGGTGAACTGGAAGGTTCCGGCCCTGCGGCAGTACGACCCGGTGACGGGCACGCTGATCCAGACACTTGCCATCGACGTGAACACGCCAGTCGGCGTGACCTGGGACGGGCGCTGGTTCTGGATAACGGACACCATGTGGTGGACAATCTGCCAGGTCAGCCCGCAGACGGGGAGCGTGGGGGTCTGGTTCGGCTCGTATGGCCAGTCACCCGGCGATCTGTGCTGGGACGGGGCGCACCTCTGGCACTCTGACTATGATGTGGAGATACTGTGCCAGCTCGAGCCGCTCACGGGCCAGATGGTCCGCTGGTTCAACTCACCGGCCACCGACCCGCTCGGCCTCGCCTGGGATGGCCGAACGCTGTGGCTGTGCGATGACGTGGCAAACCGGATCTACCAGATCGCCATCAACTGATGAATTAGGAGACGAACATGGCACTACGAGTAGACGACGTTGCAGAAGTCATCCTGCCCATCGACACGGCGGCCTACGCTGCCGGCGACCTGATGTCGCTGGCGACGGAGGTGGAGCGCGTGTGCGTGGAGAACCACCCGTCGTACATCGTCAGCCTGACCGTGCTCGACTACGACGACCAGGGCGGGGATATCGACCTGCTGGTCTTTCGCACCCATCCCGGTGTCCTGGGCGTGGTCAACGCGCCGATCGCGATCACGAACGCGCAGGCGCAGGAGATCCTGTGCTGCGTGTTGGTGAGGGCGGCTGACTATATCGACCTCGGCGCGCAGCGGCTCGCGCAGCCTGAGTTCTATGCACGCAAGGTGCGGCCCGCAGATGGGCAGACGTCGCTCTGGGTGGCGGCGGTCTGCCGGACCGGGCAGGTCACCTATCCCAGCGGCAGGCTGCTGCTCAAGGTCGGCACCGTCAAGGAAGAGTAGCCATGCGTCGAATGATCCGGAATCTGGCAGTGCTGTTCCCGCATGGGGTCATCCGTTGGCTGCTGCGCGACGAGTTCTCTGACACGCTTGCCGCTGGCGCGGTGAACGGCACGCCTGCCACGCCCGGGCCGGGGACGCGGGTAGTGGTAGATACGGGGAACAAAGTATCCATCAGTGGCGGGGAATACGTATTCGCGGGGACGTCTGTAACGCCGTGGGCAGATCCGCGCATCTATTATGATGCAGTTGTCCGTGTTGCTGGACGACTGATGGTGACGCGCTTCATAGTACCGACGGCGGTCGGTGATGGCGCAATCCTGGGATTTCGTAGTGCCACTGCCGGAGGAGCAGCGAACATGCAAGCCGGCTTGTATCTCACCGGAACTCTCTGGAGTTGGTGGGGAGCAACAGGGGCACAGGTTGGACTGTTCTCAGCGGACACGTATTACGTCATCGTGACTGTTTTGCGGGCGACCGGCGCATATCATTTCATCAGGGGTGGCGCATTCACAGATTGGACGCTGCTCTGGATCTCTAGCATCGGCAACACGGCGACGCTATATCCAGCCTTCGATCATAGCAACAAGGCGATGCGAGCCGACCGCAGACGCATTCCCGTCGAGACCTGGCTCCCCACGCCTGCCGCGTTTGATAGTTTCTCACGGGCGGATGGTGCCCTGGGCAGCAGCGAGATATGGGGGCCGGACAATCAGATCGTAACGGCGCGGGTATGGAATAACCGCGTTGGCACGACGCTAGTGGCCACCGGCGTAGCGCAGGCATCAGCACTGGTAGGCGGCATTGCCATCGCCACAGTGAACACGGGAACGGTGAACGCCATCACCAGCGCAACACTGACGCGCGCAGGCAATGAGGTCGGCGTAGTGCTGCGGTACGTGGATGCTGACAACTACATCCGCGCCATCCACGACGGCACGAACTGCAAGTTGGTGAAGCGCGTGGCGGCGGCGGAGACGGACGTGATCAGCGCGGTTGCGGCGCTGGGCGCGGGCGCGATTCGGGTTATCCCTGACGGGACGACCTTCATGCTCTATCTGAACAACGCACAGGTCGGGGCCACATCTACCATCAACGACGCGGCGTTGCAGACTGGGACGGAGCAGGGGTTGTACAGTACTAACTTGGGGAATACACAGGATCTCCTCTCGATCTTTGCACGCGGGTCAAACGGCGAATATGCGGCACTGAATAGGTGGAGCTTCTAGATGCCAAAGGCATTCGCTCTCATACGCATGAACGATGGCAGGCCCGACCTCCCCGCAGCAGCACAGGGCCGCGTGAATTGGACGCTCTGCGACCGCATCGGCAATACGGGCTGGGGCGCATATCTCGTGGCCGCCACGGGGCCGGATCTCAAGGCACTGGACGAACAGTGGAACGGCTTCATTGGTATCGTCGCCGTGACCGAGGGCGGGGACAACGTGCACTGGGGCGAGCTGGAGAACCCGTGCGCCGATGCTGTGCGGGCGCGGCTCAACACGTGGCTGGCAGCACACGGCTATCGGACCATACCCGAGCAGTGGACCAACCGCCAGGTGGTGCGCGAGATTTACGAGCGGGCCAACGCGCGTTTCGACTTCCGCGCCATCGACATCATGGACGTGGCATAGGAGCACGGCATGGCATACATCACCATAGCGGAACTGCGCGACTACCTCGATCTGGAGGACACCGACACCTACACGCCGGCCTTCGGGGCCGACACGCTGACCCTGGCCAGCGTCCCGTTCCGCAACACCCTCAAAACGGGGACAGCGGTCACGGTAGCCTCGACGGCCGCCGACCCGCCTGCGCCGCTGGTCGAGGGGACGGTCTATTACGTCATCCTCGGCGCCGACCAGGTGATCCAGTTCGCCGCCACCAGCGCACTTGCTGCCGTGCCCACGCCCATCGTCCTGACCGACGACGGCACCGGCACGCACACCATCACCCGAGAGGACGCGGACACAGTTCTGCTCACCGACGCGATCAGCGCGGCGCAGACCTATATCGAGTCGCAGACCAACCGCACCTTTGAGGCGACGGTGGCGACCCGCTACTACGAGCGGCCCGCGCTGAACGACGACGATCACACACTGCTAGACGTGCTTGATAACGACCTGCTGAC